>ERZ777003.1965-NODE-1965-length-26865-cov-5.890339_pt1 | contig 26865 bp, 19 predicted proteins | sample MGYA00374956_ERZ777003 | MGnify/ENA primary metagenome ERZ777003 (study PRJEB29302, sample SAMN06268252) | bioreactor metagenome | isolation source: Joint BioEnergy Institute, California, USA | place: USA:Joint BioEnergy Institute, California, USA | collected... | reverse complement strand
CCGCCTCCTCGAAGCGGAGGTCCTCGGCGGCCGCGAGCATCTCCTCCTCCATCTCGACCACGATCTTCTCGAGCTGCTCGGCGGTCATCGCCTCCCCGTCGGCGCCGCTGCGCACCCGGCGGCGCTTGGCGGGGGTAGTGCGCGACTCCATCGCGAGGAACTCCGAGATGTCCGAGATCCCCTTCTGGACCGTCTCCGGGGTGATCCCGTGCTCGCGGTTGTAGGCGAGCTGGATCGCGCGGCGGCGCTCCGTCTCCGAGATCGCCTTGCGCATCGCGTCGGTCTCCTTGTCCGCGTACATGAGCACGCGCCCGTCGACGTTGCGCGCGGCGCGCCCGATCGTCTGGATCAGGCTGGTCTCGCCGCGCAGGAAGCCCTCCTTGTCCGCGTCCAGGATCGCGACGAGCGACACCTCCGGCAGGTCGAGGCCTTCCCGCAGGAGGTTCACGCCGACCAGCACGTCGTACTCGCCCAGCCGCAGGTCGCGGATGATCTGGATGCGCTCGAGCGTGTCGACCTCCGAGTGCAGGTAGCGGACCTTGAACCCGTGTTCGAGCAGGTAGCCGGTCAGGTCCTCGGCCATCTTCTTCGTCAGCGTCGTCACCAGCGTGCGCTCCTGGCGCTCGACCCGGCGCCGGACCTCGTTCATGAGGTCGTCGATCTGGTTGCGGGTCTCGCGGACCTCGATCTCCGGGTCGACGATCCCGGTCGGCCGCACGATCTGCTCGACGATGCGCGACGAAACGCTGCGCTCGAACTCGCCGGGCGTCGCGGAGACCAGCACCACCTGGTTCACGCGGTCCAGGAACTCCTGGAACTTCAGCGGCCTGTTGTCGAGCGCCGAGGGCAAGCGGAAGCCGTGGTCGACGAGGGTCTGCTTGCGCGAGCGGTCGCCCTCGTACATACCGCCGATCTGCGGGATCGTCTGGTGCGACTCGTCGACGAAGACGACGAAGTCGTCGGGGAAGTAATCGATGAGCGTGTGCGGCGGGGATCCGGGCGGGCGGTTGTCGAGGATCCGCGAGTAGTTCTCGATCCCCGAGGTGAAGCCGAGCTCCCGCAGCATCTCGAGGTCGTACTGCGTGCGCTGCATGAGCCGGTGGGCCTCGAGCTCCTTGCCTCGCTCCTGGAACCACGCGACCCGCTCGTCGAGCTCCTGCTTGATCTCGCGCACGGCGCGCTCGAGCGTGTCCTGCTCGGTGACGTAGTGGCTTGCCGGCCACACGGCGACGTGGTCGATGTCGTCGTAGATCTCGCCCGTGAGCGGGTCGAAGTGGTGGATCGACTCGATCTCGTCCCCGAAGAGGTTCACGCGGTACGCGGACTCCGCGTAGGCGGGATAGATCTCGAGCACCTCGCCCTTGACCCGGAAGGTCCCTCGGGTGAGCGCGGTCTCGTTGCGCGTGTACTGCATGCCGACGAGCTTGCGCATGAGCTCGTCGCGGTCGATCCACTCCCCCACCTTGAACAGCTGCATCTGGCGGCGGTAGAGGTCGGGCGAGCCGATGCCGTAGATGCACGAGACCGAGGCCACGATGACGACGTCGCGGCGGGCCAGCAGGGCCGCGGTGGCGGCGTGGCGCAGGCGGTCGATCTCGTCGTTGATCGACGAGTCCTTCTCGATGTAGAGGTCCTGCGCCGGAACGTAGGCCTCCGGCTGGTAGTAGTCGTAGTAGGAGACGAAGTACTCGACCCGGTTCTCGGGGAAGAACTCGCGGAACTCGTTGCAGAGCTGCGCGGCCAGGGTCTTGTTGTGGGCGATGACGAGCGCCGGCCGCTGGACCTGCTCGATCACCCCGGCCATCGTGAATGTCTTCCCGGTGCCGGTGGCGCCGAGCAGGGTCAGGAAGCTGTCCCCCGCCCCCAGGCCCTCGCTCAGCTGCGCGATCGCCTTCGGTTGGTCGGCGGTCGGCGTGTAGGCCGGGTTGAGCTTGAACGGGCGGTCCATCGGTACGGAAGCCAAGATAGCGGCGGCCACCGGCGGCCCCGCGAGAGTTGCGAAAAGACGACGGCCGGGTCGATGACCCGGCCGTCGCCCTCAGATCCTTTGCCCTCCTCAGCCCTAGGACTTGTCAATCAGCTTGAGCTTCTTGAACTTGACCACCGGGGTGTCGTCCTTGCGATCCGTGCGCAGGACCGACTTGAGGATGACCGTCTTGCGCTCCTGTAGCTCCTTGCGGAACTGGAAGCGCACGCGGGCTCGGATGACCTTGCCCTTCTTCGCGTTCACGACCCGCTGGATCGGGAACGTGTAGCGCTTGCCGTTCTTGCCCTTCAGGGCCGTGGCACGCGTCAGGCACTTGCCGTTGTCACCCTGCTCGCCGAAGCAGCGGAGCTTGATGAACAGCCGGCGGCCGTCGAAGATGGCGCTGCCGCCACCGGGTTTGCCGCCCTTGCCGTTGTCGCCGCCGCCCTTGAGCCTCGCGGTGAGCGAGAGCTCGTCGAAGTCGACGCGACCCCCGGCAACGACGTCGGCGCCGTACGTCAGACGGCTGACGATGCGCCACCGGTATGCGTGGCCCATCACCAGCTCGTCCGGGTCGATCTTGACCCGGCCGGACTTGGTCCAGCCGCCCGTCGGCGTGAGGTCTCCCCGGATCACCGTCGTCGCCTGCCCGCCCGCGCTGTCATCCAGCAGCTGCACGGCGTAGTCGGCGGAGTTGCCGACGACGCTGAGCAGGGCGTTCAGGTTGGACCGGCGGGAGATCTGGGCGACGACCTCATCCGGTCGCTTGCCCTCCGCTCCCTTGTAGACCCACGGGGACCCCGTCCAGGACATGAACGTCTGCCCTGCAACGCTGGCGAGACCGCTGATCTCGCTCCGCAGGAATCCGTCACCGATCACGCCGCCCGCCGCCACGTGGTGGTTGTCCACCGCGGGGCAGGTGAGCGCCGCGAGGCACAGACCCAGCGACGCGTGACCGGGGGTGAACCCTCCCGTACTCGTGCTGAAAGAACGGGCCTCAGGATCCGGGCTGTAGACGCTGACCGCGTCCTTAGCGCTTGCCGATGCCGGCAGGACCGCGAGGGCGATCACCGCCAAGGCCCCGACGCACGCGCCCTTCATCTCCCTAACCATGCGTTTTTGCCTCCATCCATGGGCTGTTGCCCGTTTGCCAAACGTCGGAGAAGACTAAAGCGTTCGTACGACAAGCCGCGTCGATCGATCGGACAGGAAACGCCGGCTGCATGCGGGCAACCCGGGCACGGCAGCCATACTGGCCCGGTGAGCGATGGCGGGAAGAGACCGGGCCCCGCAACCGGGGCCCTCGCCCTATTGGTCGCGCTGGCGGCGGCGCTCATGCTGGCGTCGACCGGCAACGAGCGCCCCGCGGCAAGCGAGAACGCGCCGGCGAAGCCCAGGACGCTCGCCGAGGTGGCGATCGCGCTCAACGAGCGGACGGCGAACAACGTCGAGCTGGTCCGCGGGCTCGCGTTCGAGTCGGTCCCCACGCCACAGGCGATCACCGCGGCCGACCTCGGCGAGATCGAACGACGCGAGCTGCGCCGCGGCGACACGCTCGCGGGGCTCGCCGCCGACGAGGCGGCCGCGCGGATTCTCGGCCTCCTCGGAGACGAGGAGGAGCTCGAGGGTGCCGTCGCGTCGAGCGAGGAGCTGGCCGCCGCCGCGTACGAGCCGCGCAAGGACGAGCTCTACGTCGTGGACGGCACGGTGGCCGCGAGCCCGCCGCTGGTGGAGTTCGTGCTCGCGCACGAGCTGAACCACGCGCTCGAGGACCAGCGCTTCGGCCTGCCCGACGCGACGAAAGCGCGCAACGACGACATGGCGCTGGCTTGGATGGCGCTGGCCGAGGGAACGGCGACCGCGCTGATGGTCGAGTACGCGGCCCGCTTTCTCAATCCGATCACGCTCAGCCTCGCCACGCTCGGGTTGGACGCCGGCACCGGTGACGTGCCCGACTTCGTCGTGAAGCAGCTCGAGTGGACCTACCTCGGCGGGATGCGGTTCGTCGAGCGGTTGCGGGAACTGGGCGGCGACTGGAAGCTCGTCGACTACGCGCTCGCCGAGCGACCTCCGAAGTCGACTGAGCAGGTCCTGCACCCGGACAAGTACCTGCGAGACGAGCGCCCGGTGCCCGTGGCGGTCGCCGGCGCCGAGCTCAGACGACGCGGGTGGAAGCGGGCTGACGCGGGCAGCATCGGCGAGCTCGGGACAAGGCAGCTGCTCGAGCGCGGGGCCGTGGACGGCGCGGCCGCCGCGGCCGCCGGCTGGGGCGGCGACCGCTTCGAGCTCTGGCGCCGCGACGTCGCGCCCTCCGAGTGCATGGGGAACTGCCGCGAGGACTTCGTCCTCGTTGCGCGCTGGGCGATGGAGAGCCCCGGGGACGGGATCGAGCTCGCGCGCGGGTTGCGTGACTACGGCCGGACGGCGCTGGGCGGCGTGCCCGACGGAGCGGGGACGCTCGACCTCGGAGACGGGGCGCTCGCGATCGCGTCCTCGGGCGACGTCGTCGCCGCCGTCTTCGCGCCCCAAGCGGGGCTTGCGCGCACGGTGGCAACCGGGCAGATCGGCGGCTGAGTTGTGAGAGGATCGCGCCTCGTGCGCACCTCCCAGCGGCTCCTCACCGCCTTCTTCACCGTCGCCGGCGTCATGCACTTCGTGCGACCCCGCGAGTACGAGGCGATCATGCCGCCACAGCTCCCGGCGCACCGCGAGCTCGTCGCGATCAGCGGCGTCGCCGAGATCGTCGGAGGCCTCGCCGTCGCGAGCGAGCGCACCCGCAACCCGTTCGCACGCTGGTGGCTTCTGGCCCTTCTCGCCGCTGTCTTCCCTGCGAACATCTACATGGCGGCACGGCCCGACGAGGTCGCACAGCGCGGCGTCCCGGCGGACCGGATCCCCCGCTGGGCGCTCTACCTCCGCCTCCCGCTCCAGTTCCTGATGGCGCTGTGGGTGTGGAGGGCGACGGAGGACTGAGCGGGCGGTCGAGGATTCGAGGGCGCGTGGAGAGTCATGCGCCCCGCCCCGCCCCCACGCACGGCCACAAACGCGCTACGGCAGCAACTCCCCCGCCCGGTCCAGCACGTCCCCCACGACGCCCTTCGCGCCCCCGAACAGCGACTCCGCTCCCTGGATCAGGTCGATCGCTTCGTCCACCGGGACGCGCTCGGCGATGGCTCTTGCGCCGCCGGCGACGAAGCCGCTGAGCGCTCCTGCGTCCTCGGCGTCGTCGATCGCGCGGACGAGGCCGGCCCGGACCGCCTCCTCGAGCTCCCCGTCGGCGACTCCCTGTTCGGCCGCGAACTCGGCGCGGGACTCCTCGGAGACGAGGGCGACGGCGAGCTCCTCGCGGCTCACCCCGAGCTCGCAGGCGGCGCCGTCGAGGGCCGAGAGGGCGAACTGCTGGGCGGACTCCTCGATGCCGTCGGGCGAGCGCCACTCGCGCTGCTCGCAGGGATCGGCGGTCGGGCTCGGCTCGTAGCTGCTGCCGCCCGCGGCCAGGTAGGCGGCGACGAGCGCGACTGAGGCGACGACCGCGCCCACGATCAGGAAGCGGGGCGAGCTCACAGCTGGACCTCCCTGCGCCGCGCGAGCGCGATCGGCAGGAGCGCTGCGAGCGCGAAGGCCGCCGAGATCAGGAAGGAGGCGCTGAAGGCATGGGTCGCCGCAGCGTCCACCTCGTCCTCGATCCGCTCGCGCAGCCGGATCGCCTCGGCGCGCTCCTCGGGATCCTCGGGCAGGGGCTCGAACGCCGAGCCGATGATCGGGACGCGCTCGCCTTCCGCCTCGATGCGCTCGGCGATCCGGGTGGAAAGCGCGAACAGGGTGCTCGGCGGCAGCCGCGAGTCGAGGAGCGCGGCAACGCCGGCTCGCTCCGCCTGGTCGCGCTCGACCTCGAGGTCCGCCGTGAAGACCGGGGTCAGCACGAGCAGGCCCGCGACGACGCCCGCGTGGCGCGCGGCGATCGTCCACCCGCCGTGGATCGCCTGGGGCGAGCGCCCCTCGAGCGCAGCCTCGGTGAGCGCCGAGAGGGTCAGCGCGAGCCCGGCGCCCACGAGCGCCTGCGGTGGCAGCGTGAGCAGGACCCGCGCGTCAGGGAGCAGGCCCAGGGCGGCGAGGCCCCCGCCGATCAGGATCACGCCCGCCGCCGCGCGAGCGGCGACATCCTCAACCCGGCGTGTGAGCGGGGCTGCCGCGAGGGCGAAGAGCGGCATCGCGGTCACCGCGGCGGCGGCCTCGATCGGGCTGAGCCTCCACCCCTCGATCAGCAGCAGGACGATGAGGAAGAGGGCGGCGGCGAGCGCGGCGGAGACGAGGCCGAGGGCGGCGTTCGCGGCGAGGTGCGGGCGACCCGCGCGCGGCCTCTCACGCGCCGGGATCTCCCGGCGCGCGGCCGCGACGAGCGGGAACCCGGCCACGAGCGCCGCGGGCACCTGGACGAGGAAGATCGACTGCCAGGAGATGAGCTCGGTCAGGAGGCCACCGGCGCCGGGCCCGAGCGCAGCCCCTGCGGCGCCCGCGGCCGCCCACGCGCGCGCGGCGCCGCGCTCGGAGCCGCTCACCGCCGGCAGCAGCTCGAGCGCCGCGCACACGGCCATCGCGCCGCCGACGGCCTGAACGCACCGCGCGGCGATCAGCAGGCCGATGTCGCCCGCGAAACCGCAGACGAGGCTGGCTCCTGCGAACACGGTGAGGCCCACGAGCGTGAGCCGGGCCGCGCCGACGCGGGCGGTGGCCACGGCGGCCGGGACCGCGGCGAGCGCGAGCACCAGGTTGAAGGCGACGAGCACCCAGGTGACCGCCGAGACCGAGACATCGAGCTCGCGGTAGATCTCGGGCAGGGCGAGGACGACGATCGACGAGTCGGCGAGCACCAGGCCGACGGCGAGAGCAAGACCCGCGCGCACGACCCGGGTGCCCTCCGCCCCCATGTCAGAGGCCCAGTTCGTCGGCGTACTTCTCGCGGTACATCTCGGTCTTGTCCATCACCTCTTCGACGTACGCTCGGGTCTCCGGGAAGCGGATGTCGTCGAGCGAGAGCTTCGCCCCTCCCCACGAGTCGACGTTGCCGCTGCCCGCGTTGTACGCGGCGAGCGCCGCCGTGAGGTTCCCGTTGTACTGGTCGAGCAGGTCGCGCAGGTGGTAGGTCCCGTAGCGGATGTTGATGTCCGAGTTGCTCAGGTCGGAGACGACGAACGCGGTGCCCCCGCTCTCGCGGGCGATCGCCTTCGCGGTCGCGGGCGTGACCTGCATGAGCCCGCGCGCACCGGCCTCCGAGGTCTGGTCGACGAAGCGCGACTCCGCGTAGATCACCGCGGCGATCAGCGCCGGGTCGAGGCCCCGGGCCTCAGCCTGCTGGCGGATGCTGTCCTCGTGCTTGAGCGGCAGCGTGAGCTCGTCGATCACATTGTTGACCCCGCCGCGGCTGCTCACGAACGCGACCGCGGCCCCAGCCACCGCCGCGATCACCATGAACCGGAGCAGGCGCCGGAACGTCAAGCTCTTTCCCGCGCGCCGACGATCTCGGGGAGGATCGCGGCGATCGCGGCCTCCAGATCCTCGAGCGAGCCCTCGTTGGAGATGACGTAGGTGGCACGCGCCGCCTTCTCCTCCTGGGAGAGCTGGCGCGCCGAACGCCCCTCCAGGTCCGACGTGCCGCGTGCGCCGGCTCGCTCCACGCGTAGCCCGTCGGGCGCCGTGACCACCACGGTCGCGTCGAAAAGCCCTTCCATCCCGGTTTCGAACAAGAGCGGCACCTCGAGCACAGCAACACGCGTGTCGGCCGGGAGGTTCGCTCTCCACGCCATGATGCGCTCGCGAACGAGCGGGTGGATCGTCCGCTCGAGCCACGCGAGCTCCTCCGGGTCCGCGAACACGATCGACCCGACCTTGCCCCGGTCGATGACGCCGTCCGGCGCCACCTCCGGCCCCCACCGCTCGACCAGCAGGTCACGGGTGCGGTCCTCGGCGAGCAGTTCGTGGACGACAGCGTCGCTCGACAGCGTCGCCGCGCCGAGGCGCTCGAACGCGGCGAGGGCAGCGGACTTGCCCGCGGCGACGGCGCCGGTCAGGCCGATGAAGGGGATCTCGTTGCGCACGGCCACAACCTAGTGGCTGGCGCGGGCGGTCAGGCGGCCGTTAAGCCTCGTCCGCCGGCGGCTGCTCCTCGGCCGGCGTCTCGGGCGCGGGCTCGGCCGGCGGCTGCTCGGCCTGGGGCTCGGAGAAGACCTCCTCGGAGAGGCCGAGCTCGGGAACCTCGCCCTCGGCCGCGGGCGGGGCCGGCGGCTGGGCGTCGGGCTGAAGCTCCGGCGGGATGAGGTCGCGCAGCGGCAGGTTGTCGTTGCGCTGTGCGCGCTTGACCGACAGCGAGATGCGGCGACGCTCCTCGTCGATCTCGAGGATCCGGACCCAGACCTCCTGGCCCGGCTGGACGACCTCGCCGGGCGTCTCGACGTGATGCTCGGCGAGCTCGGAGATGTGGACGAGGCCCTCGACACCGGGGACGATCTCGACGAAGGCGCCGAACGCGACGACCTTCGTGACCTTGCCCTCGAGGATGTCGTTGGGCTTGTACTCGTTGAGGACCGTCTGCCACGGATCCTCCTGGGTCTGCTTGAGACCCAGCGAGATCCGCTGGCGCTCGCGGTCGATGTCGAGCACCTTGACGCGGACGGTCTCGCCGATCGACAGCACCTCGGAGGGGTGGTTGACGTGGCTCCACGACAGCTCCGAGATGTGGATGAGGCCGTCGATGCCCTCGAGGTCCACGAAGGCCCCGAAGTCGACGATGTTGGAAATCTTGCCCTCGACGACCATGCCCGGCTGCAGGCGGCCGAGGATCTGCTCGCGGACCTCCTTGCGCTCCTCCTCGAGCACCGCGCGGCGCGAGAGGACGACGTTGTTGCGCGAGCGGTTGAGCTCGATGACCTTGCACTCGAGCGTCTGGCCCTTGAACTCGTCGAGGTTGTGGACGCGGCGGATATCGACCAGCGACGCGGGCAGGAAGCCGCGCACGCCCAGGTCGAGGATCAGACCGCCCTTGACGACCTCGATGACCACGCCCTCCACCGGCTCGCCGGACTCGGCCGCGGCCTCGATCTTGCGCCACGCCTTCTCGAAGCGCGCGCGCTTCTTCGAGAGCACGAGCCGGCCCTCCTGGTCCTCCTTGGTGAGGACGAGGGCGTCGACCTGCTCGCCGAGGGAAACCTCCTCGGACGGGTCGACGGAACGGCGAATCGAGAGCTCGTTCGCCGGGATGACGCCCTCCGACTTGTAGCCGATGTCGACGAGGACCTCGTCCTTGTCGATCCGCACGACCTGGCCGGAGACGACGTCGCCCTCCTCGAAGGGCTTGATCGTCGCGTCGTAGTTGGGAACGAGCTTGCCGTCGACCTCGATCAGGAGGTCGGCGGACCCGCCGTTCGCAGCCGCGGGAGTGGCCGTCGCTGCCTCAGCGGCAGGCTCGATCGTTGTGTCGGTTGCAGACACGGCCGCCAATAATAGGCAGATTGCGCCGCAAGATTGAAGCGGCCCGGCGATCAGGCCCTCACGAGGGCCCCGAACCTCACTTCTCGACGAAGTACGAGCCGCTCTCGCCGCTGGAGAACCAGCGGGTCGTCACGGTCTTTTTCCGGGTGAAGAACTCCACCGCGTCCGGCCCGTGAGCGTGCAGGTCGCCGAGGAACGAGTCCTTCCAGCCGGAGAACGGGAAGAAGGCCACGGGCGCCGCGACGCCGATGTTGACGCCGACCATGCCGGCCTCCACCTGGTGCCGGAAGCGCCGCACGGCGCCGCCCGACTCGGTGAAGATCGAGACGCCGTTGCCGAACCGGCTGGAGTTCACGAGCTCGATCGCCTCGTCGAGCGTCTCCACGTGAATTTCGCTCAGCACCGGACCGAAGATCTCCTCCCGCGCCGCCTCGCTCCGCGGATCGACCCCGCCGAGGATCGTGGGCTCGACGAACGCCTCCGAGGAGTCCTTCTCGACGGTGCCGCCGACGAGGAGCTCCGCCCCATCGGCGACCGCACGCTCGATCGCGCCCGCGATCCGGTCCCTTGCCTCGCAGGAGATCACCGGCCCGACCTCCGTCGACTCGTCGAGGCCGTCGCCCACGCGGAGCGCCCGCGTCGCCTCCACGAGCGGCCCCATCAGGCGCTCGCGCGCCTCGCCGACGGTCACCAGGACCGAGCCCGCCATGCAGCGCTGGCCGGCGGCCCCGAAGGCGGAGCCGATGATCCCGGAGACGGTCTTGTCGATGACTGCATCCGGCATCACGACCATGTGGTTCTTGGCGCCGCCGAGCGCCTGTACCCGCTTGCCGGCCTTCGCCGCGCGCTCGTAGACCAGGCGCGCAACCGGGGCCGAGCCGACGAACGAGACCGCGTCGATCCCCGGGTGGTCGAGGATCGCCTCCACCACCTCGCGGCTGCCGTTGACCAGGTTGACCACGCCCGGCGGCAGGTCGAGGGAGTCGAGCACCTCGAACGCGATCTGCTGGGTCATCGGCACCTGCTCCGACGGCTTCAGCACGAACGTGTTGCCGCACGCGATCGCAAACGGGAGGAACCAGAACGGAACCATCGCCGGGAAGTTGAACGGGACGATCGCCGCGCAAACGCCGACGGGCTGGCGCACCGTCTCCGCGTCGATGTTGCGCGAGACGTCCTCGAGGATGCGCCCCTGCATCGTGGTCGGGATCGCGCACGCGCACTCGACCATCTCGATCATGCGAGCCACCTCGGCCCGCGCGTCGGCGATCGTCTTGCCCATCTCCGTGGTCACGGACTGGGCGAGCTCCTCGCGGCGCGCGTCGAGCCCCTCGCGCAGCCGGAAGAGGCGCCGGGCACGCTCGATCACGTTCACCTCGCGCCACGCGGGCAACGCCTCGCGGGCCGCCTTGACGGCGGCGTCGAGCTCGGCCGCGCCGGAGAGCGGCACCCGCGCGATCACCTCCCCCGTGGCCGGGTTCTGGACGTCGAGCGCCTCCGTGCCGCTGACCGGCGTCCAAGTCCCTGCGATGTAGTTGTCGAGCGTCCTGATCTCCGTGGCGGTCGGTTCCATCATGTCCCCATACTCCCACGCCGGGGGATCCGATCGCTAGGCTCGCGGCCCATGCCGATCCGACGCACCAAGCGCGGCGAGGAGCGCTCGCCGCTCTCCGGCGATTACGACGTCCTCATCTGCGGCGCGAGCTTCGCCGGGCTCGCCGTCGCGCGGGAGCTCGCCGGCACCGGCGCCCGCACCCTCGTCCTCGACCGCTACGAGATCGGCGAGCGCCAGACCTCCGCCTGCGCCGCCCCCACCGAGTGGCTCGAGGCGATGGGCGTGACGGCCTCGATGCGCCAGACCTTCGACACGCTCGTCATCCACACGCCGCACACGACGGTCCACTTCAAGCTCCCCTGGACCTTCTCCACCTTCGACTACCGCGAGCTCTGCGATCTGCTGTGGCAGCAGTGCGGAGACGCGGAGTTCGACACGGCGAAGATCGAGAGGCGCCTCCCCGGCGGGGGCTCCGGAAAACCGATCTCCATCGAGACGGATCGCGGCGTGGTCTCCGCTCCCCTCGTCGTCGACGGCCTCGGCTGGAAGCGCGTGCTCGGCGGGCTCGGCTACCAGCCGCCGGTAGCGCCGGTCTCGCGGGGGCTCGAGGTGCACCCCCTCGGCGCGAGCGACGACCTCGAGATCTGGATCGACCGCAGCGTCGTCCCCGCCGGCTACGGCTGGAGCTTCCCCGCGCGCGACGAGGTGCGCATCGGCGTCGGCTCGTTCGACCCGCGCTTCCACGTCAAGGAGCCGACGGTCGAGCTCGCCGAGGACCTCGGGCGCGAGGCCGTGCGCTTCCAGGGCAATTGGATCCCCCACCGCCTGCGCCCGGCGACCGGGAACGGGATCTTCTTCGTCGGCGACTCCGCGGGCCACTGCCTGCCGCTCACCGCGGAGGGCATCCGCACCGCCTTCTACTTCGGGATCGCGTGCGGCCGCGAGCTGCGCCGCGTGATCGAGGGCAGCGCGAGCGTCGACGAGGCGCTGCGGGCCTACGACGCCTTCTCCGAGGCGCACGAGTGGAAGTACAAGTGGATGCTGCGCACGCAGAAGCTCGTGCCGCGCGTTCCGCCGCGAATGCTCGCGGCCGCCCTCAACGCGATGGAACGCGACTCCTTCGTGCACTGGTCCTTCGGGCACTACCTGAACATCGCCCCGCCCTCGTTCGCCCGGCAGGCGAGCGCGGCGCCGGCCACCGAGCCCGCGTCCGGCGACCCGGTCGCGAGCGCGGTCGCCGGCTAGGCGCCCCGCCACGAAAGCGGCGCGCCGCTCGCGCTACTCCTGGATCGCCAGGGAGAGCTCGCCGACGCCGTCCAGCCGGTACTCGATGCGGTCCCCCGGCGAGACGGAGATCGGCGGCACGATCGAGCCGCAGATGATGCGGGCGTCGTCGGCGAGCTCGATGCCGAAGCCCGAGAGCAGGGCGTCGACGTGCTGGAGCAGGCCGGGAAGCGGCCCCGTCAGGGCCTGCGGCTCGTCCACCTCCGTGCGCTCGCCGTTCACGGAGTTCACCGCGCGCAGCGCGGAGAGGTCGACATCGCCCGCGTCGACCTCGGAGCCGAAGACGACGTGCCGGTGGTAGATGTTGCCCGCCAAGATGGCCTCGGGGTCCTCGGGCGGCGGGCTCAAATCGATGAGCTCGAACGCCGGCGCGACCGAGGCGATGCTCACCCCGTCGGCGCCCCGTGCGACGCGGAGGGCGATCTCCGGCTCCAACATGGGATTCGACCAGCCGCCGACTCCGGCGGCATCCCCCTCGAGCACCGAGCGCGACGTGAGAAAGCCGACGAGCGGGGCCGGCGTGCCCAGCTTCTCCATTGCCGCCGGAGCGCCGAAGCCGAGCTTCCAACCGACCGCCTCCACCCCATCCGCGAGCACCCGCTCGCGCTCGGCTAGCTGCGCCTCCAGGCCGCGGCGCACGCGCGGATCCGCGACCAGTTCGGTCGTGTTCAGGATTCCAACCTCCTTCTTCTCAGCGGCCGCCCTCTGCCAGCGCCCGCTTGATCATCTCCGGCGTGATCGGGACCGAGTTGAACTCGGAGCCGACGGCGTTCGACAGCGCGTTTGCGATCGCGGCCGCCGGGGCGATCGTGCCGCCCTCTCCCACGCCCTTGAACCCGTTCGGGGTGACCGGGCTCGGCAGCTCCAGGTGGTGCAGCTCGAAGCGCGGGAGCTCCGTTGCTCCGGGCACGAGGTAGTCCATGAGCGAGGCCGTGCGCAACTGGCCCTGCTCGTCGTAGTCGTGGCCCTCCAGGAGGGCGCCGCCGATGCCCTGCGCCGTGGCGCCGTGCACCTGTCCCTCGACGATCAGCGGGTTGATCACCCTGCCGCAGTCCTCAGCGATCACGTAGCGCTCGATCCCGACCTCGCCGGTCTCCTCGTCAACCGCGACGACGCAGGCGTGGGTCGCGTACGGGTAGACGGTCTGCGGCGGGTCGAAGGTGTCGGTGACGCGGTAGCGCTCCGGGTCCGCCGCCACCAGCTCGCCGATCGTGACGCTCGCCGACGGGGAGCCGGCCACGTGGATCCGGTCGCCGTCGATCTCGAGATCGCCCTCGTCCGCCTCCAGGCTCTCGGCGGCGGCCTGCAGGAGCCGCTCGCGCAGCGTCCCGCCCGCGGAGGTCACCGCGCCCCCGGCGGAGGCCGCGCTGCGCGATGCGAACGAGCCGGTGCCGCGAAGCTCGGCCGCCGCGGTGTCGCTGTACTCGACCCGGACGCGGTCGGGCTCGACGCCGAGCGCCGCCGCCGCGATCTGCGCAATCGTCGTCGCCGTGCCCTGCCCGATCGCCGGGGTCGTCGTCCACACCCGGAACGTTCCGTCCGGCTCGGCCGAGATGTGCGCGGAGTCGTAGCCCTCGATGCCCGCCATCCCCCGCATCTCGAACACCTTCGAGTTCATTCCGGTCGGCTCGACGTAGGAGCAGATGCCGACCCCGATGCGGCGCCCGTCCTCGTTCGCGCGCTTGCGCTGCTCGTCGTAGCCGATCTCCTCCAGCGCGAGCTCGAGCGCGCGCGGATAGTCGCCGTTGTCGTACGGCTGGCCGGCGATCGAGACGTACGGGAACTCGTCGGGTGCGAGCAGGCTCCGCCTGCGGATCTCGGCGGAGTCGATGCCGGACTCGGAGGCCAGCGCCTCGACGATCCGCTCGTGGACGAACGTGGAGATGACGAAGCCGACACCGCGATAGGCGCCCTCGGGCGATGTGTTCGTCGCCGCCGTGCGCACGCGCACCCGGAAGTTCCGGATCCGGTACGGGCCGGGCAGCATCCCCGACGTCGTCATCGCTTCGAGCGAGACCCCGTGGGGGTAGACGCCGTAGGCGCCCTGGTCGCAGAGCATCTCGACGTCGAGCGCGAGCAGCTCGCCCTCCTCGCTCATCGCCGCGCGGACCTTGATCTCCTGCTTGCGGGCCTGCGAAGACGCGGCGAGGTGCTCGGCGCGGTCCTCCGCCCACTTGAGCGCGCGCCCGAGGCGTACCGCCGCCGCCGCGATCGCGATCTCCTCGGGGTAGACGTGGGCCTTGACGCCGAACCCGCCGCCGACGTCCGGGGTGACCACGCGCACCGAGTCCTCGTCGAGGCCGAGGAGCTCGCACAGCGCCTGCCGCAGCTTGTGGGGCGCCTGCGAGGAGCTCCAAACGGTGATCCGGCCGTCCTCCGGAACCGCGAGCACCGCGCGCGGCTCGATCGGCATCGCCGACTGCCGCGGCGTGTTGAGCGTCCGCTCGGCCGTGAACGCGGCCCGCTCGAAGGCGGCGTCGACCTCGCCCTCGTCCCGGGCTATATCGACGAGCACGTTGCTCTGACCCTCGTGGATCGAAGGGGCGTCGTCGCTGATCGCGCGCCACGGATCGGTGAGCGGCTCGAGCTCCTCGATCTCAGGCAGGGCCAGGTCGCGCGCGTCCTCGGCGACGTAGCGATCCCTGGCCGCGATCAGCGCGATCGGCTCGCCGGCGAACCGGACCTTGTCCTTGGCGAGCACGGGCTGGGGCGGGACGGTGACCCCGGGGTTGGTGTTCGGGGGAACGAGCGGCGGCAGCCCTAGATCCTCGTTGGCGAAGACCGCTTCGACCCCGGGGACGGCCCGGGCCTCGTCGAGGCCGGCGTCCAGCAACCTGCCGTGGGCGACCGGGCTGCGCACGAACGCGACCTCGAGCGCATCGGTCCGTTCGATGTCGTCGACGTAGGTGCCCGCTCCGGTCAGGAGCGGCCGATCCTCCACGCGCAGTAGTCGGGCCCCGATTGCCACGCCGAAAGCTCTACCCGAGTCGCGGGGTTTTCGGGATCTCCCTGGCCATCTCCTGGGCATTATGTTATACGTATGCCAACGTCACTTGAGTGACGAGGGTTGAGCGAGAGGAGTGCCATGAGGGTTGCCGAGCCCGGTGTCGAGGCGTTCACTAACGGCGAACCGATCGAAGGCCGTTACATCGCGCTCGCGAGCTTGGCGCGCCGCCTCCCCTCCGCGCGAACCTGGGAGGACCTGGCGATCGCCACCGGCCAGGCGCTCGGCACCTACGAGCCGGCCGTCGTGCGCCTGTGGGCGATGACCGATCGCGGCTTCCGCGACGCCGGCCGCGCGCGCAACGCCGGCGACCTGCCGGAGCTGAGCGCGCGTGACCTCACCAGGGCGCTCGACGCCGAGACGCCGGTCGACGGGCCCGGAGGGTCGGTCCTCGTCGCGCTTCAGGCCGACGGGGTCGGCTACGGCGTCCTCGAGGTGCACTGCCCGTACGACGCCGAGCTGATCGCCGCCGCCGCGCCGTTGATCGCGCTCAGGCTGAGCGCGCTGCGCCGCTCCGGGAAGGCGCCGCAGATCATGCCGGTCCCGATCGAGGAGAGCGACCCATCCGCGGTGATCCAGGAGTTCGCGCGCCAGGCCAAGCAGCTCCTCGACCACGACCGGCTCAGCGTCTACCTGGTCGACCACGACGGGCGCGCCTTCGAGCGCTTCGCCGTAGCCACCTCGGCGCTCATCCCGGGCGAGGGCGTCCGCATTCCCTTCGAGGACGTGGGCCTGCGCCACATCATCCTTTCCAACCAGCCGATCGTCTCGAGCGACCTCGGCGCGGACCCGCGCCTGATCGGCGCCGAGGACCGCGTGATCGCCCGCGCCGGCTTCCGCGGCCTGCTGAGCGTGCCGCTGCGCGCCCACGGCCGGCCCTTCGGCGTCCTCAACTTCGTCAGCCGCAAGGCCGGGTTCTACCGCCAGGAGGACGTGCCGATCGCGCAGCAGATCGCCGACCAGATCGCGGCCTTCGTCGAGAACCTGCGCCGCCAGCGCCAGCTGCACGGCCTGGTCCGCGAGCGCGCGAGCGAGCGCGAACGTACGCGCATCGCGCGCGACGTCTACCAGGCGGTCTCGCAGGCGGTACCGCAGATCCTCGACTCCACCCAGGCGATCGAAGCCGAGGGGAACGAGCCGGCGAAGCGCCACGCCACCCAGATCCGGGCGATCGCCGAGCGCGGCCTCGCCGACATGCGCCGCGCGATCGTCGATCTCGACCCGCCCGGCCTCGAGAGCGGCGGGCTCCGCCAGATGATCGAGCAGGCGCTGAAGCTCTTCGCTCAGCAGACCGAGTGCGAGACCGACTTGCGGATCGACGGCGATCTCTCCTCCCTGCCGCAAACCGTCGCCACCACCGCCTACCGCGTGCTGCAGGAGGCACTTCTCAACGCGCGGCTCCACGCCGACGCCACCGAGGTCACGGTCAAGGTCTCGACCACCTCCGGCTTCGTCCTCGAGATCGAGGACGACGGGCGCGGTTTCGATACGCGCGAGGCCCTGCACGGCGAGGGCCTCGGCCTGCGCCACATGCGCGAACGCTCCGAAGCGATCGGCGCCTTCCTGACGATCCAGAGCGACAAGGGCTCGGGCACCTCGGTGCGCCTGAACGTCCCCGACCTCGAGTACGCGGCCCGCCGCGACAGCCTCGGGAGCGGCCCCGACGGTGGCGACCCGCCGCCCGAGAGCACGCTTCGGATCTTCGTCGGCGAGACCAACAGCCTGCTGCGCGCGGGACTCAGCCGCCTGATCGAGGGGAACGAGGACATGCGGATCGTCGGCGAGGCGAGCTCGCGCGAGCACCTGCGCACCGGGATCCGCCAGCTCCACCCCGACGTCCTCGTGCTGAGCACGGCGCTCGCCAACGGCGACCTCAAGGACCTCGTGGGCGAGATCTCCGAGATCTCCCCGTCCACGGAGATCCTCGCGATCTCCCACGGCGACGTCTCGCAGACGACCGAGCTGATCGATTGGGGAATCACCGGCGTCATCCACCTGCCGATCGACGAGGACGGGCTGAACCAGGCCGTTCGCGCCGTCGCCGCCGGCACCCACGTGCTCGGCCAGCGCGCCACGGCCGACCATCCCGGAGAGTCGCTGACCGCGCGCGAGCGCTCGATCCTGGCGCTGGTCGCCGCCGGCCTCACCAACGCCCAGATCGGCAAGCAGCTCTACCTCGCGACGAAGACGGTCGAGCGCCAGGTCGCGACCATCGTGCGCAAGCTGAACGCGTCGAACCGCGCCCACGCCGCGGCGATCGGCGTCGCGCGGCGCATCGTCGAGCTGCCTGAAGAGGCCCTGTAGCACCCCCTCGCCGCCTACGGGGCCGCCCGCTGCGCCGCCGCCTTGACGCGCTCCGGCGTGAGCGGGAGGGTCGTGAGCTCACCGGGGGGCGCGCCGATCGCATCGGCTACGGCGTTTGCGATCGTCGCGCCGACTCCGATGATCCCGCCCTCTCCCCCTCCCTTCGCCCCGCCGAGCGGGTCCCCCTCCGCGGCCTCGGCCAGCTCGAGGACGACGACGTCGATCGGGCTCGTCTCCGCCGCCGTCGCCATCGCGTAGTCCATGAAGCTCGTCGAGAGCGGCTGCCCGTCCTCCGAGTACGCGAACTCCTCGAGCAGCGCACCGCCGATGCCCTGCACCGCCCCGCCGCGGATCTGCCCTTCGAGGGTCAGCGGGTTGACCGCCCGGCCGACGTCGTAGGAGATCCCGTAGCGCAGGATCTCCACCCCGCCCGTCCCGCGATCGACGCGGACCATGGCGAGGTTCGCGCCGACGAGGACGTGCGAGCCCTCCTCCGGCTCGTAGCGGTAGGTGGCCTCGACCCCGAGCTCGCCGAGCTCGATTGAGCGCTTGCCCCGCTTCACGCGGGCGCGTTCGCCCTCGATCGCGATGCTCTTCTCCGCCACTCCGAGATGCTCGGCGGCGGCCGCCGTCGCGACGCGGTGCAGCTCGCGCACCGCGCCGGCGACGGCGTTCCCCCCGAAGACGGTGGCGCGGCTCGAGAACGCTCCGAGCCCCTCCGGGATCACGTCCGTGTCCTGGTAGGTAATCCGGACCCGATCGAGGCCGACCCCGAGGCGGTCCGCCGCGACCTGCGCCAGGACGGTCTCGACCCCCTGGCCGACCGAGGCCACGCCGACGTGCACCGAGAACGTCCCATCCGGCTCGGCGACCGCACGCGCCTGCTCGAACGTTCCCGGGTTTCCCATCTCGATGAACGCGGTCACCCCGATCCCGACCGCCTCGCCCTCTGCGCGCCGGCGTTCAGCTTCGGCCTTCATCGCCTCGAAGTCCAGGTGATCCATCAGCGCCTCGAAGGTCGCCGGGTAGTCGCCGTCGGAGACGACCGTCGGTTTCCTCGACTGGACGTCCGGCACGCCGAGCTCGTACGGCATCTGCTTGCGCGTGATCAGGTTGCGCCTGCGCAGCTCGGCACGGTCGATCCCGAGCTCGCCCGCGAGCAGATCGAGGACGCGCTCGCGCGCGTAGTTCGGCTCGAACTGGCCCGGGCCGCGGTAGGTCCCGGCGCCGGTCTTGTTCGTGAGCACGGAGCCGGCCGCGAGCTCCAAACCATGCCAGCGGTACGGACCGACGACGTGGTTCAGCATCAGCCGCGGCATCAGGACGCTGCCGTGCGTGCGCGCGTACGCGCCCTGGTTGAACCACGTTTCCGCGCGCAGGCACAGCAGTTCGCCGTCGGCCTGCGCCGCCGCCGTCACCCTCCAGACGCTCTCGCGCGAGTGGTTGAGGGCAACGAGGTTCTCGTGGCGATCCTCGACCCACTTCACCGGCCGGCCCAGGCGCCGGGCGATCCAGGGGATCAGGTAGTCCTCGGGATAGAACTCGCCCCGAGCCCCGAATCCACCGCCGACGTCACACTCGATCAGGCGCACCGAGGTCTCGGGGATCCCGAGCATCCCGGCGAGGGCGCGGCGGTTGAAGTGCTTGACCTTGGCTGCGCCCCAGACCGTCATCCGCTCGCCACCGTCGTCCGGCTTGGCGACGAGGGCGCGGGGCTCGAGCGGCACGGCGCCGTGTCGCTGCACCCGCAGCTCCTGCGTGACCACTGCGTCGGCGGAGGCGAGCAGCTCTTCGACCCCGTCGCCGTATTGGACCTCGATCCGGTCGAGCAGGTTCGTTCCGAGGTGCTCCTGCACGAGCGGCGCTCCGGGCTCGAGGGCGGTGAGCGGGTCGACGACGGCGTCGAGCGGCTCGATCTCGCAGAAGACCTCGCTCGCCGCGTCCTCGGCGACATAGGGGTCCTCAGCCACCACGACCGCGATCGGCTCGCCCACGTAGCGCACGGTGTCGGTGGCGAGGGGCGACTGCAGCGCGCGCTCGCTGTTCGGCGTCGGGAAGAGGCGCACGGGCACGCGCACTGCCGGGTCGACGTCGGCCGCGGTGATCACGGCGACCACCCCCGGCATCGCCTCGGCGGCCGACTTGTCGATCCCGAGCAGGCGGCCGCACGGGAGCTCGCTGCGCACGATGCGCGCGTGGAGCTGGCCCTCCAGATCGACATCCGCGCCGTAACTGCTCGCGCCCGTCAGCAGGCGCCTGTCTTCGACCCTCGGCGTGGGCCGGCCGACGAAGCCAAGGGCGCTGTCCGCCTTGGGTTCGGACGCAATCGCCACGGTCGAGCCATTCTCGTGGACCCGGCGAGGCGGCGGAAGCGCTCCCCCGGGTAGCGCGGGCTATCCGCATCAAGAAGCGGGTTTCCCCCACCCCACAGGTGCGATCGGCTCGGATATACATTTCGAAAACTTTCGATCTAAGGAGCGTCGCATGAGCTTTGTCGAGGGCGCCGAGCAGAAATAGTGCTCCTACGCCCTCCAAGCTGCACCTCATTTCGAAAGATTTCGAAGTGTCACGAGGGAGTCTCTTCCTCTCCGGAGCCGTGCGTCAAGCGGGAAACCCCGCTCTCGGGGCGGGGTTATCGAGCCTTGGCCGACGAGGCCGACCAGACCGCCGCTATCCGGTCGCAGCTCACGACCTCGCCGAAGTAGCGATCGATGGTCCGCAGGCTGGCCTCGTGCTCCTCCCGGGAGTACGCGGCCGCCCCGTCCTCCGCGACGACGACGTAGTAGTCGCGAACGAACGCGTGCCGGGCGGTGGTCTCGACGCAGACGTTGGTGGCAACACCGGTCATCACGACGGATCGGATGGCGTTGCTGCGGAGGATCAGGTCGAGGTCCGTGTTGAGGAAAGCATCGAAACGATGCTTGGTAACGATCGGCTCGCCCTCGCGTGGCCGGACCTCGGCGTAGAAGTCGTTTCCCCAGGAGTCGGGTGGGCAGACCGGACGGTCGACGTAGCTGCCTTCGCGCCGGCGCGCGGCCTGCTCGAGCCAGACATCGGAGAGATAGGAGTTGGCCTCGGTCGAGTACACGTTGCGCACGAATACGACGAGGACTCCCGCTTGGCGCGCCGCTTCGATCAAGCCCGGCAGCCGACCCGCGGCCTCCTGCGCCATCGAGACGTCGAGACCCTCCGCCGCCATCGCGCCGTCGCCCGCGCAGAAGTCGTTGATCATGTCGACGACGATGAGCGCGCAGTGAGCCGGATCGAGCTTGAGCTCGAGCGTGTCCAGCATCTGCGGACGCGCGGTCACGAGACGCACGCTATGGGCACGCGTTCCCGGGCGTCATCGGGAACATGCCGCGCAGTACGGAGGGTTTTCCCGCTGGACTACAGGTTGTAAGCCCGTGCTGCGTTGCCGCCCAGGACCATCTCCCTCACCGATTCTTGAAGGCTGCGCGCCACCTCGAGCCCGGTGAGGTCGGCAATGTCGAAGGGGTGGTCGCTGCCGAAGATGACCCGCTCCGGCCCGAACCGGTCGAGCAAGAACTTGATCGGCGCCGGGTGGTAGAGGACCGTGTCGAAGAGGAAGTTCTCGATGTACCCGGACGGGGGCTTGCTCGCGCTCTCGCGCACGTTGGCCCTCTTGTTGTAGGTGCCGTCGAGGCGGGCGAGCTGGAACGGCAGCCCGCCGCCTCCGTGGGAGAGGTGGACGATCAGCTCCGGATGTCGGTCGAAGACGCCGCCCAGCATCAACCGTGCCGCCGCGAGGTGGGTCTCCATCGGATTGCCGACCGTGTTCAGGAGGAAGTACCGCTCGAACCCCGGGTGGGTCTCCAAACCGAGCATGAACGCGTACGGGTGCAGGAACAGCGGCGCCCCCACATCCGTCAAGGCCTCGTAGAAGGGGTCGAGGGCCGGATCGTCGAGCATGGTCTCGCCGACGCTGGTCCCGATCTCGACCCCCTTCAGCCCCAGCTCGCCGCACGCGCGCCGGACCTCGGCCGCGGCATCATGCGGGGAGGTCATGGGCACCGTCGCGACGCCGAGGATCCTGCCCTCGGAGTCGCGGGCGAGCATTGCGGCCGCGTCGTTGATCTCCCGGCAGAGATCGACGAGGCGATCCGGTGCGAGCTCGTAGAAGAAAAGCGGCGCGGCGATCGAGGTCAGAGCGACGTCGATCCCGCGCTCGTCCATCCACTCGAGCTTCGCCTCAACGTCCGTAAACAGCGGGGTCAGCGGATACTCGAGCCCCTGCTTGCAAACCACCCACTCGACGCCACCCTCGCGCTGCTCGATGTGGGCCAATGGGTAGTCACCGCTTCGCAGCAGGTCCAGAGACCCCGGGGACATGAAATGGCTATGGGCGTCAACCGTGGTCATTGCGGCCTTTGTATTGCGCGGGGCTCCTCAGCGACATCCGGAAAAGCCCGACCGCGCGCAGGTGTTTCCCCGCTCGTTCACACTCCGCCCAGCCGCGACGAGGGTGCGCCTCCGACCGCCGGGCGCGGTGAATCCCCGCCGGGCGAACCCGGCGGGGCACCGCGTTTGGGGGAATCGCCGCCGGCATCACTCCCCCGCGGAGGGCCGGCGGCGCTGTGGTCCGACCAGGGCTAATGGCCCCGCCAGAACACAAGCTTGTTCTCGATCAGCTCCGTGATCCCGTAGAGGATCAGGCCGATGATCGCCAGGGCGATAATCACCGCGAAGCCCTCGGCCACCTGGAGCTGGAAGTTGAACGTCTTGATGAGGACGCCCATGCCGTCCGAGGCGCCGACGAACTCGGCGACGATCGCGCCGATCAGGGCCAACGTCATCGCGGTCTTGATGCCGGCGAAGACCACCGGCAGCGACGACGGCAAGGCGAGCTTGCGGTACTGCTCCCAGCGCGAGGCTCCGAACGACCGCATCAGCGCCCGTCCGTCCTTGTCGACGTTGTCCAGGCCGACGACGACAGCGATCAGCACGGGGAAGAAGCAGATCGTCGCGGCGAGGACGATCTTCGACGAGATCCCGAATCCGAACCACGTCAGGAAGAGCGGCGCGAGCGCGATCCGGGGTGTGATCTGGAACGCGATCACGAGCGGGTAGAACGCGAGCCGGAAGAATCGGAACAGGCCGATCAGGGTCCCGAGCACCCAGGCGCCGACGACGCCGATGGCGAACCCGATGAGCGTCTCCTGGACGGTCACCCACGTCGCGGTCCAGAAGTAGTCCTCCTGCACGAGGTCGACGAGCGCGCTGAAGACCTCCGACGCCGGCGGGACGATGATCGGGTTGACCACCTCCGTCTGCGAGAGGAGTTCCCAAATCCCGATGAGGATCAGGAGCGTGCCCATCGGCCACAGGTAGACACCGAGGCCGCCCCGCTCGCGCAGACGTGACATCCAGCCCCCGCCCTCGGCCGTCGCGGTCGGAACCGCTGTCGACGGCTCGGCGGAAGCCACCTTATCGGCCATTGCCCTGCACCTCCTCGAATCCGAGCTTCGTCCGGATGCTCGCCACGAGCTCCGAGGTCTCCGCCTCTGCGACCATCTCGATCCGCCGCGGGCGCGCGAGCGGGATGTCGACGATCTCGAGGATCTCCCCCGGCCGCGGCTTCATCACGACGACCCGATCCGAGAGGAACACCGCCTCCTGGATGTTGTGGGTCACGTAGAGGACGGTCCGCCCGAACCGCTCGTGGAGAACCGCGAGCTCGCTGTTGAGCCGCTCCCTGGTGAACTCGTCGAGCGCCGCAAACGGCTCGTCCATGAGCAGGATGTCCGGCTCGAAGACGAGCAACCGCGCGAGGCTCGCCCGCTGCTGCATGCCCCCCGACAGCTCCCACGGATACTTGTCGTCGAACCCCTCGAGGCCGACGAGCTTGATCAGGTCGAGCGCCCGCTGCTTGCCCTCCTCGCGGTCGAGCTTGAACACCTCGATCGGCAGGAGGACGTTGTCGAGGACCGTCCGCCAGGGGAGCAGGACCGGCCGCTGAAGCATGATCCCGACGTCCCGGCGCCCAGCCTTCGCCGGGGTGCCGTCGACCGTTACATGACCTTCCGTTTCGTCGAGCAGACCCGCGACGATGTGAAGCAGCGTCGATTTGCCGCACCCGCTCGGCCCGACGAGCGAGACGAACTCGCCCTTGCGGACCGAGAAGTTCGCCCGGCGAAGCGCCTCGACCTTGCCGGCGCGCGTCGAGTACGTCTTGGAGAGGTTGGATACCTCGATCGCTGCCCCAGAGCCGCCGCGAGGATCGGTCTGCTGCGGCTGCACGCTGGTGGAGTTCGGCATCGTCCGCTGACTATTTCGACCCGTCGGAGGGGTTGTCAACGGTCCTCGCGCCACTGGCGGGAAAACCCGGACCGCAAGCGGGCAATCCCGAGTTCCGAGCGACCGCGGCGTGGGGCATCCGGCCTACGCCCGCCGCCGGGCACTGCGCAGCTTCTCCGGTGTCAGCGGCAGCGAGCTCACCGCCCTCGCATCACCAATCGCCTGGGCTGCAGCGTTGGCGATTGCCGCGCCGATGCCGACGATGCCGGCCTCCCCCGCTCCCTTGACCCCGAGTGGGTTAGCGGATTCCGGACGGTGCTGGGGAAGTTCGAGGACGATCGGCTCGGTGTCCGGCACCTCAACCGCAGTCGGCATCAGGTAATCCATGAACGAGGTCGCGAGCGGCTGGCCGTCCTCGCCGTACGCGAGCTCCTCGAGAAGCGCCCCGCCGATACCCTGGGCGGCGGCCCCGACGACCTGGCCGCGAACGATCTGCGGGTTGATCGCCCGCCCGACGTCACAGGCGACCACACAGCGCTCGATTGTTGGCGCGAAGGTCTCCCGATCGATCACCACCTGGGCGAGCGCCGCACCCATCGAGAAGGTGCGAGCGCTCTTGCTGAAGTGGAAGCGACCTTCACAGCCCAGGTCCGCAAAGGCGAGCGCGCGGCTTCCTCCACCAAGAACCCGGACCTCACCGTCGTGGACCACCAGATCCCCTGGATCGATCTCGAGCTCGTCGGCCGCGGCATCGCGGGCACGGGCGATCAGGTCGTCGGCCGCTCCCTTGATCGCGCTCCCGCCGAAGATCACGCTCCGGCTGGAGAACGCGCCGCGTCCATCCGGCACCTCGTCTGTATCGCTGTGGCTGATTTCGATCCGCCCGATGTCGACCGAAAGCGCATCGGCGGCGATCTGGGAGAGCGTGGTCGCGATCCCCTGGCCGACCGAGGCAATCCCGACGTGGACCCGGAACTTTCCGTTCGCGAGCGGCTCGATCCGCGCCCACTCCTCACTGCCGATCGCACCGGCTTCAACGAAGGCGGCGGTACCGACGCCCACCAACTCACCGCGCTCGCGTCGTTTCGCTGTGGCCGCGCGCAGTTCTTCGTAACCGGCGTCGTCCAGCAACCGGTCGAAAAGGAGCTCGAAGTCGCCGGTGTCGTAGACGACGGTCGCGTCGTCACCCATCTCGACCTCGTACGGAAGACGCCCCACTTCAATCAGGTTTCGGCGCCGCAGTTCCGAGGGCTCGATGCCCAACCGCGCGGCGAGCCTGTCCACCATCCGCTCGCGCAGAAACGCCGGCTCGAACTGGCCGGGCCCCCGGTAAGTCCCGGCCGGCGTCTTGTTCGTCAGCACACCAAGCGCCTCGGCCTCGAACGCCTCCCACTCGTACGGCCCGGCGAGATGGCTAAGCGTGTTCGTCGCGAGCACCATCCCGTGAGTCCTCGTGTAGGCACCGAGCCCGACCCAGATACGCGCGCGGAAGGCGAGGAAGCGCCCATCCTCGGCAGCTGCAAGCTCGAGCTCAGCCACCTGTTCGCGCGAGTGGTTCTGCGCGATGAAGTTCTCCTGACGATCCTCGATCCACTTCACCGGTTTACCCAGGCTGACCGCGAGCCACGGAATCAGGAAATCCTCCGGGTAGAACTCGCCCCGCGGACCAAACCCGCCGCCGACACTCGGTTCGATGAACCGGATCGAGTCAACCTCCCGGCCGATCATGTTCGCCAGGATCTGGCGATTGAAATGCTTGACCTTTGCCGGGCCCCAGACGGTGAGGCGACCGTCGTGATCAGGGTCGGCGAGGAGCCCGCGGGTCTCGAGTGGCGCCGCCGTGTGTCGGTGGATACCGAGGCGCTCGCGCTCCACCACGGCGGCCTCCGCGAAGACTTCATCGACGGACCCACCTTTGCGAACTCGGGCAACGTCGGCCACGTTGTCCGGGACCGAGTCGTGCAGCGCCGGAACCGCCCCTGCCGCATCCGCGGGGTCGAGCAGCGCCGGCAGTGCCTCGGTCTCGTAGGTCACGAGCTCCGCGGCATCCTCAGCCACATACGGGTTGCTTGCGACCACGACCGCGACCGGCTCGCCGACGTAGCGGATGCGGTCCGTCGCCATCGGCGCCTGGAGCGCGCGCTCCGCGGCTGGCGTAGGCGCGACCCTGATCGGAATTCGCACGTCAGGCACGTCCACGCCCGTGACCACGGCCACCACACCGGGCACCGCGAGCGCCGCGCTCGTGTCCACGCCGAGAAGGCGCGCGTGCGGAACCGCACTACGGACGACCCGTGCGTAGAGCTGCCCGGGGCGATCGTAATCGTCCGCGAACATGGCCCTGCCGGTGAGCAGGGGAACGTCCTCGATGCGAAATACCGAGCGACCGACATAGCCCTCCCCCGACCCGGAGGGGTCGGGGGAGGGCCGCCCGAGAGAGGACTCGCCCCGAGTCCCGCTCAATTGGATGCGTAGTTGGCCGCGTCCTCTTCCGCTTCGGCCCGCAACTCGTCGACGTTTTCGTAGGCGAGCTGGGCCACGGCCTCGGTCTCGGAACCGGCGATCAACGCGTCAACGTCGACGGCCTGCTTGATGTTCCCGCTCTGCTCGAGCACCTTCGCGGTCTGCTCCCACCCGGCCGGATCGAGCGCCGTCGGCGGCAGCGACTCGTCGACCGGCTGGATGATGTCGACGATCTTCTCTGCGAACGGCTTGGTGAATCCTTCGCGGTCCCGGCATTCCTCGGGAATCGCATTGCATGCGATGTCGACCGCGGCGTCCGGGTTCGCGATCGCGAAGAACGCGCCCTTCATCCAGGCCCGGATCATCCCGGCGGCCTGTTGCTGGACCTCGGTGTCTCCCAGAGCGTCTGCGCTGGAGATCAGGCAGTCACCGGGCATGGGATCGTATTCCTCGGGCGTGATGTCCCGGAACTCCAGCCCGCTCGCCTCCAGCGTCGTGATGTCGGTGATCCCACCGGCGAAGGCATCGACCGTGCCGTCCCCGATCGCC
>ERZ777003.1963-NODE-1963-length-26868-cov-16.598068_pt1 | contig 26868 bp, 25 predicted proteins | sample MGYA00374956_ERZ777003 | MGnify/ENA primary metagenome ERZ777003 (study PRJEB29302, sample SAMN06268252) | bioreactor metagenome | isolation source: Joint BioEnergy Institute, California, USA | place: USA:Joint BioEnergy Institute, California, USA | collected... | reverse complement strand
AATATCGATCCTGCGAATCGAAAGGCGTACCAGATATATCTCCTCGCCGGTGATGCCTTGCAGTTGCGATAAATATATTGCTCAATACGCAACTCGACCAGCAGCAGTACTGCTCGTATACTGTCAAGGCTCGGGCCGATATTGACGCGAATGTCCCAGGATAGTAATTCCACTAGCTGTCTAAAGCTCATCCTCGTTGTTCCTCGAGATTAAAACCTACTAGTGTCCCTCAGGATCAGCTTGCGATCTGGCTGTCCATCACGCATGAGAAGAATCTCCACCGATTGACCCACGAGATGCCCGGGAATACTCCAAGTCATCAGCCCTTTCGAGCGAGAATCAACGTGAAGTGTTCCGATATTCTGAGGTATCTTCCCCTGCTGGTTGATGACCACTTCGTAGACGATTGGTCGCTTATGACGATTGACAATATGGAGGTCGATACTTCCCGCACCTGAAGTACTCTGAGTCGCGAAGAACTCCGTATACTCAGCGTGACGCTGGGTTCGTGCCTCAGTGACTTGGATGGCGAGAACTGACCAGACGACAGCAACTGCTAGAATGGATACCATGCGCACGACCGAATCAAAGCTCACGCGCAGCCGATGCCGATTGAGAAGCAGATGGCCGAGCATTACGATAACCGACGTCGTTACGACAAGCGGTATCAGCATGCCGAGACCGAGCGGCGTGAAGTTGACCACATACCCGATGAATGTAATCAACGTAATACTTAAGCCGATGCTTAGGCCAAGCTGTACGTGCCATGAGAGCTTCTGAAAGGACGCGGTGTTGTGCAGCACAGAGACAATGACAGCTCCCGGAAGGATCAGCAAACTGACAGTGAATAGCAGTTGTAGATACTTGTTCAGCGGATTGTTAGCGCTACTATCATCATCCAGCGACAGGTTCTCGACCTGCGGCAGATCAGCACCACTTCGTTGAAACAGTATCACGTTTTCACTGTCGTAAATTTTGTCGAGTTGCTCGTTATTTTCTATTTTGGGTAAGTTCTGAGACCAGGGTTCGTAAAACGCCCAGCTTGAAGATATGATTGGCTTGCCGGACATGTCAACAACAAGATAGTCGAAATTATTCCAATCGATTGTTGACATGCCGACCACAGAACTATAGATCTCCGAATCGATCCATGCGAAATCTAGTAACTGATCCCGCTCCGCGGTCTTTAGCAGTAGAGAACCATATACATTGGCATCCGCGAGAACAGTGCTATCCGGAATGATCAGGTTCGAGACTAAGCCGGTCTCGGACGCAGTAGTATCAGGGCGTAGCGTTGGCGCAATGCTGAAAAAGCCGGCAACGGCGCACCCTGCCAGACATGCAGGAAGAATCACCTCCCACTTTTTGCTGGGTAGAAAAGCACGTGTAACAATTGGTAGAAGTAGAGGAAACGCCAAAGGTATGACTCGAATGCTCACCGCGCCATATGTAGAATAGATAGCCATGTGCGCCAGAGCAACGCCGATCACGCTCCAAACAAATACATCATCCTGATTCTGAATGAGTGAGCGTATCTGGCGGGTGGAGGTGGCAATCTGCATTTTGCGGAGGCACCACAGTCCTACAGGTATTGTCAATAGCAATAATGCGGCGAGCGTGCTCCAGGTGGCGAGACGTGGATTGATTACTGCGATCTCAAATGGCCTCAGCTCAGGAGACTGAGCTAAGAGTGGTCCTACGATTTTGCTGAGAAAACTTTGGATGAACGATTCGCTTGTGGCCTCTGAGCGCAATCTTGCAAGTCCGTTGCCATATACTACTGTATCGAAGCTGAAATATACCACGAAACAGAATAATGCAATGGACCAAGAAAAATTCTGATTATTTGTTTGTTTCGACAGAAAATATCGATGTGCTAATATTGTTATTGAAATAGCAACAACGATCCAAAGTGGAGTGGTGTGGTAGTGGAGGAATGTCGACGTAAAGATGATCATGATCAAGGTGGAAAGCACGGCATTCCGCTTGCGCATCCACAATATATGCAAAATCAGAAATACGATAAATAGTGAGTGCGTCCATGCGTAGGTCTCAGTACCGAACTGGCTATAGAGCCCAGGGTAGTACCAGCTCGCAAATATCGCGATCGCGACTGCAGTCCACTTCGAAGTAGAGATCGTTCGAGCCGCAGCGTAGAAGAGAATGGCCAACAGCAGAGAGCCTACCGGCAACAGGCTGACAGCTTCTAGTGGCAACTGGGTAGCAGCTAGAAGCAATACCTGGAGCATTTCACCGCCGATATGCTCGCTTCGGTAGCTAGCGCCTGAGGTCGCGTAGGTCAAAATGTGCTGAGCGTTGAGTGACATGCTGGCGCGCGCGATCCGGAACAGTGTCCAAGGCTCCTGAATCGTCTGATATGAAAAGACCATCCCAGGAAGCGTGCATAGGGTAAGCAGCGCGAATTCGCCAAGCGCTGCAGCGATAGATGAATCGGCGTTTGCTCGCACGCGCGCAGTATCTGGCGTCGTTACTGTCGTCTGCTGAATCATCTGCTATTACCCCTGTTGCCCCATTCTTCGAGAAACTTAACTCGCTCTGTCGAGCACATAGATATCAATTGGAAAGCGCGCCCTGAAGGCCCGGCTGCGCTCTAGAAGCACAAACCAGCAGGCCCGGAGACCATTCAAGAAGCCTGGTCGGCGTATTAACCGCACGTCGAGATCCGACGAAGGCGACCACTGTTCGCGCGATATGCTGCCGCAGATGAACCCATGCTCGATCGATGGCTCGCGCTCAACCCGCATCCAGAATCGATCGACGTACTCCTGGAACGCGGCCTGAGTATTGTGCACCATGCCATAGTGCTTCAGCACTCCCCACAGGTGCCCGTTCAGCAGGAAGTTCAACGTGTGCGCAACTACTAGAGCAAGCATAGCCGCTGCTGGCAAGGGCAGCCAAGCCACCAGGATCACAGTTCCCAACAGAGCTAGCGCAATGTCAAGACCAAGCTTGAATCGGCGCTCGGTCATATCCATGTACAGCAGGCTTTGGAACAGCCAGTGCGAGGCCAACGCCCCAAGCGGGTACCTAAGGAATTGCTGCACCCATGACGTGCGCAGTTTGGCGTATCCAGATGGTCTCTCAGCACTCATCGTCCCTGCCTGCTCATTAACAACAGCTGGTCATTCAGCTCGTGGATCGGCTGTGCGCTCGAGAACACGCGAAGCGACAGATCTGAGCCGAGCATCCGGAAGATCCGCAGGCGCTCCTCCAAGCGCTGGTCACTCTGCAGATCTGGCCGCCGCGACCGCGCTGTCTGGGCATCCAGGTCGAGCACCGCTAGCGCGGCGCCGCGCGGGATGAGCCGCAGGAACAGCCTGCCGGGCAACCGCCGGTGGATCTGAGGATCGTCGAATGCGACCGCCAAGTCGACGAGCATGTCGAGCACGAACCGCTCGCACACAACCGTCCGGCCACGCCAGAGCTGCGGATAGATCTCGCGAAGCGCGGCGATCAACGCGTCGAACAGCAGCGTCCACGGCAGCAGCGCCCGGAGCAGCCACGAGCGGCGAAAGTCCCAGTAACCGTGCCGTACGCCCTGCTGCACCTCCTGCCAGCTGTAGCCACGCCATCGCGCGAACGCCAGCAGCGGCACGCTGAGAAGGAACGGGAAGCGCAGCCACACATGTCGCACCGCAAGGCCGTGCGCCGCGAGGTTCTCGATCAACAGGCGCGCCTGTGTGCTCTTGCCGGTGCCATCGGCCCCGGAGAGGTAGATGAACTGGCTCACAGCGCCGTATCCTTGACGAACGTTGCCAGAATGGCCGAACGCAATCCCGCGAGCAGCGCGAAGCGGTTGGTCAGGCGCTCATATATGATTCCGAGCCCGTACGTGAGTGCCGAGAACTTCAGGAGATTCGGCGCGCCCTCCTGAGTCTCGATGCGCTCCACACGCAGGCCGGCTGCGGTCGCCAAGCGCCGGAGCGTTCCCACCGTGTTTGCACGGTAATAGGTAGGGAACACTTCCTCCGGCACCAACCCAAGCAGCCACTTGACCAGCCACTGCTGCACCCGGTGAGGTATCAACCGTGTCAGGATCGGCGCATAGTGCCACATGTTGGGAGTCAGGATGAGTACCCGCCCACCGGGACGAAGCACGCGATAGCACTCACGCATGAATGCGTGAGGATGCTCGACATGCTCCAGCACCCATCGCGCGATGACCAGATCCACGCTTTGATCCGGTATCGGCAGCTCCGTGATGTTCCCGAGAATCGCGATGTCGATATCCGTGTTGCGGGCGATCCACGGATCTAGATCGATACCGATCGTCAGACGTGCGAGCGAGCGCAGCTCAATGGTCTCATCAGCGCCACAGCCCGCATGCAGAACGGTTGCGTTGGCATGCGTCAGGCGACGTGCCTCCTCGGTAAAGCGCCTGAATGGGCTGATGTAATCAGCGTAGAATGTGCGCCTCAGCGTCTCAACTGAAAGCATGCTGTGCTCCTGTGTGCTGTGTCATCTGCTCGACGAGAGTCGACCACTCCTCTCCCATCTGCTGCCAGCTTCGTGCGACTGGACGCGTGAAGCCTCCATTGTGTGCGCGAAGATCGACCGCTGCTTGCAGCAGTGCGTTGGCAAGTGACTGTGGGTTGGCCGGCTCGGCGAGATAGCTTGGACCCCGGTCGACTAACTCGCCAAGGCAGCCAACGGTCGTGGTGACAACCGGCTTGCCGAGAGCTTGGGCCTCCAGCAGACTGAGCGGCGCGTCGGAAGGTATGATCTCGAATGGCAGCGCGGCGACATCACAGGCCGCGGCGTGACTGACAAGTGCTGTCTCGTCTAGGAAGGCGCTCACGACTTTGATATAGTCGCTCACATCCTCCTCTTGCAGGAGGCGTCGCAGTTCGGCATCCTCTCTCATGAGCTCGTCAGCTCGTCGCCGGCTGAGCACCAGCAGCTTGATCGAGGGGTCCGTGCGGCGGGCGATCTTAACTGCGCGGATTAGGCTGTGTAGCCCACGCAGCGGTGCCGGTGAGCCGAAATACAACACGACGGTGTCAGCTGAACTGAATCCCAGGACCGCGCGCATCTCAGTGCCGCGGCTGACTTCGAAAGTGCTCCAGATGTTGTCAATCCCCGGCACAATGACCGTAGCCTGCTCCGGCCGCACACCGTGGGCCAGCAACCGTTCGCGCGTAGCGTGGCTCTGCACAACTAACTGTCTTACAACGCCGTGCCGGAGGATATGCCGCAACCGTACCTTGGGCAGCAGTGTACCTAGCACGTGAACCGCACTCAGCTTGTACCCGCCGATCACCCGACGCGCACCCAGCCGCGCTATCTCGCCGAAGCGATACACCGGGCTGGTGAAGATCCCCACTACCGGGGCTTCGGACCACCCCTCGAGCTGCTGGTGCAGAAAACTCGTCAGGCCGACGTGCCACAGGATAATGTCAGGTGACGTCGCGCGGAGCGCTGTCCGGAGCGGCTCATTTCTGGTCCAGAGAGGGGCACTCACGCTAGGCAGTCGCCATACCGGCACCCCGGCTACCATATCTTGTGCTGGCTTCCCCTCACCACCATCGGTTAGCACCGTGACGGTGTGGCCCTGATTGGCAAGCTGGCGTGCGACCTCACTGAGATAGCGCCAGGGTTGTAGCCGGAAATTCTTCTCAGTGAGCCCGCCGGCGATCATGCAGATTGATTTGCGCTGCATGCTCACTCCCCAGCCCCTTGCAACAACGAGCTGTATTGTGTGAGGTACGCTTGACCAATGGTGCTCCAAGAAAACCGCTCTTCGATAGTTCTGCGAGCTGCCGCTCCTAAACGCTTCCCTAGATCAGGGTTGCGTAGCACAGATATTACCGCCGTGGCTATTCCGCGAGGATCACGGGGTGGCACCAGTATCCCGTTGCAGCCATCCTCAATCACGTCGAGTGCACCACTCACCGCAGTGGCTATAGTAGGTCGACCGCACGACATTGCTTCGAGCAACACTGTGGGCAGCCCTTCGTAATGCGCTGCATGCACATAAGCGGCAGCACCTTGATAGAGCTCTAGCATCCGCGCGCGATCCTCAATATGCCCCAGCAGGATCACTCGATCCTCAAGCTTGCGTTGCGCGATAATGGTGCGAAGTTCGGCCTCCAAAGGTCCAGTGCCAGCAATCAAGAAGCGGACGTTTGGAAGCTCGCGTACGACGTACTCGGCGCTGCGAATGAGATCCTCTAGCCCTTTACGCGGAGCCAATCGCCCCGCGGTGAAAATGTAGGGGTCATGGCTGTTGTTGTTCGATGTAGAAGGGAAGAAGATGGTAGTATCGACGCCATTGCCCAGTACGCAAACCTGCTGTCGATCAACCGCATATTCTTTGAGCTCGTCAGCGACACTCTGTGCTACGGCAGTGATCTTGTTGGCGCGATCGAACAGATTTTGCTCAAGATGGTAGCTCACTGGTGCCTGGAGTTTAATCAACGTATTCCAGAGATTCGTCGGTTGGATGGCGCCGGTATCAGCCTTCATTGGGGTGTGTACCGTGGCTAGCACCGGCTTATGGGTGCGCGGCCACTTGACCAGCGGAGAGTGGACGTGGAATAGATCGATCTCGCTCTCCAGACGGCGCACCAGCCGATCCACGAAGATACCGTGCAGATGCACGTGGAAGGGGTAAGCTGGCACGAATGGAGGACGCCAGATGGTGATGCCCTCGATCTCCTCGCGGATCGTCCGGCGCGCCTTGCCACGAGTGATGATCTGAACCTGGTGTCCCCTCGCTGTGAGGTAGCGAGAGAGATTCCAGACATAGAAGCCGATACCCTCTCGGGGTGGGAGCGGGGTTGACATGATCATGCAGACGCGCATGACTAGATATCCTCCCGTGCCGGCATGACCCTACGCTTAGCTTCGTCCCACAGCCCAAGTTGGCGGCGCACAGCCTGAACCAACCGTGTACTGCCTTCTATGTAGCTACCCTGCTGTGTCACTGTGTCGATAGCTAGCCGGAGCGCTTCTTTCGACAGAGGGTCGACGGCAATAGCCTTGCCCTGTTCATGGAGGGCAGTAGATAGCTGCCGCTGATGATCGTCGATGCTCTCGCCAAAGCGCTGTAGCCGAGGTACGACCACGAGTGGCTTATGGTGCAACAGCGCCAGCAGGATCGAGCCGGCGGCAGCGTGAGAGACGATCACCCGCGCCTGCTGTGTGAGCTGCTCCATGCGCTGGCTGCTGGCCCACTCAAAGTGTTCGGCGTGGCGCGGCAGATAATGCGAGCTACCGCGCTGGATAAGTACCGGCTCGTCCAACTCGGCGGCGAGCTCATCCATTGCCCGCACCAATCGGTCGAAGTTCTGATTATGGGTTCCGACAGTGACGAGGATCAAATCACCGCTCCCTGATACTGCGCCTTTGGCCCACAGACCTTCAAGAGCTGTGGCCACTGAACTAAGAAAGCGTCCGCGATCGGATAAACTAACTTGCCTGTCTTCGATAAGTTCTCGACTCGGCACCAGCTCTCGATAAAGATTGTTCTGATGCCCAGGAGCTTGCTCCAGAAGAAGAACGGCAGCGCAATCTCTGCGCCCAAGCTCAGGATTACGTCAGGCCGCTCACGTAAGAGCACCAGGAGGGACCAGAACAGCGCCAGGAACATGCGCCAGAGACTGGTTCCGATATTCGTGGTGAAGTAGGCCTGTGCGATCGCGCGCACCTCGTTATCACGAGCGCTGTGGTAAGTTGCGAAGAACAGGTCGTGTCCTTCGAATGCCGGCAGGATCTGCAACGTTTCAGTGAGATGCCCGCCGTGCGAACAAACTAGCCCGATCTTCATATCCTTCCTTCTCTGATCAGCAGCCACGCTGCCTTGAACGCCGGGTCGAACACGGCCGCCGCCGCGCCCGCTAGCAGCCGGTTCGCCAGCTGGCCGAAGTCCAGGCGGTAGGTCATGCCCGCCAGCGTGTCCCGGTCGCTGCCGAGCGGCGAGCGGGCCCGCCGGATCTCGGCGCGGTGCCGCCAGAGCCAGCTGTACACGCGCGGCTTGACGCCCCAGAAGCGCGGCCCCTTGATCAGCGTGAAGCCCCAGGTCACCACCTCGGCCAGCAGCAGCCCGGGCAGCGCGCGCAGATACGTCGAGCGGCGCAGGTTCTTCAGCAGCATCAGGTGGCGGTTGCGCTCCAGGTAGAACGCCTTGGAGGGCGAGTACGTGGGCCGGTAGTCGTGCCGCACGACCGCGTCGGCCGCGTAGTAGCAGCGGTAGCCGGCCAGCCTGGCGCGCCACGACAGGTCGGTGTCCTCCACGTACATGAAGAAGCGCTCGTCGAAGCCGCCAAGCTGCTCGAACACCTCGCGGCGGATGGCGAACGCTGCGCCCGAGACTGCGTCGACCTCGCACGATGTCGCGAGCTCGTCCCTCGGGCGGCCGGCGCCGCGGCAGTAGGTCAGGCCGCTGTAGTGCATGGTGTTGCCGCAGGTGTTGACCGTGTCGGGCTGCTGCATGTAGACGATGCGGGCCGTGCTCAGCGCCACTGCGCCGGGCCGCTCGATCGGCGCGAGCAGCGCCTCGAGCGCGCCCGGCTCGAGCACGGTGTCGGGGTTGAGGAACACGAGGTACTTCCCGGCCGCCTGGGCCGCGCCGCGGTTGTTGCCGCCCGCATAGCCCAGGTTCTCGCCCTCGATCAGCCGGACCTGCGGGTAGCGCGAGCGCACCAGATCGCCGCTGCCGTCGGCCGAGCCATTGTCGACCACGATCAGCTCGTCCTGCGCCCCGAGCTGGGGCAGGATCGAGTCGATGCATGGCTCAAGGTAGAACCGGCTGTTGTAGCTGACGACGATCACGCTCGCGCGCATAGCAGCGTTCCCAACATCCCGGCTCATGCCTTGCTTAGCTCCAGCCCTTCGCCGCGCTCCTTCGGCGCCACGACATTCTCGCCAAGGCGCTGCGCCGCCCTCCGCTCGAACACGCTGCGGAGCTCAGCCAGCATCGCGCGCATCGAGTGCAGGATGACGCCGGCGAAGAACAGTAGCACACCGATCACGCACAGCATGACCGTGACCAGCCCGTAGCCGATCCCCAGCTCCTGGGTGCGCGCGTAGGTCTGGATGATGTGCAGGCCGAGCGCTATACCCAGCGCCAGTGTCACCACGCCGGCCCCGCTGAAGAACAGCAGCGGCCGGGTCTGGCCGACGAGGCGCAGGATGCCGTTGAGCACCTGCATGCCGTGTGTGAACGGGTTGCGCTTGGCCGGCTCGGCGTAGATCACCGAGATCGGCACCTCCACCACGCGCAGCTGGTGCTCGCGCGCTTGGAACTGCATCTCGGACTCGACGGAGAAGCCGCTCTGGCCGAAAGAGAGCGTCTCCAGCGCCCGGGCCGAGAAGGCCCGGTAGCCGCTCTGCGAGTCGCTCACCCGCACGCCCGAGGCCACGTTGGTCGCCAGCGTCAGCGCGTGCTGGCCGATCTGGCGGTAGGCCGGGATGTCGCTCTTGACATGCAGGAAGCGCGAGCCCACGACGATGTCGGCCTCGCCCTGCAGCACCGGCTCCAGCACCTGCGGGATCTCCCGCGCGCTGTGCTGCCCGTCGCCGTCTAGCATGACCACGGCGGAGGGGTTGAGCTGCCGCGCGTAGGTGAAGCCGGTGTTGACGGCGGCGGCCTTGCCCTGGTTGATCTGGTGCTGCACAACCGTCGCCCCAGCCATCGTCGCGATCTCCGCCGTCCTGTCGCTCGACCCGTCGTCGACCACGATCACGAGGTCGACGTACTGGCGGGCGCTGAGGACCAGGCTGCCGATGAACCGCTCCTCGTTGTGGGCCGGAATCAGCGCGATGGTGCGGCCTGGCGGGAGGGGGATCATGTGGCCCGCTGGGTGTGTCTCCCGGTTGCTGTGCGGTGAGGGAGTGATTGTGTGCGTCAAGTGAGCCACCTCAAGCTGCTGACTAATAACCGCGAAGCTGCGACGAACCGCGCCTGATCGTTACAAGTGAAGCGCCCGGCCGGGCTGCCGTTGCCCGGACGAGCACTGCGAACAGGATACGTTGGGCACCGAGGACGATCAAGTGAGCTTTTTTGTCGTTTTGTGATCATCTCAGCCTTCAAATTGCACTACAACTATTGCTGGTCGTATTGCTGGTGTGCTGTGGTGCGCGGAAGGGCTTTGGGTCGTGTCCGCTGAGAGAAACGCTACTACATCCATGAGTAGATACGCGGAGATGAGGAAACAGGGTCGTTGAGATCATTCTGAAAGAATTGCGGCTCTATCGTACGCAAATGGGTAGTAATTATGCTAACGGATGACAAAACTGATACGATATAACAAGGTTTTGTCCTTGATCATGGGGACCTTCTCAATTACATTTCATGTGTGCCTCGCGGCATGCCTTTATTTGCATTTGGCACAAGGGAGAGCAATGGTCACCACTGTAACAACCACCACAGTTACCACCGTCACCACGCTGGCAGCGGGCTCGTTCGCTCTGATCGCGATCCTCGCGCTGATCGCGCTGCTGGTGCAGAAGGAGATCATCGGCGGGCTCCAGGGCGAGCGCGCCAGGCGGGTGGCCCGCGCGCTGAACATCGCGATCGTGCCGCTGCTGCTGGTCTTCGCATCCACCGTCGCCTTCCGGGTCCTCGACGTCCTCAGCTGATCGTCGCCTGGTGACGCATGGCTCCCCATCCGCATATGTCAGCGAAGATGCGCTGCCCCGCGCCTCCACCGGCCGGGGCAGGTTCGTTCGCCTCTCAGAAGAGGCCTGGCGGGATCTGTCGGGCGGAGGCGTGGCGGGCGCAACCCAGGAAGCACCAGCATTCGAGCCACGGAGAGAGCTAATGCACCAGGTCATGTCCGACGACCGCCGAATCGTGTCGTACGTGCGGCGGCGCCTGCTCCAGCCGGTGCCGCTGATCTGGGCCTACCTGATCTTCACCGCCGCTGCGGAGTTGCTCACCGCGCTCGTCAACCCGCAGGTCGGCCAGCTGGCGCACGTGCTGCTGCTCGGCGTGCTGCTGGCCCACGGCGCGCTCGCGCTGCCCACGGCGGCCGGGCGCATCGCGCTGGCGCTGACGCTCGCGCCGCTGATCCGCATCCTGTCGCTGTCGATGCCGCTGATCAGGTTCCCCCAGCTCGCCTGGTATCCGATCGTCTCGCTGCCGCTGTTCCTGGCGACCTGGCTGATCATCCGCTACCTGCGCCTCTCGCGCCGCCAGCTCGGGCTGCAGACCGGCGATATCGTCTCGCAGCTGATGATCGCCAGCGGCGGCATCTCGCTCGGCGTGTTCGAGTACATGATCCTGAAGCCCGAGATGCCGCTGGTGCCCTTCACCTGGCCGGCGTTCCTGCTCGCCACGCTGGTCCTGCTCGTGGCGACCGGCTTCGCCGAGGAGCTGATCTTCCGCGGCGTGCTGCAGACGCTGGCCTTCCCGGCGCTGGGCCGCTACGCGCTGGTGTACGTCTCGCTGCTGTTCGCCGTGCTGCACATCGGCTACCTGTCGCTGGTGGACGTGGCCTTCGTCTTCGTCGTGGGCATGGTGTTCGCCTACATCGTGGCCTGGAGCGGCTCGATCCTCGGCGTCACCCTGGCGCACGGCCTGACGAACACCGTCCTGTTCCTGGTGATGCCCTACGCCGCGCAGAACATCTCGGCCGAGCTCAACCAGGCGCTGCCCTGGCTGAGCGCCATCTCGCTGACGCTGTCGCTCGGCACGGTGGTGAGGCTCGGCTGGCGCGCCCGGGCTGGCGCTGGGGCTCCCAAGGCCGTCCCGAGCGCCTCGCCGCTCCCGGCGCTGCCGCAGCGCGGATCGCAGGGCGCGCCGGCCGCGCCCAGCAGGATCGCCGGGCTGACGGCTGAGGGGGAGCTCGACCTGTACCAGCGCCTCACCGGCGACTTCGCCGAGCCGCTGCTGCGCGTGCGCGTGGAGGAGGCCGGCCTGCGCGCCGTGCTGTTCGTCTCGACGCGCCGGCTGCCGGTCGCCGACCGGCTGCAGGTCTACGTCGGCGGCGCGCTCGCGCCGGACCTCGGCGTGCGCTTCCTGCCGCCGCAGTACGGCTTCGTCGCGGGGGTGGTGGAGCTGGACGCGCTGCCGGACGCGGCGCTCGCACGCGTCGGGGCGCTGCACCGCGCCAGCCGGCTGCTCACGAGGAGCCTGCGCGGCCATCTGGACGACCTTGGCCGCTCGCGGCCCGAGGAGTTCCAGGCGTTCTGGGCCGCGTACGGCGGGTACTTCGGCGTAGGGCCGTGGGCGCAGCGCCTCGAGGTGCAGGCGGCCGGCTGAGGTTCTTCCAGGCCGAGCGGGGTACGGCCTCGATCACAGAACGGGTCGACTCTTCAAGCGAAAGAGTCGACCCGTTCTGTGATCTGGGCCCGGTGAGCTAGTTGCTCAACACAACTATCCGGCGGTGAGCAGGTACTCCTGCCCGGCGCTGGTCGGGAATGTGATCAGGTGGCCCTCGCTCGTCGCCGCGATGGGCTCGCCGCCGGCCAGCGACACCGCCAGCGGAACCGCGGCGCGCACGGAGCACGGCTCCCCGGCGTGCGAGCGCACCCGCGCCTCACGGAGCCGGCCGCCCGCCCAGCTGAGGCTCACCTCGAACCCGCCGCGCGCCCGCAATCCCCGCACTGAGCCATCGGGCCAGGCCGCGGGCAGGGCCGGCAGCAGGTGCAGGTAGTCCATGTGCGACTGGAGCAGCAGCTCGGCGATGCCCGCGGTGGCGGCGAAGTTGCCGTCGATCTGGAACGGCGGGTGGGCGTCGAACAGGTTGGCGTACACGCCCCCGCGGTGGTAGTTCTCGGCGTCCCTGTCGCTCACGAGCTGGAGCAGGTTGCCGAGCAGCGCCAGCGCGCGGTCGCCCTCGCCGAAGCGCGCCCACAGGCCCACCTTCCACCCCAGGCTCCAGCCGGTGCCGCCGTCGCCGCGCCGCTCGAGCGCGCGCCGGGCCGCCGCGAGCAGCTCCGGCGTCCGCTCGGTCAGCTGGCGGCCGGGGTACACGCCGAACAGGTGCGATATGTGCCGGTGGTGGACGTCCTCGTCCTCGAAGTCCTTGGACCACTCCTGCAGCTGGCCGTACTTGCCGATCTGCAGGGGAAGGAGCCGGCTGCGCGCCTCCGCCAGCTCGGCGCGGAACGCCTCGTCCGTCCCGAGCGCCTCGGCGGCCTCGATACAGTTCGTGAACAGGTCCCAGATCAGCTCCAGGTCCATCGTCGCCGCGACGCACACCTCGCCCAGCCCGGCCTCGGTGCGGAAGCGGTGCTCGGGCGAGGAGGACGGGGCGGTGACCAGGTGGCCGGCGCCGTCTTCGATCAGCCAGTCCAGGCAGAAGAGCGCCGCCTCCTTCATAATCGGGTAGGCGGTCTCGCGCAGGAAGGCCAGGTCGCGCCCGAAGGCGAAGTGCTCCCACAGGTGCTGCGAGAGCCAGGCGCCGCCCATCGGCCACATGACCCAGATCGGCATGCCGTGGCCGTAGTCCCCGACCGGCGCGGTCTGGCACCAGATGTCGGTGTTGTGGTGCACGGTCCAGCCGCGCGCGCCGTAGTTCGTCGCTGCGGTGCGCCTCCCGTTGCGCGCCAGATGGCCGATCAGGTCGAGCAGCGGGCGGTGGCACTCGGCCAGGTTGCAGGTCTCGGCCGGCCAGTAGTTCATCTCGGTGTTGATGTTGAGCGTGTAGTTGCTGCTCCAGGGCGGCCGGGTCTCCTTGTTCCAGATCCCCTGCAGGTTCGCCGGCTGCGTGCCGGGCCGCGAGCTGGCGATCAGTAGGTAGCGGCCGTACTGGAACAGCAGCTCGACCAGCCCCGGGTCGCGCGCGCCGTACTCGACGATCCGGCGGTCGGTCGGCAGGTCCGCCGGCGCCGCGGACGGCCCCAGGTGCAGCTCGACTCGGTCGAACAGCGCGCGGTGGTCGGCGACGTGGGCCTCGCGCAGCGCCTCGTACGCCTCGCCGAGCGCGCGCTCGAGGTCGCGCTTCGCGCCCGCCAGATCCTTGCCCTGCCTGCCGGGCGAGCGATCCGGGCCGTTGAAGCTGGTCGCGGCGCTGAGGCAGAGCGTGGCGCTGGTGGCGCCGAGCAGGTGCAGGCCGTCCTGATCCACCCGCAGCGTGCCGCCGTCGTGCGACACGCCGAGCCGCACCTCGAAGCGCATGGCCTCGGTCGTCTCCGGGTCACCGTAGATGATCGGGTTGCTGCGCTGGTAGTAGCTCGGGTCGACGTGCTCGGGCGCGACTCCGCGCAGCACCAGCTGCTGCCCGTCGGGGGCTGTGTGGTAGCGGAGCGGGCTGGAGAGGCGCGCGTGGAAGCTGAGCGCGCCCGGTGCGCTGGCCTCGAGGCGCAGCACGATCGCCTGGTGCGGGTGTGAGGCGAACAGCTCGCGGGTGTAGCGCACGTCGCCGATCTGGTACTCGACGCGCGCCAGGCCCGTCGAGAGGTCCAGCGAGCGATGGTAGGGGCGTGCTATCGCCCCGTGCTCGAAGTGGATGTGGAGGTCGCCGAGCGGCAGGTAGGACTGCGTGTAGGGCCCCATCATCTGCCTGCAGAGCTCGCTGGCCTCCAGGTAGCGCTCCTCCGCCAGCAGCCGCCGCACCTCGGGGAGCACCTCCCTGGCGCGCGGGTTATCCCACTCCTTCGGCCCGCCGGACCACAGCGTGTCCTCGTTGAGCTGGAGCCGCTCGGTCTCCACGCCGCCGAAGATCATGGCCCCCAGGCGCCCGTTGCCGGTCGGCAGCGCCTCAGTCCACTCGCGGGCGGCCTGTGTGTACTGCAGCTTCATGGTTCATCTCTCCCCCAGCGCTGCCTCCCGGCGCGCAGATCACGGCCCCGGCGCGCCGCGCCTCGGGCAGCGGGTGCTATAGTACACCATGCCGCACCCACCAGATCCTCACGTCGCTCTCATGTCGCTCTCATCCGGCGCTGCTATAACGTTTCGCAGACGTGATCCGGAAGAGGCGCGAACGCGGCGGCAGGCGAGCCACGCCATCGGCAGGGAGGCTTCGCTTCCCAAACGCCTCCAGCGGGCGCGGGGACGAGGCCACCGCGTAGGTCATGGCGATGAATGTTTCGTAGTGCGGAGGAAGATGATGACGAACGAGCAGCGAGTCCGGCAGGCGCGCCGCGCCTTTCTGCGCAGCTGCCTTGCGGCCCCGACCGCCTGGGTGCTAGCGGCCTGCGCCGGCCAGTCTGCTGCCGGCCCGACGCCGGCGCCCACCAGCGCCCCCACCGAGGCCCCGGCGACCCAGGCGCCGGCCGCGCCGACGAGCGCGCCGACCCTCGCCCCAACTGAAGCTCCGCCGACCCTCGCCCCGACGGAAGCGCCGGCGACGGCCGCGCCGGTTGCGGCGCAGGCGCTCCCGCCCACGCCCCCGTGCGGCGATGATGACGACGACGTCACGCCGGAGCAGACCGAGGGCCCGTACTACACGCCGAACACGCCGGAGCGCACCTCGCTGCTGGAGCCCGGCATCACTGGAACCAGGCTCGTCGTCTCGGGGTACGTGCTGACGACCGACTGCCGGCCGGTGGCGCGCGCGCTGCTGGACTTCTGGCAGGCGGATGACCAGGGGCAGTACGACAACGTGGGGTTCCGGCTGCGGGGGCACCAGTTCACCGACGACCAGGGCCGCTACACGCTGGAGACGATCGTGCCCGGGCTCTACCCGGGGCGGACGCGCCACATCCACGTGAAGGTGCAGGCGCCGAACCGGCCCGTGCTCACCACCCAGCTCTACTTCCCAGGCGAGCCGAGCAACGACCGGGACCGGATCTTCCGGCCGGAGCTGGTGATGGAGCTGCAGGAGACAGCGGACGGCAAGGCCGGCGCCTTCACCTTCGTGCTGGACGCCGGCGCCGTATGACCCTCGGCGCTACCCCTGGATGCGGGCGCGCGCCAGGGCCAGCACACCCTCGACCTCCTCGTCCAGGCCGATGGTGAGATCCTCGACCTGCGCGCGGGTCTGGTGCACGAACAGCTGATCCTCGAGCATCATGAGGTTGGTCTCGACGTTGAGCAGCGCGGCGGGCACGGCGGCGCGGATCAGGATCGCGGCCGCGGCGACATCGCTGACCGCGCTGCGGTTGCCGTGCCGCGCGACCGGGGCGCACAGCGGCAGCAGCGACACCACGGCGCGCGCGGTGCGCAGCGGCACCTCGGTCGCCTCGCGCAGCACCCGCTGGATGGCCGCCTTGCGGCTCGCCGCGTCGGCCTCGGTGGTGCGCGGCAGCTTATAGGCCGCCGACAGGTGGCTGAACGTCGTGATATCGTCCTGGGCGAGCTGCTGCAGCTCGGCGCGCAGCTCCTCGGCGCGGGCGCGGATGCTCATCGCCTCGGCCTCGAACTCGGCGTACGCCTTCTTGCCGATCGTCAGGTCGCAGACCATCGTGATCAGGCCAGCCGCCATCGCGCCGGTGAGCGCCGCGACGCTCCCGCCGCCGGGCGTCGGGGCGCCGCTCGCCAGCTCGTTCAGGAATGTGCCAAGCGTCTTATCTAGCAGCTGTTCGCTCATGGATCACCTCCGCGGTAGTCAGTGTGGGGTAGCAGCCACTGCCGGTGGCGAGCGCCGCCGGCGCTGCCTGGCAGGTGCGCTAGCTACTGGCCACCGACGACTCTCGCTACTTCCTCGCGCCTGACGCTCTGCTGCTCCCCGCTGCGAAGGTCCCGGACGACCACAGTGCCGCTCGCCAGCTCGTCCGGGCCGAGCACCAGCGCGAACGGAATGCCGCGCCGGTCGGCGTACCTCAGCTGCTTGCCGAGCTTCTCGGTCGGGTCGAGCGCCTGCTCGACCTTGATGCCGGCCGCGCGCAGGTCGCGGGCCAGCTCGAGGCTCGCCGGCGCGTGCACGGGGCTGAAGATCGTCACGAAGGCCTGCGCGACGGTGCGCAGACGCGGCCCCATTCCCAGCTCGGCCATGACATCGTGGAGCCGCTCGATCCCGAACGCCAGCCCGACGGTCGGTATCGGCCGGCCGGCGAACTGGCCGATGAGCTCATCGTAGCGGCCGCCGCCCAGCAGCGAGCCCATCGGCGGCGAGTCGATCACGGCCTCGAACACCGCGCCGGTGTAGTACGAGAGGCCGCGCGCCAGCCGGGGCGCGACGGCGAACGCCTCCTGCGGGACGCCGAGCGCCGGCAGGTACGAGATGATCGCGCGCAGGTTCTCGAGCGCCCGGCCGGCCCGCTCGTCGCCCTGGAGCTGCTCCGAGAGCGCCGCGAGCACGTCGTCGGGCTTCCCCTCGAGCAGCACCAGCTCGAGGATGCGCTCGGCGGCGGCCGGGGCCACGCCGCTCTTCAGCAGCTCCTCGCGCACCCCGTCCGGCCCGATCTTGTCCAGCTTATCGATCGCCCGGTACACGCCGCCGGCCGCCTGCTCGTCCAGGCCCGCGGTGCGGGCGATCGCGCTGAGCAGCTCGCGGTGGTTCAGCAGCGTCGTGAAGCCGGTGAAGCCGAGCGCCGACAGCGCCTCGGTGAGCACGGCGATGATCTCGGCGTCGGCCAGCGGCGAGGAGGAGCCGACGATATCGACGTCGGCCTGCCAGAACTCCCGGTAGCGCCCGCGCTGCTGGCGCTCGCCGCGGTAGCTCTGGCCGATCGCGTAGCGCCGCCAGGGGAAGACGAGCTGCCCCTGGTACTGGGCCACCACTCGCGCCAGCGGGACGGTCTGGTCGTAGCGCAGCGCCACCCGGTCGCCGCCGTGGGTCTCGAAGCGGTAGATCAGCTTCTCGTCCTCGCCGATCTTGCCCTCCAGCGTGGCGGCATACTCGACGATCGGCGTCTGCAGCGGCTCGAAGCCGTAGCGCTCGAAGACGCTGGTCAGTGTCTGGATGATATGCTGCCGCAGGATCATCGCCTCCGGCAGGTGGTCGCGCATACCCTTCAGGTTCTGCGGTCTGGTGCTCATGGGGGGCCCTTCGCAATTAAGCAGCGTGCCTGGGGCCATGATACCACAGCCGTGCGGCACGCTGCTTCCGGCACGCGCCACGCAGGGCGCCGTTACTGCACCTTGACCGCCAGGGGCGTCAGCAGCTTGCGAAGCGCTCCGATCGCCACCCGCATGCCCGTCTCGCCGCTGAACCCGCCCGCCGGCCCGGCGATCTGCAGGTGCGGCTCGAGCGTCAGGAAGCCCTGGTAGCCGCGCGCGACCAGCTCGTGAAGCAGCTGCGGCACCGCCCCGTCGCCCTGGCCTGCCGGCCGCACGCTCCCGTCGGCGAACACGGCGTCCTTGATGTGGACGTGCGTCACGTACTCGGCGAGCAGCGGCCAGGCGTCGTCCATCGGCCGGACGCCGCACTGCACGAAGTTGGCCGGGTCGAAGGCCATGCGCAGCGCCGGCGAGCCGATGCTCTCCAGCAGGTCGCGGCAGCGCTCGCCGGTGTCGCCGTAGATCTCCTTCTCGTTCTCGTGCAGCAGCTGCACGCCCAGCTCCCCGGCGCGCTTCGCAAGCCTGCCCATCCGCGCCAGGACCTCTTCGCGGTGCTCGTCTGCGCGCCCGGCGGGCACGTAGAAGGAGAAGATGCGGATGTTGCGCGTGCCGAGCGCATCGCACGCCTGCGCCGCGCGCTCGAGCCGCTCGAGCTCGAACTCAGGCGGGCGGTCGAGGTGCGACTTGCCGATCGGGCTGCCGATCGCCGAGACGCCGAAGCCGCGCTCGTCCAGCAGCGCCCGCGCGCGCCGCAGCTCCTCCCGGTCCAGATCCAGCACGTTCTTGCCCCACGCGCCGCGCAGCTCGAGGTGCCGCACGCCATCCGAGGCCAGCACATCCAGCTGCGTCGCCAGGTCGTCGGCGATCTCGTCGCCGAATGCACTTAGTGTGAATGTGGCCGCCATCTGCTTTCTCCATGCTGACAGGGTGACGGGGTGATAAGGTGACGGGGTGATAAGGTGGCGGGGCGACGAAGAGCCCCTTCATCGCCCCGTTGCCTTGTCGCAGCTACAGGGCCGCGAGATACTCGCGCAGCTTCTCGGCGTGCTGCGGCAGCGCCACCTCCGGCTCGGCCAGCTCGGGGTGCCACTTCTTCTCCCACTCCACCGCCAGCCAGCCGTCGTACCCGGCCGCCCGCAGCGCCGCCAGGATCTCGCGCGTCGGCACGGCGCCCTCGCCGAGCAGCGTCAGGTCCCAGTTCGACCCGCCGCCCGCCGGCGGCCGCCCGTCCTTGATGTGCACGTGCAGCAGCCGGCCGCCCAGCCGGCTCAGGGTGAGGTCGGGGGACTCGCCGATCCGGTAGGGGTGCAGCAGGTCCCACAGCGCGCCGGCCGACTCGCCCGGCACCTGCTCCAGCACACGCGCCACGGTCGAGCTGTCGCAGAAGGCGTCGTGCGTCTCGAGCGCCACCGCGACGCCCAGCTCGCGCCCCTTCTCGGCCAGCGGCGCCAGGCACGCCGCCGCGCCGCGCACGGCCTCGTCGAGCGCGGTGCCCTGCGGCGGCCCGGCGAACACGCGGATCATCGGCGCGCCGAGCTCGGCGGCCATCTCCAGCATTGCGATCCCGTCGCGGAGCTGCTGCTCGCGCTCGCCGGCGTCGGGCTGCGCGATGCGCACCGAGGTGTCGAGGCACACCAGCGCCAGCCCCTCAGCGGCGCACACCTCGCGGACCCGGCGCCGCCCTGCGGCGTCCAGCGTCGGCCCGACCACCTCGCCGTCCAGCAGGCGCAGCTCGAGCCCCTCGTAGCCGGCGGCGCGCCCGGCCGCGGCCGCCTGCTCCAGCGTCCAGCCCGGGCAGGCCAGCGTTGTGAAAGCCAGTCTCATTTCGAAGCCTCCCACTGCTGCTTCATGAACGCCAGCGCGCCGGCCGCCTGCTCCTCCAGGTTCTCCCACGAGCACTCGGCGGAGATGCGCTCGTCGTACCCGGCCTGCCGCAGCGCCCGCATGAAGCCGGCGTAGTCATACCCGCCGACCCCCGGGTGGCGGCGGCCGCCGTCGGCCACGTGGACGTGGACCAGCAGCGGCGCCGCGGCCACGACGTTGGCGAACGGCTCCTGCTCCAGCTCCAGGTGGTGCAGGTCGGCCAGCAGCCGCACGTCGCTGAGGCCGCGCTGCTCGATGAACGCCTGACACTCCGCCACCGTGTTGAACACGTTCGACTCGCCGCGGTTCAGGTGCTCGAGCGCCAGGCTGATCCCGGCGCGCGCGGCCTCCTCGCCTGCCACCTCCAGCGACGCGGCCAGCTGGTCCAGCGCCTGCTCGCGGGGCATGTCGTCGGGGATCCGGCGGGCGCCGCCGCTGCCGAGCACCACCGCGCGGCCGCCGAGCGCGGCCATGCGCCCGAAGGCGCGGCGCAGGTAGCCGCGCAGCCGCTCCAGGTCGGCCTCCGGGCCGACCATGCGGATCTCAGGCGGCACGAGCACGTTGAACGCCTCGGGGCGCAGCGGGGCGGCGGCGATCGCATCGAGCGCCGGAGCGGCGGCCCGGTCATCCTCGAGCGGCCGGACGGCGCGCGCGGGCAGCTCGCAGTAGTCGAAGCCGGCCCGGGCGATCACGTCGATCTGCTCGGGCGCGACGCAGCAACCAAAACGCATGAGGCCTCCCCTTCTCGTGTGGTAGGCGCGGCACGTTGCGCCTCTCCGTTGTCCCCTCCGTGCCCTCCGTGTGCTCCGTGGATCAGCCGGGCCTCGCTGGCCGCCCGGTGCGCGCCGACTCGTACACGGCCAGCACGGTCGCCAGCGAGCGGCGCCCCTCCTCGCCGGGGACGAGCGGGGCGCGGCCGGTGCGCACGGCCTCCACCAGGTCCGTGACCAGCCGGGTGTGGCCGACCGCGCTGATGCCGGTCGGGCTTGCGCCGGCGCCGGCCGCCTGCGGCGTGGCGGCTGTGGCGGGGCGCCGGCTCTCCGCTGCGCCGCCCTCGCCCGCCTGGTCCCACCGGACGACCGCCTCGCCCTCGATCTGGACGCCGCCCTGCGTCCCGTAGACCTCGACGCGGTGCGGGAAGCCGGGCGCCGCGGCGGTCGTGGCGACGATGCTGCCGAGCGCGCCGTTCGCGAAGCGCAGCGTGGCCGCCAGGCAGTCCTCCACCTCGATCTCGTGCGCGAGCGTGTCGAAGCGCGCGAACACCTCCTCCACCTCGCCCATGTACCACAGCAGCAGGTCGACCAGGTGGACGCCCTGGTTCATGAGCGCCCCGCCGCCGTCGAGCGCCCAGGTGCCGCGCCAGGCGGCCGAGTCGTAGTAGCTCTGCGGGCGCACGTAGGGCACGCTGATCGTGCCGAGCACCATGCGCCCCAGCTCGCCGGCGGCGATCGCCTGGCGCACCGCGATGAAGTCCGGGTCGGTGCGGCGCTGCAGCGCGACGGCCAGCAGCACGCCGGCCTCGCGCGCCGCGGCGATCATCGCGTCGGCGTCGGCGAGCGAGAGCGCGATCGGCTTCTCGACCAGCACGTGCTTGCCGGCGCGCGCCGCGGCGATCGCCTGCTGGGCGTGCAGCCCGCTCGGCGTGCAGATGCACACCGCGTCGACGTCCGGGCGCTGCAGCACGGCGTTCAGGTCGGAGTCGCACGGCACGCCGAAGCGCGCCGCGGCCGCCGCGGCCTGCTCCGGCCCCGAGGCGCAGAGCGTGACCAGCCGCGCGCCCGGCGTCTCGGCGATCGCCTGCGCGTGGTAGCGGGCGATCATGCCGGTGCCGATGATCGCGAAGCCAAGTGGCGAGTCAGTCCCTCTGGACATGGTGTGGTCCTCGCATGGCTGTGACGGGGTGACCAGTGACCGGGTGACGGGGTGACTGGGTGACCAGGTGATGGGGTTATGAAGATGTTTCTTCGTGCGCGTAGAGGCATCTCGCGCCGAAGAGACGCCCTATCACTCGTTAGGAAGTCACCTCGTCGCCCCGTCAGGAAGTCACCCCGTCAGGAAGTCACCTCGTCACCCCGTCAGGAAGTCGCCCCGTCAGGAAGTCGCCCCGTCAGCAAGCCGCCTCTTGCCGGCGCGCAGGTCCGCCAGCAGCTCGGAGTAGGCCCCGCGGTCGAGCGGCAGCGTGACCGGCCGCTCGGTGAGGCTGGAGTAGATCACCGCGTTCGCCAGCTCGAGCGACATCGTCCCCTCGCGGCCGTTGCAGCGCGGCTGGCGCCCCTCGGCGATCGCGGCCGCCAGGTCCTGGTAGACGGCCAGGTGCCCGCCGCCGTCGCCCGCGAGCGCCACCGTCTCGACCTCGGTCGCCGGCCGGCCCCACATGTCCTGCTTCGTGGCGCGGTACTGGCTCAGCGGCTCGGAGAAGCGGTAGATCGTCAGCGTCTCCTCCACCAGCTCGACCGCCGCCCGGTCGCCGACGATCTGCATGCGGCGCTGCACGCCGGCCTCGACGGTGCTGAAGTACAGGTAGCCGGGGGCGCCGTTGGGGTACTCGAGCATCGCCTGGGCCGAGTCCTCGCACTCCATCCGGTGCCCGAGCGTCCGTATCCAGCCCCAGACCTTCTTCGGCGGGCCGGCCAGGTGGCAGAGCAGGTCGAGCGGGTGCGGCCCCTGGTTCATCAGCACGCCTCCGCCCTCGCCCTTCCAGGTGCCGCGCCAGGCGGCGGAGTCGTAGTAGTACTGGGTGCGGAACCACGGCTCAACGCACAGCACGCGCACCAGCTCGCCGAGCTCGCCTGAGTCGACCAGCGCCTTGGCGCGCTCGATCGCCGGGCGGAAGCGCTGCTGGTAGTTCACGGCCAGCAGCTTCCCCGCGCGCTCGGCCGCCGCCACCATCGCGTCGGCCTCGGCCACCTCCACCGCCAGCGGCTTCTCCACCAGCACGTGCGACCCCGCCTCGAAGCAGTCGATCGCGATCGAGGCGTGGAACGGGTGCGGCGTCGTGATCACCGCCAGGTCCGGGCGAATCTCGGCCAGCATGGTCCGGTGGTCGGTGAAGAACGGGCAGCCGTGTTCCTGGGCGCGGGCGGCGCCGGCCTCGGCGGCGATGTCGGCCATGCCGACGAGCTGCGCGCCGGGGAGCCGGGCGATGGCCTGCAGGTGGGTGAGTGCGATGCCCGCGGCGGCGCCGATGATAGCGATGCGCAGCGGGGGAGCGCCGGTCGTCTCGGGAGTGTTAGTCATGGGGGGCTCTCCTCGTAGCAGTGGACAGGCGCGTATATGATATAGCCGGTGGCGGGGGTGTCAAGCGCGCTTGCGCCGCCGTGCTATAATGGCCCAGAGAAACGGTTTACACTCTAGGAGCGGTATGGCTGCGCAGCTCACCAACCGCGAGATCGCCGACGTCTTCCACGCTATCGCGGACCTGATGGAGATCCTGGGCGAGGATCGCTTCCGCACCCAGGCCTACCGCCGCGCCGGCGACGCGTTGGCTGACCTGCCGCAGCCGCTCTCGGTGTACCGCGAGCGCGGCGAGCTCGGCCAGATCCCCGGCGTCGGCAAGGCGATCACCGATAAGATCGAGGAGCTGCTCGACACGGGCGAGCTGCAGTTCTACTCCAAGCTCAGGGCCCGCGTCCCCGAGGGCGTGCGCGAGATCCTGCGCATCCCGAACGTCGGGCCGCGCACCGCCGGGCGGCTCTACCAGGAGCTCGGCATCACCAGCCTGGCCGAGCTCAAGGCCGCGGCCGAGGACGGCAGGCTCAGGGGGATCAAGGGCTTCGGCGAGAAGACGATCCAGGGCATCCTCCAGGGCATCGCCCAGGCCGAGAAGGCCGAGCACCGCACCCTGCTGCACCACGCGCTCCAGGCCGCCGAGCGCCTGATCGCCGAGCTCCGCGCCGCCGAGCCCTCCATCCGCGAGGCGTGCTTCACCGGCAGCCTGCGCCGCGCCCGCCCGACGATCGGCGACCTCGATATCCTGGCCGCCGCCGATGACCCGGCCGCCGTGGTGCGCGCCTTCACCAAGCTGCCGATCGTCGCCCGCGTCGAGTCCTCGGGCGCCGAGAAGGCCACCGTGCACCTCCACAGCGGCCTGCAGGCCGACCTGATCGCCGTGCAGCCGCGGCTGTGGGCCTCGGCCCTGCAGCACTTCACCGGCGGGAAGGCGCACAACATCCGCTTCCGCGAGCTGGCGCTGGCGAAGGGCCTCAGCTTCAGCGAGCACGGCTTCCGCAAGCTGGACGGCTCCGGCGTCATCGAGCCCGCGACCGAGGAGGAGGTCTACGCCGCGGTCGGCCTGCCCTGGATCCCGCCCGAGCTGCGCGAGGAATCCGGCGAGTTCGAGGCCGCCCGCACCGGCCGCCTGCCGCAGCTCGTCGAGCTGAGCGACATCGTCGCCGACCTGCACATGCACACCACCTGGAGCGACGGGCGCGGCTCGCTGCGCGAGATGGCCGAGGCCGCCCGCGCCCGCGGCCTGCGCTATATCGCGATCACCGACCACAGCGCCTACCTCGGCGTGACCAACGGGCTCGACGCCGCGCGCCTGCGCGCCCAGGCCGAGGAGGTGCGCGCCCTCAACGCCGAGTACGAGGCCGCCGGCGACCCCTTCCGCATCCTGCACGGCGTCGAGGTGGACATCACGCCCGACGGCGGCCTGGCGCTGGCGGACGAGGTGCTGGCCGAGCTGGACATCGTCGTCGCCTCGCCGCACTCCAACCTGCGCCAGCCGCCCGAGAAGGCGACCGAGCGGCTGCTGCGCGCCATCCGCAACCCGCACGTCGATATCATCGGCCACCCGACCGGCCGGCTGATCGGCTCGCGCGAGGGCGCCGACATCGACGTGGACGCGGTCGCCCGCGCCGCCGCCGAGACCGGCACGCTGCTGGAGATCAACAGCGGCCCCGACCGGCTCGACCTCGACGCGCAGGCGGCCAGGCGCGCCCTCGAGCTCGGCGCGAAGCTGACCGTCAACAGCGACTCGCACCACCCCGAGAACCTCGCCTGGGTGCGGCTCGGCGTGCTCACCGCCCGGCGCGGCTGGGCCGAGGCGAAGGACATCGCCAACACCTGGAGCCTGGAGCAGCTCAGGGAGTGGCTGGGGCGCGGTGCGCCGGCCTGAAACGTGCATCCGCCAACGTGCAACGCAGCAGGAGTGGTCATGCCATCGGTATTCTCAAAGATCGTGAGCGGCGAGATCCCGGCCCTCAAAGTCTACGAGGATGAGGCGACGCTGGCCTTCATGGATATCAGCCCGGCGAGCCGCGGGCACACGCTGGTGATCTGCAAGGAGGAGCACGCCGACCTCTTCTCCATCCCGCCCGAGCTGCTGGCCGCCACCGCCCGCACCGTGCAGCGGGTGGCGCTCGCCCTGCGCGATGCCCTCAGGCCGGATGGGCTCAACGTCGTGCAGAACAACGGCGCCGCCGCCGGGCAGACGGTGTTCCACTACCACGTGCATCTCATCCCGCGCTGGGAGGGCGACGGCGTGATCGCTCCCTGGGCCCACCAGCAGATCGGCCAGGACGAGCTGCGCGCTCTGGCGGATCAGATCCGCGCCGCTCTGGCAAGGACGTGACCATGAGCAACAACTTCCTCGGCAACGACCCCTCGCGCGAGAGCCGGCACGACGAGAAGCTGCGCGCCCGCCGCGCCGCGCTCTCGGCGATCATGGTCCTGCTTCTCGTCCTGCTCATCCTGCTGCTGCTGGCCGCCGCCACCGACCGCACCGACATCCTGCGCTTTGGCGATGTCGGCTGGCCGGTGACCTTCGGCACCATGGCCGCCTTCCAGCCGCGCATCGCCGCGGCCGCCGAGGCCTCGCCGCCGGCTGCGGCGGAGAAGGCCGCCCAGCAGGTCGGCCTCGCGCCCTCGGCGGAGATCAGCGCCCGGCTGCGCGCCTACTACGAGCGCTGCGGCGGCGAGCGGATCTTCGGCCGGCCGATCAGCGCCCTGATCACCGAGGGCGGCCGCACCTACCAGTGGTTCGAGCGCGCCCGGCTCGAGTACGACCCGCAGCTCGCCGGCACGCCCTACGAGGTGCAGGGCGGCCGCCTCGGCGCCGAGTACACCGCCGGGCAGACCTTCCCGCGCCCGGCGCCCTTCCCGAGCCAGCCCGGCGCCCGCTTCTTCCCGGAGACCGGCTACGGCGTCTCGGGCGCCTTCCTGCGCTTCTGGGAGCAGAACGGCGGCGTCGAGGTGCTCGGCTACCCGATCAGCGGCGAGCTGCAGGAGACCCTCTCCGACGGCCAGGTGCACACGGTGCAGTACTTCGAGCGCGCCCGGCTCGAGCTCCACCCGCAGCACGCTGGCACGCCCTACGAGATCCAGCTCGGCCTGCTCGGGCGCGCCCTGTACCGCCCGTAGCCCGTCGCAGGTCGCGGGGCGCGGTGCAGCCTGAGGCGCCCGATCATCTTGGGAAAGTGATGCCGGGGGCGGCCTGCGCGCCTTCCCGCTTCGGACCTGCCCTGCCGGCCGGAGCCCCGATCGCGACTCCAACCTGCTGCAGCCCCAGCGTAGCCTCGGGTGGCGGCGGGGGCGGTGCGCGGGGCCGGCGTTGCGCTGACACGAGACGCCAATGGACCTCGACACCAACACCCCGGCGCTGGAGTCGCTCGCCGCCGAGCTGCGCGGCCGGGCCGGCGCGGACTCCTTCTACATCTTCTGGTTCGCCGGCGGCCGCGGCAGCCCGCCCGAGGCGCCGCCCCGCGAGCGGCTGCTGCTCGCCTTCCGCTCGCCCGACGCGGCGCTCGCCTTCGCCCAGCGCAGCGTGCGGCGCGACGGCGGGGGGCCGCCGCGCCTGCGCCGCCTCACTGTGGCCCAGCTCCTCGCCGCCGTGCTGCGCGAGCCGTCGATCGCCGCGCTGATCCTCGCGGACGACGACGAAGAGGCGCCCGTCCCCGGCAGCCTCCCGGCCGGCCTGCGCATCGAGCGCGCCGAGATCCTCCGCCGGCTCGACATCTGACAGAGCCGCCGCCGCCGGGAGGTGTGGCGTCACACTCTCCAGGGCAACTTCCCACCGGGAGGTGAGGCGGGCCAGCGGCCGCCGTTGTCGGGAGGTGAGACGGGCCGCAGAGCCGCAAGGGCAGCTTCCCACTGGGAGGCAAGGCGGGCCAGCGGCCGCCGTTGTCGGGAGGTGAGACGGGCCGCAGAGCCGCAAG
>ERZ777003.1956-NODE-1956-length-26958-cov-6.012415_pt1 | contig 26958 bp, 23 predicted proteins | sample MGYA00374956_ERZ777003 | MGnify/ENA primary metagenome ERZ777003 (study PRJEB29302, sample SAMN06268252) | bioreactor metagenome | isolation source: Joint BioEnergy Institute, California, USA | place: USA:Joint BioEnergy Institute, California, USA | collected... | reverse complement strand
TCGAGCAACGCTGAGAGGTGGTCCCAGCCGTGGAAATCGATGACGATCTGCCCCTTCTCCCTGGCCTTGAGTTTCAGCGACACCCGGGTTCCCAGGGCATCCGACAGAGCCTCTTCAAGACGGGTGACATCACGCCCATACCCCACCCGCTTCTCCTGGCTGGGGCCCGCGCTTGGGCCCTCGGCTGTCTTGAGTGTCATGGCCACGAGTTTCTCGGTCTCGCGCACCGACAACCCCTTGGCCACCACCAGGTTCGCCAGCTGAATCTGCGTGGCCGGGTCCACCGCGAGCAACGCACGCGCATGCCCCATGTCGATATCGCCCGCGGTAAGCATCACCTGGACGGGCGCGGCAAGGTTCAGCAAACGCAGCAGGTTGGTGGTGGCCGAGCGCGAGCGCCCGATGGATTTCGCGACCGCTTCGTGCGTCATGGAGAATTCTTCGATGAGGCGTTGCACGGCCTGCGCTTCTTCGAGCGGATTCAGGTTTTCGCGCTGGATGTTCTCGATCAGCGCCATCACCGCTGCGTTCTCGTCGTCGACCTTGCGCACGAGCACCGGCACTTCCTTCAGCCCTGCAATCCGCGCAGCCCGATAGCGTCGCTCGCCTGCGATGATTTCGTAACGTTGCGGGTTACGCGTTCCAGGCAGCGGGCGCACGAGTATGGGCTGCATGATGCCCTGGGTACGGATGGACTCGGCCAGCTCATTCAGCGAACCTTCGTCCATGCGCGTACGCGGCTGATATTTCCCCGATTGCAGCACATCCACGGGCAAGGTGGCCGGTGCATCTGCCGCCGCATCGAGCCGGTCACCCTGTTTTCCTTCGGCATCTAGGTTGGCAATGGCGGGGATATCCGCGCCCAGCAGAGCATCCAGCCCGCGTCCCAAACCCTTCGTCTTTCTGGTAGCCATGTGCAATCGTCCTGAAAATGAAGAACCGGCCGCAAGCGGCCATCTCCTGAACTGCTTCCTGCCATGCGTCGCCCCACGGAACCGGAACCGCGGCAACGACCCCGCCTATAACGACTTCACGCGTCTGATCATTTCGGCGCCGAACGCCGTGTAAGCTTTTGCCCCGCGCGAATTGCGGTCGTACGCTACCCCTGGCAGGCCGTGACTGGGTGCCTCGGCGAGCCTGACATTTCTGGGAATGATGGTACGAAACACCTTGTCACCAAAATGTTCCTCCAATTGCGCGGAGACCTGCTGCTGCAGGGTAACTCGCGGATCGTACATCACGCGCAGCAGTCCGATCAGGCGCAGATCGGGGTTGAGATTTGCGTACAGCCGCTTGATGGTGTTGACCAGGTCGGACAGCCCTTCGAGCGCGAAGTATTCGCACTGCATGGGAATGATGACGCCGTGCGCTGCGGTCAGGCCGTTCAACGTCAGCAGCGAGAGCGTCGGCGGACAATCGACGAGGATGAAGTCGTAGTCGTTTGCCACCTCGGCGAGCGCATGTTTCAGCCGCAGTTCCCGCTGCTCCATTTGCACGAGATCGATCTCTGCACCGGATAGTTCGCGATTCGCCGGCAGGACGTCAAATCCACCCGCTTCGGAATGCCGGATCACGTCACGCAGGTTTGCCTCGCCGATCAGGACCTGATACACCGTTGCCTCAAGAGCGCGCTTGTCGATGCCGCTCCCCATGGTGGCGTTCCCCTGGGGGTCGAGATCGACCAGCAACACCCGCTTCCTGTGGCCGGCGAGCGCGGCAGACAGGTTGATGGCGGTCGTGGTCTTGCCCACCCCACCTTTCTGGTTGGCGATGCAGAAGATCCGGGCGGATGACGGTGATGAAGCCATTAAGAAGCAACCTCCAATACGCCTGCCGTTCTCTCTGCAGGCAATGCATCATGACTGCGCTGCAATCGACACCCCGTAATCTTGCAAGCGACGCGTCGATTTGTCAGCACGTGGGACTATGCGCGCTGCATGAATACGACGCAGCGCTCTGCATCGAGACCGGGCACCACCAGGCGCTCGGTGCGAAGTACCTTCCACGCGGTGTGCGCGTGCAGCGCGTCGATCTCCTCATGCGGATACTTGCCTTTCATGGCGACGAGCATCCCGTCATGTTTCACGTGGCGACCTGCCAGCTCGGCGAACTCATCCAGCGAAGCAAACGCACGAGAAATCACCGCGTCACACTCTTGGGGAGCCAGGCGTTCGACTCGCGCGTGACGCACGTCAAGATTGGGAAGTTTCAGCAGGCTGGCTACGTGTCGCACGAATGCCGTTTTCTTCTCGACTGCGTCAACACAGGTGACCATCCAATCGGACCGCACTATGGCCAGCACCACGCCAGGCAACCCGGCCCCCGAGCCCACGTCCATCAATCGAATGCAGTCCTGGTCGCGCGCTTCAGCGAGTGAGGTACCTGCTCCGGCATCGGCATGGTCAGCTGCCCGGTCCCTCGGGGATCCATCGAGCACCTGCACCAGCGCAGGCACTACGGCCAGGCTATCGACCAGATGCTGGACGCGCATTGCCTCGATATCGCGGATCGCGGTCAGGTTGTACGTCTTGTTCCAGCGCTCAAGCTGGAACAGGAACTCGACCAGCCGTGCCAGCTGCATGTCCGTCAGCGCCACGCCCAGGTGCCCGGCGTCCGCAAGCAGGCGTTGGGTGAGCTGATCCCGGTTATCGGTACTCATGCACCGCCCGTACCGGTTGCCGATCGAGCAGCCGAGTGGCCATCGCTCGGTCTGGACTTCGCCGACGATGCATCGCCTGATTCCCGGTCACCGGTCACTGCGTTCTGCTGAGCGTCATCCGCGCACGCCTTTTGCAGCAGCTGTTGCTTTTTCAGGTACACGAGCAACAACGAGATGGCAGCGGGGGTGACGCCAGAGATCCGCGCAGCCTGCCCCAGCGTCTCCGGACGATGCTGGTTCAGTTTCTGCCGCACCTCGAACGACAGGCCACGCACGGCGGAGTAATCGAAGTCATGCGGGATACGGGTATTCTCGTGCGCCTGCTGTTTCTGCACTTCCTCGTGCTGGCGTGCAATGTAACCCTCGTACTTGATCTGGATTTCGACCTGTTCCGCTTCAGGCGAAGGAGCCAGCCCGGGCCCACCAATCAGACCGCCATCATCGTTCTGCACCGCCATCAGGGCGCGATACGACACGTTGGGCCGCTTCAGGAGATCGGCCAGGTTGTATTCGTGCTCGATCCCCTTGCCCAGCAGCGGAGCGGCGATGTGCGGAGGGAACGTCTGCGGGTTCACCCAGGTCGACTTCAGGCGTTCGATTTCACGCGCGACAGCATCGCGCTTGCGGCAAAATGCATCCCAGCGCGCATCGTCGATCAGGCCCAGCTTCCGGCCGATCTCGGTAAGCCGCATATCCGCGTTGTCTTCACGCAGGATCAGGCGATATTCCGCGCGCGACGTGAACATGCGGTACGGTTCGGTAACGCCCCGGGTGATCAGATCGTCAACCAGCACACCAATGTAGGCCTCATCGCGCCTCGGTACCCACGCGTCCCGTTCCTGCACGCGCAGCGCGGCGTTGATTCCAGCAAGCAGACCCTGCGCGGCCGCTTCCTCATAACCCGTAGTGCCATTGATCTGGCCTGCGAAGAACAGTCCCGAGATCAGGCGCGACTCAAGCGACGACTTCAGCGCGCGCGGGTCGTAGTAGTCGTACTCAATGGCATAGCCCGGACGCAAAATGTGTGCACTCTCCAGTCCGGGCAGAGAGTGGATGATATCGATCTGGACGTCGAAAGGAAGACTCGTGGATACGCCATTCGGATACACCTCGTGCGTACGCAGCCCCTCGGGTTCCAGGAAAACCTGATGGGATGACTTGTCCGGGAACCGATGGATCTTGTCCTCGATCGATGGACAATAGCGCGGACCCACGCCTTCGATGACCCCGGTGAACAAAGGCGACCGGTTGAGCGCTCCCCGAATGATGTCATGAGTACGCTCATTGGTGTGCGTGATCCAGCAGGACACTTGCTGCGGGTGCATCTCCGGCCGACCGAGATAGGAGAATACCGGCACCGGATCAAGATTTCCTGGCTGTTCCTCCGTTCGAGAAAAATCGATCGTTCTGCCATCAATGCGCGGCGGCGTACCAGTCTTCAGCCTGCCTTGGGGCAAATTGAGTTCCTTCAGTCGTGCGGCGAGCGACAGCGATGGCGGATCTCCCGCTCGCCCCGCAGCATACGTGCTGAAGCCAACGTGCACCTTTCCATTCAGGAACGTGCCCGTGGTGAGCACTACCGCACGAGCCCGGAACTTGATGCCCAGCTGGGTAACCGCCCCCACTACACGATCACCTTCGACCATCAGGTCGTCTACACTTTGCTGAAACAACCAGAGGTTGGGTTGATTCTCCAGGCGGTAACGAATGGCTTGCCTGTACAGCTGACGGTCCGCCTGGGCACGAGTAGCTCGTACCGCCGGACCCTTGGACTCGTTCAGAATACGAAACTGTATACCTGCTTCATCGATCGCGAGAGCCATTGCACCGCCCAGCGCATCGATCTCCTTGACCAGATGCCCCTTGCCAATACCCCCGATCGACGGATTGCAAGACATCTGCCCGAGCGTTTCAATGTTGTGGGTCAAAAGAAGTGTCTGGCAGCCCATGCGTGCTGACGCCAGAGCGGCCTCCGTTCCTGCATGGCCTCCGCCGACCACGATCTCGTCAAACTCGCGTGGAAAATCCATACCGATACATCCTAAGCCTAAGCAACACAACCATGATGACCCGCCAGACAGTAGCGCTCCGGCGCCGCTTTACTGAACGTCTTGCATGCTTGGCCTGGCGGCCAGCCGTAGGGATCATGACAACGTCCGTCGATGTACATCACTGCGCATTTTCCAGGTCGACGGCAATCCGGGCAGGGTCCAAGCCGACTTGAACAAGCCATCACTTCCTAGTTGAGGGAACGGGGTACAGATACATATTCGGGCGTTTCCCTCCGGACAGCCCTTTGATTTTACGACAAGCGCGTCCTTTGCACCGGAGCATTGTCGGAGTAGCAACGGTTGATCAGCAAATGTTTCACGTGAAACAAGATGCTGTCTGTTCAGGGACCGATGTTTCACGTGGAACACCATGAGCAGTTCAAGTGCCGAATACGGAGTCCAATCCAAGCAAAAATCGATAGGATTCGATCGCCACTTGTGAGCATCGCCTCGCATCCATACGCATTTGCCTTGCCCACTTGGGTGACCATCTCGCCAGAATTTTGGGATTGGACCTGGCACATGATCACGCGACACCAGAACAGTCCGGAGCATACGCCCCCGAGCGTGACTGACGCAGAGCACCACCGGATGACGAAAAAGTGCCGCATCACACTCTCGCCGACTCATCACTTGCTTTCCGCCAGGCTGACGTCGCCCCGAAGACATTTCCTTTTGACGCATGTTGGAACCGCCGACATCCAGCTGCGGCCTCGCCTCTCGTCAGATGGAGCCTCTCTGGTCAGCGTCATTTGTCAACAAACGAGGGCTCACGATTTCGACAGACACTGGGAACCGACACGGCAATCAGGCTGGCTCTGCTGCATCATGTCGGGTACCAACGATTTACATGTCATTGGCCTTGTCTTGACAGCAATTCTCGTCCGGCAGAACTCACTGTCAGCATAGCGCTCGACCACGATGCCGTTTCGTTTTCAAGTGTCTGACACAACCATTCAAGCTAACTGTGGAGTGTCTTCGTCGCAACCGAGGCGGGTTTGACAGGGTTGGCGCGCGCAAATTTTCTCTTGTTGTCCGGTGAACCCAGAACTTCTTCCAGTCCATCTACGCGCGGTGTACCACCGTACTCTCTGTTTGCAGTTGCCCGCCGAACGCCGCGTGTGACCCGCCGTGTACCCTTCTTCCCTCAGCCCACGCCTCGGGCCGAGATGGGAGCCGACCCACAACCTACAACCCGGTCGTGATCCCCATGCACACCGCCAGAAACGACCGATTTTCGGAACTCACTACTTTGCACTCTGTGTCGGGCATTCTCCGGTGCAGCTTCTGGCTGCTCCTCTGCATCACCCCACCAACTACTATTCGCCAAGCTCCTCGATCCAAGTCCCCAGAGCCGAGAAGCTTCACCCACTTGGTACTACCCGATGTTTCACGTGAAACACTTTCGCGCGGAACACCTGGCGAAGGAAGGTTGCTCAGACGCCGATAGAGAGCATGATGCGACGCCCGGTTCGAGGCACATCCTTGAGAGCATCCCACGAGTTCCCATCGCAGGTTCGTTTTCGGAAAGCCGCCAGTTGCAATCTGCCAACCCCGCGGAATCGCTGTTTCACGTGAAACACCTCACCCATGCTTCTGATCCCGTACACGACGCCAGGCCCAGAGTCGATGGGTGGTTCGTCACGCGAAAGTTCCAATGACCCAGATTCCCTCAGTCAGCAGGCCAGGCGTTCCTCTACGTCACATTCCTCTGAGATGCTACGTCACCGCTCCAGCGGCATCCCTGAATACAAGCAGCCCCTGTGGCACGACCCGCCCCTGACGCAACTGTCACGACCACCCATTAAAATCATACTGCTGATAAAAATAATTTGTTCAGTCATATACAATACCGAACAATAGGAAACGGCAGGGTACACCTGGTTCCTGCGGGTGGCATGGAATGAAGTGAATACAACCAACAAATACGGAATGAATGCGCACTCGCACAAATGATGTTGATCGACTCCCTTCCGGCACATGGAATGTCCGCTATGCGGTATCAGGCATGCACCCTTCCCATCCAGCTCACTACCATGAACGAGCACGCCGCTCGCGGCATGCACAGAGGAAAGAGAATCGCCTGGCATGCCAAATTAATTAATACTTTATTTTTTTATTAAATATATTGAAAAAGAAAGGGTGGCTATCTGGCAGAGCTTGCTGCCAGACTGCCACCCGAACGGGACGCGCCAGATTCGTTTCTGCGCGTGCTCCTGTTGCGATGTTTACTTGCGCAAACGAAAGTGCGCGGTGTGATGCACGCGGCCCGGGCGCGAGTAGGTGTCAGTCACGAGAAACACCAGACCTTCTTCATCTGCATAGCGCCGAACCGTGCGCAACGCCGGCGACCCGGCCGGTACCTTCAGCAGCTTGGCGATCTGTTCCGGCATCGCACATGCATCGGACTGCTGGGTAACCTCGTGGACCTTTCTTCTCAACGCGGCTTCCACTGCCTTGTACGACGGCCGTTTCTGCTTGTCGAGCCGTGACTTGATGTTGCGCGCCTGGGGCAAGGTATAGATGTACGACGCCGAGACCGGAGTGGACTTTGCGCTGCGCACTGCGAGGGTGCAGTGCCAGCGCGCCCCCTGTTCGGCAGCCAGGACTCTTGCTGTAGCTTCGTCGGCCTCGATCTCCTGGCTGCTGACCACAGTCTGCTCGGTGCCCGGCAGGTCGGGCATGAGCTCATCTGGTGATTCGATGCTCTGGACGTAACTTGGCTCGACGCGCCGTTTCTGCACTACGGTACCCCGGCCCGCACGACGGGTGACGAGACCCATGTCGACGAGCATGCGCAAGGCTGACCGCATGGTATTGCGGGAAACGCCGAAGTCATCGGCCATTTCCAGCTCCGGTGGCAACAGGGTGCCCACCGGATACTTTCCTGCTGCGATATCGTTGATTAGGGTTTCGGCGATTACCGCGTATTGGGGCTGATTCTTTTTCGTAGACACCACGTGAGCTTTCCAGTAGAAAATGATTGTGCCGAACCGATGCCTCATTCCGTTCGTCGAGGACACCCGACCAAACCGGTGCAGGCATGTGCGGCGACAATCGTGATTGACACTGTCAACGATCGACCATCTACGATCCGCTTCGACCGTCACTGACCCTCGGACTTCGAACCCTGACGAGTTCGGGTGCATCATGCGGTTCAGGTTCGATAAGCATCCTCCGTAGGCAGCAGCATGCTCGAAACAGTCAGGCTCACCCCCGCGGGGACCACTGAACCAGAACCCCCGGTGCTGATATCCCTGCCGAGGCCGCCTCGGCGTACACTTTGACCGGTGCATGAGGCTGGAACAGACAACTACCCTAGCAACCACCGTACCACTTCGGGCCGCTACTACCAATTTCCTGCTTGCCGCGGCGGCAAGGTTGCCGTAAACATGCCGAACGAACTACTGAATGGATTGCACCCGGCCAAAGCCCGCAATGAGGACGCGCACATGCGTAATTCTAGCCAAAACTGTCGGCAACGTGCGAACGGACGCATAGTTGACAAGACAATGAACGCATCTGGATGTTCCCTCATTACGTACAGGACAGGGGTGCACCGCCGTCCTCGTTCGTCATTTTGAATCAATTTCATACAGTACGCCAATCTATGCCCAACAATTCAGTAGGTACACCTCGGATCGAGTCCCGGCTTCCGAATGTAGGCACGACAATCTTTTCCATCATGAGCGAGCTGGCCCGGGAGCATGGCGCCGTGAACCTCGGTCAGGGATATCCTGGGTTCAACCCCCCTGAGGCCCTGGTGAGTCTGGTCAGCCAGGCCATGATCGACGGGCACAACCAGTACGCCCCCATGACCGGCGTTCCTGCCCTGCGTCAGGCCATTCACGCAAAGATGCTCATGCTCCATGGCCATGCCTACGATGCAGACCGGGAAATCACGGTAACCAGCGGCGCCACTCAGGCGATCATGGCCGCCGTCTTCGCCACGCTGCACCCGGGAGATGAGGCCATCATTCTGGAGCCGGCATACGATTCGTATCTTCCCTCGATACAGCTTGCGGGCGCGCGGCCGGTACCTGTCCCGCTTCTGCCCCCCGACCACACCAACCCGTTCTATCGCGTTGACTGGCAACGGGTACGCGACGCGATTACGCCCCGCACCCGGCTCCTGATGCTGAACTTTCCCCACAACCCCACCGGGGCGGTACTCGCGGACCACGATCTCGACGCCCTGGAGGCTCTGGTACGCGACACGCCAATCGTGATCATGTCCGACGAGGTCTACGAACACATCGTGTTCGACAACCGTCGCCATCTTTCCATGGCTACGCGGCCGCTCCTTGCCGCCCGCAGTTTCGTCATCTCTTCGTTCGGCAAGACGTATCATTCCACTGGTTGGAAAGTGGGCTACTGCTGTGCTCCCGAGCCGCTGATGCGCGAGTTTCGCAAAGTGCACCAGTTCATGGTGTATTCCGTGAACACGCCCATGCAGGTGGCGCTCGCCACGTTCATGCAAGACCCCGCTACCTATACCGGCCTTGCCGACTTCTACCAGGAGCGGCGCGATTACCTGACCGCTGGCCTGCGCCGCACCCGGCTCAAACCCATGCCCTCGGCCGGCACGTTTTTCCTGTTGGCGGACTATTCAGAGGTATCGGGTTCATCACAGGAAGAGTTCGTGCGGTGGCTGACGATTGAACATGGCGTCACTGCGATCCCCGTATCCGCGTTTTACGTGGATCCGGCTGCTTTCGAACGCGAACAGGGAATCAGGCTCATCCGCCTCTGTTTCGCGAAAGACTACGACATACTGGATCTGGCACTCCAGCGCCTGCAGTCCCTTTGATGCTGCTGTTGCGGGCAGTCCACGGTGTGCGTCTGCCCCTGATTCCCAATCTGCCTACATACCCACCAGCATGGTGCACGATTGCACCAAGTTCGAGCACGGCGGGTTGTCACTTTCATGATTTCCGTGCACGAAGACGGGTAAGTGCCCGCGTGATCGTGCTCCGTGTAGCCGAATAGGTCACTCTGGTCTTTCCACGTGATCGTGCCATGTCTTCAGGCACGACGATACAGCAGCGCCGGCCAGATGTATTGCAGGAGAACCTGCTTCCTGGTTTGGAAGTATCGTCAGGCCTTTCAGTGGCTTCGTTCGCGTACACACCCTTCCACACGGTCAAGCGGAGCTCCGGAGATTGTGGCCGGAGCCGCACAAGCGGCTTCTTTATCTGTTCATATTCTTTTTTGAAGAACGATAACAGATAACCAAGCGGCTGTGGATAAGTGGATAAGCTGAAATTCTCTGTCAGATCAATACCTTGCGCTGAATCCGGCAATTCCAGACTACCGGGATAAAGTCGGAAGAAATGTGAATGACTTTCGAGCGCTGCTCAAACGGGTGACTTGTCAAGAATCGGTACACAGTAACTTGGCCCTGAAATCCCTGTACTTATCCACAGAAAGCCCTGTTGCTTTGCGGGGCGAGCGGTTCCGCTACCACAAAGACCCGGCACTGGAAGCAGGATCGCCGCGCCTGCAACCGCGTAAACCACAGACCCGCCGGCGCGGGGGCTTCAGCCAGTCGTTCGTCAGACTGCGGCGGGCATCGTGTCGATCACCGGGAGGAAATCCTCGCTGAGACCGGTCGACGGTCCCCACTCTCACATGCACGGCGAACTTCACCTCGCGCGATTGAAGCTTTCCACTGCAGCAGACGTTTGGTTCGGCACCGGGGCTGTCTCGCCGCCCTTAGCCTGGCTTTGCCCGGTCCTGGTGCATTAGCCGGACCACCAGGACAACTCCACTCGAGACACTGTAGGCCCGCCGGCGTACATGCAGTGCCGAGCCAGTTTCGCACGGAACAAGGTCGATCCCGGGCTGCCGCGGAATGCAGGCGACAAGTAGCGGGACGAAGTCCTTTACTTGTTTGTTAACTTCTGTTTTAAAACGGCAACAAGTACGTATGAGCCTGTGGATAACTTGGACAACCAGCTTATCTTCCGCGATGTCAAAGACTTACGTTCAGATCTTGACGGGGATAATCAACTCGATAGCGTGGGGACGCAGTTGAACAAGAAATGTCGCGGTGTCAGACAGCGTAGTTGTCCAGAAAGCGTTCACAGTTTGTGCACATCCTGTGCCCTCTAGGCGAATCCACAGGGCTGTGGATAACTTTGGGAATAAGAGTAGCGGTTGCACGGCCTGCGGCAGGTGCCCCGACAGGAAGTCGCGCAGCGCGAGGAAGGAAACGAGCTCCCTTGGGGGCTGCGTTGGCACAACAGGGCTCCGGTATGGAACCCATGGTCGTCAGTGACTCTGGGTATCGATCCAGGCAGGGAAAGTCCTGCCGCAACGGCGGGCGGGAGCTGGGGGCTTCTGGTGAGGGGGTAGGCGGGCGGACGCCTGCACGGCAAGGTGCACCGTCAACGCCCTGGAGGCGGCTTCAGCGCCGCATGATGGATGGAATACGTCTCAGAAACGCGTATTTCTGGTAACTGACCAGAGTGCAGAGAAGGCCGCGAGCAGAACAACACCCAGCACGAAAGTCAGGAGCCAGCTGGTCGGGGGCAAGTGCAGGTAAAACTCGACTCCGTAGCTTCGCGCAAGCGCGCTTGCAGCCGTATTCAGATACGAGAGCACGAGCGCCCCCAGGCCGATGGCAATAAAGCTGGCAACACCACCGATGAGGGCTCCGAGGTAGAGGAAGGGGCGTCGCACGAAGGATTCTGTGGCACCCAGCAGGCGGGCGACGGTAATTTCTTCGCGCTGCGTGAGGGCCTGCATGCGTACTGTGTTGAAAACCGTGGCCAGCACTACCAACGCCACGCCCACCGCGAGCAGGAGCAGCCCCATGCGTGCCAGGCGCATGAGGGCGTGCAGGCGTTGCACCCATTCGCTGTCGAGCTGTACATGCTCTACGTGGGGCCAGCTGCGCCAGCTCGCGACGAGCCTGTCGGCTCGGGTGACGAAGTCGCTGCCGCGCAGCTCCACCAGGACCGCATCGGGCAGCGGATTCTGGCCGAGCACGTCGAACGCCTCCGACCATCCCGGGTGGGAACGGAGCCGTGCCAGCGCTTCATCGCGGGGAATGACCGTGACCGCTCCGACGTCTTCGGCGTGCTGCTGCCGGACACGCTGGGCAATTTCGCTGGCCACCCCCGCAGGCGCGGTGGTTGTCAGGAACAGGGTCACTTGAGGACCGGTGGCGACATGGGCGGTCACCGGCTGGATCGAAACCAGGGTGGCCGCCCCAACGAGCGGAATGGTCAGGGCGAGTGCGACCACCAGGATGTTCGTGAGGGTAGAGAAGGGTTGGGCGATCAATCGGCGTACCGTGATACCCAAGGCGTACTGGTGCTGCCTGAGCCAGGACTTCATTCCGCGCTCCGCTGGCCTGAGGAAGGAACGTTCATGTAACTGGTGACTCGTCCATTCACGACGTGCAGGACGCGATGGGTGTGGTCCGCAATCAGTGATTCGTCGTGAGTGGCAATGAGCATGGTTACGCCGACCCGGTTGAAGTCTCTGAACACTTCGATGATGCGCGTGGCGCTGGCGTGATCGAGGTTGGCCGTGGGCTCGTCGGCGATGAGGATGGCCGGCCGGTTGACGATGGCCCGTGCGATGGCGAGACGTTGCTGGTCGCCCCCGGACAGCTCGATGGGGCGCCGGTTCTCCTTGCCGCTGAGCCCCACCTTCTCGATGGCCGCCCGTGCCCGCGCCGTTGCCGTGTGCCGGTCGACCCCAGTTACGATAAGCGGCATGAGTACGTTTTCGAAGGCGTTGCGATCGTTCAGCAGGTGGGTGTCCTGCAGGATCACGCCAACGGCTCGGCGCAGGTACGGACGCGCGCGGGCTGGCATCCTGACGAGGTCGAGCCCGTTGACGCGAACACGCCCGCGGGTGGGTGGAATGAGCCCAGCCACCAGTTTGAGGAGAGTTGACTTGCCGGCACCGGACGGCCCGGACACGAAAACGAACTCGCCGGGCGCAATGTGGAAGTTGGCATCCGTCAATGCGTTGATGCCGCGGCCGTACGATTTGAACACGTGGCTGAATTCGATCATGGCCGTGAAATAGTAACGCAACGATGCGGGTTTGTTGGGCGCAAGGGCGGGTGTGGGCGGTGCTGCTGCGCCTTGCGTGCAGCCGCATGGAGGGTCGCTGCGTGTGGCCAGACAAGGTCGATGCAGGTATTATCCGGAAGACCATGCACCGCGCCGGGTTTGCCGTGCGTGGCAGACGCTACCGATCCGTGTCCGCCCATGGCCTGTAACGACAATCGGTCTTGCCCGGTTCAGGGAGCTGCGGTTTCCCGTGCCGGGCCCAGACATAAACCAGAGGAGACGTCATGGAGTTGCAGCTGTTCAGGGTGTCGGGCTGGAAGAAGCTGGGGCTTGCCCTGGCCGCAAACATCGTGTCGATGGCAGCACAGGCAGGTCCCACGTTCGACGCCGTCAAGCAACGAGGATACGTTCAGTGTGGTTTCAACACGGGTCTGGCGGGGTTCTCGGCCCCTGACAGTCAGGGTGAATGGAAAGGGATCGACGTTGACGTGTGTCGCGCCATCGCGGTAGCCATGTTCGGCGACGCGTCGAAGTTCAAGGCAACGCCCCTGAACACACAGCAGCGCTTCACCGCGCTGCAGTCGGGCGAGGTGGACGTGCTGACGCGCAATACCACGCAGACGCTCACGCGCGATACGACGCTGGGGCTGACCGGGGTAGGGGTGAATTTCTATGATGGTCAAGGCATCATGGTACGCAAGGACCTCGGGGTGACCAGCGCCAAAGAACTCGACAATGCCACCGTCTGCGTGCAGCCCGGCACGACCACCGAGCTCAACCTGGCCGACTGGTTTCGTGCCAACGAGCTGACCTTCAAGCCGGTGGTCATCAAGAAATACGAAGAAGTCGTGCGGGCATTCGACAACGGACGTTGCGATGCCTTCACCACCGACAAGTCACAGCTGGCATCCACGCGCATGGCACAGCTCGGCAATCCCGACGACTACATGATCCTGCCCGAAACATTCTCCAAGGAGCCCCTGGGGCCCATGGTGCGGCAGGATGACAACCAGTGGCAGAACCTCGTGCGCTGGGTGTTGTATGCAATGATCGAGGCCGAAGAATATGGTATTACGTCGGAAAATGTCGACGAGATGTTGAAGAGCCCGAACCCGTCGGTGCAGCGTCTTCTTGGCGTCATCCCCGGCATGGGCAAGAATCTGGGAGTCGACGACCGTTGGGCCTACAACATCATCAAGCAGGTAGGCAATTACGGTGAAAGCTTCGAGCGGAATGTCGGCATGAAGAGCCCGCTCAAGCTCGAGCGCGGTCTGAATGCCCTCTGGACCAACGGCGGCCTGATGTACGCCTGGCCCATCCGCTAGTCGTCATCCCTGGAGGCGACGGCCGGCACTCCGGTCCGTGCAGTCCCGTCGAGCAAGACACATGAGGAGACCGCCCCGGGCCGTGGCATCGGCTCGAGGCGGCAGGCACGTTCGTCACTTTCGTAGGATGTACATTGCACGCCAGCAAGCAGAACGCTGAGCGGCCACGCGTCGAGGCGAGGCAGGAGAGTCGCTTCAGCTGGAATAATCCGACGGTTCGCGCGGTTGTTTACCAGGCATTGGCGGTTGCTCTGATCGGGTGGACCGCCTGGTTCCTGGTATCCAATACCTTGCAGAACCTGTCTGCCCGCAATATCACGACAGGGTTCGAGTTTCTTCACCGCGAAGCGGGCTTCGCCATTGGCGAGAGCATCATCAGTTACTCGCCGAGCGACACCTATGGCCGGGCCATTCTGGTGGGCATCGTCAACACGCTGCGTGTGTCGGCGCTGGGTATCGTGCTCGCCACCGTCATCGGAACCTTTGTGGGCATCGCGCGATTGTCGCGCAACTGGCTGACGCGCAACCTCGCGAGCGGGTACGTCGAGGTACTGCGCAACACCCCCTTGCTCCTGCAGCTCTTCTTCTGGTATGCCCTGATTACCGAGAATGCTCCGGGGCCCCGGCAGGCATGGAACCCGGTGACGGGCGTATACATCTCGAACCGGGGCATCAAGGTGCCGGGGCTGGTTGATAACGTTGGCCTCGATTACCTCGCATTTGGCTTCGTGGCGGCGGTGGTGCTGGTACTGGTCATCGCACACCTGGCGCGCCGGCACCAGATGCGCACCGGGCAGCGCTGGCGCACCGGATACCTTTACGTTCTGCTGCTGCTAGGCCTTCCGCTGGCAGGCTGGTGGATCGCGGGCGCCCCTGCCGAACTCGACGTGCCCGTACTCAAGGGGTTCAATTTCGTGGGGGGCATTACCCTGTCGCCCGAATTCACCGCGCTGTTGACAGGGCTCGTCCTGTATTCATCCGCATTCGTCGCCGAGATCGTGCGATCGGGGATTCAGTCGGTCGATCCGGGGCAGTGGGAGGCCGCCCGCTCGATTGGCCTGCGCCCAACGCTGGTCATGCGCCTGGTCATCCTGCCGCAGGCATTGCGGGTGATCGTCCCGCCCATGACCAGCCAATACCTGAACCTCGTGAAAAACAGCTCGCTGGCAATCGCGGTCGGCTATCCCGACATCGTGTCGGTGGTGAATACCACATTGAACCAGACCGGCCAGGCCATCGAAGGCGTCGCGATCATCATGGCAGCCTATCTCACGGTCAGTCTTGCGATCTCGATCTTCATGAACTGGTACAACCGCCATATTGCCCTGGTGGAGCGGTGATGAGCGAAGGCATTCCGCTGCCCAACCCCGGCGCCCATGCTTCACTCGCGCAACGCATCGGGCGCTGGGTGCGCAAGAACCTGTTGTCCACACCACTGAACATGCTGCTGACGGTACTCAGTGTGTGGATCCTGTTGATGCTGGTGCCCGCAGTTCTCGACTGGGCGTGGTTTTCTGCCAGCTTCGATGCCACCTCGGCGCAGGAATGCCGCGCCGTCGCGGGTGCGTGCTGGGCCTTCATCGTCGAGAAACACCGGCTCATACTGTTCGGTCTGTATCCGTACGATCAGCAATGGCGTCCGCTGCTGGTCATTTTCATTCTGACCGGTACGCTGGTCTACAGCGCCATCCCGCGCTTCTGGAACCGCTGGCTGCTGCTGGTCTGGCCCCTGGCCCTCAGCTCCGTGGCCATCCTCATGTGGGGTGGTGTCTTCGGGCTCGAGTACGTCGAGAACACACGCTGGGGTGGTCTGCCGCTGACTCTGATCCTCGCAATGTTCGGCATTGCCTTCGCATTCCCTCTGGGGGTGGTGCTGGCGCTGGGACGGCGCTCGAAAATGCCCGCCATCCGGGTTGCATGCGTGGTCTATATCGAGCTCATCCGGGGCGTCCCTCTGGTAAGCCTGCTGTTCATGTCCTCGGTGATGCTTCCTCTGTTCTTTCCGGAAGGCTTCTCCATAGACAAGCTGCTGCGCGCGCAGATCGCCCTCATCATGTTCGCGGCTGCTTACGTCGCCGAGACGGTGCGCGGAGGTCTGCAGGCCATTCCGCGCGGGCAGATCGAAGGGGGGCTATCGCTCGGGCTCAGCTACTGGCAGCTCATGGTATTGATCGTACTGCCGCAGGCGCTGCGCATCGTCATCCCGCCTCTGGTGGGCATATTCATCTCGCTGTTCAAGGATACGTCGCTGGTCGTCATCATCGGCATCTTCGATCTGACCCAGTCGGCGAAGGCAGCTCTGGCGGACGCGGCGTGGCGCGGCTTCAGCGTAGAGGCCTATATCTTCATTTCGGTCATCTACTTTGTTTACTGCTACTCGATGTCGCGTTACAGCCAGGTGCTTGAGCGGCGTCTGCATACCGGACGCCAACGCGATCACAGGGTATGAAGCAGGCATGCAGGAGGAAGAATCGCATGGCCAATGCCATTATTCGGATGGAACAGGTCAGCAAGTGGTATGGCCATTTCCAGGTATTGCGCGACATCAACCTGGAGATCGGAACTGGTGAGCGCATCGTCATCTGCGGACCGTCCGGGTCGGGCAAGTCAACACTGATCCGTTGCATCAACCGGCTGGAAGAACACCAGGCAGGGCGCATCATCGTCAACGGTATCGAACTGAGCAGCAATCTGAAGAACATCGAGCTCATCCGCCGCGAGGTCGGCATGGTGTTCCAGCACTTCAATCTGTTCCCACACCTCACCGTGATGGAGAACCTCACTCTGGGGCCGATCTGGGTGCTGAAGAAATCGCGCGCCGAAGCGGAAGCCGAGGCCATGAAGTATCTCGAACGCGTGCGCATTCCCGAGCAGCGTGACAAGTACCCCGGGCAGCTGTCAGGAGGGCAGCAGCAGCGGGTAGCCATTGCCCGGGCATTATGCATGAACCCCCGGATCATGCTGTTCGACGAGCCCACTTCCGCACTCGACCCTGAAATGGTGAAGGAAGTGCTCGATGTCATGGTCGAACTGGCTGAAGAAAGCGGCATGACCATGTTGTGCGTCACCCATGAAATGGGCTTTGCACGCAAGGTTGCTGACCGTATCCTGTTCATGGACCGGGGCGAGATCATCGAGCAGAACACGCCCGAGGAATTCTTTGCGAACCCGCGCAACGAGCGCACGCGCCTGTTCCTGAGCCAGATCCTGCACTGATGTGGCCGGGCAACCGGACAGGCGCACGGCCGCCATTGCAGCGGAGTGCCTTACCATCCCATGGATTTCAGCCGATCAGCCGTGTAGGTATCGCTCGGGCGCGCCAGCAGGCCGCCGCGATCGTTGAACAACACGGTGTAGCGCGCGCCATTGAACATGGGCATCCAGGTGGCGTTGCCGTGCTGAATTTCTACGAACGGCAGCCAGCGGGGAAAGCTCTGCTTGAGCGTGAACAGATCGGGCAGCGCCCAGTCGTCCAGGCCATATACCGTACGCGGCTGTGTGCGTTCCTGGTCAATATCGTCGTAACGCCCGGCAAGGCGTTCGAGTCGATAGAGTGAGGGCACCCCCGCCAGAGCAGCCGGCAGCCGCCAGCGCATCACCCTTGCCTCGATCATCCACGCATCGCCGCGCATGAGATATTGCTGCAGGCGCTGGATGGCCTGCTGGTTGTCGAACACGCCCAGCTGCAGGGTGTATTGCTGCTTGTCGTCCTGGACGATCTCTACCACTGCGACCGGCCGATCGGTGAACAGCTCGAGGTAGCGATAGACCGACAGGGCAAGCAGCCCGGCAAGTACGGCTACCAGCAGCAACAGTGTTCCGAAGGTGCGACGGACGGGATGATACGATCGTCGCGTTCTCCTGGGTGCGATCTCGTGGTCTGATGGATAGAGCAGGATCACCAGCGCCAGCACGGCGACGATGAAGCACGCGAGCAGGGGCCAAAAGAAAGGGGGAACGTTACCAGTCATGGGAAGCCGCCACGCATCCAGCCGCAATGGCCTGATCGTAGGCCGAGTCGGATGCAGAGCACAACGTCCCCGTGGAAATCACGAGATCAGCTGGAGCTTGAAACGACAACGCCCGCCAGGCGGCGGGCGTGTGTGCAACACGAAAGAGCGGGAACAGCGCGAGGACCTTGCGCTACAAATGGGTCAGAGGGCGTCCTTGATCATGTACTCGATGGCCAGACGCAGTTCCTGGTCGGACGCCTGCATGGCGGTTCCGCGGGGCGGCATGGCACCTTTGCCGGTGATGGCCACTTGCAGCATGGTATCCATGCCGGTGGCAATGTACGGCGCCCATGCCTGCTTGTCGCCGATCTTCGGTGCATTGGCTACGCCGGTTGCGTGGCAGGCGAAGCACGCCGTGTCGTAGATTTTCTTGCCGATGGTGGCGGCTTCCGGGCTGATCTGGATGGCTGCAGCGGTTTTCTGCGGTGCGGCTGCGGCAGTGGCAGGCTGTTCGCTGGTCTTGGCGGCGGTTGCGGCAGGCGCAGCAGCGGGAGCAGCGGTGGGTGCGGCTGCCGCGGGTGCTGCCTCGCCTTCACCTTCGCCGGCGGGAGGGGCGGGTTCCTCGAGGTTGCCACCCGAGGCGTTTGCCATGTAGACCACCGCACGCTCGATCTCGTAGTCGCTCAGGTGAGCCGCACCACCCTTGGCCGGCATGGTGTTCTTGCCCTTGAGGGCAGACTCGAACAGCACCTGCGCTCCTTGAGCGAGGCGCTCGGCCCACTGGCCCTTGTCGCCCAGTTTGGGTGCACCAGCGACCCCTGCGTCGTGGCAGGCTGCACAGACTTGCTTGTAAACCACATCGCCGGTGAGCGGTTCCTTGGACCTGCTGACTTCAATCAGCTCGAAACCTGCGACGGGGGCGATCCGCGCGTCGATGGCTTCCAAGGTAAGTGCGTTGGACCCCGGAGCCGTGCTGGTGCTGCGCGAGACGTAGGTAACCAGCAAGATGATCACCAGCACGGGTACCACGAACGCGAGCACCACGACCGTGATGAGTTGTTTGGGCGACTTGATGAACGCCTGGTGTTCTCCGGCATGCGTTTCTTGCGTGTTGCTCATGAGCGGTCCTGCAGACGAGTGGGTCAAAAAACAGGGGCAAACCGGGCAGCAAAAACTATTGCAACAAATATCCCAGTGCACAAAACGTCCGATTATAGCGGTACGACGGTTCAGCCGAAACACGGCTGCTGGCGCCGTTGCGGGGATGCTGCTGCACGGATTTCTGTATGAGAAAGAACTAGGGTAAAATTCTGGATTCTCTTGCTTATGCGCCCGTAGCTCAGTGGATAGAGTATTGGCCTCCGAAGCCAAGGGTCGCTGGTTCGATCCCAGCCGGGCGCGCCACCTTCCTCCTTTCTCTTTGTTTCTCCTCGCGGTTCATGTCTGGCCGACGTACGCCTTGCCAGGCGCGCATCACGGCATGTGAACTCAGTCCGGTGCCGCCTCGGGCAACAGGCTTGCCTGATAGCGCGCCACATACTCGTCGAACGAACAGTCGGGTTGGGCTTCCAGTTCGCGCTGTTCCTCAAGCGACCGCAGGCTGAGTTCCTCAAAGGCACGCAGGCGTGTGCCCGACAGCGGGGTGGCGCGGAAGGCGCGCGCGTGCTGCTGGCTGAGCTCGAGGGAAAGCTCCTGCAGGGTCTTGCCCGTGCTGGCAAGCAGGTCGAGCACGCGCGCCGATGGCGTCAGGGCCGGATTGTCGACCTTGTTGCGCTGGATGCGTACCGCGGTGGTGTATTCGCCGTGTCCCTGCGCGTCATCAAGGGCGGCGGCACAGATCGAAATGCGGTTCAGAAGTTCGTGTGCCCAGTCTGCCAGCGGAATTTCCTGCCCCTGGCGCGCCAGGGTGAGGCCGGGTTTGCGCCCCTCGGTGACGACTTTCACGAAATTTCGACCGCTTTCCAGGCACCAGCCATCGCACGGAAGATTGGGACTGTCTTCGAGGGCGCACGTGATCAGGAAAGCCTCAATGAAGCGGCCACTGATGCGATCGATTCCCACCGGTTCGAAAGGGTTGATGTCGATGCAGCGCACTTCGACGTATTCCACGCCTCGTTCCTGCAGGGCACGCAAGGGGCGTTCGCCTCTTCGCGCAACGCGCTTGGGCCGGATGCTCGAGTAGTACTCGTTCTCGATCTGCAGGATGTGGGTGTTGAGCTGGATCCACTCGCCGTTGCGATGGGTGCCGATGCGCTCGTATTCGGGCCAGGGCTGGTTGACGGCGTGATAGAGGTTTCTGAGGTAGGAGGGCAAATCGGTGTAACACGGCTTCAGCCCGGCCTGCGCCTTGTTCTGGTAGCCCAGATCGCTCATGCGCAGACTGGTCGCCCAAGGGAGATACAGGGTATCCCCGTGCAGGTGTTCGAGGTGGTGGGGTTTGCCCGCCACGAAGCCCTCGGACAACGCTGGCGATGCCCCGAACAGATACACCAGTAGCCAGCTGTAGCGCGTGAAATTGCGAATGAGCGCGAGATACGCTTCAGACTGGCGCGTTTGCGGGTCGCGCCCATCGTCGGGTGGTGCCAGTACTTGCCAGACCGGGGGCGCCAGCGAGAAGTTGTAATGGATGCCGGCAATGCACTGCATGGCCTTGCCATAGCGCACGGCCAGGCCGCGCCGGTACACGTGCTTGAGCATGCCGTTGTTCGACGTGCCGTACCACGCGATTGGAATGTCGGGTTCCGGCGGCAGGATGGGCGGCATCGACTGGTTCCACAGGATTTCGTCGCCCAGCTTGGCATACACGAAGCGGTGGATGTCGACGAGCTCGTCGATGACCTCCTCGAGCGCGGGGCGGGCGCTGGTGACGAACTCCAGCAGCGACTCGGAATAATCCGTCGTGATGTGCGGGTGTGTCAGGGCAGAGCCCAGGCCGGCGGGGTGGGGTGTGAGTGCGAGCTGGCCGTCCGCGGTAACGCGCAGGCTTTCCTTTTCTATCCCGCGGATGCAGTGCGCCAGCAGGTCACGATGCCTGGGCTGAGACAACAGATCGAGACGGCGAGCCAACAAGTCGGTCAAGCGAGTTCCTTGTTTCAGGTCAGACGACAGAAATCACAGGGCGGGTTATAGCGCATTTGGGAGAAAGTGATCGAGAGTTTGGCGTTTCGGGTCTCTGATTACACCTGCCCCAGCCAGGCGTCAAGATCGGCAAATACCGGGCCTGCATGGGCAGGTGCTTCGTTCAGCAGTTCGTGCCACGCGTCATCGTACCAGCGCAGGGTAAGCAGCCCCTTGGGGGCGCTGGCGGCAAAGGCGCGGCTGCCCTCGGGCGACACGACCCGATCGTCGCCCGACACCAGCAGCAGAGTGGGGCAGTGCAGCCGCGGAGCGAGCGCAACGGCCCGGGGACCGCTCTCGCAGATGAAGGCTGCCAGGCGCGGGGTAATGACCCGGTTCACCAGCGGGTCGGCGAGATACTGACGGGTGACGACGGGATCATGGGTAAGGATGGGCTGGTAGTTGTCGTGATGCTTGCGCCAGTTGGGGGCCACGACTGACAGCACCTTGAGCGCGCAGCGCATGTGCCGGGGCAGCTCCACGCGAAAGGCGGGGCTGCAGAGCACCAGGCCAGCCATCTCGACCTGCTGACGGAAGGCAACCAGAGTGGCGATCAGCCCTCCCATGCTGTGCCCCAGCACGATGGGCGCCGACTGGAGCTCCGCGGCAAAGGCGGCGATGCGCTCTTCGGCGTCCAGCACAAGTTGGTTGCGCCGGGGAATGGTGGCCCGTGGCCCGCCGGAGCGGCCATGGCCGCGATGGTCGTGTGCCGCCACTTCCCAGCCGCGCGCTGCCAGCCATGCCGCGACGTGTCCGTACCGACCGGCGTACTCGCTGAGACCATGCAGCAGATAGATTCCCCGGCGCGGGACGGTTTCGGCTGACCCTGGTGACCAGCGGTAGTTGGCGATAGGTGTGCCGTCTGCAGCAGCAGACAGGGAAATCGGCGACAATAGGGCTTCTCCGTTGGCCATTCCGGGACAGACAGGCAGGTTGCTGGATGACGCGTATTGTAGGCAGGTGCAGCTGGCGCACGCGCGCGCTGCAGTATGTTGGAAGGGCGCTGATGGCATGCACGCTCGTCGTGCTGGGTGCCTGCACGCCCGAATACAACTGGAGGGAACTGACCGTTGCCGGCGGCAGCCTGCGCGTGGCGTTCCCTGGCAAGCTGTCATCCGAGACCCGTACCCTGGATGTCGGCGGCGACCGCTTGCCGTTCACCATGTCGGCCACCCAGGTGGGCGGAGCGGTTTTTGCAGTTGGTCACGTCGACCTGCCAGGCGATGTCGCCCGCGACCCGCAGCGTATCGGAGACATCGTGAGAGCGGTGGAGTCCAGCCTGGCGCGCAACCTGCATGGCAAGCCGGTGGTGCGTGGCCCGGTAGAGGTGCGTTATGCGCATGAACCGGCACGCAGGCCCCTGCTGGCCGAAGAGTTCGAGGTATACGGTACGCCCGCGGGCGAGCCGATGTGGCTGATGGGGCGTGTCCTCGTGGTGGGCGACCGCCTGATCGACGTGGTGGCTCTGGGGCCCGAAAAACGGCTGTCGCGCGATGTTGCCCTAACCTTCCTCAATTCCGTGCGGATCCAGTAGGTGGGCATGGCCGCGGTCGAGCAGTTGTAACGACAGGGCACGGGCTACGGCCGCCTGTTTGTTGCGCACGTTCAGCCGCGCGAACGCCTGCGACAGATGAAAGTTGACAGTGCGCTCGGTCACTCCGAGAATCATGGCCGATTCCCTGCTGGTTTTGCCTTTTGACGCCAGCCACAGGCACTGTTGCTGGCGCTCGGTAAGTTGCATTCCCTGGTTCATGCTCAGTCTCCTCCGCGGCGCGGGGCGATACGCTGACTGGGGCTGTTGTAGCAGAGCCGGGCAGAATCGGCATTGTTAAAATCTTGCGCCTTGATGCGTGGTACGCAGATGAAGATTCTTTTCATAGTTGATCCGCTGCCCACTCTGGCGGCCTACAAGGATTCGTCGGTTGCCATGATGCGGGCACTGGCCGCGCGTGGATACGAACTGCACGTAGCGTTGCAGGGCGACCTCTTTCTGGAAGATGGCAGGGTGCAGGCGCGGGCGCGGCGGATCACGCTGGTCGAGAGCGCCGATCTGCGTGGCAAGAACTGGTGGCTTGAGGAAGAGCCGCTCGATGCGCCACTGACGTCCTACCGGGCCGTGCTCATGCGGAAAGATCCGCCTTTCGATATCGAGTATCTGTACACCACCCATCTGCTGCAGCGGGCAGAGCTTGAAGGGGCGCGCGTTTTCAACAGTGGCGCGGCGTTGCGCAACCATCCGGAGAAGCTGTCGATCGCCGAGTTTCCCGAATATACGGTGCCCACCCTGGTGTCGCGCAGCATGGCGCGCCTGCGCGCATTCTGCGAGCGTCATGAAGACGTCATCCTGAAACCCCTGGATGGCATGGGTGGCAGCGGAATTTTCCGGGTGCGGCCTGGCGACCCGAACCGCAGCTCCATCATCGAAGTGCTGACCAACAACGAGCAGCGCACGATCATGGCGCAGCGCTACATTCCCGATATCGTTGAAGGCGACAAGCGGGTTCTCATCATCGGGGGCGAGCCGATTCCCTACGTGCTGGCACGCATTCCGCTGGCCGGCGAGACGCGCGGGAACCTGGCCGCGGGTGGCCGTGGCGTGGCGCAGCCGCTGAACGACCACGACCGTGAGGTGGCAAGGCATGTGGGCAGCAAGCTGAAGGACCGTGGGTTGCTGCTCATCGGTCTGGACATGATCGGGCGGCATATCACCGAAATCAACGTCACCAGTCCGACGTGTTTCGTCGAGATCACGCAACAGACAGGGTTTGATGTAGCGGCTCATTTCGTGTCGGCGCTCGAGGCCGAGCTGGCCCGTCGCGACGCACTGCAAGCATGAACAACAGCATTGGCATTATCATCGTTGCACACGCGCCCATGGCGGGCGCGCTTTATGCCGGGGCACGGCATTGTTCCCAAAGTCTCGAGCATGTGCGTACGCTCGACGTCGACCCCGATACGCCACCCGAGCAGACCGAAGCCAGTGTGCTCACGCTGATCGAGGAGGTCGACACTGGGGCCGGCTGCCTCGTACTGACTGACATCGTGGGCGCCACGCCCAGCAATGCATCCGCGCGCGCAGCAGCGCGTGCGCGGGCTCAGGGAAGGTCCGTGGAAGTGCTGACGGGTGCCAACACCCCGATGCTGCTGCGAGCCTTGACGTACCGCTGCCTTCCCCTGGAAGAAGCGGCCGAGCGCGCGCTTGCCGGAGCACAGAAGGCCATGTTGCGTCTCGATGTCAACGAGCAGGATTGAAGTACGCATGCAGGGAGCGGACTGGAGTACTTACTTGTCAAACTTGAAAGAAAACATGGCGTATGCCGCCAACCAGGCGGCCGAAGCGGAAAAAATCCATTCCGTCGATCTGGTCGTGAGCAACAAGCTGGGGTTGCATGCCCGGGCGTCGGCCCGGCTCACCCAGCTGGCCAGCCGGTTTGCCAGCGAGATTCACATTGCCAAGGGTGAAAAGCGCGTCAATGCCAAGAGCATCATGGGGGTCATGATGCTGGCCGCAGGCAAGGGAACCACGGTAACCGTCGACGCCAGGGGGCCGGACGCGGAGCAGGCGCTGGCCGAAATCGCGGCACTATTCAACGAAAAATTTGGCGAAGGTGAATGACGGCATCGTCTGTAATGGTGGCGCTGCATGGCCTGGCTGCATCGCGCGGCTATGCCATCGGTCGTGCCGTGGTGCTGGGGCCGGCGGCGCTTGAGGTTTCGCACTATCGGATTGCGCCGGAGAACATCGAGGCCGAATGCGCCCGTCTCAGCGCCGCCATCGAAACGACCCGCACCGAGCTGTCGAACATGGGCGCTCAGCTGCCGCCCGATGCTCCGCGCGAGATTGCGTCCATCCTGCAAGTGCATGCGCTGCTGCTGGCCGACCCCCTGCTGGCCGAGGAATCGCTCATGCTCATCCGCGAACGGCAGTACAACGCCGAGTGGGCGATCACCGCGCAGGGGCAACAGCTTGGCGAGCAGTTCGCCGCCATGGAAGACGAGTACCTTCGTGGCCGGGCCAATGACGTCCGGCAGGTCATCGAGCGCGTGCTGCGCGTGCTGGCAGGCGCCCCCGACCCGACCGCAACCGCAGCGAGCTCCGACGACTCCGCCGACCCACTGATCGTCGTGGCGCACGACATTTCCCCAGCCGACATGATCAAGCTGCGAGGCGGGCAGTTTGCCGCTTTCGTCACCGACCTGGGCGGTACGACATCGCACATGGCGATCATCGCCCGCAGCCTGGGCGTGCCTGCAGTGGTCGCGCTGGGTAATATTCGCGCGCTGGTACGCGATGGCGACATGCTCATCGTGGACGGCGAGACGGGGGTAACCCTCATTAATCCGTCGGCCCGGGTTCTCGATGAGTACCGCGACCGGCAGAAGGCGTATGCGGCCGAGCGCGCCACGCTTGCGCAGTTGCGCGATACGCCCGCGATCACGCTGGACGGAATCCGCATCGGGTTGTACGCCAACATCGAATGGCCCGAAGAGGCGGCCACCGCCCTGGCCACGGGTGCCGAAGGCATTGGCCTGTTCCGTAGCGAGTTCCTGTTCATGAACCGGCCCGATCTGCCGACCGAGGAAGAGCAATACCAGGCCTATGCCTCGGTGGTGCGTACCATGGGCAACCGGCCGGTCACAATCCGGACGCTCGACATCGGCTCCGACAAGACCCTCGATGGCGAGGCGGCCGTTGCACCCAACCCCGCGCTGGGCGAGCGGGCAATCCGTTACTGCCTGACGCGGCCGGAGATGTTCCAGGCACAGCTGCGTGCCATCCTGCGCGCATCGGCCCACGGTACGGTACGCATACTGCTGCCCATGGTTGCGCACATGCATGAAGTGCATGCCAGCATGGCAGCCATTGATGCGGCTCGACGCGATCTGCAAGCGCGCGGTCTGCCGTTCGCCGAACGCATTGCCGTGGGCGCCATGGTGGAGATCCCTGCCATCGCCATCGCCATCGAACCGTTTCTTGAGGTGCTGGATTTCCTCTCCATCGGTACCAACGACCTGATCCAGTACACGCTGGCCATCGATCGTGCCGATCCCAAAGTGGCCCGGCTTTATGATCCTCTGCATCCGGCGGTGCTGCGCCTGATTGCGCTCACCATCAATGCGGGGGCGCGGGCCAACAAGCCAGTGTCGGTGTGCGGCGAGATGGCGGGAGACGTGCGGCTCACCCGACTGTTGCTGGGGCTGGGCCTCACCGAGTTCTCCATGCATCCGCAGCAGTTGCTCGATGTCAAGCGGGAGATCCTGCAGGCGCATACCAATGCCTTGCGCACCAAGGTGGCCGCGGCGCTCAACCGCGGCGAACCGATCGACCTCACGGCGTTGTGACCGACGGCATTGGAACGGCAGTGCCAGAAGCAGCTTTTCAATTGGGGTAATGAAATGGACCGGAAATCCTGGCTTGACGAAGTACAGAAAAATCTTTCCGACCTGATCGTGCGCAGTCCGGCGGCCGATCTGCAGCGCAACGTCAAGGCCATGATGACCGACGCCTTCAATCGTCTGGATCTGGTCACGCGTGAAGAGTTCGATGTGCAGGTCGAGTTGTTGCAGCGGGCTCTCGCGCGCATCAAGGCCCTGGAAGAGCGGCTGGACCTGCTGGAGATGCAAGCGAAGCACCATGCAGTTCCGCCAGCTCCCGATGAGGGTGACCGGGCCATCTGAGCCCGACGGTGACGTGGATGGACCGACGTTCGGCCGCAGGTCCGGCCATGCGGAGACGCAGGCCGGGGCGGTCGTTCCGCCCCGGCGTTGACCCTGTGCGCGACAATCCCCGCCGTTCAGGGCGGGGAAGGATAGCGCGGA
>ERZ777003.1954-NODE-1954-length-26971-cov-15.060670_pt1 | contig 26971 bp, 18 predicted proteins | sample MGYA00374956_ERZ777003 | MGnify/ENA primary metagenome ERZ777003 (study PRJEB29302, sample SAMN06268252) | bioreactor metagenome | isolation source: Joint BioEnergy Institute, California, USA | place: USA:Joint BioEnergy Institute, California, USA | collected... | reverse complement strand
ACCCTCCGCGTTGGTGCTCTGCGGAGGGCGAGGTGCCCTCCACTTTCTTCTACGCAGATGCTCCGTAGCGAGGTGCGGAGGGCCTTCGGCCCTCCACAGACGTTTTTTCCGCTGCTCAGCGGGGAGGTGTGGAGGGCCTTCGGCCCTCCACAGACGTTTTTTTCCGCTGCTCAGCGGGGAGGTGTGGAAGGCCTTCGGCCCTCCACAGACGTTTTTTCCGCCGCTCTGCAGCGACTTTGTCGCTGCAGAGCGGCGGATTCTGGAGAGGCGTAGCCTCCAGGCGGTGAGCTACTAGCTCTAAGCCAGTAGCCCATCGCCTGCTGCGTTAGGCTCGCTCGGCTGGCGACGCGGGGGCCGGGACCGCGTCCGGCTGGCCGTCCGCCCCGCCGCCGGCGGGCGTTTCGGAGGGCGCTGCGGCCGGCTCCTCCTGCTCGTCGCGCCGGAAGGGCCGCATCACCCGCTCGACCAGCCCCTCGAGCGCGCTGTACGCGGTGGGCACGATCAGCAGCGTCAGCAGCGTCGACGTCAGCATGCCGCCGATCAGCACCGTCGCCAGGCCGCGGCGGAACTCGCTGCCCTCGCCGCCGCTGAAGAGGTGGATGCCGAGCGCCGTGGGCAGCGCGCCGGCGATGATCGCCAGCGACGTCATCAGGATCGGGCGCAGGCGGATGGCGCCGGCCCGCTCCAGCGCCGCGTGCTTCTCCAGCCCGGCCTCGCGCAGCTTGTTCGTCAGGTCCACCAGCAGGATGGAGTTCTTCACCACCAGGCCGAGCAGCATGATCAGGCCGATCAGCGCCGTCACGTCGAGCGCGATGCCGGCGAGGCTCAGCGCCACGAACGCGCCCAGGAAGCTGAACGGCATCGCCAGCATGATCACCAGCGGCTGGGTGAACGAGCCGAACTGCGACGCCAGCACCATGTAGACGAACAGCACCGACAGCCCCATCGCCATGAACAGGCTGCCGAACGCCTCGGCCTGCTCCTCCTGCGTGCCGCCGAAGCTCACCGTGATGGCGTCCGGCACGTTCAGCTGGCCGATGGCCTGCTGCAGCTGCTGCAGCACCAGCATCTGGTTGGCGCCCGGCGCGATGTTTGCCCCGATGATGATCTCGTTCTGCAGGTTCGTGCGCCGCACCGAGGTCGGGCCGCTGTCGATCGTGATCTCGGCCACCGAGGTGAGCGGCACGTTGCCGCTGGCCGTCGGGATGCTGATCGTGCGCAGCGCGTCCAGGTCCGCGCGCTGGCCCTCGGCGAGCCGCACCACGATCGCCGTGTCGCTGCCGGGCTGGCGCAGGGTGGTGGCCGTGGCGCCGGTGATCAGCGCGCGAATGGTGGTGGCCACGTCGCTGTTGGTGATGCCCAGGTCGCCGGCCCGGTCAGGCGGCAGGTAGAACACCACCTCGGGCCGCCCCGGCTGGTAGGTGGAGCCGACGTCGGTGAGGCCCTCGACGCCCGCCGCGGCCTGCTCGATCTGCTGCGCGACCGGCGCCATCTCCCGCAGCGGCAGCGCGCTGCGCACCTGGATCTGGACCGTCCGGCCGGTCACGCTGGTGCCGCCGCCCTGCGCGCTCTGGGTGCTGAAGATCACCCCCGGCAGGAAGTCCAGCTGCGGGCGCAGCCGCTCGCGCACCGCGTCGGTCACTTCGCCGCTGCGCGTGCGGATGGTGAACGAGCCGCTCTCCTCGCTCGTCTGGCCGCCCACCTGGGACTGGACCGTCACGATGTCGGGGTCGGCCAGCAGCACCGCCTCGGCGCGGCGCGCGAGCTCGTCGGTGCGCGGGAGCGCGGTGCCGGGCGGCGCCTCGAACGCGATCGTGAAGGTGTCGCTCTGCTGCGCCGGGAGGAACTCGACCTTCAGGCCGCTGGCGGCGACGATGCTGAGCGCCAGCACGCCGACCGTGATCAGGAAGGTGAGGCCGCGGTGGCGCAGGCTCCAGCGCAGGATGCGCTCGTAGAAGCGGCCCATCGCGCCCACCGACTCGTGCGAGTCGTCGAGCTCGGCCGGCTGGCCCGCGGCCTGCGACGCGGCGCGGTGGCCCTTGGCCTTGAACAGCGTCGCGGAGAGCATCGGCGCGAAGGTGAATGCCTCGACCAGCGAGATCGCCATGGCGCTGGCCACCGTGATGCCGAAGGCCTTGAAGATGAAGCCGGCCGTGCCGCTCACCAGCGCCACCGGCAGGAACACCGCGATGATCGTGAGCGTCATCGCCACCACCGAGAGCGTCACCTGCGCCGTGCCCTTGCTGGCCGCCTGGCGCGGGGAGTAGCCGTGCTCGGCGTAGCGGAAGATATTCTCGCGCACCACGATCGCGTCGTCGATCACCAGGCCGACCGAGAGCGACAGCGCCAGCAGCGACAGCAGGTTGATCGAGATGCCGAACAGCGCCATCGCCGCGAAGGTGAAGATCATGATGATCGGCAGGCCGGCGATGGTCGTCAGCGTGTTGCGCAGGTCGCGGAAGAACAGCAGCACCACCAGGAAGGCGGCGGCGACCGCCAGGATGATCTCTTCGATCGAGCTGTTGACCGACTGCTTGACGATCTCGGACTGGTCGAGGGTGATCGTGTGCGACAGGTTCGGGTGCGCGGCCATCAGCCGCTCGAGCTCCTCGCGCGCGGCGTCGGTGACGGCGGCGGTGTTGGTGCCGCTGCGCTTGACGACGCCGATCGTCACCGCTTCCTGCCCGTTGAGCCGCGCGTAGCCCTGCACCTCGGCCGGGCCCTCGGAGATGGTCGCCACGTCGCCGATGCGGTACGGGGTGCGGGTGATCCGGATCCTGGCGATGTCGTCGATGCTGCGGATCTGGCTGGGGGTGCGCAGGGTGTAGCTCTGGTCGGCCCCGGTGATCTTGCCGAGGCCCAGGTTGGCGTTCGCCTGCTGCAGCGCGCCGATCACCTGCGCCGGTGAGATCTGGTAGGCCTGAAGGCGGGCCAGGTCGAGCTGGACGTTGATCTGGCGCACCTGGCCGCCGTTGACCTGCACGTCGCCGACGCCCTCGACGCGCTGCAGGCTGGGGACGAAGACGTCCTCGATCAGCTCGCGCAGCTCGAGCGGCGAGAGCGAGCCGTCGCTGGCGATGGCGGCCTGCAGCACCGGGAAGCTGTCGAGGTCGAACTGGAAGAAGGTCGGGTCGCCGACGTCGCTCGGCAGGCGCGGCATCACGCCGCTGACGCGCTCGCGCACGTTCTGGATCGCCTGGTTGGGGTCGACCGACTCGACGAACTGGACCTGGATCTGGGCGATCCCCTCGCTGGACGTGGAGGTGATCTGGTCCACCCCCGCCATGGTGTTGAGCGTCTCCTCCAGCGGCCGCGTGACCTGGTCGGCGACGCTCTCAGGCCCGGCGCCGGGGTACGGCACGGCCACGACGACGACCGGGACCGAGATCGAGGGGAACAGCTCAACCGGGCGGCTGCTGTAGGCGAGCAGGCCGATCACGACCGCCAGCAGCATGAGCATGGTGATGAACACCGGCTGGTTGATCGCGACGTCGGAGATGGGCATGCCGCTGAGCGGCTCTTTGCGGCGTCGTGCCATAGAGTGTCTTGAGTCCTTGTCGATTGCTATGCTACGGGCGCGCTCCGGCGGCGGAGATGCCCTGAAAGAAGCTCCGGCTTACATACGTCACAAGGTCGTCCGCGGAGAGCTGCTGCATCTGCATTAGCCGCATGCGCTGCGGCACCGAGAGCAGGTCGAGAAACACGCTCAGCATCACATCGGTCGGGATGCTGGCATCGAACTCGCCGGCGCGCTTGCCCTCCTCCAGGACCGCGCGAATGGAGGCGGTGATCCGCGCGATCGGCCCGTCCGGCGCGAGCTGCTTCTCGTACGCGGTGCGCGGGATATCGGCGCTGACGAACAGCGACCACAGCAGGTGCTGGCGGTCGCTCTGGGCGCCCACGTACGCGTGCCGTAGGATGGCCTCGAGCCGGGCGCGCGGCGGCGCCTCCTGGCCCGCGGCGGCGGCGACCGCCTGCTGGAAGGCGCTGAGCTCCCGCGCGAACAAGGCGACCACCAGCGCCTCCTTGCTCGGGTAGTGCAGGTAGATCGTCCCCTTGGCGATGCCGACGCGCGCGGCGATCTCCTCCATGGACGTGTTGTGGTAGCCTTTCTCGGCGAGCACCTGCTCGGCGACCTCCAGGATCAGCGCGGCGCGTTCCTGGCGCTGGCGCTCTTTCAGCGAGGGGGTTGCGTCGGGTGCGGCTGCGGCCGTGGAGTCCATTCGTCTCTTTTCTAGCTTGTGCGGCGTCGTGCTGCGCGGGCAAGGCTGGAACCCTGGCCTCTCACGCGGGGGCTACGCGGTCGTTGCCGGCCGCCCTTCTGACGGGAAGGAGTGGAGGCCGCTGGCCATCCACGGACGCTTTTTCTACCGCTCCCGCAAGCCGGGAGGTGCGGAGGGCTGTAGGCCTTCCACAAACACTTTTCCCCACCGCTCCCGCAAGCCGGGAGGGGTGGAGGGCTGTAGGCCTTCCACAAACACTTTTCCTCACCGCTCCCGCAAGCCGGGAGGGGTGGAGGCTGCTGGCCATCCACGGACGCTTTTTCTACCGCTCCCGCAAGCCGGGAGGTGTGGAGGGCCGCAGGCTCTCCACGGATAGTTTTTTTTCCGCCGCTCTGCGGCGACTTCGTCGCCGCAGAGCGGCGGAAGAAGATTCTGAGCGGGCTTTACTTCCAAATCCCTCTCGGGAGCGCGAGGGCTGCGCCCTCGCTATGACTTGCAGTATACAAGATGAACGGCAGCAAACAAAATGACCCGCCGGTCATCGCTGGCGGGCCATAGTGTAACGGCGAAAGAGATCGGCGTCAACTCGGCGCCGGGGGATGGGCGTGGGAGCTGGCGGAATCCACCGCCTCGCTCACGCGCAGCCGTGTCCGGCGGCATATGTAAAGTGATATTGCCGCCCGTTGGCATCCTTACATCCGCCGAACGCGGCCTGCGAATCGCCGCGCCCGCTAGCACCAGCGCGTTCACCGGGGCGGCTGCACCCTCGGCGCGCGAGCGCCCATTGTTATATGGATATGCCGGCTGCGATAGCTTGATTTTTATGTCGAATATTCTTGCGAGTACGTGACATGATTGTCACGTTTTCCCGTCAGTTTAAACATCACTTTTACTCAATCCTGTGATATATTCGCGATTGCCACACAGACAAAGTTTCTGTCGCTTCCCCCTGCAACGGATTTGTCTGAGGCTTCCACCCTCTTGAATGAGACACTTGGTAATAGACGACGCGCGGTTAAACTGCATGCTATTCGGTGAGGTCTTGGTAGTTGCCAACTGGCTGCCCAGATCTGCAGCTGAGGTACGTCAGTAGCATCACCACGCAGGGTCTGACAGTGTGCTCGGCGCCAATGCTCCACTTCTATTCGCTGAAACTTACCTCATTTGGCTTGATTGACTGCACACTGCATGCTACACATCGCAGTGAGATTGCCACAGGTGCACGTGCGGATGACCTAACACCTCATTATATCGATATTTGCTCGCCACTAAGGCATTTTCGCGCCATCCATCGGATATACAGGTTTTTCAAGGAACGTTGGACCCGCCATCAAGCAACTCTTACTACTCAAGGTGAGCTATGAGCGTCATTTGCGTCGATCCCTGCACGAACCCGCTCTGGCTGAGATTAGCTGAGCAACATCCAAGCAGTGTCTTTAACTCGCCCAATTGGCTTCGTGTGGTGGTAGACACCTATGGCCTGGAGATGCAGGGCTACGTGCTGCTCGATGACGCAGGGAATCCAGTCGCCGGCATACCCGTGTGCCGGGTCACGGATTTCATCAGCAAGCGAATCGCGAGTATGCCGTTCTCGGACTATTGCGATCCTCTGGTGAGAGACTATGAGCAGTGGAGGCACTTGGTCGATCCTTTACTCGCAGAAGAACGCCCTTTCCTTATACGTTGCCTCCACAACAACATCCCCTCAATGGATGATCGGTTCACCCTCATCAATAAAGCCAGATGGCATGGTCTAAACTTAGAATCTGATATCGACACCATATGGAGTAACTTACACGATTCCAGCCGCCGCTCGATCAAGAAGGCCCAACGTAATGGCGTCACTGTGCGAGTGGCTCAGCACAAGGAAGAGCTACGCGCGTTTTTCGAGTTACACCTCAATGTTCGCAAGCGCAAGTACCGCCTGCTTGCGCAACCCTATAGCTTCTTCGAAAACATCTGGCGCCACTTTATCGAAGAACAAAAGGGCTTGCTCATGGTTGCAGTCCACCAGGACAAGATCATCGCTGGAGTTTTGTACCTTGAATGGAACAACGAGCTTTACTACAAGTTCAACGCCTCACTCCAGGACGACCTTGCGTACAGGCCCAATGATCTTCTGATATGGGAGGGGATAAAGTACGCAAAAGCCAAGAACTACCGGCGTCTTGACTTCGGTCTCAGCGATTGGGACCAAGAAGGCCTGGTTCGATACAAACGAAAATTCGCCACGGATGAGAAGACGATTTCATTCCTACGATACATACCCAACGAAAAGATCCCCTCACAGGAGAGACAAGCGAGAGAGCTCCTCTCCCAGCTTGTCCAACTGTTCACCGAGGATGATGTGCCGAACGCTGTAACAAACCGAGCAGGAGAAATTCTCTACAGGTTCTTTATCTAGATACCGCTGCCTTTACAGGAGCAGTGCGCGGCGCCAGAGGCGCCGCGCACTGCTCTGAAAGACCCCGGCGCTGCTACACGCCATCTGTCACGCGGCCGCCCCCTCGCCCGCGAGCGCCCGCTCGACCGCCGCGGTCACCTCGGCGGCGTTCGAGAGCTGGCCGAGCGCGCGGCGCAGCGGCACGCGGCTCTGGCTCTGCAACGCCCCTAGCAGGAACGGGCTCTCCGGCGCGGCGCGCTCCAGCGCCTCCACCACCCGCCCCCAGGCCTCGGCGTCGTCCATGATCTCGGCGATGCTGCTGTCCAGCGTCGGCGGCCGCGCGCCTGGGTCCCGGTAGGGGTACGACCAGCGGTGCGTGCCCGAGCCGACCTCGACCGGGCCGGCGTCGCTGCCGGGCAGCGTCACCTCCGCCACCGTGTTCGGCGGGACCACCAGGGTGATCTCGATCGTCCCCGCCTGGAGCCGCCAGCTGCACTCGGCCATGCCGTACGGCGTGCGGTGCCTGGCCGACGCGTAGGTCAGCCCGCCGCCCGGCCGCGGCCGGACTGTGATGCGGCGGTAGCCCGGCTCGGCGGGCGCCAGGCCCGCCACCGTGCGGTGCAGCCAGTCGGCCACTGCGCCGAGCGCGTAGTGGTTGAACGAGGTCATCTCGCCCGGGTTGATCGAGCCGTCCGGCAGCATGCTGTCCCAGCGCTCCCAGATCGTCGTGGCGCCCATCGTCACCGGGTAGAGCCACGAGGGGCACTCGCGCTGCAGCAGCAGGCGGTAGGCGACCCGCTCGTAGCCCGCCGCGCACAGGGCGTCGCACACCAGCGGCGTGCCGACGAAGCCGGTGCTGATGCGGTAGCCCTCGGCGCGCACAAGCTCGGCCAGCCGCTCCGCCGCCCGCTGGCGCTGGGCGGCCTCGGGCAGCAGCCCGAACTGCAGCGCCAGCGCGTAGGCGGTGGTCGCGTCGCTCAGCATGCGCCCGTTCGGCGTCACGTACTCACGCGCGAAGGCCGCGCGTATCTCGGCGGCGAGCGCCAGGTAGTGCGCCTCGTCCTCGGCCCGCCCGAGGATGCCCGCGGCCAGGCCCACCAGCTCGGCCGAGCGGGCGAAGTAGGCGGTGGCCACCAGGTGGCGGTCGGTCCGCGCGTCGCCCGGCCGGTCCGGCGGGGCCGCCGGGTCGAGCCAGTCGCCGAACTGGAAGCCCTGGTCCCACAGCCGGCCCTCGCCCGCCAGCCGGCTCACGGCGTCCACCCAGGAGCGCATGCTCTCGAACTGCGCCTCGAGGATGCGCGCGTCGCCGTAGCGCTGGTAGAGCACCCAGGGCACGACGGTGGCGGCGTCGCCCCAGGCCGCGGCGGCGAACGGCCGGCCCAGGACGTTCGGGACCACCACCGGGACCACGCCCTCGGCCTCGCGCTGCTCGGCGGCCAGGTCCGCGAGCCAGGACTGCAGGAAGCCGGAGGCGTCGTACAGGAAGCACGCCGTCGGCGCGAACACCTGGATGTCGCCGGTCCACCCCAGCCGCTCGTCGCGCTGCGGGCAGTCGGTCGGGATGTCGAGGAAGTTGCCGCGCATGCTCCACACGACGTTCTCGTGCAGCCGGTTGACCAGCGGCTCCGAGCACTCGAACCAGCCGGTGCGCTCCATGTCGGAGTGGCACACGACGGCGCGCAGGTCGTCGGGGCGCAGCTCGCCCGGCCAGCCGTCCACCTCGACGTAGCGGAAGCCGTGGAAAGTGAAGCGCGGCTCCCAGGTCTCCACGCCCGCCCCGCGCAGCGTGTAGCGGTCGGTGGCGGCGGCGTGGCGCAGCGGGCGTGTGCCCAGCTCGCCGTGCTCCAGCACCTCGGCGTGACGCAGGGTGATCGTCTGCCCGGCCGGCCCCTGCACCGTCAGCCGCACCCGGCCGACGAGGTTCTGGCCGAAGTCGACGAGCGTTCGGCCGGATGGCGAGCGGGTGATCGCGACCGGCGCGACGAGCTCGATCCGGCGCACCGGCGGCCCGGACGGCGCCACGAGCGTCCCCAGGTCGCGCTCGAGCGGGCGCACCCCCGCCCACTCCCGGTCGTCGTAGCCCGGCGCGGCCCAGCCGTCGCGCTCCAGGCGCGCGTCGTAGGTCTCGCCGTCGTAGAGGCTGCTGGCCAGGATGGGGCCGGGCGCGGCGCGCCAGGACTCGTCGGTGACGACGCGCTCGACGGTGCCGTCGGCGTAGGTGATCTCGAGCTGGGCCAGCAGCGCCAGGCGGTCGCCGTAGATGTTGCTCCGGCCGCTGCCGAAGCCGAGCCTCCCGCGGAACCAGCCGTCGCCCAGGATGGCGCCGAGGGCGTTGCGCCCCTCGCGCAGCATACCGGTCACGTCGAAGGTCTGGTAGCGCAGCCGGTGGCTGTAGCTGGTCCAGCCCGGGGCCAGCACGTGGTCGCCGACCGCCGCGCCGTTGAGCTGGGCCTCGTAGACGCCGAGCGCGGTGATGTACAGCCGCGCCTGGGCGACGCCGGGGCGCACGTCGAACTCGCGCCGCAGCAGCGGGCACGGCCCCGGCGCGTCCTCGTCCCAGTCGGGGGTCACGAAGCGCGCCGACCAGTCATCGGGGCTGAGCAGCCCGGCCTCGACGGCGCGCGGCTCGCTCCAGGGCGACTCCTGCCCGTCGCTGCCCCAGACGCGCACGCGCACCAGCACGCGCTCGCGCGAGCGCAGGGGCGCGAACGGCCAGGGGAGCAGCACCGACTGATCGGACTCGACCCGGCCGGTCTCGCCGCGCAGGCTGCCGTCCGGGCTGCGGGCCTCGATCGCGTAGGCGGCCTGGCGCCAGCCGGCGATCTCGGTCGCGATCTCCCAGGAGAGCCGCGGCTCCGGCGTGCCGATGCCGAAGGGCTCGCGCAGGTGCTCGAAGCGGACGTCGGCGACGCTGACCGCCGCCGGGCTGGAAGGTGTGGTGGTTCCCTCGTGGGTCATGGTCGTCCTTTCGCGCTGCAGGGCGGCTGAACACCGAGGTCGTGGAGGGAGGCCCACGCCGGCCGGGGCGGCTCCGTGGGCCGCACGATTGTACCACAGCGGAGGGGCGCGCCTCCCGCTTGTGGAGCGGCTCGCGCGTCCTTTCCGCCGCGCTGCCTTGACACACGCCCGGCTCGCGGTAGACTAGCCGCGTCTCCGAACACGACCGGACGAGGTGTTCAATGCGGCAACTCCCTGCTCTGCGTGCTGCTCTGCTTGCCTGCGCGCTGCTGTGCGCGCTCTGGGCGCCGCCGGCGAGCGCACAGGCTCTGCCCTCCGGGCCGGCCCCCGGCACATCGCTCGACGCCGACCTCGGGCGGGCGCTGGACCGCGCGCTCGCCGGCGGCGCGCCGGGGGCCATTCTCGCGGTCAGCCTCCCGGGCCAGCCGACCTGGGTCAGCGCACGCGGCCTGGCCGAGCTGAGCGGCGCGCCGATGACGCCCCAGCACCGCTTCCGCATCGCCAGCATCACCAAGACCTTCGTCGCCGTCGTCGCGCTCCAGCTCGTCCAGGAGGGGTGGCTCTCGCTCGACCAGACGGTGGAGCACTGGCTGCCGGGGCTCGTGCCGGGCGGGGACGCGATCAGCGTGCGCCACCTGCTGAGCCACACCAGCGGCCTGTACGACTACATGGACTCGGCCTTCATCCGCCAGGTGCTCGCCGACCCGCAGCGCACCTGGCAGCCCGCCGAGCTGGTCGCCTACGCCGTGGCGCGCGGACCGGTCTTCCGGCCCGGGGCGCGCGGCCGCTGGCACTACTCGAACACCAACTACGTGCTGCTGGGCATGATCATCGAGCGGGCCACCGGCACCACGCTGGCGCACGAGATCTCCTTCAGGATCATCGAGCCGCTCGGCCTGCGGGGCACGGTCTTCGAGCAGGGCGGCGAGCGGCCGGACGGGCTGGCCCACGGCTACCAGCGCCGGCGCGACCTGACGGAGCTGGACATGTCGTTCGCGTGGGCGGCGGGCAACATGGCCTCGACGGCCGACGACCTGGCGCGGTTCGCGCGGGCGCTGTTCGGCGGCGAGCTGCTGGGCGCGGAGATGATGGCCGAGATGGCGAGCTTCACCCCGGCCGGGGGCGGCGGCTGGAGCCGGACGCTGCGCTACGGGCTGGGGCTGATGGAGGAGCGGCTGCGCTCCGGCGACGTCTCGGCCGTCGTGTACGGGCACACCGGCATGCTCGGCGGCTACCGGACGGCGCTCTGGTACGCGCCGGACAGCGGCGTCGCCGTCGTGGCGGCGCTGAACCTGCACAGCGCCGACCCGCGCGGCCTCGCGGCCGAGGCGCTCGCCGCGGCGCTTTCGCAGGCCGGGCGAGAGGCCCGCTAGGGCGGGAGAGGCCCGGCGGGGGCGCCGGCGCTACGGGTGGCGCGCGGCGATGGTACAATGTCGGCAAAATCGTTCACCGTGCTCCCCAGGAGAGCCCCATGCGTTCCAACACCATCAAACGCGGCGCTGAGCGCGCGCCGCACCGCAGCCTGCTGCGGGCGACGGGCCAGATCCGCGACGAGTCCGACTTCAACAAGCCGTTCATCGCGATCTGCAACTCGTACATCGACATCATCCCCGGCCACGTCCACCTGCAGGAGTTCGGGCGGGTGGTCAAGGAGGCGGTGCGGGCCGCCGGCGGCATCCCGTTCGAGTTCAACACGATCGGCGTGGACGACGGGATCGTGATGGGCCACGAGGGCATGCGCTACTCGCTGCCCTCGCGCGAGCTGATCGCCGACTCGGTCGAGACGGTGGCCGCCGCGCACTGCTTCGACGCGATGATCTGCATCCCGAACTGCGACAAGATCACGCCCGGGATGCTGATGGGCGCCGCGCGGGTCAACATCCCGACGATCTTCGTCTCCGGCGGGCCGATGATGGCCGGGCAGGACGCCGCGGGCAACCGCAGCGACCTGATCACCGTGTTCGAGGCGGTCGGCAAGCACGCCGCCGGCAAGATGAGCGACGAGGAGCTGCTGCGGCTCGAGCAGGTGGCCTGCCCGACGTGCGGGAGCTGCAGCGGGATGTTTACCGCCAACTCGATGAACTGCCTGTGCGAGGCGCTGGGGATCGCCCTGCCGGGCAACGGCACGATCCCGGCCATCTCGCCCGAGCGGCACGAGCTGGCGCGCCGGGCCGCCGCGCAGATCATGGAGCTGCTGCGCCGCAACCTGCGCTTCCGCGATATCGTCACCCCCGAGGCGATCGACAACGCGATGGCGCTCGACGTCGCGATGGGCGGCTCGACCAACACCGTGCTACACGTGCTGGCGCTGACGCGCGAGGCCGGGCTGGACTACCCGGTCAGCCGCTTCAACGAGGTCTCCGACCGCGTGCCGCACCTCGCCAAGGTCTCGCCGGCCTGGGACGGCGCGCGCCAGTGGCACATCCAGGATGTCAACGAGGCCGGCGGGGTGTCGGCGATCCTCGCCGAGCTGGCGAAGAAGCCCGGGACGCTGAACCTCGACGCGCTCACGGTGACCGGCAAGACGCTCGGCGAGAACCTCGAGGGCGTCGAGAACCGCAACCGCGAGTGCATCCGGCCGATCGACAACCCGCACTCGCCGCGCGGCGCGCTGAGCGTGCTGTTCGGCAGCCTGGCGCCCGAGGGCGCGGTGGTCAAGGTCGGCGCCGTGGACCAGCACGAGATGTCCTTCCGCGGCCCGGCGCGCGTCTTCGACAGCGAGGAGGACGCGACCAACGCGGTGGTGAACGGCCGCATCAACCCGGGCGACGTGATCGTCGTGCGCTACGAGGGCCCGCGCGGCGGCCCGGGCATGCGCGAGATGCTGGCGCTGACGTCGATGGTCAAGGGCATCCCGGCGCTGAGCAGCAGCACGGCGCTGATCACCGACGGCCGCTTCAGCGGCGGCACGCGCGGCCTGAGCATCGGCCACGTGTCGCCGGAGGCGGCCGAGGGCGGCCCGATCGGCCTGCTGCGCGACGGCGACATCATCAGGATCGACCTGGCCGCCCGGCGGCTGGACGTCGAGCTCTCGCCGGAGGAGCTGGCGGCGCGCCGGGAGGAGTGGCGGCCGCCAGCGCCGAAGTACAGCCGCGGCTGGCTCGGGCGCTACACCCGGCTGGTGACCAACGCCAGCAGCGGCGCCGTGCTGGAGTAGGGGCGGAGCGGTGGTGCGGCGAACCCGCGCCACCGCCGCTCACATCTTCAGGTGCTGCTCGAACCAGGCCAGCGTCTCGGCCCAGGCGGCCTGGGCCGCCTCGGCGTTGTAGCGCTGCCCGGTGTCGTTGTGGAAGGCGTGGTCCACGTCCGGGTAGATGATCTTCTGGTAGGTCTTGCCCAGATCCTGCATGGCCGCCTCGACCGTCGGGATGCTCTGGTTGATGCGCTGGTCGTTCCCGGCGTAGATCGCCAGCACCGCGGCGTTGATGTTCGCCAGCTGCTCGGCGGGCGGCGGCGGGCCGTAGAATGGCACCGCGGCGCGCAGCTCAGGCACGCCGGCCGCCACCAGCCAGGTCACCCCGCCGCCGAAGCAGAACCCGACCATGCCGGCGCGGTCGGCCTGCGCGTAGGGCAGCGACTTGGCGTACTCCAGCCCGGCGGCGAAGTCCTGCACGTGGCGCTCGGGCGGCGCGCCGCTGAGCAGGCCCGGGATGCTGTCGGCGTCGGCCACCTGCGCCGTGCCACCCTCGCGTGAGAGCAGGTCGACCGCCAGCCCGACGTAGCCGGCCTTGGCGACGCGGCGGGTGACATCCTCGATGTGCGGCGTCAGCCCGCGGTTCTCGTGGCAGACGAGCACGATCGGGTAGGTGCCCTCGGCCGCCGGCCGCGCCAGGTAGCCCATCAGCGTCGCGTCCGCCCCCGGGAACTCGACCCGCTCGACGACGATCTCCGGGTCGTCCTCGGCGACGCTGTTCGGGCTCATGCCCGTCTGCCCGGCGGCGCTCGCGGCCGTCGGGCTCGCCGCCGGCGCCTCGGTTGCGGCCGGTGCCTCGGTTGCGGCCGGGGCTTCGGTCGCCGCAGGAGCCTCAGTCGCCGCCGGCGCCTCGGTCGCCATCGCGGCCGGCTCGGCGGGCGGCTCCGTGGGCGCGGGGGCGCTCGTCGGCTCGGCAGCCGGCTGGCCGGGCTGCCCGCAGGCGGCCAGCAGCTGCACTGCCATCGCCATCCCGGTGATGCCGGCGATGCGCCGGAGCGCCTGGCGCCGCGTCAGGTACCCCTCCTGGTAATCTTCGAGGAACTCCTCCACCAGATACCGCTGCAGATGGTTCACGCGCTTCCTCCTCCACTACACGAGTGACCCCGTCGCGCCGCCCGCCGCCACGGAGAGGAGCGTCGCGGTCGTGCCGGCTGTCCTCTTCCGCTGAAGTGTTGAGGGCCGCAGGTGCTCGACGGAGATCTGGGAAGGCGAAGCCCACCCAAACGCCTCAGGGAGTGTGGGGCAAGACCAGCGAGTGCGTCGTGTGTATCACTGGAGCGGGCGACAGCCCCACGCTACGACAGAAAAATGAAGGGGAGATGAGAGCCGCCGCCTGAAGGATGAGGAAGGGATGAGAATTGGCCGGGCGCAAACCGATGCGGCGGCGCGGTTGACAGCCGTAGGCGGGCGGGGTAGGATCAGCGCGACTGGTCCGCCGCTAGCCCGGAGGAGTCGTCATGTTGTAGGGCCGCTGACCACAGGCTCGTGCTCCCCCGGCTGTATCTCCAGCCCGTTCCGCACTGTGACACCGTGTTTCTGCTGAGGAGATACAGCTGATGCAACCGATCCACATCCCCCCGTCCCTCGCGCGCACCATGCGGGAGATGTATGGCGCGGAAGGCGAGGCGTGGCTGCGTGATCTGCCCGCGCTGCTCGACGCGTACGCGCGCCGCTGGTCGATCACGATCCTGCCCCCGTTCCCCAACCTCGTGTACAACTACGTCGCCCCGGCGCTCACCGCCGACGGCGCGCCCGCGGTGTTCAAGCTGGGCATGCCGGACGGCGAGGCGCGCGACCAGATCGCCGCGCTGCGGATCTTCGACGGGCGCGGCATCGCGCGGCTGCTCGCCGGCGACGCCGAGGGCGGGGCGCTGCTGATCGAGCGGCTGCTGCCCGGCACGAGCCTCGTGCAGCTCGCGCCCGAGGACGACGAGGCGGCCACGGCGATCGCCGCGGAGGTCATGCGGGCGCTCTGGCGGCCCGCGCCGGCCGAGCACACCTTCCCGACCACGGAGGAGTGGGCCGACGGGCTGGCGCGCCTGCGCGCCGAGTTCGGCGGCGAGACCGGCCCGTTCGACGCGCGGCTGGTCGAGCGCGCCGAGCGGCTCTTCGCCGAGCTGCACGCGTCCGCCGGCGCGCCGATGCTGCTGCACGGCGACCTGCACCACGACAACATCCTCTCGGCCGAGCGCGAGCCCTGGCTGGCGATCGACCCGAAGGGGGTGGTGGGCGAGCCGGCCTTCGAGGTGGGGGCGCTGCTGCGCAACCAGCTCCCTACCACAGAGGCGGAGATACGCCGGATCACCGAGCGGCGGGTGAGCCAGCTGTCCGAGGCGCTCGGCATCGAGCGCGAGCGCATCCTGGGGTGGAACCTGGCCCAGGCGGTGCTGTCGGCCTGGTGGAGCTACGAGGACCACGGGCACGGCTGGGAGGAGACCATGCTCCTGGCCCAGATCACGGATGATCTGATGCGCTAAGACTTGGAGAGGCGTGGAGAGCGTGCCGCCCTCCACGGGCGTTTTTTCCTGTGGCTCAGGGGCGACGAAGTCGCCCCTGAGCCACAGGAAAGGAAAGCTTCTGGGGAGGCTTTGCCTCCCCAAACCCCGCCGCGCTGCAGAGCCGCGGGAGATTCTGGCGAGGCTTCGCTGCGGGGGCCAGGCCACCGCGCAAGCCCTACTTCTGAAGGAAAGGCGCGGCGATCTCGCGCTCCAGCGCCAGCCCGGCCCACTCGTCGTCGCTCGGGCCATCGTAGATCAGCGTGTAGGGGCCGGCGAAGCCCGCGGCGCGCAAGATCTCGAAGCAGCGCACGTAGTCGTCGACGTCCGGCGCGTCGGGGGCGCTGAAGTGCGCCTTGGCGTGGCAGGACTCGGCGCGCGGGGCGATCTGCTGCAGGTTGGCGTATTTGTCCGGCCCGCCCCAGTTGCCGAAGTCGAGGCCCAGCCCCACCCGCCCCTCGAGCCGGTCGAGCAGCGCCAGCACGGTGTCCGGCCGCGAGAGCAGCGCGAACCAGTTCTCGGTCGTCAGGCGCACGCCGGCGGCCGCGGCGTCCTGCGCCAGGCCGCGCAGCGCCTCGACGCTGCGGTCGAGCGCGGCCTCGGAGGGCTCGGACTTCCCGGCGATCACCCGCATGCGCTCGGCGCCGAGCGCGGCGGCTACCTCGATCCAGCCGCGGATCCAGGCCAGGTCGCGCTCGCCCACCGCCGGGTCGGTCACGTCGCCGGCGTCCACCAGCAGCTGGAACAGCTGCACCCCCGAGTCGCGCAGCGCGGCGCGCAGCTCAGCCAGGTAGGCCGGGTCGCGGCTGGGCAGGTGGAAGTGGCACAGCTCCAGCGTGTGGATGCCGAACTTGGCGATGCGCGCCGGCAGCTCCAGCAGCGAGATGGCGCCGCGGCCGTGCGAGTGGATCGGGATCCGCTCGCCCTCCGCGGGCCCGTAGAAGTCCGGGCGGCCGAGCGCGCGGTGCAGGCTCCAGGTCGAGACCGACAGGCGCGGGCCGGCGGGGGAACTGGCTTCGTTCACGAGTCACCTCATTCTGTATCGTCGTCTGCCACCACTGCGGTGAGACACAAGACCGGTGCGGGCGCTGTGGCCACCGCATGCCAGTGCAGCCCGCCGTCGACCGAGCGCAGCAGCGCGCCCGAGTCCGTGCCGGCCCAGGCCACGCTGCGGTCCGTCGCCGAGGGCGCGAGCGCGATGACGCGCCCGTGCGGGCCGCCCTCGATCTGTGCCGGGTCCCAGTGAATGCCGTCGTTGAAGCTGAGGAACAGCTGCATCCCGCCCGCGCCCGCGCCGAGCAGCGCGCCGCCCCTGCCGCCCAGCCGCGCGTAGGCCGTCGCGCCGCCCAGCCGCGGGAAGGCGAGCTCCTCCGGCCCGCTGATCGTCGCGGCCCGGAGGCCGATCGGCTCGGGCGGCGGGCCGCTCGCCTCGAACCACGTCGCGCCGCCGTCGAAGCTCTGCTGCGGGGGCAGCCCGTCGGCCGCCACCAGCAGCGCCGTGGGGTCGGCGGCGGCGATCGCCCGCACTGCCACGCCGGCCAGCGTGTGGCGAAGCAGCTGCGGCGCCGCGCCGGCCTGGAAGATCGCCAGCCCGTCGGCGGTTCCCACAAGCAGTATCTCTGATCTGGACATCAGCTCCTTCTCAGCGTATCTCCGGCCGCTTTCGCGGTATTCTATTGGTAACAGGGGTTACGCGGTCGCTGCGACTCTCCTTCCGAAGAGTTGTGCGGATCTGCGGCACCTCCCACGGGGTGCGGGGCAAGGCCCCCGCTGCGGCGGGAACCAAGCAGGCTCGCGCCGCGTCATTGTACCAGATGGAGTATCGACCCAACGACGGATCGCACTCCCGATGCCGCCGATTGTGGGTTGCCCACACCGGCGGCGTTGTGCTATCGCCCAGGCTGGTTCAGGCAGAGAAGGAGCTCTCATGCACATCGTCGGCACACACCACATCGCGCTCAAGACGGCCAACTACGACGCCATGCGGACGTTCTACACCGAGACGCTCGGCCTGCCCGTGGTGGGCGGCTTCCCCGGCGGCAACATCGTGTTCCTCAGCCTCGGCGACACGACGATCGAGCTGATCAACGCCGCGGGCGAGCTGACGCCGCCGGTGCTCGGCTGGCACCACATCGCCATCCAGGTCGAGGACACCGACGCCGCCTACGCCGAGCTGTCCGCCAAAGGCGTCCCGTTCCACGTCGAGCCGCGCTCGTTCCCGCCTGATGCGCCGCAGGCGCGGCTGGCGTTCTTCAAAGATCCGGACGGCAACGAGCTCGAGCTGTTCCAGCCGATCGGCGGGCGCTACCCGCAGCCCTAGGCCGCCATTCGAGAGGGATCGCCCGCGAAGAGCGCGGGCTCTTCGCACCGCTTCAGCGAGTGGAGGCAGCAGCTACAGAAGCCGGCCACACGCAACAATCAGTTTCAACACTGCTAGCATCGGAGTTCGACAATGCACCCCGCCCTTGCGTCCCAACCGTTCATCTGGGCCGGCGGAATCGAGAACACCTTCATCCCGCAGGGGCGTCCCGGCATGCGCCCCCTGGAGGAGTACGAGCTCACCCAGCACTACCAGCAGTGGCGCGACGACCTGCGGCGCGCGGCGGGGCTCGGCATCAGCATGCTGCGCTGGGGCGTGCCCTGGTACCGCGTCGAGCCGCGGCCGGGCGTGTTCGACTGGAGCTGGACCGACGAGGTGCTGGACTTCATGGTGCGCGATCTGCGCATCACGCCGATCGTCGACCTCATGCACTACGGCACGCCGCTCTGGCTCGAGGACAGCTTCGCCGACCCGGCCTACTCCGGGCTGGTCGCGGCCTACGAGCGCGCCTTCGCCGAGCGCTACCGCGGCCTGGTGCGCTTCTACACGCCGCTCAACGAGCCGTCCGTCAACGCGATGATGTGCGGGCGGCTCGGCGTGTGGCCGCCCTACATGCGCGGCGAGGCCGGCTACGTGCGCGTCCTGCTGCAGATCGTGCGCGGCATCCAGAACTGCGCGCGCGAGATCCGCGCCGCCGACCCGGACGCGGTGCTGGTGGCGGTCGAGGCGCTCGGCTGGTGCCGCCCCGCCTCCCCCGCGGCCCGGGCCGCCGCCGAGCGGCGCAACCAGGGCGAGCTGCTGCCGTGGGACCTCACCTGCGGCGCGGTCGACGCCGGCCACCCGCTGTACGGCTACCTGCTCGAGAACGGCGCGACCGAGGAGGAGCTGGAGATCCTGCGCGAGCGCGGCGTGCGCCAGGATGCCCTCGGCGTCAACTTCTACCCCTGGTCGGCCTGCGAGCTGGACGTGGGCCCGGACGGCCAGGTGCAGGCGCGGATCGTCCCGAGCGACGGGCGCCTGCTCGCCGACGTGCTGCGCCGCGTCTACGCGCACGCCGACGTGCCGCTGATCGTCACCGAGACCAGCGCCAACGAGCCGGCGGACGGGCGCGCGCGCTGGATGGACGAGACGCTGGAGGCGGTGCGCGAGGTGCGCGCCGAGGGCGTGCCGGTGATCGGCTACACCTGGTTCCCGCTGTTCTCGATGATCGAGTGGGACTACCGGACGTCCACGCGGCCGGTCGAGGAGCACCTGATCCACCTCGGCCTGTGGGACGCGCGCTTCGACGCGAGCGGCACGCTGGTGCGCCACGAGACGCCGCTCGTCGCGAAGTACGCCGGGTACGTGCGGAGCGGCGCCCTGGTGGCGGGGGAGCTGGCGTCGCCCACGCGGGCCGCGGCGTAGCATCCGCCCATGGCAGAGGCCCGGAGGAACATCGTTCCCCCGGGCCTCTTGATGTTCCACCGCTCAGCGGCGCGGAATTAGGTCTCAGGGCTCCGGACCCTGGCGGCGGGGCCGGCCAGGTGATCCGGGCCCAGGACGCGCACGTTGCGCTCGTAGGTGAAGTAGGCCCAGGTCCACTGCAGCAGCACCTGCAGCCGGTTGCGCAGCCCGGCCAGATAGAAGACGTGGATGGCGAGCCACATCAGCCAGGTGAGGAAGCCGCTCATCCGCACCAGGCCGAAGTCGGCGACGGCGAACGCCCGGCCGACGGTGGCCATATTGGGCGCGTTCCAGTAGCGGAAGGGCTCCGGCTCCTTCGCCTCCTCGATCCAGTCCCTGAGCACCCGCGCGACGTAGCGCCCCTGCTGGATCGCCACCTGCGCCACGCCGGGCAGCGGCCGGCCATCCTGCTCGAAGTAGGCGGCGTCGCCGATCACGAACACGTCCGGCTCGTCCGGCACCGAGAGGTCCGGCCGCACCTTGACCCGGCCGAGCCGGTCGGTCTCGGCGCCCAGCCACTCGGCCACCGGCGTGGCGACGACCCCCGCCGTCCAGATCACGTTCCGGCTGGCGATCTGCTCTTCGCCCAGCGCCACGCCGTCGGCGGTCACATCGGTGACGGCCGCGCCGGTGCGGACCTCGACGCCCATGCGCTCGAGGGCGCGCTGCGTCTTGGCGGACAGGTCCTCGGGGAAGGCCGGCAGCAGCCGCGGGCCGGCCTCGAGCAGCACGATCCGCGCCTGCCGCGGGTCGATGCGCCGGAACTCGTTCGCCAGGCCGGTGCGCGCGAGCTCGGCGATCGCGCCGGCCATCTCCACGCCGGTCGGCCCGCCGCCCACCAGCACGAAGGTCAGCAGCGCCCGCACCTCGTCCGGGTCAGTGCTCAGCTCAGCGCGCTCGAAGGCGGCCAGGATGCGGCGCTGGATGTCCACGGCGTCGTCGATCGACTTGAGGCTGGGGGCATACTGCTGCCACTCCGGGTGGCCGAAGTAGTTGTAGCGCACCCCCGTCGCCAGGATCAGGTAGTCGTAGGCGACGGGCCCGCTGGTGGTCTGCACCTCCTTGCGCGCCGTGTCCACGCCGGTGACCTCGGTCATCAGCACCTCGGCGTTGCGCTGCCGCCGCAGCAGGCTGCGGATCGGCGCGGCGACCTCGTCGGGCGAGAGGCCGGCGGTCGCCACCTGGTACAGCAGCGGGAAGAACACCGAGTGGTTGGTGCGGTCGATCACCGTCACCCGCACCGGCGCCTTCCGCAGCCCCGTCGCAGCGTACAGCCCGCCGAATCCGCCGCCGACTATCACCACGTGCGGACGCTCGTCCGCCTGCGTCAGTTGCTCGTGCGCGTTCATAGCTGCGCTCCTGGAGAAACGGCCCCGCCGTTCTCCGCGATAACTTGTTACATCTGTCACAATTATACTCAGGGGCAGGCCGGCCGTCATCATTCGAAAGGCGGAGGGCGCATGCGCTACAATGCTCACCGCCACACCACCCCGCAGGGGAGCGGGTGGCGCGGCCGCCTCGCCTGCGGAGTACGGCGATGCTACGTATCAGGACCTACGACGGCGAGCGAGATGCCGGCACGCTGATTCGCCTCTGGCACGCGATCTTCACTGCCGAGTGGCCGCTGCCGGCGGCCCGGGCGGAGCGGCTGCTCAGCGCCGCCGAGCCGCCGGTGCGCCGCGATGTCCTGCTCGCCGAGGAGGCCGGGGACCCCACCGGCCTCGCGATCGTCGACCACGACCTGCGGCCGGCCCACGGCGAGCGGGCCGGGAATCTGGTGGCGCTCGCGGTCGTCCCCGGGGCGCGCCGCCGCGGCGTTGGCACCGCGCTTCACACAGCCGCCCTAGCCCGCCTGGCGGAGAGCGGCGCGCGCAACGTGCAGCTCGGCGGCGGCGCGCCCCGGCTGTGGCCCGGAGTGCCGAGCACAGCGCGCGACGCAGTCGCGTTCTTCGCGTCGCAGGGCTGGACGTTCGCCGAGCAGAGCCACGACATGGTCCAGGACCTGCGCCGCTACGCCACACCTCCGGAGGTGTACGAGCGCGCCGCCGCGCAGGGAGTCGCCGCGGGCCTCGTCTCGCCGGAGCGCCTGCCTGCGCTGCTGGACTTCGTCGAGCGCGAGTTTCCAGAGTGGGCCGGTGACTACCGATCGATCGTCGATCTCGGCGACCGCGACGATCTGCTGGAGGCGACGGATGCGAGCGGCCGCACGCTCGGCGCGCTCGTGATGTACACTCCTAGGTCGCACCCCGGCCGGAGCGACGTGGTCTGGACCGAGCTGCTCGGGGCGGACTGCGGCGCCCTCGGCGACGTCGGTGTGGCGGAGGATGCGCGGCGGCGCGGGGTGGGCAGCCTGCTGGTCGCGCGGGGCAGCGAGATCCTCAGGGAGCGCGGCGCCGGCAACTGCCTGATCGCCTGGACATGGGCGCTGGAGTTCTACGGCAAGCTCGGCTACCGGCTGTGGCGCAGCTACGAGATGAGCTGGCGCGAGATCGCGCCCAGCCGACGCCCTGATCCGGATGGCTGAAGCGGTGTATCTAGCCGCTTGACAGCGCAGCGCACCCTTCTATAATTACCGAGCCCGCAGCGCCGGTGCAGCACTCGAAACGATGACGTCTCCCCTGCGCGCCTCGCCGTCGACGGCGGATCGCAGGCGTGCTGCCGCGCTACCCCTGGGTTCTTCGCGTGGAAGGAGATCACAGATGCCCCGGACGACACTTGTGTCACGCATGCTGGCCGCGCTGCTCGCGTTCGGCCTGCTGCTCGCCGCCTGTGGCCAGCCCGCAGGCACGCCCTCAGGAACGTCCACCGAACCGACCGCCGTCCCTGCTGAAGGCGCCGCCGAGCCGACCGCGGCCCCGGCGGAAAGCGCCCCTGCGCCGGCAGAGGTCACCCCGCAGGAGACGCTGGTCTTCGCCGGCGACTTCTCCGACATGATCTCGATGGACCCGGCCGTCGTCTACGAGTTCAGCGGCATCCAGGTCGTGGGCAGCATCTACCAGACGCTGGTGACGTTCGAGCCCGGCGACCCGACGGTCAAGCCGCTGCTGGCCAAGTCGTGGGAGGTGACCGAGAACGGCGAAGGCTGGACGATGACCTTCACGCTCGACGAGCGCGCCCGGTTCGCCAGCGGCAACCCGGTGACCGCCGAGGACGTGGTCTACTCCTGGGGGCGCGTCTTCGACCTCAACAAGTCGCCGGCGTTCCTGCTCAGCGAGGTGGCCGGGCTCACCAAGGAGAGCTTCCGGGCCGTCGACCCGCAGACCTTCCAGGTCGACCTGCCGCCGACCATGAGCCCGCCGGTGTTCCTGTCGGTCATCAGCTTCACGATCGGCGCGGTGGTCGAGAAGGCGCTGGTCGAGCAGAACGCGGGCGATGACTTCGGCTCGACCTGGCTGAACGACAACTCGGCCGGCAGCGGCCCGTACGTGCTGGAGCGCTGGGATCGCAACTCCCAGACCGTGCTGAGCCTCAACCCGAACTACTGGGGCGAGACGCCGCAGATCAAGCGCGTGATCATGCGCACCATCAGCGAGCTCGCCAACCTGCAGTCGGCGATCGAGACCGGCGAGGCCGACATCGTGGACGGGCTGGGCGCCGAGCAGGTCCAGGTGCTGCAGAACAACCCGGACACGCAGATCGTGCAGGCCAACTCGCTGCTGCTGGTCTACGCCGGCATGAACGCCAAGATGGCGCCGTTCGATAAGGTCGAGGTCCGCCAGGCGATCCGCTACGCGGTCAACTACGACGAGGTCGAGGCGCTGCTGGGCGGCAACGGCAAGGTGGTGCAGGAGGTCATCCCCGCCGGGCTGTTCGGGCACACCGGCACCAAGCCGTTCACGCAGGACATCGAGCGCGCTAAGGAGCTGCTGGCGCAGGCCGGCGTCGCCGAGGGCACCGAGATCGAGTTCCTGGTGCCGGCCGGCTCGGCTCCGGGCGGGATCGAGTGGAGCACGCTGGCCGCCAAGCTGCAGAGCGACATCGAGCAGACCGGCCTCAAGGTGAACATCCAGCAGGTCCAGCAGTCCGAGCTGCTCAACATCTACCGCGAGCAGAAGGGCCACCTGGTGCTGATCAACTGGGGGCCGGACTTCCCCGACCCGGACGGCAACGTGACGCCGTTCACGAACTCGGTGCCGCGCACGATCGCGTGGCGCAACCAGTGGGATGCGCCGGACATCGCCGAGCTGGCGAAGCAGGCCGCCGCCGAGCAGGACCAGAGCCGGCGCGCCGAGCTGTACCGGGAGATCACCGAGCGGGTGCAGAACGAGGGGCCGTACCTCTTCCTGTACCAGCCGCTCGACACCTACGGCGTCCGCGCGAACATCAGCGGCTTCGCCCCGGACCCGGTGAGCACGCCGAGCATCTGGTTCTGGCGCATCACCAAGAACTAGCGGAGATCACGCGGGCGACAGGGCGGCCCACCGCCCTGTCGCCGCTGTTATAAGCCTATGGCGCGTTTCATTCTCCGGCGAGTGGCCGGCCTGCTGCTGGTGCTCGTCGGCGTCACTGTTATCACATTCATCATCACGCAGGTGGTGCCGGTCGACCCGGCGGTCGCGGCGCTGGGGCAGAACGCGCGCGAGGAGCAGATCGAGGCCTTCCGGCGCGAGCACGGCCTGGACCGCTCGCCGGTCGAGCAGTACTTCCGCTACATGGGGCGCCTGATCCGAGGCGACCTGGGGATCTCGATCCGCACCCGCCGGCCGGTGGCCGACGACCTGCGTGACTTCCTGCCGGCGACGATCGAGCTCTCGCTCGCGGCGATGGCGGTCGCGGTGCTGCTCGGCATCTCGCTCGGCGTCGCCGCGGCGCTGAACCGCAACGGCCTGCTGGACGGCGTGGCGCGCATCTTCGCGCTGGTCGGCGGCTCGCTGCCGATCTTCTTCCTCGGCCTGCTCGGGCTGGCGCTGTTCTACACCCGGCTGCGCTGGCTGCCGGGGCCCGGCCGGCTCGACGCGGTGCTGAGCCCGCCGCCGCACGTCACCGGCATGTACACCGTCGACAGCCTGCTGGCCGGGGACTGGGCGCTGCTGCGCAACAGCCTGGCGCACCTGGTGCTGCCGGCGCTGACGCTGGGCTACTTCTCGACGGCCGTGATGCTGCGCATGACCCGCTCGGCCATGCTCGATGTGCTCGGGCAGGACTACATCCGCACCGCGCGCGCCAAGGGCCTGCGCGAGCAGATCGTCGTCCTGCGGCACGCGCTCAAGAACGCGATGATCCCGGTGCTGACGACGGTCGGCATCACCTTCGGCAGCCTGCTCTCCGGCGCGGTGCTCACCGAGACGATCTTCGCCTGGCCAGGGCTCGGCCGCTATGCCACCGCGTCGGCCGTCAGCCTGGACTTCCCGGCCGTTATGGGGGTGACGCTGGTCGCGGCGGTGGTCTACCCGCTGGCGAACACGCTGGTGGATATCGGCTACCGCGCGCTCGACCCGCGGGTCACGCTAGAGTGAGAGCACCGGATGGCGCAGACAATTGGAACAAACCAGGCGCAGCAGGCTGGCGCAGACACAGCGATCCCCCGCCCGGCGCAGACCTGGGGCGAGGCGCTCCGGCGAGCGCTCCGCCAGCCGACGGTGGCGGCCGGGGCGCTGCTGATCACCGTCTTCGTGCTCGCGGCGCTGTTCGCGCCGGTGCTCAGCCCGCGGGACCCGCTGCAGCAGAACGTGCTCGAGGGCCTGCGGCCGCCCTCGCCCGAGTACCCGCTCGGCACCGATAAGCTCGGGCGCGACATCCTGAGCCGCCTGCTGCACGGCGCGCGGATCTCGCTGCTGGTGGGGGTCACGGTGGTGACCTTCTCGTCGCTGATCGGCACGCTGGTCGGGCTGTTCGCGGGCTGGATCGGCGGCTGGGCCGACGAGATCACGATGCGCCTGACCGACATTTTCTTCGCCTTTCCGGCGCTGATCCTGGCGATGGCGGTCGCCGCGGCGCTCGGGCCGAGCCTGCAGAACGCCCTGATCGCGATCGTGGTCGTCACCTGGCCGGTGTACGCGCGCCTGGTGCGGGGCCAGGTGCTCTCGCTCAAGACGCGCGACTTCATCCTGGCGGCGCGCGCCACCGGGGTGCCGGAGCGGCGCATCGTGCTGCGCCACCTCCTGCCGAACAGCCTCGCGCCGCTGCTGGTGCAGGCCAGCTTCGACCTGGGCGGCGCGATCCTGTCGGTGGCCGGCCTCTCGTTCATCGGGTTCGGCGCGCAGCCCCCGATGCCCGAGTGGGGCGTGATGGTCAGCGAGGGGCGCAACTACGTGGCGACGCAGTGGTGGCTGGCGACGTGCCCGGCAGTCGCGATCCTGCTGGTGGTGGCGGCCTTCAACCTGCTCGGCGACGGGCTGCGTGACCTGCTCGACCCGCGGCTGCGACAATGACCCGCTTCCTCGGCATCGACCTCGGCACGTCGTTCGTGAAGGTCGCGGCGCTCGACCTCGACCGGCTGCGGCTCGAGCACATCCGCCGCGTGCCGTTCCCCGCGCCGCTCGACGGGCTGCCCCCGCTGCACTACGAGGTCGACCCCGAGGCAGTGGTGGCCGCCGTGCGCGCCGCGCTCGACGCGCTCCTGCCGCAGATCCCGGACTGCGCGGGGATCGTTATGTCCACCCAGATGCACAGCGTGGTGCTGGTGGACGGCGCGGGCCGGGCGCTGACGAACGCGGTGACCTGGCTGGACCAGCGGGTGCGCGCGCCGCACCCGGACGGCGGAACGTTCTTCGAGGCGCTCGCCGGGCGGCTGGGCGAGACGGCGCGGCGGGAGCTGGGCAACGAGCTGCGCCCCGGCCTGCCGATCGGGACGCTGTTCTGGCTGGCGCAGCGCGGCGAGCTCCCGCCGGGCGCGACGCCGCTCACGATGGCCGACTACGTGCTCACGCGCATCGCCGGGGCGCCGCCGGGCATCGAGCTGACCAACGCGGCCGCCTCGGGCGCGCTCGACGTCGGGGCCGGCGAGTGGCACCGCGCCGCGCTCGCCGCGCTCGGGCTGGACGCGCTCGACTGGCCGGCCATCCGGCCGCTCGACGAGCCCGCGGGCGCCTACGCGGCGCACGGGCGGCCGATCCCCTGCTACCGGCCGGTGGGCGACGCCCAGTGCGCGCTGCTGGGCGCAGGGCTGGAGCCGGGCGAGCTGTCGATCAACATCGCCACCGGCTCGCAGGTGAGCCTGCTGCGCGACGAGCCGGCCACAGGCGACTACCAGCTGCGGCCGTTCTTCGACGGGCGCTTCCTGGCGACGCTCAGCGGGCTGCCGGCCGGGCGCGCCCTGAACCTGCTGGTCGGGCTGCTCACCGAGCTGGCGGCCGCCCACGGCGCGCCGATCGACAACCCGTGGCCGTACCTGCTGCGCGCGGCCGAGGCGGCGCCCGACAGCGACCTGCGGGTGAACCTGGCCTTCTTCGACGGCGCCGAGGGATGGCCCGGCGCGATCGAGCGCATCGACGAGAGCAACCTGACCGCCGGCGGCCTGTTCCGGGCGGCGTTCCGGCAGATGGCCGAGAACTACCACGCCGCCGCGCTCAGGCTGTCGCCCGAGCGCGCATGGGAGCGGCTGGTGCTCACCGGCGGGCTGGCGCGGCAGGCGGCGCCGCTGCGCGACCTGATCGCGGGGCGCTTCGGCGTGAGCTACCGCCTCGGGCCGGAGGAGGACGCACTGGCCGGGCTGCTGGCGCTCGCGCTCGTGTGCAGCGGCCGCGCCGCGTCCGCCATGGAGGCCAGCAGGCTCGTTCGCGCGGCTACGACATCCGCGTCACTCTGAACGCAGGAGTTGCGCGGTGGCGAACCCTCGCACCCTGTGAAGGGGTTTGGGGAGGCGAAGTCTCCCCAGAATCTCGCTTTCCCCGCGGAGCGCTTACGCGGACGACCCGCAGGGCAACCGCGTAAGTCCTATCATTCACGCATGCAGGCGCTCCGCCCTGCACCACCCGCGCCAGGGACTGCGGCCCTGGACCCGCAAGGGAACGCGTA
>ERZ777003.1953-NODE-1953-length-26998-cov-45.143080_pt1 | contig 26998 bp, 21 predicted proteins | sample MGYA00374956_ERZ777003 | MGnify/ENA primary metagenome ERZ777003 (study PRJEB29302, sample SAMN06268252) | bioreactor metagenome | isolation source: Joint BioEnergy Institute, California, USA | place: USA:Joint BioEnergy Institute, California, USA | collected... | reverse complement strand
ATCATCCACGACACCGGTGATGGAGATGGAGCATTCATCACCGCGGAGTTCGGAGAGGAGTTCGCCCAGGAGCTGGGTGGTCGCACCACGATGCACCTGGCCTTCGACCGATTCGGGCTGGAGCATCACCCGGAGGCCGAGTTGTGCGCGGTCGGCTCCCCGGTTTTCGACGAGTTGCTCGGGCTGCTGCGGGTGCGCGGCGATATGCACGCCACCGTCCCGGTGATTCCCGACGACATCGGTCCCACCCCCTACCGGCACTCGGGTTCCATCCGGCTGGTGCGCCGCCGACTGGTCCCGTCCGGATCGTGGAGCGGTCAGGCGACCTTCCGCGCGACGGTCGGCGAGGCCGAGACGACCGATCACCTCATCACGGCGGACATCAACACCCACCGCAAGCAGCGGCTGCCCCGTCGCCCCCTCGAGGACGGCGAGCCGCTCCCGTCGGCCTTCGGATCGGCACATAAGGTGATCGCCCAGTTCGAGCGTGCTGCGGTCCCCCAGCTCGAGAAGCTCCGACGTGACCGCCTCGACGAGGTCGAGCGGCAGCAGGCGCTCGAACTCGAACGCGTCACCAGTGGCTACCGCGCACAGATCGCCGAAAGCAGCGGTGACGAACTCGTACGGTTGCAGCGTGCGCTGCGGACCGAGGAACGGCGCCTCACCCGGCGACCCGATATCCGTGCCCGAGCGAAGATCCTGGCGGTGACGCTGGACGAGGACGACTGGCTCGTCGAGGAGACCTGGGCCGGGCCAAGCGGCGACGAAACCACCCTCACTTACGAATGGGGGGTGGAACCACCGCGCATCGAAAGCGCCGTTTCAGGTCGCCCCATCGACATCCTGGCGCTGTGCTCGGACATGCACTGGGCCGACGAGTCCGAGGTGAACCGCTGCGGTTCGTGCGAGCGCTGGTTGTGTGCCGCCTGCGGTGATGACGCGAACTTCGCGCCGTGCGCGGTCTGCGGTGATTCGTGCTGCGGCGGCTGTCGTCAGCAGAACGGTGGACTGTGCCGGACCTGCGCGGCGCCGCAGCGAGCACCCGAGCTCGATGACGAGTTTTTCGTTGCCTGGAAGCTAGGACAGGACACCGTCCTGCGGGTCGGCGAGCGGGTGGCCGAACTCGTGCGAACAGATGGTTCGCCACCGACAGTTCTGGTCGGCCGGAATGACCGGAACGATCCCCGCATGGGCCGCCTGCGGGCCTACGCGCGCCGGCACGGGCTGCCCATGGACTGCGGGTTGGTCAAGCGTGACCTGACGCTTCGGGACGACACACCGGACACGGCCCGCCTCCGTCTGCACACCGCCCGCACGGTCGCGGTGGAACTGTCCGTCGACGCGTCGGTGGACGGCACGCTGGACCTCGATGTCACCGATGATCTTCCGTCCGCACCCGAGGTGCCGGTTTCCTCCGAGGACGACTACGCACTCGGCGAGATGCTGGCGCGGTTGCGACGCGAGGCCCCGCCGCCGCGGCGGCCGGCGGTCGTCGTGACCCACCGTGCGCACTTCGTCGACCTCTATCTCGAGGCGGACCGGCTGGTGCGCGAAGAGCACGTGGTAACCGACGACCGGACGTTGACCCTGACCGACATCCGCTGCGCCGAGCTGCGGTGGCTCGAGCCGTCGCTCGACCGCCCTCTCGTCGCCGAGGGCAGGCTCGACGATTTCCACGTCACCGTGGAACGACGCAACGAGGCGTTGGTCGTCAACGCACAGCTGGGCACTGCCGTACTTGGCGACTGGATCGCCTGCCCGGACGGCACGACGGCTGCCGAACAGCTGAGTTGCTACGAGTACCTGAACGCGCTCGGCACCCCGGGTGGACGGCTCGGGCAGCAGACCGGTTCGGTCGAAGCGATCGTCGCGGATTTCCCAGCACCGTCGGAGTGCACCGTCGAAAGCCGACAGATCCGCGTTGTCGCGGACACTGTCCCGGTGACCGGCGCAGCCGATATCGTCAGAGCGGACACCGAATCGCTGGCGGCGCTCGGTATCTCCCCCAGCCTCGGTGCCTGCTCGGCGACACCGCTGCCGGATCGGTTGGCGAGCGACCTGCTCCGCCGCGCCACCCGGTCCTTCACCGCAGCGATCCGTACCGGGCTCGAGGTGACGGAGACCTGGCGCGGGCACGGCACCGCGACCCATGTGTACCGGACCTTCGACGGTCACCCGCTGCCTCCGGAACTCGACGACATCAACGTTCGGCGAGAGGATTTCGGAGTCTGCCGGGACGGTCACTTCTACGCGGCGGGAACAGCGGACCAGTGCGCGGCATGTCATACGTGGGCGTGCGGCGCCTGCGACCCCATCGAGCACCGAGCGTCGTTGGAGTGTCCCGGCTGCGGACATGCGGTGTGCCGCCGTTGCGTCGCAGCCGCCCACTCCGTGCCGGACGCGCGATGCCTCCTGTGCGGTGACCATGCCTGCCCCGAGTGCGGCCGCGACCCCGGGATCGCCGCGTGCCCGATGTGCGACCGGGCCATGTGCGGCTCATGCCGAGTCGGCGACATCTGTCCCGCGTGCAGCCGACTCGCCCCCGCCACCGACGACGAACGCCGGTCCCTGCCGGACGATCTCGCCATCGAGGGGGCGACACTGCTCCTCGCCTCCGACGACGACGCCACGGTCGTGCTTATCGATCGCGGCGGCGCTCGCGAACAGGCCATCGTCCGCGACGGCGCGATCGCCCGGTGGGTGGCGTTCGAGCGCCCGCGGATCGACAGTCGGTATCGATTGCGGCTGGCGGCCGGCCGGACACTGAACACCCAGGTGGTCCCGACGATCGACCCGCTCGGCCCGGAACCACCCCGCCCCGCGGCCCGGATACCGGTCCGCTCGGAGCGCAGCTTCCGTCCCGCATGGTCCGCTGCGCCCCTCGGCGTGAGCGGCCGGGGCAACCAGGGTCGGCCGACTCCGGACGACGACCTGGCGGCCGCTGTCGCCGCGGAGTTTCCACCACTGCCCTCGTGCCCCGAGCCCGTGCTGGACACTCCCGCCGCGCTGCGGCCGGTGCTGGCGACACTCGATCAGCCTTCACCAACCCCGCTGGTGATCCGTTGGGACCGTGTGGGTTCGGACATCGCGGTCGTCCCGGCCGGCATCAGTGTGGTGACCATCGACGGATCGGCGGAACGCGAGACGATCGCCGAGTGGCAGAATCCGGATCGCCCGGTGGAATGGGTGTCACAGAGTTGGAATCCCGTTCCCACGGTCCGCAAGATCGCCGTGGTCGACGACGTCGAGGCGGTGCTCGTGAGCATGGGCGCACTGGTCGCGCTCGGTCTACACACGTCGACCGGCACGGATTGGTACGTGGTCGCGGCATCGACACACGCGCCCGAGGCGACGCTGTTGTCACGGTCGATGGGGCTTCCCGACGCGGACGCGCTGGGTCGATTCACCGACCCGCGGCGGATTCGACTCTCGGCCGTCGAGAATGCGACAGTCACCCACTGCGACGTCGTCCCCCGGGGCGAACTCGTGGCCGGCCCGGCACGAACCGACCAGGACACTCCGTCGGCGCTGGCGGCATGGCTCCCCGACGCCAGGCCGGTGGTGCCGCCATTGGCGGTCCTGCCCGACGGATTGCGGACCGCGTTGCGCAAGGTTGTCTCCCCCGCGCCGCGGCAGACGCTCGACATCGGTGCTTCCGTGGTTCAGACCCTAACGGTCCAGAACGGGCACGAGTGGCGCTACGAGGTGGTCCTGGCCCCGGGCGAGACCGACGCCCGGCGCGTCGATCACCTGACCAGGCAGCGGTTGGACCGCGGTTCCATCGACCGCGAAGGGCACTTCGGCACCGAGCACGACACCTGCGGATACTGCGGCCAGTTCTGCTGCGCCGCCTGCGTCGACGGCATGGTCACATGCGACTGCTGTGGCACCCGGCTCTGCAACCGATGTGTCTGGGAGCCGTCCGCCGGGACGAAGCTCTGTCCCGCCTGCTCGACGTTGCGGACACCGACCCGGCGGGAGGCCCGCGAGCACGGGCGGCTCCTGTTCACCCGCGGCATGCTCATCGGCGTCGACCCGCAGCACACCGTCGTCGTCGAGCGGTCGAGATCCCGGTGGGAATTGCACGTCGCGGACGGGAAGAAGGTGCTCGCGAACCCGTCGGTCCTCCGGTATCTCGACCAGCGCCTCAAGGAGGCGGACGGGTAGCGCCCGCTATCGTGGTGACAATCACCCCACCCAACCCGAGGTGCACCGAGATGGACGGATCGACCACCCGCCGCGTCCCGGCGAGCGACGGGGTGGAACTCGCGGTCTACGAGGACGGCGACCGCGACCGGCCCACGGTGCTGCTGGTGCACGGTTACCCCGACGACCACACGGTCTGGGAGCCGCTGATCCCGCACCTGGCCGAGCGCTTCCACGTGGTGGCCTACGACGTGCGCGGCACCGGCGCCTCCGGCGAGCCGGCCGGACGCGAGGGCTACCGGCTGGCGCAGTTGTGCGACGACCTCGCCGCGGTCATCGCCGCGACCAGCCCCGACGCACCGGTCCACCTCGTCGCGCACGACTGGGGGTCGGTGCAGAGCTGGGGCGCGGTGACCGACCGTGCCTTCGCAACCAGGCTCGCCTCGTTCACCTCGATCTCCGGCCCGAGCTTCGACATGGCCGGGCTGTGGGTGCGCAACGGGTTTCGCCATCCGGTCGCGACGCTGCGGCAGGTGCTGGCCTCGTGGTACATCTTCGCCTTCCAGCTGCCGCGGCTGCCGGAGTGGCTGGTGCACCGCGGGGTGCTGCAGGCGATGGTCGCCCGCTCGGAGCGCACCGGCGCCCCGCCCGGCCGCCACCGGGTGCGCCGCAGCCGCCGCGACGCGATCAACGGAATCGAGCTGTACCGGGCCAACATCCACCGGCTGTTCGCTCCGCGCCGCCCGGATCCGGCGGTGTGCCCGGTGCTGGTGCTCGCGCCCACCGGCGACCCGCACGTCACCGCCCCGCTGGCGCTGGAGGCACCGGTGCCGTTCGTGCCGGACCTGACCGCCCGCACCGTGCCGGGCAACCACTGGGTGGTGGCGCAGGACCCGGCGCTGATCGCCAGGCTCGTCACCGGGTTCGTCGATCTCCTGCCGGCCGCCCGCTGACGGCTACCGCTGGTTCACCAGCCAGCCGCGGTGGCGCATCGCCGCCTTGCGCGCCGCCCGGGCGATCCCGGCGTCGGGCAGGTGCCGGCCCAGGGTGTCGAGCACCTCGGCGGTCTCGGCCGCCGGGCAGCGCCACATCTGCTCGAGCAGCTCGAGCATGTCCGCGGCGCTGCGGTCGGCGACGAACAACCGGCACAGCTGCGCGGGGTCGTCCAGGGCGGCGCCGAGGATGTCGACGAGCACCCCGATGTGCACGAAACCGCCCACCGTCTCGGTGTCGGCCAGGCCGTGCTGGATCAGCCACAGCGCGGCGTGCCCGCCGGCCGGGCTGTCGAGCAGCTGCCGCACCATCGGGGCGCTGGCCTGCGGGTCGAGGTGTTCCAGCGCGACGAACCCGCCGATCCGGTGCGCGGCGGTCCGGGCCTCGCCGATGGCGGTCACGAGCGCCTCGGTCCGCTCGGCCGGGGTCCGGTCGGGCTGCCAGGCGGCGATGACCTCGGCGTGCCGGTCCTCCGCCACCGACACGAGCGCCTCGATGAGCGCGGCGCCGTCGGCGGCGGCGAGGTCGTCGACGGTGCGCAGCACGTACCCGGCGTCGGGCACGAACTCCGCGACGATCTCGCGGCCCAGGGCGGTGAGCCGCACCTGCCCACCGACCCAGACCGAGCAGCCCCGGTCCTGCAGTTTGACCACCCGGTCGTCCCAGGCGACCACGCCCGTGGTCCGCAGCGTGTCGAAGATCCGGCTCACCCGCTCCTCGACGAGGTCGGCGAGGTCGAACGGCTGCCGGACGTGGCCGAGCTGCCGGTCGCTCGCTGCGAGGGCGATCTCGACGATCCGGTCGTAGTCGGCCTGGGTGTCCTGCGCCAGCAGCGGGGCCAGCCAGTGCACCACGCCCTCGTCGAGCAGCCCGTCGAGTTCGTCGACGAAGGGGTGCTCCGCCCGGCCCCGGCAGCCGAGCACGCCGATGGCGAGCACCGTGTGGGCCAGCCGCCGGGCCCGGCGCGCCGCCGGCTCCCGGTCCCAGGCGTGCACCGGCACCAGCCGCTGCCGCAGCACCCGCACCGCCCCGGCCTCCCGGGCGGTCAGCACGACGAAGCCCAGCCCCTCGAAGAACGCGGTCGAGTGCCGGTCGACCTCGTCGCCGGTGCCGAGCAGCGCCACCAGCGCCCGGCCGTCGGCGAGCCGCAGGTTGCCCTTCTTGGTCAGCGGTTTGCCGTCGGCGCCGAGGTACTCCCGCAGCGCCTCCGCCTTGGCCAGCAGCGGTGTGGCCGCGGCGGCCTCGAGCTCGGCCGCGGTCGGCGGCAGGTACAGGAACGGCAGCTCGTGCGGTTCGTCCGGCTCGTCGAAGAACTGGTCGGTGAGCGCCTTGCGCTGTTCGTAGGGCAGCGAGTTGAACTCGGCCATCCGCGCGGCGAGCGCCTCCTCGAGCTCCTCCTCGGTCAGCCCGGCCACGTCGAGCCCGGCTAGCAGCGTCTTGGTCAGCCCGAAGTTGTCGGAATCGGCCATCGCCGTGCGCATCTCGCCGACCAGTTCGCCGCACAGCGTCATCAGCCGGGCGGCCCGGGCCAGGCCGCCGGCCAATCGGCCGGTGTCGGCGAGGAACTCGATGAACACGCTGACCGCCCAGCACAGCCCGTCGACGGCGGCGGCCGGCAGCGACACCTGCTGCGGGCAGTACTCGAGCAGGAACTCGGTGAGGTCGGCGTCCTCGTAGCCGTCGAGCACCCGGTTGGAGTAGTAGAACCGCCAGTCCAGCAGCAGGCCGGCGTCGGCGGCCACCTCGTCGGCCGCCACCGGGTCGTGCCGCTCCCCCAGCCAGCGGGCGAAGTCGTCCAGCAACCGCTCCCGGGTCGCGGTGTACTCGTCCTCGTCGGCCGGTGTCAGCGCCATCCGCCCAGTCTTTCACCGATCGGGCGCCGACGCCGCCGCGTCAGACCGTGAAGCCCAGCGCCCGCAGCTGCTCGCGGCCGTCCTCGGTGATCTTGTCCGGGCCCCACGGCGGGGTCCACACCCAGTTGATCTTCAGCTCGTCGACCAGCCCGGCCCCGACCAGCGCGGTGCGCGACTGCTCCTCGATGACGTCGGTGAGCGGGCAGGCCGGCGAGGTCAGCGTCATGTCGAGGGTGGCGACGGTGCCCTGCTCGCCGCGCTCGACGTTCATGTCGTAGACCAGGCCCAGGTCGACGACGTTGATGCCCAGCTCGGGGTCGACGACGTCGCGCATCGCCTCCTCGATCTCGGCCAGCAGCGCGTCGACCGGCTGCTGCGGTGCGGCCTCGCTCATCGGTTCTCCTCCAGGTTGTGCCCCGCGTTGTGCACGGCCTGTGCCACCGCGTCCTTGAACGCCATCCAGCCCAGCAGCGCGCATTTCACCCGGGCCGGGTACTTGGCCACCCCGGCGAACGCGATGCCGTCGCCGAGGAGCTCCTCGTCGCCCGCCACGGTGCCGCGCGAGGACACCATCTCGGTGAACGCCGCGACGGTCTTGAGCGCGTCCCCGACGGTGCGGCCGATCACCTGGTCGGTGAGCACCGAGGTGGCGGCCTGGCTGATCGAGCAGCCCTGCCCGTCGTAGGACACGTCACGCACGGTCTCGCCGTCCTCCGACAGCGCCACCCGCAGCGTCACCTCGTCGCCGCAGGTCGGGTTGACGTGGTGCACCTCGGCGCCGAAGGGTTCGCGCAGGCCGCGGTGGTGCGGGTGCTTGTAGTGGTCCAGGATCACTTCCTGGTACATCTGCTCCAGGCGCATACCTCTTACCCGAAGAACTCCACGGCCCGGCGCACGCCGGACACCAGCCGGTCCACCTCGTCGAGGGTGTTGTACACCGCGAAGGACGCCCGCGCGGTCGCCGCGACGCCGAACCGCCGGTGCAGCGGCCAGGCGCAGTGGTGGCCGACCCGCACCGCGACCCCCTCGTCGTCGAGCACCTGCCCGACGTCGTGGGCGTGGACGCCGTCGAGCACGAACGACACCGGCGAGCCGCGCAGCTCGGTCGACGCCGGCCCGATGATGCGCACGCCCGGGACCTGCGAGAGCCCCGCGATGGCGGCGGCGACGAGTTCGGCCTCGTGGGCCTCGACCGCCGCCATGCCGATCTCGCGCAGATACCGTGCGGCGGCGGCCAGTCCGACGGCCTGCGAGGTCATCGGGGTGCCGGCCTCGAACCGCTGCGGCGGCGGGGCGTAGGTCGCGCCCTCCATGGTCACGGTCTCGATCATCGACCCGCCGGTCAAGAACGGCGGCATCTGCTCGAGCAGCTGACGCCGGCCGTAGAGCACGCCGATCCCGGTGGGCCCCAGCATCTTGTGTCCCGAGAAGGCCGCGTAGTCGACGTCGAGCGCGTGGAAGTCCACCGGCTGGTGCGGCACCGACTGGCAGGCGTCCAGCACGGTCAGCGCACCGACCGCCTTCGCCCGTGCCACCAGTTCCCCGACCGGCGCGATCGCCCCGGTGACGTTCGAATGGTGGGTGAAGGCAACGACTTTCACCCGCTCGTCGAGCTGCAGCGAGTCCAGGTCGATGCGGCCGTCGTCGGTGACGCCGTACCAACGCAGGGTGGCCCCGGTGCGCCGGGCCAGTTCCTGCCACGGGATGAGGTTGGCGTGGTGCTCCAGCTCGGTGGTGACGATGACGTCGCCGGGGCCGACGGCGCGGTCGAACCGGTTGTCCCCCAGCACGTACGCCACCAGGTTCAGCGCCTCGGTGGCGTTCTTGGTGAACACCAGCTCGTCGGCGTCGGCGCCGACGAAGGCGGCGATGTCCTCGCGGGCCTGCTCGTAGGCGTCGGTGGCCTCCTCCATGAGCTGATGGGCCCCGCGGTGCACCGCACCGTTGGAGGTGAGCAGGAACTCCCGTTCGGCGTCGAGCACCGGCAGCGGCCGCTGCGACGTCGCACCCGAATCGAGGTACGCCAGCTGTTTCCCGCCGCGCATCACGCGCTTGAGGATCGGGAAATCGGCGCGGATGGCGTCGATGTCGAGGCGGTTCGCCGCCGTCGTCATGGCAACAGCCCCCTTGTCAGTTCGATGCGCCGGCCGCGGCCTGCACGAAGCGCTCGTAGCCTTGTTCCTCGAGCTCGTCGGCCAGCTCCGGGCCGGCGGACTCGACGATGCGGCCGCCCACGAACACGTGCACGAACTGCGGCTTGATGTAGCGCAGGATGCGGGTGTAGTGGGTGATCAGCAGCACCCCGCCGTTCTCGGCCTGCTGGTAGCGGTTCACCCCCTCGCTGACCACGCGCAGGGCGTCGACGTCCAGGCCGGAGTCGGTCTCGTCGAGAATGGCGATCTTGGGCTTGAGCAGGGCGAGCTGCAGGATCTCGTGGCGCTTCTTCTCACCGCCGGAGAAGCCCTCGTTGACGCTGCGCTCGCCGAACGCCGGGTCGATGCCGAGGGCCTCCATCGCCTCGCGCACCTCCTTGACCCAGTGCCGCAGCTTGGGTGCCTCACCCCGCACCGCGGTGGCGGCGGTGCGCAGGAAGTTCGACATCGACACCCCGGGCACCTCGACCGGGTACTGCATCGCCAGGAACAGCCCGGCCCGGGCCCGCTCGTCGACGCTCATCGTCAGCACGTCCTGACCGTCGAGGGTGATCGAACCGGAGGTCACCACGTACTTGGGGTGCCCGGCGATCGCGTAGGACAGCGTCGACTTGCCGGACCCGTTGGGCCCCATCAGGGCGTGGGTCTCGCCCGAGCGGACGGTGAGGTCGACGCCCTTGAGGATCGGGATCTCCTCCTGCCCCGCGGTCGCCGCGACGCTGACGTGCAGGTCCTTGATTTCCAGAGTGGTCATTTACGAATTCGTTCCTTCGGTCAGGGCAAGCTCGTGTTCGATGGCCTCGGTCAGCCGATCCCGGACGGCCGGCACGGTGATCTGCTGGATGATCTCGCCGAAGAACCCGCGCACGATGAGCTTGCGGGCCTGCTCCTCCGGGATGCCGCGGGCCTGCAGGTAGAAGACCTGCTCGTCGTCGAAACGCCCGGTGGCGCTGGCATGTCCGGCGCCGATGATCTCGCCGGTCTCGATCTCCAGGTTGGGCACCGAGTCGGCCCGGGCGCCGTCGGTGAGCACCAGGTTGCGGTTGCTCTCGTAGGTGTCGGTGCCGCTGGCCTCGGGCCGGATCAGCACGTCGCCCACCCACACGGTGTGCGTCTCGGGCCTGTCGGAGCCCGGATCGCCCTGCAGCGCGCCCTTGTAGTTGACGTGCGACCGGCAGTTGGGCCGGTTGTGGTCGACCAGCAGCCGCGCCTCGAGGTGCTGGCCGTCGTCGGCGAAGTACAGCCCGAGCAGCTCGACGTCGCCGCCCGGGGCGGCGAACCGCACCCGGCCGGTGAGCCGGGTGACCTCGCCGCCGAGCAGCGCGGCGGTGTGCCGCAGCACCGCGTCCTTGCCCAGGGTGGCGTGGTGCATGCTCACGGCGACCGCGTCGTCGGCCCAGTCGGCGAGGACGACCACCCGCAGCCGGGCGCCGTCGCCGACGACGAACTCGACGTTGTCGGCGTAGGTTCCGCTGCCGCGCTGGTCGATCACCACCACCGCGTCGGCGAGTTCGCCGAGCCGGATCTGCAGGTGCCCGTAGGCGACCTGCCCGGCGCCGGGTCCGGTGACGGTGATCCCGATCGGCTCCTCGACCACGGTGTTGCCGGCCACGGTGACGACGGTGGCCGTCTCGAACGCCGAGAACGCTTGGGCGGCAACGCGATCAGCCGGTACCCCGGCGGCGCCGAGGCGCTCGTCGCCGCGGCCGACCCGCTCCACGGTCACCCCGGCGTGCCCGGTCACGTCGATCCGTGCCGGCGCGGTCGCCGCCGCGGACCCGTCGTGCAGGCCGCGCAGCCGGCGCAGCGGCGTGAACCGCCAGATCTCGTCGCGGCCGGCCGGCACCTCGAAGGCGTTGACGTCGAAGGAGGTGAAGATCTCGCCCTTGTTCAGCGCGGAACCGGCGGTGGCACCCGCCACGGCGGTGCTCAGTTCGGAACCCACTCAGCCCACCGCGCCTTCCATCTGCAGCTCGATGAGCCGGTTGAGTTCCAGTGCGTATTCCATCGGCAGTTCCTTGGCGATCGGTTCGACGAACCCGCGCACCACCATGGCCATCGCCTCGTCCTCGGTCAGGCCGCGGCTCATCAGGTAGAACAGCTGATCCTCGCTGACCTTCGACACGGTGGCCTCGTGACCCATGGTCACGTCGTCCTCGCGGATGTCGACATACGGGTAGGTGTCCGAGCGGCTGATCGTGTCCACCAGCAGCGCATCGCATTTCACGCTCGAGCGGCTGCCGTGCGCCCCCTTGTTGACCTGCACCAGGCCGCGGTAGGAGGCGCGCCCGCCGCCGCGGGCCACCGACTTCGACACGATGTTGCTCGAGGTGTTCGGCGCCAGGTGCAGCATCTTGGCGCCGGTGTCCTGGTGCTGGCCCTCGCCGGCGAACGCCACCGAGAGCACCTCGCCCTTGGCGTGCTCACCGGTCATCCACACCGCCGGGTACTTCATGGTGACCTTGGAGCCGATGTTGCCGTCGATCCACTCCATGGTGGCGCCGGCCTCGGCGCGGGCCCGCTTGGTGACCAGGTTGTAGACGTTGTTCGACCAGTTCTGGATGGTGGTGTAGCGGCACCGCCCGCCCGGCTTGACGATGATCTCCACCACCGCCGAGTGCAGCGAGTCGCTCTTGTAGATCGGCGCGGTGCAGCCCTCGACGTAGTGCACGTAGGCGCCCTCGTCGACGATGATCAGCGTCCGCTCGAACTGGCCCATGTTCTCGGTGTTGATCCGGAAGTAGGCCTGCAGCGGGATCTCCACGTGCACGCCCGGCGGCACGTAGATGAACGAGCCGCCCGACCACACCGCGGTGTTGAGCGCGGAGAACTTGTTGTCCCCGGCCGGGATCACGGTGCCGAAGTACTGCTGGAACAGCTCCGGGTGCTCGCGCAGCCCCGAGTCGGTGTCCAGGAAGATCACGCCCTGGGCCTCGAGGTCCTCGCGGATCTGGTGGTAGACCACCTCCGACTCGTACTGGGCGGCCACACCGGCGATCAGCCGCTGCTTCTCGGCCTCCGGGATGCCCAGCTTGTCGTAGGTGCGCCGGATGTCCTCGGGCAGCTCGTCCCAGCTGGTCGCCTGCTTCTCGGTGGAGCGGACGAAGTACTTGATGTTGTCGAAGTCGATGTCGTCGAGTGCCGCGCCCCAGGTCGGCATCGGCTTCTTCTCGAAGATGCGCAGCGCCTTCAGGCGGATGTCGAGCATCCACTCCGGCTCGTTCTTCTTGGCCGAGATGTCGCGCACCACCGCCTCGGACAGACCCCGCGGCGCCTTGGCGCCGGCCTCGTCGGGGTCCACCCAGCCGTAGCCGTACCGGCTCAGCGAGGCGATCGCCTCCTCCTGGGACAGCGGACCCGCCGGCGTGCCGGCCGACGTGGTGTCCGGTGTGGTGGTCATGACGAGACTCCTTGCGGGGTTGGAGCGGGCTGTTGGGTTTTCCTGCTGCTCGTTCTTCGGGTGCTCAGCGGCACGTGCGTGGTGCAGGCGTTGTCGCCGTTGACGATGGTGGCCAGCCGCTGCACGTGGGTGCCGAGCAGTTCGGCGAAGGCCTCGCGCTCGGCGTCGCACAGCTGGGGGAACTCCTCGGCCACGTGCGACACCGGGCAGTGATGCTGGCAGATCTGCACCCCGACGATCGGCCCGGGGGCCGGTGCGACGGTGGTGGCGTAGCCGGCCCGGGTCAGCGCGGCGGCCACCTGCTCGGCGATCTGCACCGGGTCGCCGGACCCGGGCCGCACCCCGGCCAGGATGCCGTCGATGCGGCGGCGGGCGAACGTCCGCACCGCCTCGTCGCCGCCGAGCTCGCGCAGCTGGCGGATCGCCGCTACCGCGAGATCGTCGTAGGCGTGGCTGAGCTTGGCCCGGCCCGCCGGGGTCAGCCGGTACCGCTTGGCGGGTCGGCCCCGGCCGGTGTGCTGCCAGGCCGCCGCCGGGATGGCCTCGGCGTCCCCGGCCTCGATCAGCGCGTCGAGGTGCCGGCGCACCCCGGCCGCGGAGATGCCCAGCCGCTGCCCGATCTCACCGGCGGTGATGGGGCCCTCGAGCAGCAGCTGGATGATCGCCCGGCGGGTCTGCCCGTCGGGGGCCACCGCCGGCGTCGGCACGGCCTCGCCAGGCAATTTCACAACAACATTGTGACGGAATTCCCCCGGCGCATCCAGCAAGGGCACCCTAACCCCGCCGGACGGCGCCGCCGGGCCGGTTACGCTGCTCGAATGGCTCGAACCCTCGGGCACCTGTCCTCGATCGGGTCCTCGATCGCCCGCTGGCACGGCGACGAGCGGCCCGTCGGCACCCCGCTCAACGCCGCCGAGCAGGTCGTGCTGCGGCGCACCCGTCTGTTCGGCGCCACCGGCACCGTGCTGATGGCCATCGGCGCGCTCGGCGCCGGGGCCCGCCCGGTGGTGCAGGATCCGACCTTCGGGGTGCGACTGCTCAACCTGCCGTCGCGCATCCAGACCGTGTCGCTGACGATGACCACCACCGGCGCGGTGATGATGGCGCTGGCCTGGCTGATGCTGGGCCGGTTCGCGCTGGGCGACCGGCGGATGTCGCGCGGCGAACTGGACCGCACCCTGCTGCTGTGGGCGCTGCCGCTGCTGGTCGCCCCACCGATGTACAGCAAGGACGTCTACTCCTACCTCGCGCAGAGCGAGATCGCCCGGCTCGGCCTGGACCCCTACCGGGTCGGCCCGGCCACCGGGCTGGGCCTGGACCACGTCTTCACGCTGTCGGTGCCGAGCCTGTGGCGCGAGACCCCGGCCCCCTACGGCCCGCTGTTCCTGTGGCTCGGCGAGGGCATCTCCGCGCTGGCCGAGGAGAACATCGTGGCCGCGGTGCTGTGCCACCGGGTGGTGGTGCTGCTCGGCGTCGGGCTGATCGTGTGGGCCACCCCGCGGCTGGCGCGGCGCTGCGGGGTCGCCGAGGTCAGCGCGCTGTGGCTGGGGCCGTGCAACCCGCTGCTGTTCATGCACCTCGTCGCCGGCATCCACAACGAGGCGCTGATGCTGGGGCTGATGCTGGCCGGCACCGAGTTCGCGCTGCGCGGCGTGGAGGCGGCCGGGCCGCTGCTGCCCCGGCCCCTGCACCGGCCCACCACCCGGGCCGACTGGGCGGCCTGGGCACCGCTGGCGTCGCTGGTGTTCGGCTGCGTGCTGATCACGATGTCCTCGCAGGTCAAGCTGCCCAGCCTGCTCGCGCTCGGGTTCGTCGCGACCGGCCTGGCCAACCGCTGGGGCGGCACCGCCAGGGCGTTGTGCACCGCCGGCGGGGCGCTGGGCCTGCTGTCGCTGGCGGTGATGGCGCTGATCGGCTGGGCCAGCGGGCTGGGCTTCGGCTGGATCCACACCCTGGGCACCGCCAACGTGGTGCGCAGCTGGATGTCCCCGCCCACCCTGCTCGCGCTGGGCACCGGCCAGGTGGGCATCCTGCTCGGCCTGGGCGACCACACCACCGCGGTGCTCGGCCTGACCCGGGCCATCGGCGTGTTCGTCATCGCGATCGTGGTCGGCGGCCTGCTGCTGACCGTGCTGCGCGGCCGGCTGCACCCGGTCGGCGGGCTCGGGGTGGCGCTGGGCGCGACCGTGCTGCTGTTCCCGGTGGTGCAGCCCTGGTACCTGCTCTGGGCGATCATCCCGCTGGCCTGCTGGGCCACCCGGCCCGGCTTCCGCGGCGCGACCATCGCGGTGACGCTGGTCGTCGGGATCTTCGGGCCGACCGCCAACGGCGACCGGTTCACCCTGTTCCAGATCGTGATGGCCACCCTGGCCAGCACCGTGGTAGCGCTGGCGCTCATCGCGCTGACCTACCGGCGGCTGCCGTGGCGGTCGCTGGCCTCGGTCACCGAGGGGCTGCCGCGGCAGCCGTCACCCCCACCGGTCGGCCGGGCGCCCGAGCCCGGCGCTTACGCTGAATCCCCGTGACCCCTGCTGCCGACAGTGCCGGCTCGCCGGGCGTCCCCGTGCGGCTGCGTGGCGTCAGCAAGCGGTACGGGTCGACGACGGCGGTGTCGAACCTCGACCTCGAGGTGAACCGCGCCGAGGTGTTCGCCCTGCTGGGCCCCAACGGCGCCGGCAAGACCACCACCGTGGAGATGTGCGAGGGCTTCCTGCGGCCCGACGCCGGCCGCATCGAGATCCTCGGGATGGACCCGGCCGCCGACTCCGCCCGGGTACGCACCCGCATCGGGGTGATGCTGCAGGGCGGCGGCGCCTATCCCGCCGCCCGCGCCGGCGAGATGCTGAACCTGGTCGCCTCCTACGCGGCCGACCCGCTGGACCCGAAGTGGCTGATGGACACCCTGGGGCTGGCCGAGGTGGCCCGCACCACCTACCGGCGGCTGTCCGGCGGCCAGCAGCAGCGGCTCGCGCTGGCCTGCGCCATCGTCGGCCGGCCCGAGCTGGTGTTCCTCGACGAGCCGACCGCCGGCATGGACGCCCACGCCCGGCTGGTGGTGTGGGAGCTCATCGACGCGCTGCGCCGCGACGGGGTGACCGTGGTGCTCACCACCCACCACCTCGACGAGGCCGAACAGCTCGCCGACCGGCTGGCGATCATCGACCACGGCCACGTGGTGGCCACCGGCACCCCGGCCGAGCTGACCCGATCGGAGAATCAGCTGCGGTTCTCCGCCCCGCCGCGACTGGACCTGTCCCTGCTGGTCACCGCGCTGCCGGAGGGCTACCGCGCCACCGAGACCGCCCCCGGCGAGTACCTCGTCGAGGGGCACATCGACCCGCAGGTGCTGGCCACCGTCACCGCCTGGTGCGCCCGGATGGACGTGCTGGCCACCGACCTGCGGGTGGAGCAGCGCAGCCTGCAGGACGTGTTCCTGGACCTGACCGGCCGGGAGCTGCGGCCGTGAGCGCACGGGAGGGCCGAACCCTGGAGAACCGTTTCGCACCCGGCACCTTCACGCCCGACCCGCGGCCGGCGCCGGTGCCGCGGATGCTGGGCGCCCAGTACGGGCTGGAGCTCAAGCTGCTGCTGCGCAACGGCGAGCAGCTGCTGCTGACCATGTTCATCCCGATCACCCTGCTGATCGGCCTGGTGCTGCTGCCGTTCGGCGACTTCGGCCCGGACCGGCCGGCGGTGTTCGTGCCGGCCATCATGGCGCTGGCGGTGATCTCCACCGCGTTCACCGGCCAGGCCATCGCGGTGGCGTTCGACCGCCGCTACGGCGCGCTCAAACGCCTCGGCGCCACCGCGCTGCCGGTGTGGGGCATCATCGCCGGCAAGTCGCTGGCCGTGGTGACCGTGGTGTTCCTGCAGTCGGTCCTGCTCGGCGGGATCGGCGTCGCCCTGGGCTGGCGACCGTCGCCGGCCGGGCTGCTGCTCGGCGCGGTGGTGATCGCGGTGGGCACCGCGGTGTTCGCCGCGATGGGCCTGCTGCTCGGCGGCACGCTGCGGGCCGAGATCGTGCTGGCGCTGGCCAACCTGCTGTGGTTCGTCTTCGCCGGGCTGGGCGCGCTGACCGTCGAGCAACCCGGGGTGCCCGCCGCGGTGGCCTGGCTGGCCCGGCTCACCCCGTCCGGGGCGCTGACCGAGGCGCTGACCCGGGCGATGACGCTGTCGGTGGACTGGTTCGGTCTCGCGGTGCTCGCGGTGTGGGGCGCGGTGTCGGCACTGGCCGCGCTGCGCTGGTTCCGGTTCACCTGATGCCCTACTACGGGCTGTAGTGAGGAGTGCTCTACCATCGTGGCCGTGCCCGCCCGCCTGTTTCTGCGGCTCGTCGACCTGCTTCCGCTGCCGAGTCTGAGGACGCAGCGCCTGATCGCCCTGCTGGTCGTGCTGACCCAGGGCGGCATCTCGGTCACCGGGGCGATCGTCCGGGTCACCGCCTCCGGGCTGGGCTGCCCCACCTGGCCCCAGTGCTTCCCGGGCAGCTTCACCCCGGTGCCGCACCCGGAGATCGCCGGCATCCACCAGGCCGTCGAGTTCGGCAACCGGCTGATCACCTTCCTCGTGGTGGCCACCGCCATCGCCGCGGTGCTCGCCGTGACCCGCGCCCGGCGCCGCCGTGAGGTGCTCGTCTACGCCTGGCTGATGCCCGCCTCCACCGTGGTGCAGGCCGTCATCGGCGGCATCACGGTGCTCACCGGGCTGCTGTGGTGGACGGTGGCGATCCACCTGCTGGCCTCGATGGCCATGGTATGGCTGGCGGTGCTGCTCTACGTCAAGATCGGCCAGCCCGACGACGGGGTCACCACCGCCCTGGTGCCCCGCCCGCTGCGCGGGCTCACCGCGCTGTCCGGGCTGGCGCTGGCGGCGGTGCTGGTCACCGGCACCCTCGTGACCGGGGCCGGGCCGCACGCCGGCGACAAGAGCATCGACCGCCCGGTGCCGCGACTGGCCGTCGAGATCACCAAGCTGGTGCACGCGCACGCCTCGCTGCTGGTCGGCTACCTGTCGCTGGTGATCGGGCTGGCGTTCGGGCTGGCCGCGGTGGGCGCGGCCCGGCCGATCATGAAGCGGCTCGCGGTGCTGCTGGCGCTCATCGTGGCCCAGGCCCTGGTCGGCATCACCCAGACCGCGACCGGGGTGCCGGCCGTGCTGGTGGCCATCCACGTCGCCGGGGCCGCCGCCTGCACGGCGGCCACCGCCGCGCTATGGGCGTCGATGCGACAGCGGTCCCAGGCCGAGCCGGTCCAGGGCTGACTCCACCGCGACGGCGAACCGGCGCTGCCGCTGGGCGCGGGTGCCGGCGTCGAGCTGGCGCCAGCCCAGCGACGGCTCGACCAGTTCCAGCTCGAGCAGCCGCGGATCGTCCCGGTCGCCGATGAGATCGACCCGAGCGTAGAGCAACTCCTCCACCCCGATACCGACGTGCGCGGCGGCCGCCTCGAGGGCGCGCCGGCCGGTGTCCCACAACTGCGGGTCGGGGTCGGCCGGTGCCAGGGTCTCCTCGGCGTGGGTGCCCGACGGGTGCCAGACCGGCGGCCCGGACGGCGGCAGGATCGGGCCCTTGGTGAACGCGTGCGACGGCTCACCGCCGATGAACACCAGCGCGGTCTCGCCGGCGGCGACCCGGGCGTCGTAGGGCTGCACCAGCACGGTGCGCCCGCCGGACTGCAGTTCGGCGGCGTGCGCCCGCGCCGCATCCGGGTCGGTGAAACGCTGCGCCCCAACCGATCCCGCACCGACCGCGGGTTTGACCACCACCTCGCCGTCGAACAGCCGCACCGGTTCGCCGGGGGCGAAGAACCGGCTCGGAATCACCGGCACCCCGCGGGCGGCCAGGTCCGCCAGGTAGCGCTTGTCGGTGTTCCAGGCCACCACCGCCGGCGGGTTGAGCAGATGCCGCACGGTGCGGGTCCAGGCCAGGAACTCCTCGCGCCGGTCGATGTAGTCCCAGGTGGCGCGCAGAATGACCAGATCGGCCTGCAGGATGTCGGGGTTGTCCCAGGACAGCCAGCGGGCGTGCAGGCCGCGCCCGCGCAGTGCGTCCACCAGGCCGTCGTCGTCGCCGTCCCCGGCCGGCAGGGCCGGACATCCGGCGAACACGATGCGGGGATGGAACACGTCCGGCCGGGCCAGCTTCATTGTTCGAATTCTAGGAGTTGGAAGATGGGCACCATGAAAGCCATCGAAGTCAGCCGGACCGGGGGCCCCGAGGTCCTCACCCTCGTCGAGCGTCCCGAGCCGCAGCCGGGACCGGGTCAGGTGCAGATCCGCGCCGAGGCCATCGGCGTCAACTACATCGACACCTACTTCCGGTCCGGCCTGTACCCGCGGGAGCTGCCGTTCGTCGTCGGCACCGAGGTGTGCGGAACCGTCACCGCCGTCGGCGCGGGCGCCCCGGCCGACCTGCTGGGCCGCCGGGTGGTCACCGACAAGGCGCTCGGCGCCTACGCCGACTACACCGTCGCCCCGGCCGATTTCGTCGCCCCGGTGCCCGACGGCCTGGCCGCCGACCAGGTCGCCTCCGCACTGCTGAAGGGCATGACCGTGCACTACCTGATCAAGTCCACCTACCCGGTCCAGGCCGGCGACACCGTGCTGGTGCACGCCGCCGCCGGCGGGGTCGGGCTGATCCTGACCCAGTGGGCCACCAGGCTCGGCGCCAAGGTAATCGGCACCGCCTCCACCCCGGCCAAGGCCGAGCTGGCCCGCCGGGCCGGTGCGGTCGAGGTGCTCGACTACCCCACCGACCCGCAGGCCTTCGGCGCGCGGATCCGCGAGCTCACCGACGGCCGGGGCGTGGCCGCGGTCTACGACGGGGTCGGGCAGAGCACCTTCGACGCCAGCCTGGCCAGCCTCGCGGTGCGCGGCACGCTGGCGCTGTTCGGCCAGGCCAGCGGCCCGGTGCCGCCGGTGGACCCGCAGCGGCTCAACGCCGCCGGGTCGGTGTACCTGACCCGGCCGAACCTGGCCCACTACACCCGCACCCCGGACGAGTTCGCCTGGCGGGCCGGCGAGTTCCTGGCCGCGGTGACCGACGGCACGCTGACGATCACCGTCGGCGAGCGCTACCCGCTGGCCGAGGCGCAGCGGGCGCACACCGACCTGCAGGGCCGCCGCACGGTCGGCTCGATCGTGCTGCTGCCCTAGGCCGGGGTGAACTCGATGTGCAGGTCGGCCAGGCCGCGCATGATGAACGTCGGCTCGTAGCGGTACCGGCGCGCCCCCGCCGGCCCGTGCCGCAGCTCGTCGATGCGGATGTCGCGCATCCGGTCCAGGATCCGGTTCAACGAGATCCGGCCCTCGGCGCGGGCCAGCGGGGCGCCCGGGCAGGAGTGCGGACCGCGGATGAACGCGATCTGCTCCCGCACGTTGGGCCGCTCCGGGCGGAACGTGTTGGGGTCGTCGAACTTTCGCGGATCCCGGTTGCAGGCGCCGGGCAGCAGCATCACCGTGGTGCCGGCCGGGACCTGCACCCCTCCGATGGTGGTGGTGGTCCGGGCCATCCGGAAGTGCGCCTTGACCGGGCTGTCCATCCGAAGCGTCTCCTCCAGGAACGCCGGGATCAGACCGCGGTCGGCGCGCAACCGGTCCTGCAGCAGCCGGTCCTCGGCGATGTGGCGCACCGCGAAACTCACCAGCTTGGTCGTGGTCTCGGTGCCGGCGGCGAACAAGAACGTCGACAGCGTCACCACATCGGCGACCGCCGGGATCGAGCCGTCCTCGTAGCGGGCGTGGGCGAGTTCGGTCAGCACGTCCTGCCGCGGACTGCGGCGCCGGTCCTCGATGTAGGCGGTGAACGCGTCGTTGAGGAACTCCAGCGGGTTGTGGGTGGTGGGCGCGTCCTTGCCCAACTCCCCCACCGACTCCAGCGCGAAGGCCGCCTTGAACCGCTCGTGGTCGGCCGCCGGCACCCCGAGCAGGTCGGCGATCACCAGCAGCGCGAACGGTTTGGCGTAGTCCTCGAGGAACTCCGAGCGGCCGCGGTCGAGGAAGGTGTCGAGCTGGGTGTCGGCCAGCCGCCACATGAACGCCTCGTTCTCCTTGAGCCGCTTGGGCGTGATGAGTCTGTTCAACAGCCCGCGGGTGCGGGTGTGCAACGGCGGGTCCTGCGAGGTGATGTGCCCGGCCATCGGCACCACGTGCCGGTGCTGCTCGATCAGGTCGGACACGTCGTCACGACCCTCCTGCGGGCCGAACGGCATGCCGGAGAACGGGCCGGCCACCGAGACCACCGAGGAGAACGCCGGATTGCGGTAGACCTCCAGCGCCTCGGCGTAGCCGGTGACGGCCAGCACCCGATGCGGGGTGGCCGCCACCACCGGACCCCTGCCCCGCAACCGGTCGAAGTACGGGTAGGGGTCGGCGACCAGCGATTCGTCGGTGAAGAAGTCCACGGTGTCGTGCTCGGTCACGGCATGCTCCGGGTCGGTTCGGTGCCCTGCGCCGGCGCATCGAACCGCACCGGCAGCGCGGTCGGCGACCGGAACACCTGCCCGCGGATGTAGACGTCCCCGCCGTCGGGGTCCAGGCGCAGGCCGGGCAGCCGGTCCAGCAACAGATTCAGTCCCACCCGCATCTCCATCCGGGCCAGGTGCATGCCCAGGCAGACGTGCCCGCCGGAGCCGAAGCCGAGGTGCGCGCGGGCCGGGCGGAAGATGTCGAACCGGTCCGGGTCGGGGTAACGGGTCTCCTGCCGGTTCGCCGCCCCGAGCACCGGCAGCACCGAGCAGCCGGCCGGGACGGGCACCCCGCCGAGTTCGGTGTCCCGGGTGGCCACCCGGGTGATCATGAGCAGCGGCGGTTCCCAGCGCACCGCCTCCTCGATGGCCTGCGGGACGAGTGCGCGGTCGGCGCACACCGCCTGCAGCTGGTCCGGATCGGTGAGCAACCCGTAGAGCAGGTTGCCCAGGGCCCGGTAGGTGGTCTCCACGCCGGCCGGCAGCAACAGCCGCAGGAAGGAGAAGATCTCCTCGTCCGACAGGCGCTCGCCGTCGAGTTCGGCGGCGGCCAGCGCGCTGATCAGATCGTCGCGCGGCTCGGCGCGGCGGGCGGCCAGGATGGGCCGGAAGTAGTCGGCCAGCGCGGCGGAGGCCGCCCGGCCGCGTTCCGGGTTGACGGTGAACGACAGCAGCGAGATCGACCAGCGCTGGAACCGGGCGTAGTCCTGCTGCGGCAGGCCCAGCAGCGCGGCGATGATCAGCGTCGGGAACGGGAAGGTGAACTCGCGGGTCAGTTCGGCGCCGCCGCGGTCGGCGAACCGGTCGATCAACGCCTCGCCGACCGGCCGGACCAGGGTGTCCTCCCAGCGGGCCAGCGACTTCTGGGTGAACGCCTTGGCCACCAACTCGCGGTGCCGGCCGTGCTCGGGCTCGTCCATGCCGAGCATGACGTGCTCGCCGAACACGTCGCCGAAGGCCTGGGTGACGATCGCCGAGGAGAACGTCTCGTTGTCCCGCAGCACCTGCTGGGCCTCCGCGTAGCGGTAGACCATGAAGATCGGCTTGCCCTCCTCGCCCGGGATGCCGGGGATCTCGAGGCGCTGGACGGGCTCCTCCCGCCGCAACCGGGCCAGCTCGGTGTGCGGGTCACGGACGTCGCCGGCGGCGAAGTCCTCGAATTCGCCGAAGTCCGCGAGATCCTCGAACAGCAGTTGCACGCGCGCCTCCTCAGGCCGGGTACGCCACGGACTTGATCTCGGTGTACTGGTCGAAACCGGCCACGCCGTTCTGCCGGCCGATGCCGCTGGCCTTGTAGCCGCCGAACGGGGTGTCGGCGCCGTAGCCGGCCGCGCCGTTGATGCCGATGAAGCCGGCCCGCAGCCGGCGGGCGACCGCCAGCGCGTGGTCGAGCGATCCGGACATCACGTTGCCGGCCAGTCCGTAGGCGGTGTCGTTGGCGATGCGCACCGCGTCGTCCTCGTCGGTGTACGGGATGACCGCCAGCACCGGGCCGAAGATCTCCTCCTGCGCGATCGTCATGTCACCGTCCACGTCGGCGAACAGCGTCGGTTTGACGAAGAATCCGCGGTCCAGCCCGGCCGGGGGCTCGGGACCGCCGACCACCAACCGGGCGCCCTCGGCGATGCCCTGCTCGATGTAGCCGCGGATACGGGTGCGCTGTCTGTCGTTGATGACCGGCCCGCACAGGGTCGCCGGGTCCTGCGGGTCGCCCGGCGTCACCCCCTCGTAGATCCCGCGCAGGATCTCGATGCCCTCCTCGTAGCGGGAGCGGGGCAGCAGCAGCCGGGTGGGGTTGGCGCAGCCCTGCCCGGCGTGCATGCAGGGGGCGATGCCCATCATGCAGCCGAGCTCAAAGTCGGCGTCCTCCAACACGATCGTGGCGGACTTGCCGCCGAGTTCCAGGAAGAGCCGCTTCATCGTGGCCGCGCCCTTCGCCATGATCCGCCTGCCCACCGCGGTGGATCCGGTGAACGAGATCAGGTCGACCTTCGGTGAGCAGGTGAGCTCCTCGCCGAGCAGGTGGTCCGCGCCGGTGACGATGTTGACCACCCCGGGCGGGATGTCGGTGTGCTCGGCGATCAGCCGGCCCAGCCGGGTGGCGTTGAACGGGGTGTCCGGGGCGGGTTTGAGCACCACGGTGTTGCCGGTGGCCAGCGCCTGGGCCAGCTTCTGGATGGTCACCTCGAACGGGAAGTTCCACGGCACGATGGCGCCGACCACGCCGACCGGTTCCCGCCACACCAGCCGGGTGGTGTTCATCCCGGTGACCGACACCATGGCGTCGCCCAGCGAGGTCTGCCACGGGTAGCGGTCGATGAGTTCGGCCGGGTACCGCAGTGCGTCGGCCAACGGGGCATCGAGCTGCGGGCCGTGGGTGATGGCCCGGGGGCAGCCCACCTCGAGGATGAGTTCCTCGCGCAGCTGTTCGCGCTCGGCCTCCAGGGCGTCCTGCAGTTGCAGCAGGCAGCGTTTCCGGAAGGCATGGTCGGTGGCCCAGGAGGTCTCGTCGAAGGCGCGGCGGGCGGCGTCGATGGCGCGGTGCATGTCGGCTTTCGACGCGTTGGTGACCTCGCCGAGCACCTCCTCGGTGGCGGGGTTGATGTTCGTGAACGTCCCGGCCCCGCCCTCGACGAGCTTGCCGTCGATGAGCATCCGGGATTCGAACGTCGGCCGGTCGGTCATCGTGTACTCTCTCGCAGCGCCCCGAACCCGGGGATGCCCAGCATCAGCCGGGTCAACTGGTGCATCCCGGCGCCGGGCAGCATCCGGTTGGCCAGCAGCAGCATTCGCGCATCCGGCCCGACCGGTTTACGGACGAACGGTTTTCGGCTCTCCAGCGCGGCGGCGAGCCCGGCGGCGAACCGCTGCGGGGAGCGCGCCGCCCGGCGCATCGCGGCGCGGCCACGGCGGTCCATGGTGGCGTGGTGGCGGGCGTAGGCGCCGTGCAGGTCCCGGCAGTCGGTGGTGCCGGCGTCGGTGATGATGTCGGTGTCGTAGGTGCCGGTCACCAGCACGGTCACCCCGATGCCGAACGGGGCGACCTCCCCGGCCAGCGACTCGCCCCAGCGTTCCAGCGCCCCCTTGGCCGCCGAGTACGGGGCGGTGGCCGGCATACCGCGCACCCCGCCCTGGCTGGACACCAGCACGATCCGCCCGCGCCCGGCCTCCCGCATGCCGGGCAGCAGGGCCTTGGTGAGCGCCACCGGGCCGAACACGGTCGTGGCGAACATGGTCTCCCACAACGAGACCGGTGTTTCCTCCACCATTCCGGCCGCGGAGATGCCGGCGTTGTGCACGAGTGCGAACGGAGCCCCGACGGCGGCCTCGATGTCCTTGGCGCAGCGTTCGATCGAGGCCGGGTCGGTCAGGTCCAGCGACACCCCGAGGAGCCGGGGGTCGTCGGTGCCGGCGCCGGTGTGCGCACGCAACCGGGCCAGCCCGGCATCCACCGACCGCATGGCGGCCACCACCTGCCAGCCCCGCCGGTACAGTTCGGCCGCCGAGGCCAGCCCGAGCCCCCGGGCGGCGCCGGTGATGACGACGCTGCGCGGCGCGGTCACCGGTCGGTCCCGCACCGGTCGCCGAGCTCGCCGAGGGTCACCGCCGGCCGGCCGTCGGGCTGGCCGCTCATCCAGGTCGACCAGATGCCGACCGAGTACGGGCCGGGCTCGCCGTTCTGCTCGTAGAAGCCCTGCGGGTCGTAGACCTTGGCCTCCGGGTACGGCCACGGGCAGGCCACCGTGCTCGCCAGCCTGGTGGCCTTCACGACCGCGAACAGGCCGCCGTAGCACAGGTATGCGACGTTGAGGATCACCAGCATCACCACGAAGGTGGCCAACCGGGGCCGGCCCGGCAGGATGCGGGCCCGCTGGGCGAGTTTCTCGGCCACCGAGCGGCCGGTGTCGTCGCGATAGAGCAGCACCCCGGCCGGGATCATCACGAACGTCACCGCGACCACCTCCCAGATCAGCGGGAACTGGTGCGGCTGCCCGGCGAACACCGAGCCCCACGGGGGCACCTGCGAGTAGATGTACATGCCGGTGCGTACCAGGGTCATCTCCAGGGCGGCGTCGAGCACCACCCCGATCGGGAAGATGAGGGCGGCCAGGCTGATCAGCGGGTGGCGCCACACGAACGCGTCGACGCCCTTGCGGGCCTGCAGTTTTCGCAGGATCCAGCGCGCCGGAAAGTACGGACCGAGGTAGAACATCACGTAGCCGAGCACCACGAACGGCTCCACCGTTGGTGACAGCGACACCAGCGGCCAGTCCTCCGGCAGGTGCCACAGCTGCGGGTTGTAGACCGCGAACGGCGACCAGTTCATGATCGGGTCCTGCCAGACGATCAGCGTGGTGACCACCGCCATGAGCAGCGTCGGGTTGTGCGGATTGCGCCGCCAGTGGATCACCCACAGCGTGACGACCACCGCCATGGTGACGACGGTGAACACCTCCAGCACGACCAGCCAGTGCTCGAACCCGAACAGCGGTTCCACCGGCCGCGGGGCGCCCTGCACCTGCGGATCGGCCACCCGGGGCGAGCCCACGCCCTTGCGCGCGTTGACGCCGAAGAACACCCCGACCGCCAGGATCGCGGCGACGGCCGCGGCCGGGCCGAACCGGCCGCGACCAGACGGGCCCGGCCGGGCCGCCGGGACGTCGATGCGTGTCTGCTCGGTGGTCATGGCTCACTCCTGTCCGAAGCGGTCCACCAGATGCGAGTTCGTCCCGTCCGGGTCCAGCCGGCGGGCCACCAGGTAGCCCGCACCCATCCAGGCGCGGTGGCACCAGTTGCCCAGCGACACCCGGGTGCCCGGTGCGCCGGCGGCGGCGGGCAGCATCTTGACCCGCTCCAGCGCATCGCGCAGTCCGCGCGGGCTGAGCGGCCGGGCGTCGATCACCGCGTGCAGCAGCGTGTTGGCGATGTCGTGGTTGACCACCGGCACGCAGTACTGCGGGCGTCGGCCGTAGGCCGCCTGGTAGCGGTCCAGGAACCGCTGCCCGACCGGGTTGTGCTCGTCGTACTGGTCCACCCCGACCCAGCCCAGGAACGCGTTCCACAGCACCGGGTTGATCCAGGCGTTCTGGAACGCCGTGCTGGTGAATCGCGGTGGATCCCAGCCCAGTTCGGCCAGCACCGGGTTGACGAAGACGATGCCGAAGCCGAACCCGCAGTGCACCAGCGCACTCGGCTCGGCGTCGTGCAGGCGCTTGACCGCCGCGGTGACGTCCTGGGCGGTCTGGGCGATGTACTCCTCGCCGACGATGCGGATGTCCTTGCGTTTGGCCGCGTTCCGCAGGTTGCGCAGGTAGGTGTCGCCGATCAGCGATTGTTCGACGAGCACCCCGACCTCGGTGTGTCCGCCCTTGGCGAGCAGGTCCGCCCAGAAGATCGGCTCGTCGGTGAGCGAGCCCTGCGGGAAGGAGAAGGTCCACTCCCCCAACCACTCCTCGCTGCCGGTGACGCTCAGCGCCGGTACCCGGAAGCGTTGCTCGATCGCCTCTTTGGTGGGGACCGCGTTGTCGGTGATGTTGGGCCCGAACACCGCGAGGCACCCCTCGTCGACGAGTTCGCCGAAGGCGTCGATGACGGCCTTCACCGACCCCTTCGGCAACCCCTCGACCTCGCGGTAGACGATCTCGATGGGCCGGTCGATCAGCCCGGCCGCGTGCGCCTCGCCGAAGACCAGCTCGAACGGTCTGGCGAAGTCGTCCTTCATCTCCTGCGGATAGAACTCCGGCAGCCGGAGATCCATCAGATAGCCGAGCCTGATCGGTTCGGCGGTGCTCTCGTAGGACATGCGGCCTCCGGCCTCGGCAGGCGGTGGAACCTAATATTTGTTCAGACCCTATCGGGGCGGCCAGGTGCAGTCAACGTTCCCGCATGCCTTTCGGGAAGTGGTTCGGTACCGGCGCGAAGCGCCGTCGCGGCGGTCATCCGGGCAGATAGGCGTCGATGAGCTCGGCCAGGCCACGGCCGACCGCGGCG
>ERZ777003.1952-NODE-1952-length-27003-cov-15.720202_pt1 | contig 27003 bp, 18 predicted proteins | sample MGYA00374956_ERZ777003 | MGnify/ENA primary metagenome ERZ777003 (study PRJEB29302, sample SAMN06268252) | bioreactor metagenome | isolation source: Joint BioEnergy Institute, California, USA | place: USA:Joint BioEnergy Institute, California, USA | collected... | reverse complement strand
TCACCCCGTCACCCCGTCACCGAAGGTGTCAGCGAATGGGCCAGCTCCTGCGCCCGCAGCACCAGCTCCGAGGCCAGGAAGCAGTGCGCCTGCGGCATGGCCGTCTCGGTGCGGTCGCGGATGTCGGCCAGCAGCTGGCGGCCGTAGGGCAGCTCGACGCCGGAGCAGTCGATGTACCGCGTGCTCGTGCCGTCCACCAGGAACAGGTGGTTGCCGCCCGGCCGGCCGGCGATGTCGATGTTCTTGCGGATCTCGATGTAGCCCTCGGTGCCGAGGATCAGCAGCCGCCCGTCGCCCCAGGTCCCCAGCCCGTCGGGGGTGTACCAGTCCACCCGCACGTAGCCGGTGACCTGCGTGCCGTCGGGCGTCGTGCCGCGCACGGTCATGTCGCCGAAGTCCTCGAACTCCGGGTGCTGCGGGTGCTTGTAGTTGCCGACCTGCGCCGCGACGACCTCGGCGCTGGTGGCGCCGGTGAAGAACAGGAACTGGTCGGCCTGGTGCGAGGCGATGTCGTTCAGGATGCCGCCGTAGCGCGCGCGGCGGAAGAACCAGTCCGGGCGGGAGGGCAGGTTGGCGCGGTGCGGCCCCAGGCCGATCGTCTGCACCACCTGGCCGATCGCGCCGGCCCGCACCAGCTCGCCGGCCTTCACGGTGGCGGCGTTCTCGAAGCGCTCGCTGAAGCAGATCGAGTAGATCCGGCCGGTCTCGGCCTGGACGCGCCGCGCCTCCTCGAGCTGCGCCAGCGTCGTAAAGCCGGGCTTGTCGGCCATGTAGTCCTTGCCGTGGCGCATGGCGGCGATCCCGAGCGGCGCGCGCTCGTCGGGGATGGCGGCGCTGATCACCAGCTGGATCGTCGGGTCCTCGAGGATCGCCTGCGGCGTGTCGACCTGCCGCGCCTGCGGGTAGGTCCGGCCGTACTGCGCCGCGAGGTCGGGCTCCGCGGCGTAGAACGCGACCAGCTCGGCGCCGGCGCGCAGGAGCAGGTTGGTCTGCCCGTAGATATGCCCGTGGTTCAGGCCGATGGCGGCGAATCTGATCGTCATATAAGTCCCTCGCGTGTGTCGCGCGGGCGCGAAGAGCCCCGCGCGACACGGGCATCAACGCGTGAACCGCTGTGCGGCGCGGGGCGCCGCCCCGCGTCGCACTCCCGCTAGAGAATCAGGCGCAGCGCGTAGGCGGCGACGAAGATCGCGAGCATCGAGGCGGCCGCGCGCACCGCCCGCCGCCAGTGCGTTCCGCGCGGTAATCCTGTCCGCAGCCGGTGCTCGGTGACGAAGATGAAGACCAGCCAGATCAGCCCCAGCACCGGCAGGGCCAGCTGCCGGACCGCCCGCGCGACCCACGGATTCAGCTGGAGGGCCAGGCTGATCTCCTGTACCGCCGTGTGAACCTCGAGCAGCGTGATCCCCGACAGCAGGATGAGCCCGACCCAGACCGCGTAGACGGCGATGACCTCGCCGCGCCGCGGAGAAGCGCGCCCGCTCATGGCCGCAGCACGACGATGTAGCGCATCGGCGCGCTCCCGCTGTTCACCAGCCCGTGCAGCCGCTGCGGGTCGAACACCGCCGCGTCGCCGGCGCGCAGCACGATGCGCTCATCGTCCAGCTCGAGCGTCCCCTCGCCCTCTAGCATGTAGAAGGCCTCGTAGCCCCCGTGGCGGTGGGGCGGGTGCGAGCGCTCCCCCGGGGCCACCGCCGAGAGGTGCAGGTGGAGCGGCTCGCCATCCAGCCGCTCGTCCATCAGGTAGCGCTCGATGCCCTTCATCGATGTTTCGCGGACCATCCGGTTCTCCTTAGGCTTGTCCCGCGGCTCCTGGGCGGCCAGCCTCCCCAAGCCGCGGCGATAGATCTCTTCAGAGGAACACTGCCCTTCCGTCGCTTCCCGCGCAGCGGCGGGCTACGCGACGCCCGGCGCCGGCTCGGGGCGAGGCGGCAGCACCCACGCGCTATTGTACCGCGCGCACTGGTCGCTCACGTCAGCGCCGTTCCAGCTGATCGCGGGGCGCTCGTCGCTGTGGATGATCAGCGGCGCCTCGCGCCGCACCGCCAGCACCTCGATCTCCGGCCGCCCGCCGCCGCGCACGACGATCCGCCCGAAGCCGAACGCCGCCGACTCCACCGTCGCCGCGGGCGTCTCGAGGCGCAGCCGGACGGCCTCGTCCGAGGGGTTCGCCGCCGCCCAGCAGGCGTGCTCGTCGTCTGCGACGAGCCATGCCGGCGCACCCTCGGCCGAGAGAGCCGCTCCGCCGGCCCGCAGCGGCCCGCTGCGCCCCTGCACCGCCGTCGGGCTCCACAGCATCGGCGGGGCGTAGGGCGCCCCGTTCACCCGCCGCTCGAGCAGCCGGTTCGCGCGCAGGTCGACCGCGATCTCGAGCAGGTCCGGGCCGCTGGCGTAGCGCACGCGCCGCACCGTGCCCTCCTGCCAGTCCTCGATCGCGCCGCGCAGCACGTGCGCCCGGAACGCCGCGAAGTCGCCGTACTGCTCGCGGTCGCCGACCTCCAGCACGAACCCGGCGCGGATGTTCTGGCGGTAGAACGGCCCGGCGAGCTGCGCGTACTCCCAGAAGGACTTCGGCTCGCCCTGGTAGTAGTTGTAGATCGACAGCACCAGCTCGCCGCCCCGCTCGCGCAGCAGGATCGGCGCGGCGCGCCCCAGGTTCGTGGGCGCGAGCGGCCGCACGGCGATGTAGGTGTCGCCGTCCCGCACCAGCAGCGCGTCGTGCGGCTGAAGGGCGCGCTCGGCCAGCCCGCCGTCCGCCTCGCGCTCCAGCCGCTGCTCGTTCACCCACACCTCGCCGAGCTGCGCGGCGTCGAGCAGGTAGACCTCGGTCTTGAGGCTGTGGACCGGCGCGTGCTGCGGCTGGAGGCCGTACAGGGCGATGCTCTTCCCTTCGTGCTGCATGCCCCAGAACTGCCCCTGCTCGGGCAGGTTGTTGGCGGTCGAGCGGTCGGTGGCGTGGTAGTGGCTGCCGAAGGTCGCCTCGTTGACGATGTAGCGCGAGAACAGCACGCCGACGTCGCGCGGCGCGGGCGCGCGGTAGTAGAGGATCAGCCGGTCGTTCTGGCTGTGGTTGCCGACCGAGGCGGTGCCGAGCGCGTACTCGCCGGTCATGAAGGTGTAGAGGTCCACGCCGTTATCCGCGTCGGAGGTCTCGGCCGCCACGTAGTGCGCGGGCTTCTCGCGCAGCAGCCGCTGGATGTAGTCCGGCAGGTGGAAGGGGCGCCCGGCGCCGATGCTGCCCTCCGACTGGCGCTGCGGCGCGTAGGCCGAGCGGCGCAGCAGGCGCTCGTCGCCCAGCACCTCGAACAGCACGCGCTTGATGCCGCAGATCCCGCCGGTGACGTCGTTGTGGTAGGCGCGGCCGTGCGGCCCGGCCAGCTGGGCCGTCGGGTGGTGGTAGTGGACGGCGGCGTGCAGCCAGAGCCGCTCCTCCATCAGCTGCGCCTTGACGCGCAGCTCGTGGTCCTCGGCGCGCTCGGCGAGCTCGGCGAGCGCCCCCAGGTCCACCGCGGCGTAGGTCGGGCTGTTGTACTCCACCACCGCGCCGGAGCGGTTGGTGAAGGCGATCCACTCGTCGAAGCGGCGCCGCGCCCGCTCCCGCAGCCGTTCGTCCCCCAGAGCGCGTGCGGCGAGCGCGGTGTTCAGCGTGTCCAGCAGCGCGATGTTGGTGTAGAGGACGTGGACCTCCAGCCGCTCCAGCTCGGCGGCGGCGATGCGGAAGCACTCGAGGAGCTCGGCGCGCAGCTCGGGGCTGAGGCGCTCGGCGTGGTCCAGGTAGAACGGCAGCAGCTGCTCGAGCGCGAACTGCACCGCATTGAGGTCGGTGACGCCCTGGTCCTCGTCCATCCACTTGAAGCCGCCGTGGTGGATGTTGCCCTCCTGGCGCTCCTGGGCCTGCAGCGCGCGCCGGATGATCTGCTCGGCCCTGGGCAGCGCCCGCTCCCCGTCGGCGCGCACCAGCGCCGCGGCGTAGGCGAAGGACTCGCGGATCGGGTGGTACAGGCCGGTGTCGGTGCGCTGCGCGAGCAGGCCGGCCTCAGGGTCGAAGCGCTCGTGCGCGGCGGCGAGGCCGGCCTGGAACAGCCGCGCGGAGGGGGATGATCGATCGGTGTTCATGGTGTACGTTGCTCTGCTGAAACTACCTGGGCGGCAGCGGCACCGCGTGGCGCAGCTCCACCGCGCCCGAGCCGCCCTCGGCCACGGTCACCGGCGCCACGATGCGCGCCTCCTCGATCAGACACAGCTCGGGCGTCACGGCCTCGCAGTAGATCACCGTGAGGTCGGCGACCACCTCGCCGGACCCGGGCGCGAAGGTGGCCGGCAGCTCGAGCGGGAAGCTCAGCCCGACGAGCGAGCGGTCGGCGTCGGGGGGAAGCTCCGCCACGCCGCCCGTCACCCGCCACTCGACCGACGACGGCGCCTCGTCGTTCACCTTGTAGCCCGGCGGCAGCCGCAGGTCCAGCACGACCCGCCCGCCGCCCGGCGCGACGGTCGCCGGCGGCATCTCAACCAGCGTGCCGCGGTAGTTCGCCTCGTCGGCGCTGGCGCTGAAGCGCTCGATCCCCTTCAGCACCAGCGTGCGCGCCTCCCCCGTGGCCAGGTCCACCGCGCGCACCGCGTGGTTGTTGGTGTCGGCGACGTACAGCACGCCGCCGACCACATCGAGGCCGCCGGGCTCGTAGAACAGCGGCTCGGCCCCGTCGCGCCAGCCGCTCCCGGCGCCGAAGAGCGTGCGCACCTCGCCGGTCGCCGGGTCGAGGCGCTTGATCTTGTGGTTGTAGGTGTCGGCGATGTAGAGCGCGCCGTCCGCGTAGGCCACGCCCTGCGGGTGCTGGAGCCGCGCCGCGCGCCCGGCGCCGTCCGCGTCGCCGAAGGCGAACAGGTCGCCCCCGCCGCCCGCCAGCGTCTCGACCTGGCCCAGCGCGCCGGGGCTGATCCGCCGCACCGAGCTGCTCTCGGTGTCGGCCAGGTAGAGCGCGCCGCGCTCGTCCAGCGCCAGCCCGCTCGGCTGCGCCAGCTCGGCCTCCGTGCGCGGCCCGTCCGCCACGCCCTCCGCCGAGTTCCCGGCGTAGGGCTCGGCCGTGCCGGCGCGCAGGTCCAGCAGCCAGACCTGGTGCAGCCCGGCCATGGCGACGAACAGCCGCTCGCCGTCGAGCGCCAGGTCCCACGGCGAGCTCAGCGCCGCGTCCGCGAGCGGGAGGGCGCCGATCTGCGGCCGCTCGGCCCGCCTCCCGGTCCCGGCGATCGTCGTCACCTGCCCGCTGGCGAGGTCGACGGCGCGCACGGCGTGGTTGCCGGTGTCGGCGACGTACAGCGTGCGGCCGTCCGGCGTGAGCGCCATGCCCTGCGGCGTGTCGAACGCCGCCGTGCGCCGGTCGCCGTCCTGCAGGCCGCGCTCGCCCGAGCCGATCACATCGAGCACCTCGCCCGTCTGCGGCTGGACGACCACGATCCGGTGGTGGCCGCTGTCGGCGATGAACAGCCGCTCGCCCGACGGGTCGGCGCGGACCTTGGCAGGGAAGGCCAGCACGGTGGCGGGGCGCGGCTCGCGCGCCAGCTCCGCCAGCGGCGTCCGGTTCATGCGCCCGCGGCCGTCCGCCTCGCGGATGAGCTTCACTAGCAGCGGCTTCATGACCCGGTAGGCGCCCTCGCCGATGTGCAGCCCGGCCAGGACCCCGGAGGCGTCGACGAGCACCAGCGTCGGCCAGGCGCGCGCGCCCCACTGGTGCCAGACCGTGAGGTTCTTGTCGTTGATCACCGGGTAGGTCAGCTCGTAGCGCTGGATCACGCGGCGGATGTTCTCGGTCTCGGCCTCGCTGGTGAACTTGGCCGAGTGGACGCCGATTACCACCAGCTCGTCCGGGTGCTCGGCCTGCAGGCGCTTCAGCTCGGGCAGGTTGTGGATACAGTTGACGCAGCCGTAGGTCCAGAAGTCCACCAGCACGATCTTGCCGCGCAGCCCGGCCATGGTGAGCGGCGCGCTGGTGTTGAGCCACTCCAGGCCGTCCGGAAACTCCGGCGCGTTCTGGGCGTACAGGTCCACGCCGGCGTCGCCGTACGAGCCCTGCCCCTCGCCGAAGGCCGGCCCCGTTCCGCGCTGGCCCTCCGCCGTCGCCGGGCGCGTGGGCTCGGGCGTCGAGGTCGGCAGCGGCGTCGGGGTGGGCGGCGCGGCGGTCTGCGCGGGGGCCGCGGGGCTAGGGGGCGCAGGCGTGGCGGCGCAGGCAGCCAGCAGCGCTGCCACGAGCGGCCACACGGCCCTGATGTAGAGCTGGCTGCGCCTCATCGCTGCCCCCCAGAGCTACCCCGCTGCGAATCGCCGCCCCGCGCGTCACTGCTCGCCGATGGTGAAGTCCAGGCGCACCACGTCCTCCCAGCCGGCGATCTCCATCGCCGGCGCGCCGAGCTCGCACCTGCAGATCGGGCTGTCGTAGTGCAGCGTGTGCACCAGCGGCTGCTCGACGCCGTCCACGAGCAGCGGCCCCTCCCAGCCGAACTCGATCGTGGCGCCGCGCAGCGAGCGGTAGCGGGCGCGCAGCCCGTCGAAGCTGAGCTCGGTCGCGAGCACCCGGCTGCGGAAGCTGGCGAAGTCGCCGTCCCGCGCGGCGCGGCCCACCTGGCAGACCCACACGTTCTGCCGGCCGTAGGAGCGCAGCTCGCGGTAGGCGCCGGGGCCGCGCGTCACCAGCTCCAGCCCGCGCGCCGCCCGCAGCGCCAGGTAGCCCTCGCCGCGCCGCGCGAAGGCCCAGCCGCCCTCGAGCACGTGCTCGTCGAAGGCGAAGGTCGGGAAGTACGCGTGCGTGAAGCCCAGCCAGTCCTCCTCGGGGATGTTGCGCACGTCGATCAGCGCGTCGTACCACTGCGCCACGCGCGGCAGGGTCACGTTGCCGTGCCAGTAGTTCGGCCGGTGCGAGTTCTCCTCGCTCACGCACGGCGGGTGGGTGACGAACACCACCGCGTCCTGGTCGAGCGTCGCCTGCCAGATGTGCTGCTGCACCCCCGGCTCGCCGGGGTGGTGGTCGAGCGCCGCGCACAGCATCACGTCCGGCGTGCGGTAGGTGACCTTGCTGACGTCCAGCACGCCCTCGCCGCGGTCGTACGCGTAGGTCAGCTCCTGGCGGTGGCGCTCGCGCGACCACAGCTCCTCGACGCGGGCGGTCGCGACATCGGCGATCACCTGGGGCAGCTCGTAGCCGCGGGCGCACGCCAGCGCGACGCTGCCGAGGGTGCCGCTGTTGAAGGTCCCCTGCCCCCAGAGCAGCCGGCCGATCCCCGAGGTGAGCTCGAGGCGGCCGCCCTTGAGGTACGGCGAGTAGGAGCGGCCGTGGGTGCTGCCGAACACGCCGCGGTGCGAGTTCAGCGCCATGGTGAACAGCAGCTTGTCCAGGATCACCGCCGCCAGCTCGCGCAGCGTGTCGGACTCGGCCAGGTCGGCCAGGTGCGCCAGCGCCAGCACGTCGTGCTCGAAGTAGGTGTTCGAGTCCCACTCGCGGAAGCCGCCGGCGGCGCGCTTCTGCAGCCAGCCCAGCGCGAGGCGCTCGCCGCGCTCGCGGTGCCAGGCCCCGCTGTTCCCGGTGTTCGTGAAGGTGGCGCCGGGGAAGAGCTGACCGGCGAGCACCTCGCAGGCGTGGAAGAGGATCTGGTGGTTCTCGCTCCAGAACCACATCGCATCGGCGCCGGGGTCGTCGGCCCAGTAGCGGAAGCCGAGCGCCGCGCGCTCGGTCGCCGCCCGCACCTCTTCCGGAAAGGCCGCGTCGCCGCCGTAGCGCGCGAGCGCCCCCAGCAGCCCGACCAGGTAGAAGTCGCTGCAGTCCTCGCGCTGCTCGATGCGCTCGATCGCCGCCAGCAGCGCCGGCGCGCTCACATCGCGCCAGCGGCCGAGCTCCATCTTGGCGATCTCGCTGTAGACCCCCTCGCGCCGGGCGGCGTCGTCGAGCGCCTCGATGCGCCGCGCCTCGTAGGTGCCGTAGGGCGTGGGGGAGAAGTCCTGCCTCTGGATGTGCAGCGGCAGCTCGCGCGTCACGCGCACGTTGTGGAGGTAGTAGACGTCCGGGTGCGGCATCAGCACCACCCGGTAGGCCCCGTCCTGGAACTGGACGCCGCGCCCGATCACCTGCTTGGCGCCGGCCTGGGCGGTCGGCAGCCCCTCGAAGTAGATCCGCCCCTGCGTGTCCTGCAGGCGCACGCAGACCTGGCGCTGCTCCTGCATGTCGTCCGGCCAGTGCACCGCGATCTCGTCGTTCCGGCCGTAGACCTCGCGCGTGAGGTAGGCGCGGTCGAAGACGCGCTCCAGCGACGCGCGCAGCTCCTGGTGCGGCACCGGCGTGGGCAGGCGCACCGCGAGGGCCGGGAGGGCGCCGTCGGCGGCCACGAGCCGCAGCGCCATGACGTACGGGCACTCGCGCGCCGCCACGGCCTCGAAGCGCACCAGGATCTCGTTCTCGCCCTCGGCGAGCCGCGCCGCGAACGAGCGCGTCAGCGGGATCTGGTGGCGGATCTCCTCGACGCGCCCGGCGTGGGCGCCGTTGAGCCAGATGTCCGCCGGCGCGTTGACCGTGAGCTGCAGCGTGACGTCGCGCTGCTCCGGGCTGACGACGCGCGCGTAGGCCCAGGAGCGCAGGTGGGTGCAGAGGTGCCGGAAGTGCGACAGGTCAACGAAGTGGTCCTCGGCGCAGCGGTAGGCGCGCCAGCGCAGCTCCTGGCCGTCGGCGCTGAAGGTCTTCAGCTCCTCGGGCGCCTCCACGCCCGGTTCGCGCACATCGTAGTGGCGCAGGATCTGGAGCTTGTAGTCCGCGCCGCTGAAGCGCTCGAGCTCCGGCACCACCAGGGCGCGCGGCCCGGCCACCAGCCAGCGCTCCACAAAGCCGTCGTGCAGGGTATCTTCGATGAAGTGGGTGGTCATGGGTTCCTCATCTGCGGCGCCATCAGCGCAGCGCGGTGTCCGGCGGCGACAGGTAGATGTAGTAGCCGGATGCGAGCTGGCTCCGGTCGTGGCGGTAGGCGAAGTCCTCCCAGGGCGAGTAGCCGCGCCGCGTCGCCGGGGTCGGGTTGGCGAGCACGATCAGCCGGTGGCGCTCCTCGTCCACCGTGGCGATGTTCTCACGGAAGTCGCCCACGATGTCGGCGCAGGCCAGGTTGCGGCCGTAGCGCCCGCCCGCCGGCAGCCGCCCCTCCGGAACATCCTCGATCTCGCCGTCGGGCCGCAGCCGCACCACGCGCTTGTCGTCCTTGCGGACGATAAACACCACCTCCGGCCCCTCGTCCCAGTGGACCGGCACCAGGTTCTTGCGCTGCCAGTCGGTCAGGTTCAGCCAGTGGCGGCTGTCCGGCAGGTAGATCGGGAACATGTCGTGCCCGAGGGCGCTGGCCTCGCTCAGGCGCTCGGCGCTGCGGCCGTCCTCGGCGGCGTGCGGGTGGAGGCCGGGCACCCCCGGCGCGTGCCGCGCCACCCAGCCGTAGTGGGCGTGCCGGAACGGCTCCTTCCACAGCGTGCGCCCGCTGCGGTCCACCAGGTACACGCCGGGGTTGTGGCTCTCGACCGCGTACCAGATCTGCAGCCCGTCCAGCTCGGGCACGATCTTCGCCGGCTTGGAGATGTCGGTGTGGCCGAACGGCTCGGCCTCCCAGCGGATGCTGCCGTCGCCGTTGTAGCACACCCCGCCGCAGATCACCTCCTGCGCGCCGTCGCCGTCGATGTCGGCGATGTCCAGGTTGTGCCCGCCGGGGCGCGCCTGCTGCACCTGCCACAGCGTCGCGCCGCTCGCGCCGTCCACGGCCGTGAGCGTCTCGTCGCCGTAGGTCTCGTCCTGCACGACGATCGCCGCCGGCCGGTCGAGCCCGCGCAGGTGGCCGACGGTCATCATCACCCGCGGCCGGCGCGCCGGCCAGGGCGCCTCCCAGACCAGCTCGCCGGTCGCGCCGTCCACGACCGTCAGGAGCTCGTCGGCGCCGCCCTCGTCGTACCGCTCGCGCGGGAAGGGGCCGCGGCAGGTGTGGAAGGCCACCTCGGTGCGGCCGTCGCCGTTCAGGTCCCACGCCAGCAGCGGCACGTGCAGCGTCGAGCCGTCCCACCCGCCGGCCGCCGGCAGCCGCGTGTCGCGCGCCCACAGGCGCTGCCCCGTGTGGCTGTAGGCGCAGATCCACACCGTTCCGCCGCGCGTGGCGCGCAGCACGTAGCCCAGCCGGCCGTCGTTCTCGAGGTCGCCGAGCGCGATGCCGGCCACCTGCTCCTCAGGGTCGAGCGGCACATCCAGGGCGTGCATGCTCGCGGCGGCGCCTGCGTCGGCCCGCACAGTCTCCGAGGGGCCGCCCGGGCCGACCACGCGGTACTCGTAGGTCTCCGGCTCCGGCGCCTCGTCCAGCGCGCAGGTCGAGCCGGTGATGGGCGCGCCGCTCACCGGCTGCCACGCGTCCCCGGCCCCGCGCCGCCGCTCGACGGTGAAGGGTGTGTCGGGCGGGTCCGACCGGAGCAGCCGCCACGAGAGCAGCACTCGCCGCTCGCCGCGCGGGAGCGCCAGCAGATGCCGGTAGGTTGCTGTGCTCATGCCATCTCCCTCTCGACCAGCGCCCGCAGCCGGTCGCCGTTGTCCTCCAACCATACACTGGTCGTCCGCGCCCTGGCGACGCGCGCTGTCCCGGCGTAGGTGCCCCGGCCGAGCGCGGCGTCCTGCCCGATGTGCCAGATCGCGGATACGATGTTGCGCAGCCGGATCAGCTCCGGGAGCGCGGCGATCTCATCGGGCGTGAGCCGGACGGAGCGCGCGTAGCCGCGGCACAGCTCGGCGGCGGTGTCCCACGCCGGCGCGCCGCGCCACGGCCGCAGCGTGAACAGCAGCCCGGCGGCGACGTCGATCGCGCGCGCGTCCGCCCCCGCGAACTCGAAGTCGATCACGGCGGCGAGCCGCCCGCCGGAGAACAGCGTGTTGCCCGGCGCGAAGTCGCCGTGGATGACCTGGCGCGGCAGATCCCGGTACGCGCCGGCCGCGAAGCGCTCGACGGCCGCGAACTCCTGTGGCCACCAGCTCTCGCCCACCGCTGCGGCGGGGTCGGGCACCAGCGAGTGGATGCGCCGGAGCTCGCCGTACCCGACGCGCCCGGGCCTGAGCGTCGCCTCGAAGCCCGCCATCGCGCGGTGCAGCTCGCCGAGGGCAGCGCCGATCTGCGCGGCCGCTGCCGGGTCGGCCGGGTCCGGGGGAGCGCCGGCCAGGAGCGGGAACAGCGCCGTCCAGCCATCGCCGTCCCAGACCAGCGTCGCGCCGTCCCGCGCTGTGGCCGGCGCCGGCACCGCGAACGACAGGCCGGCCTGGGCGAGCCGCAGCACGAGCTGGTGCTCGTACTCCAGGGCGTCGCGCGCGGCTGCGCGGTGGTAGCGCTTGGCGATGTAGACGCCCGCCCCGGTGCGCAGCCCGAAGGTCTGGTTGTTCGTCCCGCCCGACTCAAGCGCGAACGGCAGGATCGGCGGCGCCAGCTCGTAGGACTCGAGCACGGCGCGGAGCCCCGCCATCTCCCCGAGGCGCTGCACGCGGTCCTCACGGCCAGACGGGTCGCGCGCGCTCGCTACTGGTTCAGCCACAGCTCGTACTCCTCACCGCCGTAGTGGATGGTGAACTCGCCCGAACCGAAGCGCGCGCTGGCCCACGGGCTCTCGACCAGCGGGTAGCCGCGCAGCTGGATCGGCTCGCCGTCGAGCGTCGGCGTCGTGTCCCAGCCGCTCGAGAAGCGGCCGATCGACGGCGACGTGTAGGTCACCGTGTCCCCGTCCGACTCGAGCGGCGCCGCCAGGATCGCCTCCACGAAGCGGTCGAACGTCCCCCAGTCGGCGGCGCGCCCGCACTCCGCCAGCCAGGTCGTGACCCGCGCGTCGCACACCAGCTCGCGCCCGGCGTACTGCCCGGAGCTGCCGAGGCGCAGGCCGCCGTAGGCCCACAGCGCCACATAGGCGTTCTCGGCGCGGGCGAACACCCAGTCGCCGGCCAAGCGGACCTCGTCGAAGCGCCCCTGCTCGAACAGGCAGTGGGTCATCCAGGCGAACTCGTTGAGCCGCCAGTGGAGCGCCAGCACGTTGCGGTGCTGCACCGCGCGCGGCAGCGTCGTGTTGCCGGACCAGTAGTCGGGGCGCAGGCCGGCGCCCTCGCCGCTGGTCTGCGGGCAGCTCCAGAAGATCGCCGCCTTGTTCGGCAGAGTGATCTGCGCCACGTGGGTTGAGCTCTCGTACTCGCCCTTGCGGTGGTCCTGCACCGCCGAGATCATGTAGTCCGGCGTGCGGTACACCACGAAGTCGGCGTGGCGCGCGCTCCCCGGCAGCACGCCGGCCCGCTGGCGCGAGTACACCGTCTGCTCGCGGTCGTTGGCGATGTCGTACAGGATGGAGGGCGGGCGGTAGGCGCTGGTGGCGAGCGAGACGGTCGCGATTCCGAACGGCCCTTCGACCAGCGAGCCCTGGCCCCACAGCAGCCAGCAGGTCGAGGCCGTGTCGTCGAAGTCGGCGTACTTGCAGTACAGCCCGTAGCTGCGCCCGTGGGTGGTGCCGAACCTCCCGCGGAAGCTGTCGGCCGCCAGGTTGAACAGCATCACGTCCAGCAGCGCGCCGGCCATCTGCCGCAGCTTGTAGTCCTCGGCGATCGCGAAGTCGTAGACGTTCAGCAGGGGCGCGATGCAGATCGGGTAGTACGCGTTGGAGTGCCACTCGTCGAAGCCGAAGCGGCCGCGCTGGCGGATCCACTCGGTGATGAAGGTGCGCCCCTTGAGCGCGTGGAACAGCCCGCGCTGGCGGCTGTTGCTGAACTCCTCGGTCGGGAACAGCTGGCCGGCCATCCACTCGGCCACGTGGAACAGCAGCCGGTGGTTCTCGGAGCCCATGAACATCACCGTGTCGCCCGGCTCGTCCACCCAGTACTTGAAGCCGAGCACGGTGTCCTTCATCAGCGCGTTGATCTCGGGGCTGAGGCGGCGCCCCTTCTGCTCCCAGGCCAGCAGGCGCAGCAGCCCCTGGATGGCGAAGTCCGAGCAGTCTTTGCGGGCGGCGATGAAGCTGCACATATCGCGCAGCACGCCCTCGTCCACCTCGTCGTAGCGCCCGAGCGCGTAGCGCGCCACCTGGTTCCAGACCGGCGGCGAGGGGTGCCACTCGCGGGTGTGGGCCAGGAACTCAAGCGCCGCCCGGCGCCGCTCTTCGGCCCGCTCCTTGCCGGGGATCGGCGGCACAGGCGACGCCTTGCGGATGTCGAAGCCGGCGGCGGTGATCGGCTCCCCGCGGTCGTCCAGCCACTCGCACTGGAGCCGGTAGCTGCCGTCCGGCAGGTCCGCGCCGCGGCAGACGCGCAGGTCGCCCGCGAACCCCGGCTCGACGCTGAGCGGCGTCCCGCCGTAGGCGCGCCCCTCCCCCGGCGCCAGCTCGACCGCCCGCTGGCCGACGTCGCGCGGGGTGTCTGGCCCGAGCAGCGTCACCCGGAGCGGCGTGCGCGCCGCCGGCCCGGACGGCCTGGCCATCCGCAGCACGACGTCCTCTTCCGGGTAGAACAGGTCCCGCCCGAGCGACAGCCCGGCCACCTGCTCCTCGATCCGCGCGCGCTCCTCGGCGTCCACGTCGCCGAGCGGCACGCAGGCGCGCAGCTCGCCGTCCAGCAGCTCCAGGCGCGCGCCGACCTGCGCCATGCGGCCCAGGCGCAGCAGCGCGACGCCGAGCGCCGTCTCTTCGTCGGGGAGCGGCGCCTCGAACTCGTAGACCCACACGCCGCCCTCGCGGCGCGGCTGGGCCGTCGCGGTGTCGAACACGAGGGCGCCGCCGAGCGTGACGGCCACGCCGGTGGGCAGGCGCTGGGTGAGGCGCCAGCGACGGGCGCCGGGGGCCGCCGGCCGGACCAGCGTGCTCAGCAGGATGGCGCCGAGGTGGTTGGCGATGTAGTAGTTGCCCCAGGACAGGTACGGCTCAGGGCGGCGCACCAGCGCCCAGCGCCCCAGCTGGCCCTGGAAGGTGCCCGGCTGCCCCTCGCGCGGGCCGGCCGCCAGCAGGCGCACGGCCTCCTCGGCCGCCGCGGCGACCAAGGCGCGCCCGGCGGTGGACCCGGCCCGCTCGAACAGCGACAGCCCCTCGACCTCCGCCGAGCAGTCGCGGTAGAACGGCCCGAGCGCGATCCAGGGGCGGATGGGCTCGCCGGGGGGGACGGTGCGTGAGAGGGAGATGTTCGCTCCGCCGTAGGTGCTGGTTGCTGCGTTGGCCGCGGGGCCGGAAGCCGATGCGCTCATAGATGTGGACACCTGTCTCCGCTGAAAAGAGAACCGCGCGGTGATGGCCGCGCGCAAACGTCTGAGCTTCGTCCTCAGCGCCCGGCGGGCACCGTGGTGCGCGCCCCCTCGGGCAGGTACACGCCGAGCGTCCCGCACACCCCGAGGCGCCGCGGCTCCCCGGGCGGGTCCAGGTCGTACACGCCGCCCGCCAGCAGGTGCTCGATAGTGCCGCTGCCGAGTGCGTCGAGCTGCTCGCCGGTGCGGCGGGCGGCGGCCAGCGGGCCGCGCTCCCACACCTCGCGCCAGGCGTCGAGCTTTGGGCGCACCAGCCGCAGCGCGGTGTCGAAGAACGTCTCGAGCGCGGCCTGCCCCTCGGCCTCATAGCGCCGGCGCAGCTCGGCGAACCCCTCGACCGCCAGGTCGCGCCGATGGCGCGCGGCCGCGGCGCTGTCGGTGTACACCTCGCCGCGCGGCGAGAGCGAGGCCGCCTCGAAGTAGGCCTGCGGGTCAGCGAGCGTCTCGTGCGGGAAGGTCAGCACAAAGTCGCCGGCCTCGGGCAGCCCGGCGTTCTGCATCACGATCTGGATCTCCAGGCCGCCCTCGTTGACCAGGCGGTGGATCGTGCCGGGCGTGAACCACACCAGCATGCCCGGCGTGAGCGGCACCTCGCGGTAGCCCTGCGCCGAGAGCGTCTGCACCGCGCCCCTCCCGGCGACCACGATGTACAGCTCAGTGCAGACGAAGTGGACGTGCGGGCTGCCGCCCACCAGCCCGTCCGGCGCGACCGTGTCGTACACCCGCAGGTGCGTCACGCCGACGGCCCCGGGGAAGGGCGGAATCACCGATGTGTCTCGCATGGCTGCTTGCTCTGTCCACGGAGGATACTTGGATTCCGATGGGCGCAGCGCGCTGCGCCTCTGCTACGCCCATACGTCTAGACCTCGACGAGGTACAGGTTCACCCTCCCGCCCTGGTCCGAGGCGTACAGGATCCGCGACCCGTCCCAGCTCCACGTCGGGTGGCAGTGGCTGCTCTGGGTGTGCCACGAGGTGCCGTGGTCGCTGATGAACGGCTCCAGCCTCGCCGCGTCGCCGGAGATGTCGATCAGCACCAGGTCGTCCACGTCGTCGCCCACCAGCACCGTGTTGTCCGGGTTGGCGTGGTAGTGGTTGCAGTAGAAGGGCATGTCGATCTGCCTCAGCACCCGGCCGCTGCGGTCCGCCAGCCCGACGTAGGGCCGGAACGGCTCCCCGCCGTCGGCCGCGTCGTGGGCCTTCACCGCCACCTCCTTCGCCACCGCCTGGGTGCGGTCGGAGGTGATCGTGCCGTCGTGGCCGGGGCCGCGGTTGTCGAAGAAGATCAGGCCGTCCTGCGTCCAGAACTCGTGGCCCACCGAGTCGCGCGACGACTGGCGGAAACAGGGCGCGGCGGTGTGCGCGACGAAGTCCAGCAGCCAGATGCGCTGCGTCACCAGGTGCCAGGGGCCCTCGTGGCAGAAGCTGCCGATCGTCGGGTCGTCCGGGCAGAACTGGAAGTGCCCGAGCCAGTGGGTGTCGCGCCAGACGTCGAAGGCGCCCGAGCCATCCAGGTAGGCCAGCGTCACCCGGCCGTCCTTGATCGCGTAGAAGCTCTCGGCGAAGCCGGCGTAGTTCGGGCCGCGCGGCACCTCGACCCGCTCGTTGCGGCAGAAGGCCACGTAGCGCCGGTTGGCGGCGATCGACGGCGCGCCGAGCGAGAAGTTCCCCTGCTCCTCGTAGATCGTGCGCGTCTCGCCGGTGCGGGTGTCCAGCGCGCGCACCTGGCGCCCGGTGATGTACACCACCAGCGCGCTGTCGGGCGTCTTGGTGACGCTCCCGACGCCCAGCGGCTCGTCGGTGAGCTGGGTGATCTCACCCGAGCCGAGGTCCATGCTGAAGATATTGTAGCGCGGGTCCTCGTGCGGGGCGCGGTCCTCGCCGCTGGCGCGGTCCGAGGTGAAGATAATGGCGTTCTCGCGCGAGTCGAACGAGTTCTCGGTGAAGTACAGGTGGACGTTGTTGCCCTTCGAGGTTAGCTGCCGGATCGTCCGTCCGGTCTTGCCATCGGTGAAGGTCCGCCACTCTGCGGGCCAGGTATCGCCTACCACTGGTTGCCCCTCATAGCTCGTGATGCGTAGCGCCCGCTCGCCTGTGGCCGCCGCTGGCAACAGGCGCGCCGCGCGTTACTGATCGGCCCACCCCTCCGGCCACGAGAAGCGCGCCGCCAGCTCCTCGTTGCCCGGCATCGACAGCAGGTCGTCCAGCACCGCGACCGCCTGGTCGTAGGAGCGGGTCTGCGGGCTGTTGAGCACGCTCCACAGCAGCATCGTGCGGTCGCCGCTCTTGAAGGCCAGCAGCTCGCGCTCCATGTCCAGCACCTCCGGCAGGATCATCTCGAGCATGATCTTCTGCGGCAGCGGCTCCACGCGCAGCGGCTGGATGCCCTTGGCGTTGACGATCGCCGGCACCTCGACCACCACGTCGTCGGGGACGCCCGGCAGCGCGCCGTTGTTCGGGATGTTGACCTGCGCCTGGTACTCGTTGTTGTTGATCAGCCCGTCGATGATCGGCACCTGCTGCTCGCGGGTCTTGTCGCTGCCGAAGGCCTCGACCAGGCTGGCCTTCGGGTCGTTCGCCAGGCGCGTCATCTCGGCGATCTTCTTCTCCAGGTTCTGCACGAACAGCGGCCGCGCCAGCTCGGTGTCCGGCCCGCCCCACGGCTCGCCGAACCAGCGCTTCTTGGTCTCGATATCGGTGTGGTACCACCAGTTGCGCTGCTGGCGCGGCGTGTCGCCGATCGGCATCAGGCCGAACAGGCGGTACATGTGGATCGTCCCGCGCGACATCTGGATGTCGTGGGTGCGCTGGGCCACGTGGGTGCGCCAGTACTCCTCGCCGTGCTCGGCGATCCACTTGTCCAGCAGCGGGTAGGCGTCCTGCCCGTCGTACAGGAAGTGGGTGAGCCAGATGTTGTGGTTGAGGCCGGGCGCCTGCCAGGTGACCCGCTGCGGGTCGAGCCCCAGGGTGCGCGCGATCTCGTAGACGCCGTAGTGGCCGTGGCACAGCCCGCAGACCTTGATGCCGGTCTCGCGCGTCATCAGCGTGCAGCCCTCGTACACCGGGTTGCCGGACTGGATCAGCCAGGCGTCGGGGCAGATGCGCTCCATGTCCTGCGCCACGCTGAGCATGAAGGCCAGCTGGGCGTGGCTGCCCAGGTTGACGCCGCCGTAGTAGTAGCCATGCTTGGCGGTCAGCTCGCGCGTGGCGCGCTGGTGGTGGTGGCTCGTGACCGAGGCGGTGTTGATCACAAAGCTGGCCTCGCGCAGCGACACGCCGCGGTCCATCGTGCGCTCGAAGCGCAGGTCGGCGCCCAGCTCGTTGGCGTAGCGGCGCGCCAGCTTCTCGATCATCTCCAGCCGGTCGGCGTCGACGTCCATGAAGCTGACCAGGCTGCCGCTGAGGCCCTCGGTGAGGCACAGGTCTTTGACCAGGCCGAGCGAGAACTGAGCGCTCCCGGCGCCGATGACGCTGATTTTGATGGGAGTCGGCATCTACAACCTCGTTGGTTCCGGTTCAGGGAGAGCACGAAGGATACGGCGGGGTCATAGCGGGCGGTCCTGTGGGCGCTGTTGACTCTGATCCACGGGGTCACGCTGGGGCGCAGCGTGCTACGCGCTGGGGCGCTGCTTATCCGTGCCCTCCGTGCCCTCCGCGGATCGTCCTAATCGGCAGCGCCCACCGGCTCGGGAACCAGCCACGGCGGCGGCCGCTGCCCGATCCGGCTCAGGTGGCAGGCGTAGAGGAAGCGGTAGACGTCGTTGACATAATATTGTGGATAGCGCTTCTCGGGCAGCGCCTCCAGGAAGCTATCGGCCACCCGCTCGGCGAGCTTGTCGTCCATGCCCTCGCTCACCCGGTAGTCGAAGTAGATCGCCAGGTCTTTCTCGGGGTGCTCGATCACCTCGCTGATGCCGAAGCTCTGCGGGTACTTGTGCGCCGGCGCATCCACCTCGAGCAGGAAGGTCCCGAAGGCCGCCGAGTGGATGTGCTCCTGGTGCTCGTAGAGAAAGTTGACCGTCTGCTGCGCGTCCTCGAGCGTCTCGCCCGGGAAGCCGAAGAAGAAGAAGGTGTGGTTCCAGATCCCGGCCTCGGCGCTCTCGCGCAGGATGCGGTGCATGTTCTCGAGCGTCGTCCCCTTGACCATGCGCCGCATGATCGCCTCGGAGGCGGTCTCCAGCCCGAACAGGAACATGCGCCCGCCGCCGGCGTACACCTGCTGCAGCAGCTCGGCGGTGAGCGGCTTCTCGAAGCGGGCGCAGCCGCCCCACAGGACCGGCGTGCCGTCGCGCTGCATGATCTGCGAGAGCTCGCGCAGCGTGCGCGGCGTGAGCGCCTCGTCGGAGAAGAAGATCTGCCGCACGCCGTAGCGCCGGTGCAGGTCGAGCATCTGGCTCGCCAGCATCTCGGTGCGCATCAGGCTGAATGTCGGCTCGCCGTACCCGACGTTGCAGAAGGCGCACTTGCCGAAGTAGCAGCCGCGCGCCGTCAGCAGCGGCAGCGCCAGCTCCGGCGCCAGGTAGCGGTCGAGCGGCAGCCCGTCGAAGTCCGGCTGCGGCAGCGCCCCGATCTTCGCCGGCTCCTTGCGCTCGGTCACCCGGATCGTCTCGCCGTCGCGGTAGATCAGGTTCGGCACCGCGCTGAGGTCGCCGCCGGCGTCGAGCGCCTCGCACAGCCGCAGCAGCGGCTCCTCGCCGTCGAACACCACCGCGCTGTCGATCAGGCTGAACAGCGCCGGGCAGCGCGCGATCCGCTCGCGCAGCATGGTGATGTGCGGCCCGCCGACCGTCACGTGGCAGGGCAGGCCGCGCTCCTTGATCAGCGCGGCGATCGTGAGGCCGGGGACCATCTGCGCCATCGAGGGGATTGAGATGCCGAGGACGTCCGGCCGCTGGCGCTCGATATCCTTCAGCACGCCGCGCCGGTAGATCTCCAGCAGCATGTTGAAGTGCGGGTCGCGCACCTCGCGCAGGATGTTGCGGCTGCTGTCGGCGGTCATCGCCGGCCGGTAGGTGGTGAGCTCGAGCGCCGCCGGGTAGAACGGCAGCGAGGCGATGCGCAGCGCCTCGTCGATCACGGTGATCGCCTTGAGCCCTTTCGGCCCGTCGAAGAACGCCGGGCTGCGCACGATGCGTTTGGCCTGCTCGACCTGCGCCGCCACCTGCGCTCCGTGCGCCAGCGCCCACGCGACCTGCTCGCGCGGCGCGGCGATCGGCCGAGGGGGCCGGCGGTCTCCGCGCGGGCCGTAGTGCGCCCGCAGGCGGGCCACCGCCCCCTCGATGTGCCGGCGGCTCAGCACCTCGTCGAACACCTCGATGTTGAGGTCGCGCTGCGTGACCGTCAGACCGTGCCCGCGCAGGTAGGCGGTGAGCGTCGGCAGCGCCAGGTGCGGCATGGCCGGCGTCCAGTTGGGCGGGAAGAGGAGCAGGACTTTCATCTTACGTCACCAGTGGTATCGCTGCGTCCTGCGCCGCAGCCGGAGCCGGCGCGTACAGGTGGCAGCGCACCGTATGGTCCTCCTGCAGCTTGACCACCGGCGGCTCGATCTCGTCGCATACGCCGCGGATCATCGCCGGGCAGCGCGGGTTGAACGGGCAGCCGCGCGGTATCCGGTACGGGTCCGGCACGGTGCCCTTGATCGACTCGAGCCGCGAGGCCTTGCCGATGGTGCGCGAGCCCAGCTTGGGGATCGAGCGCAGCAGCGACTGCGTGTAGGGGTGCTTCGGGTCGTAGAACAGGGCGTCGACCGTCGCGGTCTCGACCACCTTGCCCATGTACATCACGATCACCGCCTCGGTCATCTGCGCCACCACGCCGAGGTTGTGGGTGATGAACATGATCGCCATCCCCAGCTCCTCCTGCAGCCGGCGCATGAGCTGGAGGATCTGCGCCTCGGTGGTCACGTCGAGCGCGGTGGTCGGCTCGTCGGCGATCAGCAGGTCCGGCGTGCACGAGAGGGCCATGGCGATCATGGCCCGCTGGCGCATGCCGCCCGAGAGCTGGTGCGGGTAGCGGTCCACCGTGCGCGCCGGCTGCTGCATGCCGACGCGCGCCAGCATGTCGATCGCCAGCCGCCGCGCCTCCTCCCGCGACACCGAGCGGTGGATCTGGATCGCCTCCATGATCTGCTCGCCGATCGTGTGCACCGGGCTGAAGGAGGTCATCGGCTCCTGGAAGACCATGCCGATCTGGCCGCCGCGGATCTGGCGCATCTCGCGGCTCTCGGCGTCGAGCGCGGTCAGGTCCACCACCTTGCCCGGGCTGCCGTCGTTGGACGGGACCTGGTGCAGCAGGATCTTGCCGCCGACGATGCGCCCCGGCCGGCGGACGATGCGCATGATCGAGCGCGCGGTGATGCTCTTGCCGCAGCCGCTCTCGCCCACCACGCCGAGCGTCTGGCCGCGCCTGAGGCTGAAGCTCACGCCGTCTACGGCGCGCACAGTGCCCTCGTCCAGGAAGAAGTAGGTTTTGAGGTCCTCGACCTCGAGCAGCAATGGGCGAGAGTCGGTCATGGCTACACCTTATCTGGAGTGTGTCATCGAGAATGCGCCTTCCGCAGCGCGTGCGAGGGCACGCATCACATCCGGCGCATCACAGCATCACCGCGAGTACGGGTCGGCAGCGTCCCGCAGGCCATCGCCGACGAAGTTGAACGCCAGGATCGATATCACCACCGCGAGCCCGGGCGACAGCACCCAGGGCGCGAGCGCCACCGAGCGCAGGTTCTGGGCCTCCTGGAGCAGCACGCCCCAGCTGATCGCCGGCGCGCGCAGCCCGAGCCCGATGAAGCTCAGGCCGGTCTCGGCCAGGATCATGCCCGGGATCGCCAGCGTCAGCGTCGCGATGATGTAGCTCAGGAACGACGGCACCATGTGGCGCAGGATGATGCGCATCTCGCTCGACCCGACCAGCCGCGCGGCGAGCACGAAGTCCTCCTCGCGCAGCGCCAGGAACCGGCCGCGCACCACGCGCGCCAGGCCCGTCCAGCTGATCAGCGAGAGGATCACGGTGATGCCGAAGTACACCCACACCACCGGCCAGTTGGGCGGCAGCGCGGCGCTCAGCCCCATCCAGAGCGGGATGGCCGGGATCGAGCGGACGAACTCGATGATGCGCTGCACGACGTTGTCGACCATGCCGCCGTAGTAGCCCGAGACGCCGCCGAGGATGATGCCGAAGATCAGGCTCAGCAGCACGCCCACCAGGCCGATCGTCAGCGAGATCCGGGCGCCGTACACAATGCGCGAGAACAGGTCGCGCCCGAGCCGGTCGGCGCCCACCAGGAACAGCATCTGCTCCTCAGGCGCGGTCTCGATCCCGAACAGGTGGAGGTTGGAGGGGATGATGCCCCACAGCTTGTACGGCGAGCCCTGCACGAACAGCTTGATCGGGTGGATCACCGAGGTGTCCTCGACGAACGTCGGCCGCAGCGTGACCGGGTCGCGGTCGCGCTTCATCCCGTAGACGAACGGCAGCCGGAAGTTGCCGTCCGTGTCGCGGATGTGGATGCGCGTGGGCGGCGCGAGCGTGTAGCGCGTCGAGAAGACCTCTGGGTCGTACGGGGCGACGAACTCGCAGAAGAGCACCGTGAGGTAGCACACCGCGAGCACGAAGACGCTGGCAACCGCCATCTTGTGCTTGCGGAAGCGCCAGTACATGAGCTTCCACTGCGGTGCGACGTAGACGCCCTCGGCGCCACGCTCGGTTGTGCGAAGTGGCTGTTCGGCCTCTAGCGGGCGCTGCATCTCCTCAGTCGCCATGTACTAGCCCTCCATCCGGATGCGCGGGTCGGCCCACGCCAGCAAAATGTCGGAGATCAGCGTGCCGATCACAGTCAGTGTGCTCAGCAGCAGGATGAAGCTGCCTGCCAGGTACATATCCTGGGACGTCAGCGCGCGCAGCAGCATCGGCCCGCTCGTCTGGTAGCTGAGCACCACCGACACCAGCGTCTCGCCCGACACCAGCGCCGCGAGCGTCCAGCCAACCGTGCTGAAGAACGGGTTGAGCGCCACCCGCACCGGGTACTTCCAGATCAGCGTCGTCTCGCGCACGCCCTTGGCGCGCGCCGTCTCGACGTACGGCTTGTTCAGCTCATCGAGCAGGTTGGCGCGCAGCGTGCGGATCACCCCCGCGGTGTTGTCGACCGCCAGGATCACCACCGGCAGCCAGATGTGCGAGAGCATGTTCAGGAACTTCGCTATGCTCCAGGGTGCGCTGACGAACTCCGGCGAGTAGAGGCCGCTGATATTGACCCCGAAGACCGATAGCATGACCCACATGAAGATCAGCGCCACCAGGAAGCTCGGCGTCCCGAGCCCGACGAAGCTGATGAAGCTCATCAGGTAGTCGAGGAATGAGTACTGGTGGGTCGCCGCGTAGACTCCTGCGGGGATGGCGATCGCCCAGCTGAGTAGGATCGTCAGCACTGAGATGAGCATCGTGACGCCCAGGCGATCCCAGATCAGCTCGCTCACCGGCTTGTTCCACTCGAAGGAGCGCCCCCAGTCGCCGCGCAGCAGGATGCCCCGCATCCACTTCCAGTACTGGACGTAGATCGGCTGGTTGAGGCCGTACTGCTCTTCGAGAATGGCGATCTGGGCTGCGTCGATATTTTCGCCCTGCGCGCGGAGCTGCGCGACATACGAGCTGAGGAAGTCGCCGGGCGGCAGCTGGATGATCGCGAACGAGATCAGTGAGATGACGAACAGCGTCGGGATCATCAGCAGGACGCGCCGAAGGATGTACTGGAGCATGGCCGTAGCCCTTTGTTCAGTCTGTCGTGTCTCGGCGCAAGGTTCAGCGAATGACCAACAGGTATCGGGGTAAAGGGTACGCGTGACGCAGAGTTTCAGTGCGGAGACTGCCGGCGTTGGTGTTGCCGGCGATGCCGGCGCCGCCGATACCCCTTCTCTACCGAGCGGCAGATCGCCGCGCCGGGGGTGGGGTGATGGTTAGGGGTCACGCGCTGTGCGCTGCGGCACGGCGCCCGAGCCCCTAACCTTCAGGACTTACGCGGTGGCCCCGCGCCCCCGTGAGGGGCTGCGGAGGGCTTGTGCCCTCCACAACCCCCATCGTGAGAGCGGCGCGACCGCGTGCCTCGTGAACCTTAGCCCCTACGCCCCAACTAGCTTTCTGCCCCCCATGTGCTGCGACGGGTCTTCCCAGAAGTAGGTCTGGGTGTTGAGCAGGTTCTCGTCCTCGGTCGTGTCGTCGATCGGCGTGCCGGCCCGGAAGCCCTTGAAGCCGTTCTTGACGATCGCCGGCGCCGGCAGCTCGCCGAGGATGCCGATCATCGGCAGCTCCTCAGCCCAGATATCGAGGATGCCCCGGAACAGCTCGTTGCGCCGCTGCTCGTCCGGCTCCACCTGCACCTGGGCCATGATGTCCCAGATCCTGCGGATGAAGTGATCCTCAGGCGGCGCCTCGGCGTTCGGGTTGGTCGGGTCGTTATAGTAGATGCCCCACTTGCCGGCCCACGGTCGGTCGGCCATGCTGCCGAGGAAGATCCACGGCGCGACGATCGGGAGGACGGTGCGGTCGCCGCCCCAGAAGGCCGCGTCCACGAGGCCGGCCTGGTTGCGCTCGTCGTAGAGGCCGCGCTCCTCCGCCTTGTACGTCGCCTTGATGCCGACGTCGGCGAAGTACTTGACCATAGTCTGGGCGGCGTCCTCTTCCGGCGAGCCGGATTGGGCGGTGCCCTCGATCACGAACTCGACCGGCCCCGAGCCGTCCTTCCAGAGCCGGAAGCCGTCGGCGTCCCGCGCGGAGTACCCCGCCGCGTCGAGCAGCTCGTTGGCGCGCGCCGGGTCGTACTCGATGTAGGCGTTGGAGAGCTTCTCGTAGTACTGCGGCGACATGCTGAGCGGGCTGTACTGGCGCGGGGTGGCCGTGCCGTTGAAGATCAGATCGTTGATCTCGGCCCGGTTGATCGCCAGCGAGAGCGCGATGCGCACGTCCCGGTTGCCGAAGAACTCGCGCAGGCGCGGGTCGTTCGCGGCGTGGTTGGGCTGGAAGGCGATGTGGTTGGCGGTGACGCCGTTCACCACGGTGTAGTCGCCGGCGGCCTCGTTCTCCTTGAGCAGCGTGAAGTCGCCGATCGAGACGTGGCGGGCCTGGAAGTCGATCTCGCCGGCGATGATGCGTGCGTTGAACGCGTCCGGCGTCTCGAACAGCAGGTGGACGATCCTATCGATGTAGGGCAGCTGGTTGCCCTCCGAGTCCACCTGCCAGAAGTAGGGGTTGCGCTCCATGATGAAGCGCTCCTCGGAGAGCTCGTTGACCGGCAGCCACACGCCGATCGTCGGGCGCCCGACCGTCCACCAGTTCATCCGCTCCTGGAACAGCTGGACCCACGTCTCGAAGCTCGCGGCGGTCGCCATCTCCTGGAGCTTGGCCTCGTCCGTGAAGCTGGCGTGGAACTGCTCGAGGAAGTGGCCCGGCTGGAACGGCACCTCGCGAGTGAGGCTGTAGGCGAAGAGCGGCTTGGGCGCCGCGAAGGTGAAGATCGCCGTGTAGTCGTCCGGGTACTCCGCCTTCATGATCTGGCGCGGGTTGCCGGAGGACCACACCTCCGGCGGCGCGGGGGTCAGCTGCTCGTTCAGCAGCACGTTCTCGTACCACCACTTCGAGTCCTTGGTGGTGAACGGCGTCCCGTCCGACCACTTCATGCCCTCGCGGAACTTGAACGTCCACTGGGTGGCGTCCTCGTTGACCTCCCAGGACTCGGCGATGTTGGCGCGGATGCTGAGGTCGGAGTTGTACCAGGTGAGCCCTTCGTTCTGGATCTTCGTCGGGCCCCAGCGGTCGGATACCCCGCGGAAGCCGCGGCGCATGGTGCCGCCGTAGTTGCCGATGCCATCGATGCTGTCCAGCACCACGGGGTTCTTCGGCAGGCGCTCCTCCACCGGCGGCAGCTGGCCAGCCGCGACAAGCTCGGCCAGCATGGGCGCTTCTTTGTACTGGGAGACGGCGACAGGGACGGCGGTGGCGGGAGCGGCTGGCGCCGCGGTGGCGACGGGCGCAGCGGTCGGTGCGGCGGGCGCGGCGGTCGGCTCAGGAGCAGCCGGCGCAGAGGTCGCCTCCGGTGCGGCAGGCGGCGCACCACCGCAGGCTGCAAGGCCCACGCTGGCGCCGGCTACCGCCGAGAGGCGTAGAAAGGCGCGGCGGCTGATCCTTCGGTGGGGGGGATTCTGCTTTTCGCTCATGCGTTCACCTCGTCGTTGGCGCATCTTTCCGACGGAAAGCGAGTACGTTCCCACCGACTGCGCAGCGGTGCGTCAGTCGTCCATCCCGGGCTTCGGCGGTGTTCCCTCCTTCACTGAGACGATACGACGGCGGATGTATCCGCGGAAGAGACAAGGTTCGCCGCTGGCACAACGCCCTGGAGCGAGAGCTCCTCCGCACGGTGGCAGCTGACCAGATGGTCGGGGGCGATCTCGCGCAGCGGCGGCGTCTCGGTGACGCAGCGATCGATGCGGTAGCGACAGCGTGGGTGGAAGTAGCACCCGGACGGTGGATTCGCCGGGTCGGCGACCTCGCCCTGCAGCACGATCGGCTCGCGCCGCTGGCGCGGGTCCGGCCGCGGCACGGCCGACAGGAGCGCCTCGGTGTACGGGTGCTTGGGTGTGAGGAACAGCTTGCTCGTGGGCGCGCTCTCGACCAGCTTGCCGACGTACATCACCGCGACCCGGTCCGAGATGTGCTCGACGACGCTCAGGTCGTGGGCGACGAACAGGTAGGTCAGCCCGAAGCGGGCCTGCAGGTCCTGCAGCAGGTTGAGGATCTGCGCCTGGATGGAGACGTCCAGGGCCGAGACCGGCTCGTCGCAGACGATCAGCTGCGGGTTCAGCGCCAGGGCGCGGGCAATGCCGATGCGCTGGCGCTGCCCGCCGGAGAACGCGTGCGGGTAGCGCGTCATGTACTCCGGCCGCAGCCCGACGACCTCGAGCAGCTCGGCGACGCGGTCGGTCAGCTCGCTGCCCTTGCTCACGCCGTGGACCTTGAGCGGCTCGCCGACGATGTCCAGCAGGGTCATGCGCGGGTTGAGCGAGGAGTAGGGGTCCTGGAAGATCATCTGCATGTTGCGTCTGATCTTCTTCAGGGTGGCGTTGTCCACCTCGGGGATGTTGACCCGCCCGTGCTCGCGATCCTTGAACCAGATCTCGCCCTCGGTCGGGTCCATGGCGCGCAGCACCAGCCGCCCGGTGGTGGTCTTGCCACAGCCGGACTCGCCAACCAGCCCCAGCGTCTCGCCCTCGTTGACGGTGAAGCTCACGCCGTCAACGGCCTTGATGTTGCCAACGGTGCGTGACAGAAAGCCGCGCTTGATCGGGAAGTGCTTCTTGAGGTTGCGCACCTCGAGCAGTGGTACGTCGCCTGCGTGCCCGGTCATCGTGTTCTCCGTCGAACAGCCGACGGATCGTAGCCGAGCCGTCGGATCGCCTTACACCGTGCTATGTGCTGAGGTCTGGCTTGTGATTCTGTACGTAGAATCAGCCAGGGGTGTATCTGTTCTGCCTGGTGCCGGCCGGCTTGGATAGCGCTTTCCAAATAGCGCTGGTGCGCCGCACCGCGAACCATGCGTTCGGCATTAGAGAGCGGAGAAGCGAGCGCAAAAAGACGTTGGTGATTGGGAAAAGCTTTGCTTGATAAGACGAGTATAGCATGCTATACTCGCGAATGTCAAACGCCTGTTAAGGACTACAGT
>ERZ777003.1949-NODE-1949-length-27054-cov-8.755658_pt1 | contig 27054 bp, 20 predicted proteins | sample MGYA00374956_ERZ777003 | MGnify/ENA primary metagenome ERZ777003 (study PRJEB29302, sample SAMN06268252) | bioreactor metagenome | isolation source: Joint BioEnergy Institute, California, USA | place: USA:Joint BioEnergy Institute, California, USA | collected... | reverse complement strand
CGTGTTGGCGGGTGGCGCTGCAACGGGAGTCCGCCGCCGCCCGCCGGTTGCACTACTGGCGTACCCCGGACGGCTACGAGTTCTCCCGCGTCGTGGTCCACGACGACTACCGCCCCTGACCACGCCGTTCACCCGACCTGGTTCGCGGGCTGTCCCCGATCCGCCGCCGGCGCCGTCCACGGTTGCCCGGGTTCGGCGTCGATCACCTCCGCGACGTCGCGGCGGGGGGTGGGCCAGCCGGGCTGGCCGTACCCGATGCGCATCGCGATCTGCGGTCTGCCGGACCGGCCCAGGGCCAGACGGAGCTGTTCACGTGCGGCGGGCACCTCGATGGGTTGGGAGAGCAGCGACACGGCGAGGCGCGCGTCGGTGGCGGTGAGCAGCACCCGCTGCATCGCCTGGCCGGCGGTGATCTGGTCGACGGCGGTGTCACCGGGCATGCCGAGGACGGCCACGAGCGGCTCGGGCTCGAAGTCGCGGCCGGGGGCCCGGGTGTGCACCCCGAACGGCCGCTGCGGAAGCAGGTCGTGCGGCTCGGCGACCGGGCCGCCGGCGGCCACCGGCACCCCGTCGGGGGCCTCGCCGTGGCGGACCCACCGGGCGATCTCGGCCCGGTAGGCGGGATCGCGGTTGAGTACGCGGTTCGCGCTGTGCGCGATCTCGGCGAAGGCGCCGACCGCGGCCGGGCCGATGACCATCTCCAGCCACGCGCCCTCGGCGCGGGCCGCCTCCCGCAGCCGCCACCGCACGTCGGCGGGTACCGGGGTCGGCCAGAACGGCGCGCGGTTGCTGTGCCGGTGCGGAATGGCCGCGTACAGGGCCTGCTCGGTGGGGGTGGCCGGCCGCGGCCGGGCCGGGGTCAGGCGGGCCACCACCTCCGGCTCGGCGAGGTAGGGCTGCAGGTGTACGTCGGCGGGCGTGCCGGTGACGGCCAGCGCGAGCCGGAGGTTGAACACGGCCGCTCCGCAGCCCATCCGGGCCGCCCAGCCGGTGGGGTCACCGACCGGTAGCCGCCGTTGCGGGTCGACGAGAAGCTCGATGCCCCCGTCACGGAGCCGGAAGCGCCACGGCTGGCTGTTGTGCATCGACGGCGCCCGGACGGCTGCGGTGACGGCATGGCGCAGGTCAGCGTAGGTGTATCCGGGTTTGCTCATGGTGTTCCTCCGGCCGGTTGGGCCTCGCCGAGGCCGGTGAGCGGGTGGCGCGGCGGCAGCGGCGAGCGCGGCCGGACCCGCACGCTCGGGGCGCCGTCCCGGCCCACCCGCCGGCGCCTCGGCCGGCCCGGAGGCCGGGGGCGCGTGGGCCGGGCCCGCCGGGGCGCGCCGGTCGAGAAGTGACGACGCCGACATGCGACAGGTGACGGGGATCATGGCGGTTTCCTCGCGAGTGCCACCACCCAAGGCTGCTCCGGGATGCCCGATGAGAACAGGGCCACACGTCCCGTCCGGGCCGGGCCTGTCTGCCCCGCGCGCCGGGCGGTCGCGCGGCCGTGGCGCGGTCGGCGCGGGCCGTCCGTGCCGCCGGCGACGCCGGGGCGGGGACCGGCCGGACTCAGGGGCGGAGCGGAACGCTCCAGCTCAGCACCGTGCCCGACGGGTCACCCGGCCGGATGTCGAACTCGCCCCCGTGGTCGACGGCGCGGTTGCGCATGTTCACCAACCCGCCGCGGGCCGCGGCGGGATCGAGGCCGATGCCGTCGTCGGACACGACCAGGGTGAGCCGGCCGCCGTCGACCGCCACCCGCACGGTCACCCGGCTGGCCCGCGCGTGCCGGACGACGTTGGACAGCGCCTCCTGCAGCACGGCGAGCAGATCCCGACCCACCTCGTCCGGTACGGCGCTGTCGATCGGGCCGGACAGCTCCACCGTCGGCCGGAACCCCAGCAGGTCGGCCGCCGAGTCGACCGCCGCACCGATCTCGGTACGCAGTGTGGCGCTCACCGGCGTCCGCAGCTCGAAGATCGCCCGCCGGATGTCCCGGATCGTGGCGTCCAGGTCGTCCACGGCGGCGTTGATCCGCTTGCTGATCTCGGGGCGCCCCACCAGCGGCGCCGTGCTCTGCAACTGCAGGCCGGTGGCGAACAGCCGCTGGATCACCACGTCGTGCAGATCCCGGGCGATGCGCTCCCGGTCCGCCAGGACGACGAGCAGCTCGCGCTCCTCCTGTGCCCGGGCCCGTTCCATCGTCAGCGCGGCCTGTCCGGCGAAACTGGCCAACAGCGGCAGGTCGTCGTCGGTCTTCCGGTTCTGTCCCGGCGGGTACGCCACGATCAGCACGCCGTGCAGGGTGTTGCCGGCGGTCAGTGGCGACACCACGGCCGGTCCGTCGGTGACGGCTGCCGGCCACCGGGCGGCCTTGGCCAGGCTGTCGAGCACCATGAGCTCGTCGTCGGTGACGGAGGCGGCGAAGGCGGTCTCGACGGCGGGCAGGATCGCGCCCACGAGCTGCGGCGGCGGGCCGTCGCCCGCGTCGGCGACCTCGACGGTGAACAGCCCCTCGTCCTCGTCGTACAGCAGCACCAGGACCAGCTCGGCCTCGGCCACCTCCCGTGCCCGCCGGGCCACCAGGGCCAGCGCGTCGGTGCGGCGTACCTCACCGAGCAGCACACTGGTGATCTCGGCGGTGGCCGCGAGCCAGCGCTCACGCCGGTGGGCCACCGCGTACAGCCGCGCGTTCTCGATCGCCACCCCGGCGGCGGTCGCCAGCGCGACGACGATCTGCTCGTCGTCGTCGGTGAACTCCGGCGCGCCCCGCTTCTCGGCCAGGTAGAGGTTGCCGAAGACCTGGTCGCGGATCAGCAGCGGCACGCCGAGGAAGCTGTGCATCGGCGGGTGGTTCGGCGGGAAGCCGTAGGACTGCGGGTGTCGCGTGATGTCCGACATCCGCACCGGGCGCGAGTCGAGGATCAGCATCCCCAGGACACCGCGGCCGTGTGGCAGTTCGCCGATCGCCGCGTGCGCGGCCTGGTCGAGGCCGTGGGTGACGAACTCGGTCAGCCGCCGGTCCGGCCCGATCACCCCCAGCGCACCGTAACGGGCGTCGGCCAGCTCGCACGCCGCCTTCACGATCCGGCGGAGGGTGGTCGGCAGGTCGAGGTCGGCGCCGATGCTGACGACGGCGTCCAACAGCGCCCGCAGCCGCTCCCGGCTGGCGACCACCTCGCCGACCCGGTCGAGCATCTCCTGCAGCAGCTCGTCGAGGCGTACCCGCGACAGCGGTGTCAGCCCCAGCGACGGAGACTCACGCGCCGCGTCGCCGTCGCCGGGTTTCCCCGTCGGATCCACCAGCCGAGCTTATCGCCGTACCAACCTGTCGAGTCGTGTCCATGTAGCGGTAAGTAACGCCGATCACCCCCTGCGCCCGGCCGGAGGTCACGACCCGGCACCGCCCCGTCGAACCGGACGGTTCGGGACTCCGACCCTCTGGACGCCACAAACACCCCCTGACGCCACAGACGTCGACCGGGGCACCGCCGCGCCCGGCGGTGCCCCGATCACGTCGTGGGCCGTCACCTCAGCCAGGGCAGCCGCCTGACGATCGGCAGCCGCTCCCAGTAGGCGCCGAACCCGAGCGTCCTGCCGGCCCCGACCAGCGCCAGCCCGGCGAGGACCGCGGCGAGGACGAGGTGGTCGTCCAGGAACGGGTTGGTCTGCGGGGGAAGCACGACAGACCACATCATCACGTACAGGAGTGCTCCGGCGGCCGCGGCGATCCGCACGCCGACACCGAGCGTCAGGGCCAGACCGATGCCGAGCAGGCCGAGCATGAACGCCCAGTTGGCGAACGCCGTGCCCGCGAGGGCGTGGTAGAAGCCGGCGAACGGCCCCTCCGATCCACTGAGGAAACCCTTGGTCGGGCTACCGCCGTCGATCCAACCCCTGTCACCCGGCGTGGCGAACCCGAGCCCGAAGAGCTTGTCGACGAAGGCCCACAGGAACGTCCATCCCAGAGCCAGGCGCACACCCGCCCACACGTACCGGGCCGCCTTCTGCGCGGCTGTCTCGGCCGGTGCGGAGCCGACCGCCGGGGCGGTCTTCCGCGGAGTCTGCCGCAGTGCCATCGCGGTCATGACTGCCACGTCCTCTCGTGTCGGTTTCCCGTTCCGATGCGGGGTACCCACCCGGGTACACCTCGATTCCACGCCACCGGACGGTGTGGCAGCAGGGGCGTCGGTCCGCGGCCCGGCGGGTCGGCGGTCCGTGCCCGCCGGGACCTTCGGCCCGCGACCCGGGGTCACTCCCCCGGGACCAGGCCGGACTGTACGGCCAGCAGCGCCAGACGGATCCGGTTGGGCGCCCCGGTCTTGGTCAGCAGGCTCGTCACGTGCGTCTTCACCGTGGTCACCCCGAGGTGCAGCCGGTCGGCGATCTCACGGTTGGACAGCCCGGCGCCGACCAGGGCCAGCACCTCGCGTTCCCGGGCGGTGAGGGTCTCCGGCAGCGCCGGCGCGGGCGTCTGGCCGAGACGCGCCCGTACCGCCTGGTCGACCAGCCGCCGCAGCACCCCCGGGTTGAACGGCGTCTCCCCGGCGGCCGCGGCGCGAATGGCCGCCAGCAGCTCGTCCGGCGTGGCGTCCTTGACCAGGAAACCGCAGGCGCCGGCGGCGAGCGCGGGGAAGAGGTGGTCGTCGTCGTCGAAGGTGGTCAGCACCACCACCCGGACGGCGGGCCGGCTGGCGTGGATGCGGGCGGTCGCCGTCGTGCCGTCCACGACCGGCATCCGCAGGTCCATCAGCACCACGTCCGGCGCCGTCTGCTCGGCCAACCGGATGGCCTGCTGGCCGTTCTCGGCCTCGCCCACCACGGTCATGTCCGGGGCGGACTCGCAGAGCATCCGCAGTCCGGCCCGGATCAGCCGCTGGTCGTCGACGAGCAGAACCCGGATCATGTGCCCACCCCCAACGGCAGTACGGTCCGCAGGCGCCACCCGGAGCCGTACGGGCCGGCGGTCAGTGTGCCACCGAGCAGTTCGACGCGCTCACGCATGCCGGTCAGCCCGTGGCCGGGCCCGGTCGCCGCCGGCTCCGGCCGCCGCGGGTCGCGCGACGGTCCGGCTCCCTCGTCGGTGAGCTCGCAGTGCACCGCGTCGTCGCGCACCTCTATCAGGAGCCGGGCTCGGGCCCCGGGGCCGGCGTGCTTGGCGACGTTGGCCAGACCCTCCTGGGTCAGCCGCAGGATCGCCAGCCCGCGTACCGTGTCGAGGGTGGCCACCGCCGGGTCGATCGTGGCGTCCACCGTCAGGCCCGTCCGGGCCGCCCGGTCCACCGTCGTCGCCAGCGCCTCCGGCAGCGCGCCCGGCTCGATCGGCACGTACCCCGGGCTGGTGCCGACGGTCGCCGGGTCGCGCAACACCGCCACCAGCCGGCGCAGGTCCGCCAGGGCGCTGGTGCCGCTGTCGTGCAGGTCGTCGAAGACCTCGGTGACCCGGGGGTCGGTGTCGCGCAGCACGTGCCGGGCCACGCCGACCCGCAGCACCATCGAGGCGACGTGGTGGGCGACGAGGTCGTGCAGTTCCCGGGCGATGGCGGCCCGCTCGCTGGCGCGGGCCGCCTCCGCCTCGATCGCCACCCGCTGTTCGGCCTGCCGGGCGAGTTGCCGGCTCGCCCGGATGTTCATGCCGATCAGCAGCGGCGCCCCCACCGTCACCGTGACGCCGTAGAGCCAGTTCAGCCACGCGGCCGGCAGCCGGTCGAGCGAGCTGACGAGGTACGCCGCCAGCAGCGCCGCCACGGCGACGGCCACCTGCCGGGTCGGTGCCCGCAACGTCAGCTCCACGACGGCCCAGGTGGCGCCGACCTGGGGCACGATCGGCGTGGTCTGGCCGAACCAGCCGGCGAGCCCGAAGACCACCACCAGGATGAGGGCGTTGGCCAGCGGCCACCGCACCCCGACCGGGCAGATCACGATCGCGGCGAGGGCGAACGCCCAGTCCACGGGGGCGTACGGATCGTCCGGATACGGACGCAGCAGCAGGAAACCGACGCCGCTGAGGGCGAGCAGCGTCAGGCGCAGCCACGCGTACCGGTCGTCGAAGAGCCGGAAGATCCAGCGGGAGACCACGGCGCCCAGCCTAGGCGTCCGGGCCGGTGTCACCCCGGGGCCGGTGGGGCGCCTCCGACCGGCCCGCGCCGGCCCGCGACCCGCCCACGTCGGCCGTTGCCCCGCCCGCGCCGGACGTCGGCCCGCCCGCGCCCGCCCCGGCCGTCCCGGCGACCGGGCCACCGGGGCGCAGGAGCTGGTGGCCGGCGCGGAGGAGCAGGTAGCCGAGGGCGCCGAGGGGTGCCAACAGGATGGTCACCACCAGCAGCGGCGCCATCACCAACGGGTGGATCCCGCGGTCCCGGCTGTCGAGGTACATCCAGCGGCCGACGAAGAGGTCGAAGGCGATCATGTGCGCCCAGGCCGCCGCCGCCACCGCCGGGTCGGTGAGCGCGGACTGGAGCCCGTCCAGGGTGGGTGTGGTCACCACCGGCCACAGGACGTCCAGCCGGGGCACGGCGAGGAGGGCGTACCCCAGCAGCGGCGGTGCGACGATCCACGGCGAGTTGGCGATCCGGCGGGTCCACGACCAGGTCGGGGCGAGGATCATCAACGCCCAGAACGGGGCGGCGAACCAGAACACCAGGTCGAAGAGGAGGCCGGTCACGCGTACACCTCCACCCGGGTGGGCTCCTGCGACGGTGCCGGCGCGGGCCGGCGGCGGAGCGCGAGCAGGGCGCCGCCGAGGGTGAGCGCGGCGAGCAGGCCGGCGGCGGCGAGCGTGGCGCCGTCCGGGTGGATCAGCGGTTGACCGCGCAGCGCCTGCCAGGTCACCAGGGCGACCAGGCCGGTGTAGCCGGCCGCGGCCACCAGGGTCAGCCGCAGGCGTACGTCGGGGTCGCGCAGCCGGGCAAACCGCCCGGCCAGCGCGGCGAGCGCGATCGCGAGCAGCGGCAGCGCCTGCAGGGCGTGCATCCCCACGAAGTGGGGGATCCGCAGGTCGCCTCCGGTGGTGCTCCAGCCGACGATCGGCAGCCCCGGTCCGCCGTCGGGAACCCCGACGCTGTGCGCGCCGATCAGGGTGCGTACGTCGGCGGCCCGCTGCTCGGGGGTCGGCAGCACCATGAGGTAGCCGAGGGCCATGCCGACCATCGCGATCGCCAGACCGAGCCGCAGGGTCCAGGCGGTCGCCCGGTCGGGCATCCGTTGGAGCAGCAGCAGGACGGCGAGGACCAGCGTGCCGCCGTAGAGCACCGCGATCGTGGTGGCCATCAGCGCGTAGATCGCGGTGTCCAGGGGCGTGGCGAAGTTGAAGTGGCTCTGCCGGCCCCGGGCGGCCTGCAGGACGATCAGCCCCACCTCGACGAACCCGGTCACGGCGACGACCGTTCCGGCCCACCAGGCGACCCGCCGGCCGCGCGTCATCAGCGAGATCATCCAGGCCAGCGTCGCCACGTAGGTCAGGAACGAGACGGCGAACTTGAACGGCTTGAGCCAGATCGGCGCCCCGACCAGGATCCGGTCGTCGACGAGGAGCCCGACCAGGGAGACGACCCCGAGCGCCGCCATGACGGCGGCGACGACCATCAGCGGCGGGTGCCAGCGGAACGCCTGGCGCAGCGAAACGCGAGACCAACTCATGGCTTCACGGTCGCGGACCCGCGGCCCCGGCACACCCGCCCGGAGTCCCGACCGGCGGCCACCGGGACGAGTTCGTCTCCTCCCACGGGAGGAGACCGGCGGTCCGACCCGTCGTTCGAGGCGCGCGCCCGGTCCGTGTCCGCCCGCGCCGCGAGGTCCGGCGTCACCGGGCGGCGCAGGTCCCGGCGCGGGGACCGCGGCCGGTCCGGGGACGCGCGTCCGCCCGAGGCGCGTCGACGGGGGATCAGCGTGTCCCGCCGCCGGCGGGCTGGTCCGTGCCCGGTGGCCGGCTGTCGTGCCCGCCGCCGGTCCGGCCCCCACCGGCCTGCCCGCCGCCGGTCCCGTCGTCGGCGGGCTGGCCTCCCCGGGCGAGCCAGAGGACGTACACCATCAGCGCCGCCGCGACCACCACCACGGCGAGGCGGCCTCCGTGCAGGGAGAGTCTCTCCTCGTACACGGTGACCCCGACCACGATGCTGGTGACCGGGTCGAGGAGCGCGATCGTGGTGAGGGGCGCGGCGATCCGGCCGCTCTGGAACGCGTTCTGGTTGAGGACCAGCCCGGCCGCCCCGACCACGACCAGGGCGTAGACGTGCCAGTTGGTGAGCAGGGTGGTCAGGCCGTGGCCGAGCTGGACGGTGACCGTCTTCAGCAGGGACGCGGCGAAGCCGTAGAGCAGGCCGGTGCCGACGCCGAGCAGGACGCCCCGGGTGGCGCCACCGATGCGCCAGGCCAGGACCAGGCAGAGCGCGAAGACCGCGGCGATGCCGGCGACCACCGGCAACCAGGCCCCGGTGGGTGCCGTGTCCAGTCCGGCCCGGGGCGCGGCGGCCACGAGGAACGCGGTCAGGCCGACCGCGCCGAGGACGACCGCCAGGAGGTCGCGCGCGTACGGGCGGCGCCGGGCGAGCGCCGCCGACAGCGGGATCGCCAGGAAGACCCCGGCCAGCATCAGCGGCTCGACCAGGGCGAGCGCGCCGATGCGCAGTGCGAGGGCCTGCAGCACCGTGCCGCCGAGGTCGGGCAGCCAGCCGAACAGCCACCGGGGACGGCGGAGCAGCCGCAGGAACAGCCGGGGATCCAGGGTCCGGGTGGTCTTCTCCTGTTTGGTGGTGGTCTGTTCGACCGCCGACCCGACGGCGAACAGCGCGGCCGCGGCCAGGCCGAGCAGGATCGCGGCGACGTTCATCCGGTACGCCCCACGGCGTGTCCCGGGCCGCGCCGCACCGGCGTGTCACGGGGCGAGGCGGAGGGAGGTCCGGTCCCGTCGACGGGGAGCAGGGCGACCGGGCCGGGGTCGGGAACGAACCGGGGTGGCTCGGTGACGTGCCCTCGCACCGCTGCCCTCACCTCCGGCCGGAGTCCCGCCTCGCCCGCCGCCGCATCGGGCCGGCGGCGACGCCGCGCCGTCGCGGCCCGTCCCGCACATGGTCCCGCCGGACACCCCGACGAGCACGGTGAACAGGAACGCAATCACCGGTTCGGTGGCATCGGGCTGTCCGGAGGCGAGGAATTCCCGCGGTGGTGCCTCCGGGGGCGCACCGGTCGGACCGGTCACCGCCGATCCACGTGTATCGACGACGGAAACGTGATCAGATAGGCTCCGTGCGATATCCGAAACAGTTCCGGAAGATTCTGCGGCGAGCGTGAGCCGCCGTCCCGACCGGCCTGGTATTCGCTGCACCGTATCGGCGTGCGGGAGGTGAACGTGCCGATGGTCGCGGGCCCCACGATCGGCGTACTCACCATGTCCATCGGATGCGACTATTTCGGCGGCATCCTGGGGGGAATCGCACGCACCACCGCGGCGGCAGGCGGCCGGATGATCGTCATCCAGACCCTGGGCGCGGGAACCTTCGACTTTGATCCTCCCGAGCCGCCGGACTTCCGGCACCCCGTCGCGTGGGACCACGTTTCCGCATTCGTGGTGATCCTCAACGCCGCCTCCCGGTCGTACCTGGAGGCGATCCGGCGCGCGGGCAAACCGGTGGTGATGATCAGCGATGACATGCCCGGCTTCGACTGCCCGGTGATCCTGCCCGACAACCGCGCCGGGGTCCGTCAGGCCGTCCGGCATCTCGTCGCGCACGGTCACCGTGACATCGCCTTCGCCGGATTTCTCGAACTGCGCGATTTTCGCGAGCGGTACGCGGCCTATCGGGACGCGCTCGTCGAGTGTGGTATCACGCCCCGGCCCGAACTCCTCTTCGACACCGGTGACAACCGGGAGAGCGGCGGAGAACGGGCCGCGCGGGCGATGATCGCCGCCGGGCTGCCCTCCACGGCGGTGATCGCGGGCAACGATCTCAACGCGATCGGACTGCTGCGATCGTTCGCGGCGGCCGGCGTCGACGTACCACGACAGCAGGCCGTCGTCGGGTTCGACGACATGGACGGCGTCGTCCACCTCACACCGAGCCTGTCCACCGTCCGGCAGAGCTTCACCGGGCTCGGCCGTCTCGCGGCGACGCTGGCGTTGCGGGCCGTGGCCGGTGACGAGGTCGAGACGCGGACCTACTACGTGCCCACGTCGTTCCAGCCCCGGGAGTCCTGCGGCTGTCCCGACCCGCTGACCCCGGCCTCGGCGCGCCGCCCGGCACCGTCCGCTGCGGAGTCCGAGCCGGGACCGACGACCGGACCGGGGTCGGTGGGGGAGACCAGCGCGGTGTCCGACCCGGTGGCGGAGACCGGGGCGGACGGTTCCCCGCCGTCACGGACCATCACCGCCGAGGACCTCATCACCCGGTTCACCACGCCCACGGCGTCGGAGATCATCGACCCGCTCCGCCGGGCCGTCCTCACCCGGGCCGGAGAGCAGGTCGTCCAGGCCATCCAGGGGGCGGCCGACGGCACGGGCGGGCCACCGCAGCTCGAACTCCGCCAGGCGCTGACCGCGCTGCACGAGGCGCACCGGCGGCGCCCCGAGGAGGTCGTCCACCTGACGCCGTACATCCGCGAGTTCGGCGCGCAGGTGGCGCGGCGCCTCGCGGAACACGACCCGGCCGCGGCCGAGCGCGCCCGGGCCGGCACCGAGCACGTTCTTGAGGTGCTGGCGCAGAGCCGGTTCCGGGCCCGGCGGGCCGAGGAGGTCGACTTCCTGGCGACCCTCAAGATGCTCTACACCGTCAGCAAGAACCTGCTGCGCAGCCACGAGACGGACCCCCAGGGGCTGGCCTGGATCCAGGACACCACCGCGCGCGCCGGCTGCCTCGGCCTGTGGTCGTACGACCAGGGCGGGGACGCGGGCGCCGACCGGGCGCTGGACGTGGTGACGATGTTCGAGCGCGACCGGGGCCCGGGGCCGACCCCGGCCGGCCCGGTGCCGGTCCGGGCCTTCCCGCCGGCCGAGCTCATCGCGTGTGCGGACCTGGACGCCGACCAGATGGTGTACGTGGCACCGCTGAACCTGGGCACGAGCGACTGGGGGATGCTCGCCCTCGTCGGCTCCATCGAGGCGGAGCTGGAGACCGGCCGCGAGATGATGAACCAGTGGGCGGCGCTGCTGGCGATCGCCCTCGACCACGCGGCGGTGTTGAAGTCCCTGCGCGCCCAGGAGGAGCTGCTGCGCCGGGCCGCCCTCTACGACCCGCTCACCGGGCTGGCCAACCGGACCCTCTTCATCGAGCGGCTGGAGCAGGCGATCAGTGCCCACATGCGACAACCCGACCGGCACTACGCCGTGCTGCTGCTCGACCTCGACGGCTTCAAGTGGGTCAACGACAGCCTGGGCCACCTGGCCGGCGACCGGCTGCTGGTCCAGGTCGCCGAGCGGATCCGCACGAGCGCCGCCGAGGCCGACGTCGCGGCCCGGTTCGGCGGGGACGAGTTCGCCGTGCTCCTGCGCGACCTGCCCGACGGCGCGGACCCGGTGGAGGTCGCGGAGCGGATCCGCGCCGCGCTGGACGTGCCGTTCCGGCTCGACGAGGAGGAGTTCGTCGTCTCGGCCAGCATCGGCATCTCGCGCGGCAACGCCGGCTACCAGAACGCCGAGGACGTGATCCGGGACGCCGACACGGCCATGTACTCGGCGAAGTGGCAGCGCAAGGGCTCGCACGCCGTCTTCGACGTCGGGATGCACGAGCGGGTCGTCGGGCGGCTGCGGACCGAGGCGGAGCTGCGCCGGGCCCTGGAGACCGGGGCGTTCGAGCTGTACTACCAGCCGGTGGTCCGGCTCGACGACGGTCTGCCGAGCGCCTTCGAGGCGCTGCTGCGCTGGCGGCACCCCGTACGCGGACTGGTGGCGCCGGACGAGTTCCTGCCGGTGGCGGAGGAGAGCGGGCTGATGCCACGCATCGGCCGGTGGGTCCTGACCGAGGCCTGCCGGCAGCTCGACGCCTGGCGACGCGCCGGCCTGGCCCCGGACGGGCTGCGGGTGAGCGTCAACATCTCCAACCGGCAGTTCTGGCACACCCGGCTGCTGGAGGACGTCGAGGAGAGCCTGCAGGCGGCCGGCCTGGATCCCTCGCGGCTGATCATCGAGATCACCGAGGGGGTCATCGTCCACGACCTGCCGGCGGCCCGGACCAGGCTGGCGGCCCTGCACGACATGGGCGTACGGCTGCACATCGACGACTTCGGCACCGGCTACTCGTCGTTGCAGGCCCTGCACCACCTCACCATCGACGCGTTCAAGATCGATCGATCGTTCGTGGCGCCGATGGAGAGCGACGGCCGCAGCCGGGAGCTGGTCCGCTCGATCGTGTCGATGGGGATCAACCTCGGCCTGGAGCTGGTGGCGGAGGGGATCGAGACGCCGGCGCAGCGGGACGCGCTCGGACACTACGGGTGCCACTTCGGACAGGGCTTCCTCTTCGCGGCCCCGATCGCCGCCGAGGCGGCCGGGGCGATCCTGCGCGGCGGTACGCCGCTCGGCCTGCCCCGGCTGACGGTGGGCGTCACCCGGTGACGGGCCGCCCGTCGGGGCGGGCACCGGACCCGTCCCGACGCCGGTCGGCGACGTCGGAGGCGGCCGTCGATAGCGGCCGTCTCCGGCCGACGTCGAAACCGTCCGTCTCCGGCCGACGTCGGAGGCGGCCATCTCGCGGCCGGTCGTGTCGCCGCCCGTCCCCGGCCGACGGCACGCCGTCGCCTCCGGCCCGACGGTGTGCCGCCCCCGCGTCCCGGTCAGCGGCCGGCGAGGCGGCGGATGGCGGTGGCCAGGGCGGGACCGTCGAGGTCGGCACCGGTGACGAGTGCCTGGATCAGCACACCGTCCAGCAGCGCGACGATGCCGCGGGCGGCCACGTCGCCGACGTGTGGCTCCAGCAGTTCGCGCAGGCCGCGTACCCAGGTCTCGGCGAGCGGGCGGAGCCGGGCGTCCCGCGCCGCGGCGAGGTAGAGCTCGTACTCGATCCGGGCGCGGTTGCGGTCGGCCAGGTAGGACTCGACGAGCCGGACCAGCGCGGCGACCGGGTCGTCGGCGGCGGCCACCTGCGCGGCCCAGTCGCGCAGGTCGGCCTGGAGGGCCTCGCTGGCCCGGCGCAGCCCGGCGGCGATCAGGTCGTCGAGGGTGGGGAAGTAGTAGGTGGTGGCGCCGAGGGGCAGGCCGGCGCGGGCGGCGACGGCACGGTGGGTGGTCCGGCCGATACCCACCTCGGCGACGACGTCGAGCACCGCGGCGGCGAGCGCGTCCCGGCGGGCCTGTGGGTCCCGGGGGCGCGGGCTACGCCGGCCGCCTCCGGCGCCGTTCCCCGCGCGGCCGGTGCCGCCGTCGTCCCGGCGGTGGCGGCCGGTCAATGGGTCGCCCCGCCCAGGTTGAGGGTGACGACCCCGGCCACGATCAGGCTGATCCCGACCACCTTGACCAGGGTGATCGGCTCGTGCAGGAAGGCGGCGCCGATGGCGACGATCGCGGCGGTGCCGAGGCCGGACCAGATGGCGTACGCGACGCCGACCGGCACCCCCTTGACCGCCTGGGAGAGGGCGGCGAAGGAGACCCCGTAGCCGGCGAGGCAGGCGACGGTCGGCCAGAGCCGGGAGAACCCGTCCGTGCTCTTGATCATGCTGGTGGCGAAGACCTCGGCCCCGATGGCCAAGGCCAGGTACAGGTAGGCCACGTGCCACACCTCCGTCTTGTACAAACGTACAAGATGGACTGTATCCCGTGGACGGTCGGCCACACGAGGGCGGAACGGACGGAGGTCACCGCCCCGGTCACCCCGTGACCTCGGCCGGCAGGAACGGGCTCGGGGCGCCACTCCAGGAGATGTGCAGCGCCTCCCGGGCCCGGGTGCAGGCGACGAAGAGCACGCAGCGCTCCCGGAGCAGGTCGGTGGCGTGCTGGATCGGGTCGACCTCGGCCGGGGTCACCTCCTTGCCGAACGGTACGGCGCTGGCGGTCACCCCGAGCACGGCGACGCACCGGAACTCCAGCCCTTTCATCGCGTGCATGGTGGCCAGCCGTACCCCGTCGACGTCGGCCGTCGGCTGGTCCTTGACCCGCACCGCCGGGATCCCGGCGTCGGCGAGCGCGTCGGCCACCTTCCCCAGCAGCAGGTTGAACCGGGTGCAGACGGCGATCTCGGCCGGGCGTACCCCCTGGTCGAGCCACTGGCGGACCCGGGCGACCAGGGCCGCCACCTCGGCCTGCTCGTTCGGGTACCCGCCGACGTCCGGCCGCCGGCCCCGCAGCAACGACCGGTAGCCGACCAGGCTGTCGAGCGTCCCGTCGCCGCCGAGGTCGTCGATCCGGGAACCGTCGAGGAGCCGGGTGGACCAGGAGAGGATCTCCTCCGTACTCCGGTAGTTGATCCGCAGCCGGAAGCTGCGCCCGGCGGTGGGGATGCCGAGGGCGGACAGCGACACCCGCGAGTCGTAGATCCGCTGGTGCGGGTCGCCGGTGACGAAGAGGTCGTCCGGGCCGCGGGGCACGGCGGCGCGCAGCACCCGCCACTGCGCCGGGTGCAGGTCCTGGGCCTCGTCGACCACCACGTGGTCGAAACCGTGCCTGGCCAGGTCGGCGTCGGCGAGCAGCCGCGCCGCGTCGGCACACAGTTGCAGGTGGGTGGTGGCCCCGGCGGCGCGCAGCTCGGCCCGGAACGCCTCGACCGCGGCCCAGACGCGCTCCCGCTGCCGGCCGACGAGGGTGGTGCCGCGACCCCGCCGGACCACCTTCTGGTACGCGGCCAGGTCCTCGATCTGGTGGGCGAGCACCACGTGCCGGAACTCCTGGGCCAGGAACTGCTCGGTCCAGGGCAGGTCGAGGCGGCGCCGCACCCGGCGCCAGAGCTGCCGTTCGTCGGCGTCGCCGAGCAGCCTCGGCACCCGCCCGGCCAGCTCGCGGACGGTCCGCACCGCGAAGGCGTTGACCGTGGTCACCTCGACCCGGTCGAGTCGTGTGGGATCGTCGTCGAGCAGCAGCGCCAGGTTCTCCCGCAGGGAGTGGGCGAGCGCCGTGGTGTAGGTGGTGAGCAGCACCCGGCAGTCGGGGGAGCGGGAGAGCAGGTGCCTGACCCGGTGCAGCGCCGCCACCGTCTTGCCGGTGCCGGGTCCGCCGGTCACCTGCACCGGCCCGTTGTACGTCGTCCGGTAGGCGACCCGGCGCTGCGACGGGTGCAGGAAGATCCGCCAGGCGGCGAACGGCTTCTCCAACATCTCGGCGAGTTCGTCGGCGCTGCTGACCAGGGCGATCCGGCTGGTGGTCCGGGCGATCGCGAGGGCCAGGCTGTCGTCGCCCGGGTCGCTGTCGTCGGCGTCGGCCGGGCGGCGTACGGCGACGATGTCCCGGTAGACCTCGTCCGGGGTGAAGCCCGCGGCGAGGTGCTCCAGCACCTCGTACTGGTCCTCGGGCAGCAGCGCGCCGAACGCCTCCAACTGCGGCCGGTCGATGATCGTCCGGACCGCGCGGAGCACCTGGTCGTCGATGCCGAGCTGGCGCAGCACGGTGTCGGAGTACCGGGCGAAGAGCAGGCTCGGCGCGGTCGCGGCGGCCTCCTCCAACGTCGGGGTGAGCTGTTCGAGCGCGACGACGTCGCGGACCTCCAGCGCCCGGGTCGCGGTGTTGACCGTGTACAGCCGTTTCGCCGCCCACTCGTACGCCGCGTCGTGCGGGACGACGTTGAGCAGCAGGAACGTCTCGCTGCCGTCGTCGGGGGCGAGCACCACGCCACGCCAGAAGTCGTTGATCCGGATGGTCCGCATCCGCGGGTCCCGGGCGTTCTGGACCGCCTCCAGGTGCAGGCCCTTGTCGGCGTACAGCTCGGCGATGCTGAGCCGCTGGAACTTGTCCATCGCCTTGCGCACGCCGGCCCGGACCGGCTTTTCGAGCTGCTCCCAGCTTGCGAAGAAGGTGTTGGCGAGCGCGAGTTGCGGCACGGCGGACCTCCGATGTGGTGGGTCGAGGTGGCGGGGTGCGACGGCTGCTCAGTCGATCAGTCCGCGCAGGGTTTTTGCCAGCGTGGCGAGTTTGTCATCCGCGCGGCGGCGCCGGTGTTTCACCCATTCCTTGCCCTCTGCCGCGATTCCTTCGAGCACGTGCAGGGTGTGGCCGAGCCCGGCGGCGTCCATCGACAGTTCGGCGATCTTGGTGGGGTCCTCGTCCTCCTGACGGGTTTCCTGGTTGGACTCACTGACCCGGATCGAGATCGGGTCTCCGTTGACCAGCGTCAGTTCGAAGGTCTGCTGTTGGGTGGCGATTCCGTCGATCCGGACGGAGGCGACCGCGTCGAAGCGGTAGTTGAGGCGTTGGGTGGTACGGCTCACGGCGTGCTCGAAGTCGAGGTCGATGTTGACCTGCCGGACCCCGTCGTCGGTGAGCAGGAAGAGCAGCAGGCGGTAGTGGCTGTACCGCCACGGACCGTGCGGGTAGCGCGCCTTCTTGCACGACGGCGCCGGTGCCTCGATGAAGGCGTGTGCGATCACCTGACTCGGGCGCAGCCGGCACTGTCGCATCGCCTCGTCGACCAGCACCTTGCGGTCACCTTCCAACCAGGCGGCCATCTCGATGTCCGAGGGTTTGTCGGACAGCTTGTGTACCCACCGGTGGTACGCGTCCCAGCGGGCCCGGTCTTGTTCGGCCCGCTCGATGCGATCGTCGGCGACCCTGCGGTACTCGGCGACGATCCGGAACGACGAGCGGATCGCCGGCACCGCCGACGCCGCCGCGAGCAGAGACCACGTCACGCCGGGCAGGGGCGCGGCCGACACCGCGGCGGAGACGGCCCAGAGACCCGCCGCGGTGAGGGTCGCCAGCCCGCCGACGTGGAGGCCCATGGTCCGAGGCGGTACGCGCAGCTGTATCCGATACGCCGTCAACGTGTCGTGTTCCCACCGTTTGCGGACATCACCGACGAGGTATCGCACGAGCCAGGCGACTCGTTCGGCGCCGATCCGCTGTTCGCGATACAGCTCGACGATCTCGTAACGGAGACGCCACCGGATGCCCGCCGTCTGGGCCAGCCAGTACTCGCGGTCGGTCCCGCGCGGGACGTACCGGCGGAAGTAGTAGTTGAAGAGCCGGTCGATCCTGTCGGCGAAGCCGTCCTTCGGCGGATCCACCGACCGCTGACGGGGTGGGAGCAGTTCCGCGTCCTTCGCCCGCAGCCGTGCCCGTCGGTAATACCGGTCGGCTCCGCCGACCAGGAAGGCGGACAGATTACGTTTATGATGACCTGGACAACCTGCTTTACTACAGCAAATCCACCACTTATCGGGGCTTGGTTGGCCGACGCGAGGGGCGAGAATGTCGCATATTGGGTTGCGACTGCGGTACGCAGCGGATGCTAACGAATTCGAAACCGGCGTAGCGGAAGCTGTTCGCGGAGGTGCCGCTGGTGACGAAGCATTGGCACGGGCGCTGCTGGCGGTTGGCGGTGATCGGCGTGTCACAATCGTCGCGGCGTTGGGTGAGGCTGAAGGGCCGTTTGGGGTCCCGGTTCTCAGATCGCTCGCACAAGAGAAACGCGAGGACGTCGACGTGCGGTGCGCCGGCCTGGTCGCCCTGAGTAAGAGGATCGGGGTCGAAGCGTCAGATGTGTTGGTCGACTGCTTGACTGACGAAAATGAGTCGGTCCGGCGCTACGCACTCAAATGTCTCGCTTGTGTGGGTGATGATCGTGGCTGGGCTCAGGTGTATGAGCTGCTTCGGGTCGCGTTGAGCGGGGCACCTCCGAGATTCCCCGACAGTCTAAGCTTCAAAACGCTTTCGCTTCAGTCGGAGAATCTTGCGGCGATCGGCTACTTGGCCCGTCATTTGACCACGCCGAATCGTCGAAGCGCGCTCGTAGATGTGGTTGTTGGTGGCTGGAATAAACTGTACTCCGCCGAGCAGCAATGGTTAGAGGAGTATTGTCGGTCTCTTACGCCAACGGGGCGACATGAACAAACGGAACTAGATGTCGGTTGGATAACATCGTGGCTGTGCCACCCGCTGATGTCAGCGCTTTATCAACATCACTGAGAGCGCGTCTTGGGGTGTGTGTCGCGCAGGGGTGCGGTCGGTGGGGGTTGCTGGTTCGGTGAGCGGGTGTGGACGGTGCCCGCCGCTATCCGTCCGGCCTGGCTGATGCCCTGTGGGAGATCGTCGAGCGGGTGCTGCCGTTGCCGCGGTGTATGGGCAGGCCGGAGAAACATTCCCGCTGTGTGGTCATCGACGCGATTCTGTACGTGCTGCGTACCAGGTGTTCGTGGCGGTATCTGCTGGGGGACTTCCCGTCCTGGCAGACGGTGTGCGGGCACTTTGGGCGACTCGACGAGCGGGGTGTGGTCGACCGGATGGTCGCCGAGTTGTGTGGGCGGGTCGGTCTGGCCCGCGGCCGCGTGTCGGAGCCCACCGCGGGGGTCATCGACTCGCAGGGTGTGCGGGCCGCCGACATCGTGCCCGCCGGCAGCTGCGGCTACGACGCGGGGAAGGAGATCAACGGACGGAGGCGGTTCGTCGTCACCGACTCCCTGGGGCTTGTGGTCGTGGTCTGGGTGGTTGCTGCCTGCTGGTAGAACCGTGACGGTGCGAGGGGTGCCCTGCTGGCCACGTATGGTTGCATGGTCGGATCGGGTCACGGTTTCGTCGGGTGCGGCCGCGCAGGCGGGCGCGGCGGACACCTGTGTGGGCTGGTTTCCCGCCTGGACCGTAAGAACGGGTGGACGTTTGCCGAGCATGCCGGGGACGTGTCACCGGACGGGATGCAGCGCCTGGTGCGGCGGGCGGACTTGGGGGCGTCGACGCGATCGGAGACGACGTACGGGACTATGTGGTCGAGCATCTCGGCGACCCCCACGGTGTGCTGGTCGTCGACGACACCGGCCTTTGTGAAGAGGGGCATCCGCTCGGCCGGCGGTGGCCCGACAGTACCCGGGCGCCGTCGGCCGGATCGAGAACTGCCGGGTGGGGGTCTTCCTGGCCTACCGGTCCGCCAAAAGGACACGCCGTAACCGACCGCCAGGTGCATCTGCCGGCGTCGTGGACCGACGACCGAAAGCGGTGCCCGGCGGCTGGCGTCCCCGATGCGGTGGCCTTCGCGACCGCGGTGGAGATCGCCCGCGGTCATGGTCGCCCGCGCCTTCGCGGCGGGGGTGCCGGTCGGCTGGGTGACGACGGGACGAGGCATACGGCCAGTCGACGACGCTACGGGCGTGGCTCGAGGAGCAGGACGCGTGCCGTACGTGGAGGCGACCCGTCGCAACGACGACCTGGCCACCACCGCCACGATGGGACAGGCCCGCGCCGACGAGCTCATCGCCGCGCTACCCGCCCAAGCGTGGTGCCGCCTGTCCACGCGGTGCGGGTGCACACAGGTCCCGCGAGTACTCGTTGGACCAGGACGGCGGTTCCGGTCACCCGCCCGCTGCACAACCCGGGCCCGGGGCACTGGCTGCCAACCCAGCTGCGGTATCTCCACCGGGGAGATCGCCTACCACATCCTGGCACGGGATCCGGCCGCACCCACGGTCGACCTCACCCGCGTGGCCGGCACCCGCTGGGCAATCGAGGAATGCCTCCAACAGGCGAAGAACCAGGCCGGCCTTGACCAGTACCAGGCCAGCAACTGGCGGGCCCGGATGCGCCCAACACCGACACCCGGCGCGCGGCCCGGCCCGCCCGCTCGTGGTCGGTGGCGAGCTGCCGTATTCGCGCGGCCCGTTGTCGGAGCTGGCCGGTCAGCCGGTTCAACTCGTCCGGATCCCCGTACATCCGAACCCTCCAAGGTCCATCGGGGGTGGCGTGACGGGCGCGTACGGCGCTGTCCACCCGGACATCCCCTTGCTCTCTGTTCGCCTTTGCTCAACACAGCGTGGCGTGTCGGGGCAAGGTGGTCGGCCGACGATGGGTGGAGGCGGACGGGGTCGTCCCGGGAGTACGAAGGTTCTTGTCAGCGATCCACACCTAGATGACACTAATCTTCATTCCATGCACCTATATCTATCCCTTGGTCCCCGACGCGGCCCTGACCCGGGAGATGACATGAGACGACCAGCCGTTGCCGTCCTCCTCTCCGCACTGCTCGCCATCCCCGGCGTCGGCGTGCTCCCCACCCCCGTGGGTGCGGTCGTCACCGCACCCGACGTGGGCGTGTTCGCCACGACCTCACTCGCACCCGGTCTGACGCTCACCGACGCCACCATCAGCGGACCGAACCGGGTCACCATCCTCACCGCCAACCTCGCCGAGCCGACCCTCCAGCCGACGTACCTCAACCCGGGCACGGTGAGTGCGACCGCCACGCTCACCACCATGGCCAACCGGGTCGGGGCGGTCGCCGCCGTCAACGGTGACTTCTTCGACATCGGCGCGACCGGAGCGCCCCGCGGGATCGGCATCTCCGACGGCACGCTGATCCACGGCCCGGCGTCCGGGTGGAACAACGTGGCGGCGCTCTTCGCCAACGGGGCGGCGAGCCGGGGCGCGGTGACCCAGATCTTCCTCGACGCGACCGTCACCCTGCCCAACGGGACCCGGCTGACCGCCACCAACCTCAACTCGCCGGACATCGCGGCGAACGGCATCGGCGTCTACAACCCGCTGTGGGGCGACCAGCCGCGCAGCCAGGTGCTCGACGGCGCCACCCGCGCCCGGGAAATCGAGATCACCAACGGCCGGGTGACCAGGGTGAGCACCACCCCCGGCGGCAAGGTGGCCAACGGGACCGTCGTCGTGCTCGGCGTCGGCACCGGCGCCGACGCCCTCGCCGGCATCGCGGTCGGCGACGCGGTCACGGTGAACTACGCCCCGCGTGGCGGCGGCGGCACGCCCCGGGTCGCCATCGGCGGCAACCTGGTGCTGCTCCAGGACGGCGTACCCACCACGGTGTCGCATCCGAAGAACCCGCGTACCGCGGTCGGCTTCTCCGCCGACGGGCTGACCATGTGGCTGGTCGTGGTGGACGGGCGCTCCACGACGAGCGTCGGCATGACGTACGTCGAACTGGCCAACTACATGAGGTCGCTCGGCGCCGACGACGCGATCAACCTCGACGGCGGCGGGTCGAGCACCCTGGTGGCCCGGATGCCCGGCGCCACCTCCGTCTCCGTGCGCAACACCCCGTCGGACGGCTCGCAGCGGGCCGTGCCGAACGGGCTCGGCTTCGTCTCCACCGCGCAGCCGTGGAGCACGACGATCGACAACACCACCCCCGGCCGGTTCACCGCCAGCGGCAACTGGGGCACCTCCAGCTACTCCGGCCAGCGGTACGGCACCGACTACCGGTTCGCCAACCCGGTGCTGGCCAGCGACCCCGCCTGGTACCGGGTGAACATCCCGGAGACCGGCAACTACCGGGTGGAGGTCTGGTATCCGGCCGACCCCGGCTACAACGACTCGACGCCGTTCATCGTGGCCACCACCAGCGGCAACCAGACGGTACGCGTGAACCAGCGCACCAACGGCGGCCGGTGGGTCTCGCTCGGGGTCTTCCACCTCGCCGCCGGCGACGGCGACAGGGTCGGGGTCAGCCGGTGGACCAGCGGCACCGGGTACGTCATCGCCGACGCGATCCGCGTCACCCGGGTCTGACCCGGGTCCGGTGTCCGCCGGCGGCGCCGACGCCGCCACGCGCCCCGGGGCGGAGTGACCGATCACGGCTGGTGCCGGAGGGCCGGCGTGCCGACTCCCCGGCACCAGCCTGCCGTCAGCGGTCGGGATCGTCGGTCTGGGCCCGCTCGTGGAACCAGCCGAGGTGTTCGACCAGCGTCCTGCGCGCCCCGGGGTCGACGAGCACGGTGAGCGGAAAGCCGGGTCGGAGCGCGAGCTTCGCGGCTGCGATCTCCACTCCCGGCACCGTGTTCAGCCGCCGCCGGAACTCCTCGCGCAGCGCGATGTCGTCGAACGGCGTACGGGTGCCGAGGTACTGGAACACGACCTCGACCCTGCCGCTCGGATAGATCGTCAGCGGCCAGATGGCGCCGAGCCGGTGATCCTCACCGCGGGCCAGGAGGAGGCAGGAGGTCTCGCTGCCGGTGCCGTAGCCGAGGGTGCCGCCCAGCTCGGTCCAGGCCGCGAGGACGGCCCTCGTGGCCTCGGCAACCTCCGGGCTCTGCAGCTCCGCCAGTTGCTCGGCGAACCGGGCGTTGCGGTCGGCGCGCGGCCGGGGCAGCTCCTCCGGTGTCATCCCGATGAGCTGCGCCAGCTCCTCGGTGACGATCCGCTGCGCCGGGTTGGCTCGCCCCAACCGGTCGAACTCGACGCCCTCCGCCCTGAGCACGTCGCGCGGATCGTCGGTGCGCTCCGGGTCCGGCCAGCGGAATCCGGGCGAGATGGTGCCCCCTGCCTGGAGTACCCGGTGCGCGTTCGGGGCGGGGTGGCCGGCCAGCCGGAACCCGACCTGAATCGGCGCGGTGCCGATGAGGGCGGCGACGTCGCCGTACGTCGTCCAGGAGCCGGCGGGAAGCTCGGCGAGGGCCCGGCTCATGACGTCCCAGGGGACCTCCGAGCGGGTGTCGGCCCCGGCGGTGGGACCGGGCCAGGTGGCGATGACGCGCTCGGCGAGGGCGTCCGCCCGAGCCTGGATCTCCGGGCGTCCCCAGCGGTCCCGACTGACGATGTCCCGGTTGAGCAGGAGCCCGCTCTTTGCCAGCCGCGCCCGCTTCACGGCGAACGAGCTGTTGCTCAGCTCGGGGTTGTAGCCGGTGAGGGTGAGGTTGCCGAGCGTGTGGACCAGCGACTCGTACGCCTCGGTGAAGGTCTCGTCGGCTCCGAGGTCCTCGCTCAGCATCTGCTGCCACGCCGGGGTGGGTGTCTGCGGCATGACGTGTTCGACGGTCAACGTGTCCGGCCTGACCGGCTCCTTGCTGCCGTACGACTCCTCCAGCCACTGCAACACCAGTTTGCGCTGGTGGGGGCGGCCGTTGAGGTAGAACGGCATCGACCGCACCGCGGAGCGGACGGCGGCGTCGGTGGCGTAGTACTTGCGCCCGGTCGACAGGTACACCCGGACCGCCTCGTCGACCGGCAGTTCCCGGCTCATCTCGGTGACGATCGACAGGAGGATCCGGTTGATGTTGGCGGTGGACCGGCCGATGATCAGCCGCCGGACGAAGAAGCTCTCGACGTACAGCATCGCCGAGGCGATCTGTGCGGAGGTGGCGGTCTGCTGCTCCCGGCGGTCGAGCAGGTGTAGCAGGAGCGGGTAGACGGTGGTGGCGCCCCAGGCGCCGAGCCGGGCGAGCCGGTGCCGGACCTCCGGGTCGTCCTCCTCCTCGGGGTGCAGGATGGTCCAGAGCAGGTTGCCGAGACGCCCGAAGCGGCGTACCTCGGCCTCGATCTCCTCCTCCGTGCGCAGGCGGTTCAGGCGCGCCTGCTGCGCCGAGTAGATGTCGGTCTGCTTGACCCGGGGGTTGCCCTGCACCAGGTCGAGCCAGAAGAGCAGCTCCAGCTCCTCGCTGCTGAGCCGCTGCTGCAGCGGCAGCCACAACGACTCGTAGACGGCCTCGCCCCGGGTCGGCAGCCGCATGAAGAGGTAGTTGCGCAGCAGGTCGGCCTGCTTGAGCCGCAACCCGGTGTTGTTGAGTGATTCGAAGATCCGGTAGACGTTGTCGCCGGCCTGGGTGGTGACCGAGACCACCGCCAGCCCGGAGATGACGGCGTCCTCGATCCGCTCGATGTCCAGCGGGTCGTCCGGGTCGTCGTGCGCGGCGAGTTGGTCGCCGAAGAACCGGTACGCCGCACCGACCGGGTCGCTCCCACCGGCCTGCGGGGTCGAGTCCAGGCAGGCGAGGTACGCCGCCCGGTCGGCCTGGGTGGGTAGGAGCTTCGGCCGATGCGTACCCGTCTTCCACTTGTTGATCAGAAACTGTTCGGTGATCCGTTCGCGGTGCTCGGGGCCCTCGTGCCGGGCCCGGTGGTCGCGGATGGCGCAGAGCAGGATGGACAGGGTGGTCAACCGCTGTTGGCCGTCCACCACCAGAAACTCCGAGACCCCGGCGGGGCCGTTCGCCGGGCTCGGCGCCAGCACGACCGAACCGATGAAGTGGGTGCGCTCCCGTCCTCGGCCCGGTCCTCCGCCAGCTTGACGACATCGTCCCAGAGCCGTTTGAGCTGTTCCGGCCCCCACGAATAGGGCCGCTGGTACAAAGGCACCTGGTACTGCTTCGTTCCCTCCAACAGCTCTCGTAATGTCGTCTCGCGTGCCGCGACCATGCCTTCTCCCGTCTCTGCGCGAAGCACCGAACGGGGCAAGGTGATATCAATTCACTGTGTCCTGCGGCAACCCGCGCCGGACCGGGAACCTCGCCGAATGGCAGAGGGCGTGGTACGCCGAGCCGGTCCGGTCGAGGTTTCCCCCGACCGCACCGTGGTCGGACGACGCGTCAGGAGTTCCACGTGGCGACCGTGACGTGGCGCCATCGCGGATCAATATGGGTGAGCGCACCGTGTAGATGGAGCGTTGGAATGGTGGCGGGCTGATGGTCCGGTCAGTGACAGTGGTGCGGCTTTGGCGGGGGTGGGGGGGTGGTGACGATCGGTGTCAGGGCGAGCAGGAGCGCCGCTGTCGCGGTCGACACCCGTCGCCGTGTTGATGCTGGGCTTGACATCGGGGGACCCCTAACGAGCGTCGTGGTCGGCGCGCGAGCCGACATCCCGCATATTGACATACGTCGAATAATGATCTGAACTCTCGGAAGGAGGAATTGTGCCGATGTCGGTTCCTGCGGTTACGTGAAATCTGCTCCATCAACCGCTATCGAACGATCGGGACACCGGCGTACAAAGGCCGGGTCTGGCCACCAGGGGCCATGATCCGGGGTACGGGGGGCATCGGCCGGGAAGAGTGATCGGTCCGGCTGGTGACCCGATCGCGACCCGTCCCCGGTCACGCCCGCGACCCGCGCCGCCCACCTGCGGTTGGGCCTGGTCGTTCTGGTGGCCCGGTGGGCTTCACCGCACGGACGCGTCGGTGGTCTGCTCCGGAAACTCCTCGATGCCGAGCACCCGCAGCAACTCCAGACGTTCGCGGGTTTCGGCGTCCGCCGGGGTGAACACCAACAGTTGCTGACCCTGGTCGGGTGTGACCAGGGTTTCGCAGTTCACCAGCAGGCGGCCCACCCGGGGGTGGAGGATGGTCTTGCGCTCGACGCGTCGGACACCCACCTCGTGTTCGGCCCAGAGTCGACGGAAGTCGGCGCTCACCGCCTGCAGCCGCTTCACGAGTCTGGTGACCGTGGGGTCGCCGGAGCGGCGGCCGGCGACCGCGCGCAGCTCGGCCACGAACTGGCGGGAGTGGTGCTCCTGCTCCTCGGGCGGGTGGACGGCGCGGGCGGCGGGCTCGGTGAACCACCGGTACACGAGGTAGCGCCGGTCGCCGGTGAACCTGGTGTGGTCGCCGGCCAACAGGACGGCCGCCCGGTTCTGGGCGAGGACCTCCCCGAGGTCGGACAGCACCATCGCCGGGGTGTCACCGAGCAGGTCGAGCATGCGGATCAGACCGGCGCGGGCCAGCCGGGCCACCCCCTCGGCGGGCGGTGGTCGGTGGCCGGCCAGGTGGAACAGGTAGTCACGCTCGTCGTCGGTGAGGCGCAACGCCCGGGCCAGCGCGCCGAGCATCTGGATCGAGGGCTGGCTGCTGCGGCCCTGCTCAAGGCGTACGACGTAGTCGACCGACATGTTGGCGAGCATGGCCACCTCCTCCCGGCGCAGGCCGGCGGTGCGGCGGCGGGGCCCGTCGGCCAGACCCACCTCGGCCGGGCGGATCGCCATCCGCCGGCGGCGCAGGAAGTCGGCGAGCTGCTCACGCTGCACGCGCCCATGCTCCCTCACGGTCGGCGACCCGAGCCAGGGAGCGGTTCTCCCACGATGGCCGCTCCTCTCCCGCCGGGCCCGGCGCCGGCACAGGGTGGGGACGGACGTCGACGACGGAGGAGAACGCGATGCAGACGAGGACCCTGGGCCGGGGCGGGCCGACGGTTTCCGCGCTGGGCCTGGGCGCGATGGGCATGTCGGGGGAGGTCTACGGGCCGGCCGACCGGGCGGAGAGCATCGCCACGGTGCACGCCGCCCTGGAGGCCGGGATCACGCTGATCGACACCGGCGACTTCTACGCCACGGGGCACAACGAGCTGCTGCTCGCCGAGGCGCTGCGCGGCCGGAGGCGGGACAGCTACCTGCTCAGCGTCAAGTTCGGCCAGTTGCGGGGGCCGCGCGGGGAGTTCGGCGGGCAGGACAGCCGTCCGGAGGCGGTGCGGAACTTCCTGGCGTACTCGCTGACCCGGCTCGGCACCGACTACATCGACATCTACCGCCCGGCGCGGCTGGACCCGACGGTGCCGATCGAGGAGACCGTGGGCGCGATCAAGGAGATGGTCGACGCCGGGTACGTCCGGTACGTCGGCCTCTCGGAGGTCGACGCCGAGACGGTCCGCCGGGCGCACGCCGTGCACCCGATCGCCGACGTGCAGATCGAGTACTCGCTGTTGTCCCGCGCGGTGGAGGCGGAGGTTCTGCCCACGCTGCGGGAGCTGGGCATCGGCCTGACCGCGTACGCGGTTCTCGGCCGTGGCCTCCTCTCCGGGCGATGGACCGCCGGCCACGTGGCCGGGCCAACCGACTCCCGCGGCTTCAGCCCTCGGTTCGCCAGGGGGAACGTGGAGCACAACCTTGCCCTGGTGGAGGCGTTGCGTCGGGTCGCCGAGGCGAAGGGCTGCACCGTCGCCCAGCTGGCCATCGCCTGGGTGGCCGCGCAGGGCAGCGACATCGTGCCGCTGGTCGGTTGCCGCACCCGTACGCAGTTGGCCGAGGCGGTTCCCGCCCTGGAGCTGAGCCTCAGCACGGACGACCTCGCCGAGATCGAGAAGGCGGTGCCGCCGGGTTCGGCGCGTGGCGACCGGTACCCGGCCGCGTTCATGGCCAGCCTCGGCGTGGGGAACTGAAGCCGGCACCCGGTGCCGGGCCGGGCGGCCCCGGTGTCGGTACGCCCGAGGGTGGAGTACCCACCCGAGGCCCGACGCCGGGGCCGCCCGCGGAGCGGTGGACGTTCCTGGCCTGCCGCCGCGCCCGAGGACGGCGACGGG
>ERZ777003.1945-NODE-1945-length-27091-cov-12.524042_pt1 | contig 27091 bp, 21 predicted proteins | sample MGYA00374956_ERZ777003 | MGnify/ENA primary metagenome ERZ777003 (study PRJEB29302, sample SAMN06268252) | bioreactor metagenome | isolation source: Joint BioEnergy Institute, California, USA | place: USA:Joint BioEnergy Institute, California, USA | collected... | reverse complement strand
TCGTCGTCGGGTTTGCGCCTGCTTAAAACGCCTGCTCCAGCGAGGAGCGGCTTCAGGAGCAAGGTGGAATCTGCCAGATGGATGCCTTCGTCCGCCAGCACCTTTGCGACGCCTCCGATGAGCGCATCCGTGTTCTTGGTTCCAAGGGACGTCAGGAGCTTGAACAAACGCCAGTCGGGCCGGATCGACGAGAAAATCTTGGTGTGCTTCACCTGGCCGCACATCATCAGCTCCTTGATTCCTTCCGACTTGCAGATCTCAATCAGACGGCTCAGAGCTCCGAGACTGATCCAGTAGGTGCGGGCCGCTAACGCCTCGATTTCGCGCGACGCTTCTTCTTGAATTCCAATGGCGATGACTTCGTGTCCCAGTTGACGCGCCGTCTCGAGCGCCAGAACCGGAAACCGGCCATTGCCGGCGATCATGCCGTACTTCATTTGATGACGCCGCGCTCCGAACTGCGAATGAAGGCGAACAATTCCTCGATTTCCGGGCCGGGCGGAACTTCCGCGCGAATTCGCTCGAGCGCCTGTGAAGTATTGAGGCCGGAGCGGGTTAGCAGGCGGAACGCCGTCTGCAGCGCTTCAATCGACTCGTTGGAAAAGCCCCGGCGTTCAAGTCCCGTGCGATTTGCGCCGAAGACCTTCGGCTCGCGCGGGGATACTGTGAGCGAAAAGGGCATCACGTCCTGCGTGATGACGCTATAGCCGCCGATGTAGGAATGACGGCCGATCCGGCAGAATTGATGCACGCCAGTGAAGGCTCCAATCCCGGCATAGTCCTCCACAACAACATGCCCCCCGAAGGTCACTCCGTTTGCCGCAATCGTGTGGTTGCCGATCGTCACGTCGTGGGCGACGTGCACGTAGGCCATCAGGAGATTGTCGTTGCCCACGCGGGTCACCAGTCCTCCGCCTTCGGTGCCGCGATGAATGGTAACGAACTCGCGGATCTTATTGCGGTCGCCGATGCGCGTCTCGGCCCGCTCGCCGCGATACTTCAAATCCTGAGAAGCGACGCCGATGGAAGAGAAGGGATAGAAAATGTTGTCCTCGCCGATCCACGTGGGCCCTTCGATGTACAGATGACCCATCAGCCGGGTTCGCGCGCCGATTTCCACCTCTGGTCCGATGATGCAATAGGGGCCGATCTCGGCTGATTCGTGGATTTTTGCCCGGGGATCGACGATCGCGGTCGGATGAATGGGCATTCCGTCGCGCCTAGCTCGCTGTACCGACGCTTGCCGGCGCCGCTTCCTGCTTCCGATCAGCGAGCTTGCACATTACCTCCGCCTCTGCCACGACAGCGCCGTCGACGGTGGCCGTCCCGTACATCTTGGCCACTGTCTGTTTGCGTTTCATCACCTTCATCTCAATCTGGAGCTGGTCTCCGGGCACAACCGGCCGGCGGAACTTTGCCCCTTCAATCGATGCCAGGAAGACCAATTTATTGTCGCGATCCGGAATCTGGCTCAGCACCAGCACTCCAGCCACCTGCGCCATTGCTTCCACAATGAGGACCCCGGGCATCACCGGAAAATCCGGAAAATGCCCCTCAAAGAATGGCTCATTGATGGTGACATTCTTGATTCCAACAATCCGCTCCTCCTCCAATTCAATAATGCGGTCGACAAGGAGCATCGGATACCGGTGCGGTAAAACGTTGCGGATCGCGAGAACATCCAGAGTTGACATGTGGAACCGATATTATAGCAGTCGATGGACCGCTTCCTTACTTATGCGCAGTCGAAGCAAAAGCAGCTGAAAACGTTTCTGCGCCGTTTGGTCGAATGTGAATCTCCCAGCGATGATCCCGCCGCCGTCGACCGCTTCGTCGATCTCTTCGCTTCGGAGGTTGCGGATATCGCGAAGGTGAAAACCTTTCGTGGCGGCAAGTATGGACGCCACCTGCGCTGCACGTTCTCCCTGCCGGGGAGGAAAAAGGAAGGGCAGATTCTCGCTCTTGGCCACTCCGACACCGTATGGCCGCTCGGTACTTTGCGCAGCATGCCGTGGCGGGAGGCGGATGGGAGACTCTGGGGGCCGGGGGTTCTGGACATGAAGTCCGGGCTCGCATTCTTTGTGTTTGCGATGCGGGCGTTAAGGGATCTGGAGATTCCTGTCCGGCGCCGCGTTGTCCTTCAAATTAACTCGGACGAGGAAGTCGGAAGCAATTCGTCCCGGCCGCTGACGGAGGAGGCGGCTCGTGAGAGCGTAGCGGTGCTGGTGCTGGAGCCGGGCACCGGCCTGGAAGGGAAGCTCAAGACGGCCCGCAAGGGCGTCGGCGGCTACACGGTGAACGTAGAGGGCCGTGCCTCGCACGCCGGGGTCGACTTCGCTGCTGGCGCCAGCGCCATCGTTGAACTGGCGCGGCAGATTGAGCGCATTTCCGGTTTCACGCGTTTGGACAGAGGCATCACGGTAAATCCTGGGGTGATTCGGGGCGGTACGCGAAGCAACGTAGTCGCTGCCGAAGCAAGCGTGGAAGTCGACGTTCGAGTTCCAAAAATGAAGGATGCGTCTTACGTGGAGAAGGCGTTCCGAAGTCTCAAGCCGGTCGATAAGCGCTGCCGGATTGAGGTGAGCGGCGGTCTGAATCGTCCTCCGATGGAGCGGACCCCAGACGTGGTTGAGCTCTTTCGGATTGCGCAGGCCCAAGGAAAGGAACTGGGCGTTGCTGTGGAGGAGTCGGCCACGGGCGGGGGTTCGGACGGAAACTTTACGGCAGCCCTGGGAATACCGACCCTCGACGGGTTAGGCGGCGTGGGCGAAGGAGCTCACGCGCCGAACGAGAGCATTCTGATTGACCGGATTCCGGATCGCGTCGCCCTTCTGGCCCGAATCGTCGCCGCGCTGTAATCGCCGAAGATGTGGGACGATAGAAAAAAGACCCTTTTCTTTCGGAGACACTTCCATCTGTAACGAATCGATCCGCAACATCGCCATCATTGCGCACGTTGACCATGGCAAGACGACCCTCGTTGACGCCATGCTCAAACAGAGCGGCATTTTTCGCGAAAACGAGAACGTGGGCGAGCGTGTCATGGACTCCAATCAGCTGGAGCGTGAGCGCGGAATTACCATCCTCGCCAAAACCACTGGCGTGCGGTATCGCGGCGTCAAGATCAACATCGTCGATACGCCCGGGCACAGCGACTTTGGCGGCGAAGTCGAACGAGCGCTGAAGATCGTCGACGGAGTCATGCTTCTGGTCGACGCTAGTGAAGGCCCGCTGCCGCAGACCCGCTACGTGCTGATGAAAGCGCTTCAGGCGAGGCTGCCTCAAATCGTCGTGATCAATAAGATAGATCGCGCCGACGCTCGCATTGCCGAGGTCCTCAACGAGGTTTACGATCTGTTCATCGATCTCGACGCCACCGAAGATCAGCTCGATTTTCCCGTCATCTACACGAATGCCAAGGCGGGCATCGCAAAGAGCGCGCTCGAGGACGATTCCGCCGATTTGCGCCCTTTGTTTGAGACCATCCTTCGCCGCATTCCCGGTCCGGGCGGCGATCCCGGCGTCGTGCTTCAGTTACAGGTAGCCAACCTCGATTACAGCGACTATCTCGGACGCCTCGCCATCGGCCGGATCTTTTCCGGAAAACTTTGCGTTGGTGACGCGGTGAGCATCTGCAAGCTGGACGGCTCGATTCAAAAGACCAGAATCACCAAGCTGTACTCCTTTGAAGGCCTGAAGCGAGTCGATGAGACGCAGGGTGGTCCAGGCGACATCCTTGCTATTGCAGGCGTTGAGGGGATCACCATCGGAGAAACGATCTCAAGCGCCGAAAATCCTCAACCGCTGCCGCCCATTCAGATCGACGAACCCACGATCGCGATGACATTCACGGTGAACACCTCGCCGTTTGCCGGCCGGGAGGGGACCTATGTGACGTCGCGGAATCTGCGGGAGCGCCTGGAGAAGGAACTCCTGACCAACGTATCCATCAAGGTCGAGGAGGCGGGCGGCCCGGACGCGTTCAAAGTCATGGGCCGCGGCGAGCTCCAGCTTGCGATTCTTATCGAGATGATGCGTCGGGAAGGCTATGAGCTGATGGTCGGTAAGCCGCAGATCATTACGCGGGAGATTGACGGAAAGCTGCATGAGCCTCTCGAACTCCTGGTTGTTGACGTTCCTGAGCAGTTTGCCGGAGTGGTGATTGAAAAGATCGGCCACCGGAAGGGGAAGATGTCGAAGATGGTCAATCACGGCAGCGGAAGAGTCCGGCTCGAGTTTGAAATTCCCTCGCGCGGCCTCATCGGAATGCGCAGTGAGATGCTCACGGATACTAAAGGCACTGCCATCATGAACTCGCTCTTCCATGGCTACATCGAATGGCAGGGGGAGATCGAAACACGCCCAACGGGGTCATTGGTGGCCGACCGTCCGGGGAAGGCAACCAGCTACGCAATCTATAACCTGCAAGAGCGGGGAACGATGTTTATTGCGCCTGGAACCGAAGTGTACGAGGGAATGATTGTTGGCGAGAACGCCCGCGATACGGACCTCAATGTCAATATCGTCAAGGAGAAGAAGCTGACGAACATGCGCGCTTCCACTGCCGACGAAGCAATTCGTCTGGTCCCGCCGCGGGTTTTGAATCTGGAACAGGCGCTCGAATTCATTCGTGACGACGAGTTTGTCGAAGTTACACCGAAGTCAATCCGCTTGCGCAAGAAAATATTGAAGGCCAGTCAGCGCTAGCGGCGCGGCATAAGGGGAGGGACATGCGGCAGATCAGCGTTGGGCTCGTCGGATACGGTCTTGCCGGTTCCGTCTTTCATGCGCCGCTGCTTTCGGCCTCGAAAATGTGGCTGGCCGCGGTGGTGACGAGCCGGGTCGAACAGCTGAAGGCGGATCTGCCGGAAGTCGAGGCAGTGCCCTCGCTGGATCGGCTGCTGGCCGATTCCGACATTGAGCTCGTAGTCGTCGCCTCGCCTACGGCGACTCACTTCGAAATTGCCCGCGCTGCGCTCGAGCATGGCAAGAACGTTGTGGTGGATAAGCCCTTTACGGTGACGGTCCGCGAGGCGGATACTCTCATCGAGCTCGCCGCGCGGCGCAACCTGCTGCTCAGCGTGTTTCAGAATCGCCGGTGGGACAATGACTTTCTCACCGTAAAGTCCTGTATCGAGCAGGGCGAGCTCGGCGCTATCTATCACTTTGAGTCGCACTTTGATCGCTTCCGCCCGCGGATTCGTCCCGGCTGGCGGGAAGAACCGGGGCGCGGATCAGGAATTCTCTACGATCTTGGTGCGCACCTGATCGATCAGGCGCTGCTGCTCTTCGGCATGCCCTCGGCGGTGACAGCCGATGTGCTTGTACAGCGAAGCGATGCCCGGGCGACGGATTACTTCCACCTCATCCTGGACTATGGCCGTATGCGGGCGATTCTCCATGGCTCGGCCCTCGTGTGCGGCCCGGGTCCTCATTTCCTGGTTCACGGCGATGGCGGGAGTTTCGTGAAGTACGGGATGGACAGTCAGGAGGAGGCGCTCAAGGCTGGCAAGCGGCCCGGCGATCCCGAATGGGGGCTCGATAAGCCGGAGCAGTATGGAGAATTGACCCTGGCCGACGGAACGCGTCGCCGTGTGGAAACTATCCGCGGCGGGTATGAGCATTTCTACGAAGGGATTGCCGCTTCTCTCCTCCATGGGGCCCCGCCTCCCATCAATCCCGTTGATTCGCGCAACGGACTAGTAGTGATCGAAGCCGCCTTACGGAGCGCCGCCGAACGGAGAACTGTGGCGATCATCTAGCAACGCTGCCATTTTCTCCTCCTACCTCAGGGCGGAATCGGACGCAGAAACGAGTTAGACTGTAGAATCGAATGCGTCCAATTTCGATCATCCTGCTTTTATTCAGTGTTATTTTCTGGCCGGCCTCCGACGCCCAGGCAAAGTCGAAGCGGGCCAAGAATGTGATCCTGTTCCTCGCCGATGCGGGCGGTGTTGCGACGCTGAGCGCCGCCAGCATTTACGGCTACAACGCGCCGCAGAAGCTGTACGTTCAAAGCTGGCCTCATGTGGCGCTCTCCGACACGACTCCGCTGTCGCGCTGGGTTACCGACTCCGCTGCCGGCATGACCGCCATCGTCACCGGTCAAAAAGTGCCCAACGGAGTGATCAGCCAGGGTGCGGACACGGTTCGCGGCAAGAAGGACGGAACTCCTCTCAAGACGATCCTCGAGTATGCCGAGGAGCGGGGGCTTTCGACCGGCGTGCTCACCAATGTCGGCGCTGCGGACGCCACCCCTGCCGCCTGTTACGCCCATGCAAATGATCGCGGCAAGTGGGGCGAGATCTTCCTTCAGATTTTCGAACCTCGCTTCGGCGACGGCGTTGACATCGTCATGGGACATGGCCGCAAGCGGATCTACGAGTCTGTGCGCGCTTTGGGCAAGGACCTGGACGCGGTGGCGCGCGAGCACAACCGTCCGATTTACTCTTCGCTCGACGCTGTTCCCGCGGACGCCCGCCGCCCGATCGTGATCATGGATGAAGGCCTGGATCTGGCCGCAGCAGCTCGCAAGGCAATCTCGGTCCTGTCTCGCAACTCCAAAGGCTACTTCCTGATGATTGAATCCGACGCCCATACGAATTCGCCTGACGCCGGGCTTTCACGCCTTGTTGCCTTCGACAAGCTGATCCGCGAAATCGCCTCCACCGTCAATCTGGATGAGACGCTGCTGATTTTCACGGCCGATCACTCCTTCGATTTCCGGGTCGTCAGCGGCAATCCCTCGGATTCTCTCCTGAAGGGCTACGACGAGTGGCGCGCCGCCAATGCGGGAAAGAAGAAAGAGCCGATCCGCCTTCCGTACGTGCGAATTGAAGACAGTCATACGGGCGAGGAAGTAGTGGTTGCCGCAATCGGACCCGGCGCCGAGCGCGTACGCGGCTTTTTGCCCAACACCGAGCTGTTCAGGATCATGCTGGACGCCTACGGCTGGAAGGAATCTGCTGCAAAAGCGGCCTCCGCCAGTTCCAGATGATGCGGTGTGCGGCTTTCGAGCCCTTCGGGCGGTGACAGGATTGCTACTTCCACAGGCGGGATAGGGGGTAAGTCGAGCTAAGACTTATGTAGAGCGTGTTGTTGACCTCGAATATCCTGCCGTTGCGCTCCGCCAGAAACTGGTTGAAGTAGCCGAATTCAATCGCTGCAGTCTGTCCCAGCGATCGTCCAAGCCCCAAAAAGAAGCGGTTTTGATCAAAAGACCGTGCTCCGATGTTCGGCGGGATTCCAAAAAAAATCTCGTCGAACATCGCCAGATACCACCTGGTTTGCCTGCCGCCCCGATGAAATGGATAATCAACCTTCACCTGATAGCGGAATCGATTCTGATATGTGTATTCACCGTCAGGATTCTGCGGGTAGGCCACCCATCGCTGCTCAAGGCGGAACCGGTGGCTTAGCCGGATGCGCTTGTAGCTGGGGCGAAACTGAATCTGTTCAAAGATGCGGTCTTCATTGTAGGCGGCGGGGGCGGGAAAGTCTCCGTATGGGTAAGTGCGGACGAAGGCATATCCGAAGGTCAGCATAACTTTGGGAGACAAGGAATAATTGACTCCCGGCCGGAGAAGCAATTGCTGCCATTGCGTCACAATTTCGCTTCGCCGCCATTGGCCGTCGAAGTGAAATCCCCAGGGCCCGGCGATTGGATGATCTCCTGAATAGACGTACCACCCGTGCTTATTGATCTCGAAGATACGAGAATCCTGTGCGAGGCCCGGCGTGGAACTCAGCAGGCACAGAAGGATGGCGTATTTCAGCATGACAGGCATGCTGAGGGAGGAATTGTGTCAGCCGTCCGGCTGGACATCGTAGCCACCTAGTTGGAACCGGAAGGGGTGCGGCTGGTTACACTTGCTTGTGCGGAGGGCAGGGGAAAAAGCAAGAGGAGGTTTGCATCCAATTGCTCACTCTGATATTGTCTGTTAACACGCTACGTAGTGTAGCTAACAGTTTCAGGCAATGTTTCCCAATTGGTCAAGGATCAGGGCGGTTGTGCTGGCCAGCGCCGTTTCCCTTTCGGGGTCTGCCTTGGCGGCTGAGGGAAAGTACTCCTTTGAGGATGCTCAGAAGCTGCTGAAAACGTACTGCCAGGGATGCCACCAGGGTAAGTCGCCGTCGGGCGGTTTCAATGTGACGCGGCACGCCAGCATGGAAAGTTTGCTGAAAGACCCGCGCGCCTGGACAAGAATGATGAATCGCGTCCGGGACGGCGAAATGCCTCCGCCAAACGTACCCGCGCCGGATATGGATCAGCGGGAAAAGTTTGTCGAGTGGGTGCAAGCTACGCTTCGCACGGCTGCTTGCGCCGACGGAATCTCTCCGGGCCGTGCCCCGCTTCGGCGTCTAAACCGAAACGAATATGCCGCCACAATCCGTGACCTTCTGAATATCCACATCAACGCCGGGCATGCGCTTCCGGCCGACGGCGCCGGGGGAGAGGGTTTTGATAATGCGGCTGAGACGCTTTTTCTCTCGCCCATTCACGCGGAGAAGTATCTGCAGGCTGCCAAGAGCGCGCTCGAGTACGCAGCAAAGGATCCGAGGGCAAGAGAGGTCTTTCTGATCGCGAAGCCTGGTCCGGATCTTTCCGAAGAAGAGGCCGCTCGCAAGATTCTGACCGCCTTCCTTCCGCGAGCCTTCCGGCGTCCCGCGGCCGATGAGGAGGTTAAGCGGTACCTGGACCTGTTCCTGGAAGCCAAGAAGAACGGGGATTCCTTCGATGCCGCCATCCTCTACGCGCTTCAAGGCGTTCTAGTTTCTCCGCATTTCCTCTTCCGGATCGAGCCCCCGAATCAGCATCCTGAGCCGCGCCTCCTGGACGACTACGCGCTGGCATCCCGGCTGTCGTACTTTCTGTGGGGCACGATGCCGGATGAAGAGCTCTTTGAACTCGCATCCCAGCGCAGGCTGCAGGATCCGGCGATTCTGGACTTTCAAATTACCCGGATGCTGAAAAGCGCCAAGACGCGCGAGTTTGCGGAGCAGTTCGTAGAGCAGTGGTTGGGTACGCGCGAGCTTGGTCGCGACATAAAGCCGGATACGAAGCTTTTCCCGGCCTACGACGACGAGGAAATCCGCTCGGCGATGCGCTACGAGCCAATCCTCTTCTTCCAGGAGCTGCTGACTGACGATCTGTCGCTGTTGAACCTACTGGATTCGAAGTTCACGATCCTGACAAACAAGCTGGCGCGGCATTACGGCTACAAGATGCAGGGGCTCAGGCAGCAGCCACAGCGTATGGCTCTGCCGGAGGATAGCCGTCGAGGCGGACTGCTTGGCATGGCCGCTGTACTGGCTGTTACTTCGTACCCTCACCGTACCAGTCCGGTATTGCGCGGTAAATGGATCTTAGAGGCGATCCTTGGCACCCCGCCGCCTCCTCCGCCGCCGAACGTTCCGCAGCTCGAAGAGAGCCATGATGGAGCCGCGCCTAAGACCTTGCGCGAGCGGCTCACGAAGCACCGCGAAAACCCGGTTTGCGCCAGCTGTCACAGCCGCATCGATCCTCTGGGATTTGCGCTGGAGAATTTCAACGTCGTTGGCCAATGGAGAGATGAAGATGCCGGGAAACCGGTTGACACAATGGGACAGCTCCCGGATGGCACAACGTTCGATGGGCTGGAAGGTCTCAAGAAAGTGCTTTTGGAGCGCAAGACGCTCTTTATCCGCAACTTAACGGCAAAGATGCTCGGCTATGCTCTCGGACGCGGTCTTTCGCTCGAAGAGTACTGCACGGTGGATCAGATCGTGGCGGATTTAGAGAAGAACAACTACAGCGCTCACGCCTTGATCCGAGGGATTGTACACAGCATTCCGTTCCGCTATCAGGAGGGAACGGTGGCGAATCGGCCAGTTACTGTCATGACTGCGAAGCAGGAGGAAATTCGATGATTCAGAGCAGGTTCCCCATCTCACGAAGGACGATGCTCCGGGGAGCAGGCGCAGCCCTGGCGCTCCCCTGGCTTGAAGCGATGATGCCGGCCTCCGCGCGTGCGGCATCTCAGTTCCCGGTCCGCATGGCTGTCTTGTATATGGCGAATGGCATTCACCCTGACATGTGGACTCCACAAGGCGAGGGGAGCAGCTTTGAACTTTCTCCGACCTTAGAGCCGCTGCGGGACTTCAAGAAGGACCTGCTGGTGCTGACCAATCTTTGGAACGAGAGCGCCAAAGGAGGGGAAGGCCATTACATCAAGACTGCCGGCTTCCTTACCTGCACTACGGCCAACAAGACGCTTGGCGTGGATATCAACATTAACGGCGTCTCGATGGACCAGGTGGCTGCCTCGAAGGTCGGCAAGCGCACGCCGCTTCCTTCCCTGGAGCTGGCCGTAGCACCGGTTACCACTGGCGTCGATAAGAACGTTGGCTATACCCGGGTCTACGGATCGCACATTGCCTGGAGCAGCCCTACCACCCCTCTGGCTCGCGAGATCAATCCGCGCCTTGTTTTTGAACGCCTTTTTAACGCTCAAAAGCCCCAGCATATTTCAGCTAAACAGGATCGCCTGCTGCTCGACCGCGTGATGGACGATGCGCGGCAGTTGAGAAAGCAGCTCGGGTCCGCCGATCGCCATCGCCTCGACGAATACCTCTCCGTTGTCCGTTCGCTCGAAGAGCGCCTGGAACGCGCCAGCAGGCCGGAGGAGAATGACTGGAAGCCGCTGGCAGACATTGACGGCGAAGCGAAGCCTCCGGAGGTGCCGAAGGATCACACCGAGCATGTCCGCCTGATGCTCGACATGATCGCGCTTGCCTTCCGCACCGATACAACCCGTATCACGACGTTCATGTTCGGTAATGCGGTGAGCAATCAGAACTTCTCCTTCCTCGAGGGAGTTTCCGGCGGCCACCATTCGCTCTCCCACCACGAGAACGATCCCGACAAACTCCGGCAGTATCAACTGATTAACCGGTGGCATGTCGAGCAGTATGCTTACCTTCTCGGCAAGCTGCGGGAGGCGAAGGAAGGGGAAGGCAGCGTACTGGACAACTCGATGATTCTCTTCGGCGCCGGGCTTCGGGACGGCAACAAGCACGACCCGCACAACCTTCCGATCCTGCTGGCCGGGCGCGGCGGCGGCCGTATCGACACAGGAAAGCACCTGGTCTACACGCCGGATACTCCTCTGGCGAATCTTTACGTGGCCATGCTGGACGCCTTCGGGACTCCCGTTGAGCGGTTTGCCGACAGCACGGGTCCGCTTCGCGGCGTTCTCGCCTGATTGTGAGGAACCTACAGGGGCCGTTTGTCCAATAAACGGCCCCTAGCCCGCAAAGTACGCCTTATCCTTCCCACAGCCACCCCCACCCTTCACCCCCGCGTTTAAGGAGGATAGAATGTCCTGCTGAATTGGAGTTCTCGTGACTCGACTCTTCGCAGTGTGTCTCCTCGCGGTTGCTGCGCTGGGGCAGAGCAGCAGCGCTTCGCAAGCCAGGATTGTCGTTGATTACCCGATCAATGGATCCATCTTCCCTCCCGATTTTGCGCCTCCCACATTCCTTTGGCGCGACCCGGCAGACGCAGCTACGTCATGGCGCATTGACATAAGCTTTGGTGACGGATCGCCGGCCTTGCACGCTGTTTCACAGGGCGAGCGCATGCAGATTGGCGAGATCGATTCGCGCTGCCTGGGGCCCACGAATGAACCTCCAAGGCTCACTCCGGAGCAGGCCGCGGCTCGGACCTGGAAGCCCGATTCCGCCCTTTGGGAGGCGATCAAGAAGGGCTCCGTGCGGAAGCCCGCTACGATCACGATCACCGGAATGCGAGATGGAAAGGCAGTTTCCAAGGGGTCCGTTACCATCCAGACCGCCAAGGATCCCGTCGGCGCTCCAATCTTTTTTCGCGACGTTCCACTTATGCCAGCGGAAGTGGAGAAGGGGGTAATTAAACCTCTGCCGAAATCGGCGCTGCCTCTTGTCGCCTGGCGGCTGCGCTATGTGAACGAATCATCAAGCCGGCTGCTCATCGAAAATCTGCCAACCTGCGCCAACTGCCATTCCTTTTCCCGCGACGGGAAGACGATGGGCCTCGATCTGGATGGCCCGCAGAACGACAAGGGACTGTACGCGCTCGTGCCCATCCAGCAGAACGTATCGATTCGGACACAGGACGTGGTGGCCTGGAGTTCATTCCGCGGAAAGCTGGGAAGCAAGATCCGCGTGGGTTTCATGTCGCAGGTCTCTCCGGATGGCCGGTATGTTGTGACGATGGTGAATGGGGCAGACGTAACTCCGCCAGCGGCTCCGAACGCTCCGCTGCTGCCCAAGGACGTCGGCGGCAACTTCTACGTCGCCAACTTCAAGGACTTTCGCTTTCTCCAGGTCTTCTACCCGACGCGCGGCATTCTGGCCTGGTATAGCCGCGAAACGGGCAAGCTGCAACCGCTTCCTGGCGCCGATGACCCGCGGTACGTTCATACGAATGCAGTATGGAGCCCGGACGGTAAGTATCTGATATTCGCAAGGGCGGAAGCTCGCGATCCGTACATTCCCGGCAGGGCTCTCGCCAAAGTCGCCAACGACCCGGATGAACTCCCGATTCAGTACGACCTCTACCGCATTCCTTTCAACGGCGGGAAAGGCGGCAAGCCCGAGCCGATTGCCGGAGCTTCCCGCAACGGCATGAGTAACAGCTTCCCAAAAATCTCGCCCGACGGCCGCTGGCTGGTCTTTGTGCAGGCCCGGAACGGTCTGCTCATGCGTCCGGATAGCAAGCTGTACATTGTCCCGGTCACGGGAGGCAAGGCTCGCCTGATGAGATGCAACACGCCGCTAATGAACTCCTGGCACAGCTTTTCGCCCAACGGCCGCTGGATGGTGTTCTCGTCGAAGAGCCGCTCGCCCTACACCCAGATGTACCTGACGCACATTGATGAGAACGGCAACGACAGCCCGCCGATTCTGATTGAGAACGCCACCGCGGCAAACCGGGCCGTAAATCTACCGGAGTTCGTCAACATCCCTCCCAACGGTTGGCTCACGATGGACGCGCCCGCAACGGATTTCTACCGGCGTGCCGACGCCGCGATCGAGATGCTTCAATCCGGCCGCCATCAGGAGGCCGTAGCAGAGCTCAGGCGTTTGGTGGAAATGGACCCGGAAGACACGATGGCGCTCAACAATCTTGGGGCTGCGCTGTCGGAAATTGGAGATTTTGACGGGGCGGCCGCCCAGTTCAAGAAGACGCTCTCCATCGATCCGGACAATTACAAGGCCTACAGCAACCTCGGCGTCGCCTTCGGGAGGATCGGAAAATTCGACCAAGCGGAGATTCAGTTCAAAAAAGCGCTCTCCATCAACCCGGACGATGCAAGAACCCACAGTGCCTATGGCGGGGTGCTGTTTCAAAGCGGACGGCTGGAGGAAGCCCGTGTCTATCTCGAAAAGGCGCTCGACATCAACCCTGCCGACGCTGACGCGCACAACAATCTGGGCGGCATCTTCGCGAGGGCCGGCAACTTCGACGAAGCCATCCGGCACTTCACGAAGGGATTAGAATTCGAGCCGCGATCCATGACACTGCACTACAACCTGGGCCGTGCGCTGACAGCCAAGGGGAGGCTGAACGAGGGAATTCGTCACCTGGAGCAGGCCGTCTCGTTTGGCGGGTCCGGTGAAACGGTGATCCTGGAACGGCTCGCGGCGATGTACGCCGATGCAAACCGGATGGCCGACGCCGCTGCGACAGCTAGCCGGGCACTGGAGGCTGCGCAGAGACAGCAAGACGCGGAAGCCGCCGCCAGGCTCAGGCAAGCAATTGCGTCCTACCACCGCGGTGTCAAGCCGTAGCGCTTACTGGCCGCGCTTTAGAAAGACGGCGATTGCTTCGATCTCGATCAGCAGATCCGGACGGCACAAGATCGCCTGAATTCCGGTTGAGGCAGGGAATGGATCGAGCCCCTGCTGCCGGTAGAAGGCAGTCCGCTCTTCGTTGAAGGCCTCGTAATCCCGTTCGATGTCCCGCAGGTAGCACGTTGTGCGGACGACGTCCTTCCATGTGGCCCCTTCGGATTCCAACAAAGACGTGATATTGGCGAAGGTCCGCCGGACCTGTGCCCGGAAGTCTCCCTTGTGGACGGTCTGGCCGTGCTCGTCGATACTGGCGGTTCCGGAGATGAGAAGCACGGCCACGTTTCCGATGTCCAATCGCAGGCCTCGAGAGAAGGCGCTTCCATATTCGATCGCTTCATTGAGCGCGCCCGGCGCGCTCACCGCCTTCCTGCGGATCTCCGTTGCGGAAGCGATCTCGTTTATCATCTCCGGTGTCAGCACACGCCTCCTTTCCACCTCAAACGCGGTAGCTCTCATCCTATCAATCCCGGACGATGCCTGACTGAAGGCTTGGTCCGACTAGCGGAACTCGAGTGTGGTGTTGGGGCGTACGGTCACGTATACAGTTTCGCCTTCCCGGCGAAAATACTCCTCGTTCCAGCGGTCGGTGACCTGCTTGGTTCGCTCGGAGAGCCGTTTGCCATTCGAGAGGACCGTCGTCCCCGCCGGCGCACGAAACTCGAGCGTGATGCTACCGTTGTAGACCTTCCGGTCCAGGTTATTCGAAACCCGAAAACGAGCCTTGGCGGGGCCGGCGTCGATCTGCTGAACGTCGGTCTGCTGATGCAGTGTTCGATAGGCGTAAAGCGGCCCCATCGGGACGTACCAGATGTCGGGGCGGCGGCTGATATACGCCAGGTGTTGCTCGTAGAAGCTGTCCGGCCCGTAGTCGAGCCACTGGGGGTGTGACATGAAGTTGTAGATGCCGCCGTTCCTGTAGACTTCGTCGAACTTGGCGTTCAAGATCTTCACGTCAGTGATTTCGCTCTTGGCTGCTCCTCCCCGCTTCTGCACCACCTGGGTATAACCTGCATTGAAAGGATTCGTGTCCCACGTTTGCAGATTGGGAACGATATGCCCGTCCTGAGCTTCATTGGGATAGTTCCTGGCGACGATGTAGCCCGCCGCAGCGATCCTCTTCTGGATGAACTCATAGTTGGCGCAGTTGCCGCAGGGGTAGCACCAGGTCCAGACGTGAGGCTGTTTGGTGCGCTTTAGAATCAGGTCCCGCGACCCGACGATCTCCGCGTCAGTATAAGCTTCGGAGCAGAACTGTTCGGTGTCGGGCCTCTTGCAAGGGTGGGTACGCGAATGTGAGCCGATCTCGTGCCCGTTCTCCACAGCCTTCCGCAGCCTCGGCCACAGAGGCTTCACCTGCAACTGAGTAAAGAACCGCTCCTCGACCGGAGGGTCTTCCTCAGTGCTGATGAAGATCGTGGCCTTGATGCCGTACTTATCCATGACATCCAGGCTGTTCGGAACGTATTTCGTGGAGTCGTCGATGTTGTGGGACACGACCGCCCGGGCGTTGTTCAGGTACTTCGTCTTTCCGACGTAGCGAACGGAATCGGAACCGGCCGCGAACGCAGTGGCGCTCAGCAGGAACGCAGAGAGCAGACCGGGGCTTAGCTGGCGCATGGCACTCCTCAGGCCGACGCGATGTTTCCTTTAGGACGGGGCTGCACCTTCAGATTCCAAGGCTTCCGGAACTGCCGCCTCAGGTATCTGTTGGCATCCTTGTTTCCGACGACGACCTCGCGCTCGTCGTCCCAAACCAGCCGGCTGCCGGTTCGGTAGGAGATATTGGCCAGAAGTCCGAACTTCGTCAGCCTGTGGCCATACCGTACATTGCATGTGGTTTCCAGATTCCGGCTCTTGATGGCGTCCACAAATTCGCGCAAATGGCCGGGCGAGTCGGGAATGAAGGGATCGGGGCGAGGGAAGTCTGGGACTTTCTTGCCATTCGCCCAGATCTCGTGCGTTTCGTAATTCGTGACCAGGGACGCTTCCGTCCCCTCAAACAGGCACCCGATTCCGCCCATATGCTCGAAGCCGGGCAGCGGCGTTGGACGGAAGCTGTAGATGTACAGAGTTTGCGGAAACTCGAGGATGGCTTCCATCGTGTCCGCGGTTTCCGTATGGTCTGTCTGGAAGAAGCGTCCTCCCACGGCGGAGATCGTTTTCGGCGCCTCAAAGCCCATGGCCCAGAAAGCGACATCGGTAATGTGGCACCAGAAGTCGATGAACGTTCCGCCCGAATAATCCCAGAAATGCCGGAAGCTGCCGTGGAATCGCAGGGCATCATAGGGACGCTTGGGCGCGGGACCCAGCCAGAAATCGTAGTCGCATCCCTCCGGCAGCTTCTCGGGATTCCGCGACTTGATGTTCTGCGTCGGCGACGTCTTCCAGGCATGCACGCGTGTGATCTTCCCGAGCCGTCCCGACTTCACAATCTCCACGACGCGCCTGTAATTGCTGTAGTCGTTGTGAATGTGATTGCCCATCTGGCTCACACGCTTGTAGTACAGCGACGCGTCGGCCATTGCGCGGCCCTCGGCTACGCTATAGCTGAGCGGCTTTTCGACGAAGACGTCTTTACCGGCCTCAAACGCGTTCACGGTTGGGATGGCGTGCCAGTGGTCGGGAGTCACCACGGCGACCGCGTCGACTTCTTTCATATCCAGCACGCGGCGGAAATCGCCGAATGCCTGGGGCTTGTATCCCTTCTCCTTCTCGACAATGGCTAGTGCGCGGTCAAGGTGATTGCGATCGACATCGCAGATAGCGCCGATCCGGACGTCTGGCATCTTCAGGAACTCCCGGAGCCGTCCGGTTCCCATGCCGCCCACGCCGATCATGCCGAGAACTACCGTATCGTTGGCGCTCTGCGCTTGTAGTTTCGCCGCTCCTCCTCCGAGCGCAGCCAGGGATGCACCGCCTGCGGCGGCGCCCAGAAATTCGCGTCGTGAAACTTCTTTCCGCTCCATATTGATTAGCGCTCCTCGCTTCGTCTGGCGGTCAATTGCACGGGATCGTGATCCCGGTATGACATCTTGAGGGTCATCGTATCGCCCTCGATCTTCCCTGAGAACTGAACTGTCAACTCGTCCCCGTTGCCCTTCCGGACTACTGTGAAGAAGACACTGTTCCCCTTGACGGCGCCATCGGAGATCGGCACGCTGCCTCGCTTGCTCGTGATGGTTCCGGTGATCTTCCCGTCGTTCACCTTCAGATCGAAAACACTTTCGTGCGGAGTTCCGTCCGGCATCACGTAGGATGCTTTCCACGTTCCGGCGGGGTCGGCGGCATACCCCCGGACGCCGAAAAGCGTCAGGATGAGTATACCGCCCAGAACTGTTCGCATAGAAACCTCCTGCTCTCCGGGAGGATTAGCCTCAAAGGCGCTTAATCAGAATCTCCTTGAACTGAGTCCACTTGCCTGGAGAATGCGCCTGCAGCGCGATAGTGCCCGCTTCCAGATTCTCGAGATCTGAATATTCCAGCACAGTGTCACCGTTGACACGCACGATACAGTTGCGGTCTTTCACTATGAGCTGGATCGGGTACCAGGTTTCCGGTTCGATTCGCGGATAGCGGGCCCTCTTGTAGAAGTACAGCGACCCGGTCGGGTAGTGAGCTCCTTCGACGTCGTGGAGCTGAATCTCGTATCCTCTTCCGGTCGTTCCTGGATTGCGAAAGATGATACCGCCGTTGTGATGCTTTACATGGCGGACGTAGAGCTGCAGCTCGAAGTCGCGGTACTTCTCCTTCGTTTCGATCAAGCCGTTCCCGTCGGCATGGAGCACCTCTCCAAGGAACTTTGCATTCGCTTTGTTGTCGCCGAGGTTCCACTTTGCCGCATCCTCGGGACCGCTGTACAAACTCTCCCAATGCTCTTTGGAGGGTAGTTCGCGGATCCTGAGATTCCGGAAGCGAATGGGATAGGACAAGGATTCAAAGCCGAGATAGCCGCGCCGGTACCGGTACTTCAGCTCCGGCACCGTCGTCAGGTCAAGGTCGTGAATCACCTCACCGTTTGTCCACACTTGAAGCCTGGGCCAGTCCATCAGGATCCGGAAGGTGTTCCATTCGCCCTTATTCCTCACATTGACCTTGCGGGGAGCGACGAGAGGGAAAATGGCTCCCATGGAATCCGGCGTCGGCTTCTCCTCCTGCTGATGGAAGAGGTGGATCTGCTTTCCGGCGTAAAGGGTTCGTCCATGCTTGGGCGCGTGAAAATAGATGCCCGAATCCATCCACCCTTTGATAAAAAACTCGCCGCGGAAGTCGAAATTCTCGTACTGTTTCTCTGAACGAAGCCAGGTGGGATAGCCCGATGCCGTGTGAACTACGATAGCGCCATCCTCAACATAAAAAGCGGTCTCCGGGCCTTCCTCGATGGTCCATCCTGACAAAGTTTTGCCGTCAAAAAGGGAAATGAAGCCGTCTTCGGTCTGCTGAGCTTGCAGCAGGGCGGGCAGGGCAGATGCCGCTGCGAGAAATGATCGTCGTTGCATTTGTCTGCAAGTATAAAGGCACTCACACGTCCGCTCAAGAAGCCGTTTGGCGGATCGGTTCCGGTCTTGACGCCGGTGATATGTTCAACCTAAAGGTGAACTCGTTATGGAGCAGGCTCGATCGGCACAGATTTCGCGGAGGCAGGCGTTGGGAAGCGCCGCGGCGCTTGCAGGCCTCGCATTCCAGGGGAAAGCGGCTTCACCGCAAAAAGAACGCTACAAGTTGGGCGTGATGGCAGGCATGTACGCCATGCTGCCGCTCGACGACGCCCTCTCGCGCATTCGCAAAGCAGGATTTCGCTACATCAGCATTGCCAGGAGGCACGGAAATGAACAGGTATTCTCCGCGGAGATGCCGAAAAGCGAAAGAAAGGCGATGCTGCGGCGCATTCGCGATCTCGGCGTGGAGCCCTTCATGACTCTGTTCGGTTTCTCTGGTGAGCCTGCAACTCCGAGCGGTCTGGCAACCTTCAACGCTCAGCTCGACTTATGCGCCGATTTCGAAATTCCGGTGATGGTCGGATCCGGCCCCTGGTATTTCACCAAGTTCCCGAACATTCCCAAACGGCACAAGGACTGGGTCGAAGAGGTGGACCGCTTCTATGCAGGGCTGGAAAAAGCGGTGCGTCACGCGGAATCCGTACGCGTCGTAATTGCTCTGAAGCCGCACACCGGCATAACCGCCCGCGCCAAGGACTGCCTGGACGTGATGCGAAGGTTCCAATCTCCCTACCTCAAGATCGCCTGGGATGCCGGCAATGTCTCCTATTACGAAGGTGTCCACCCGGACCCGGATTTGCCCGATCTCGCACCGCATGTAACGGCGCTCTGTATTAAAGATCACTTAGGGCTGCGCGGCGAGAATAACTTTCCTATCCCGGGACAGGGGCAAATCGACCACGAGCTGATGTTTCGTACTTTATTCGCCGCAGGCTTTAACGGACCGATGGGGATTGAACGGCTGGACGGGCGGGCGGAAAAGAGACTGACTCCCGATGTGGTGGACCAGCGGTTGAAGGAGGCCCACGCATACCTCGTCCCCTTGCTCGATCGCATCACATCTGGCGCGTGAAGCAGCGTGTTCGAATTACCCGGCCCCGAACAGCTCACACGGCAGTATGCCGGCTGAGTAGAATATGAGAGCGAGTTGTCACGCTCATGCGGGGATCACGTCATCCTGCGTCTCCGGCCGCTGGGAAGCGGCTCTACATCACCGTTTGACTTGTACGCAAATATCTGTAAGGAGCGAGATTCTATGACATCACGCCGGAACTTTCTGGCGAGCGGCGCAGGGACACTGCTGGCTGGTTCCGTTGCGCGCGCCGCCAAGTCGGATTCCACCTTCCCCTACGCCGAGTTGGAGGCCAGAATCGCCCGCCGCGACTTTCGCGATATCACCAAGGACGTTCTCCCGACGCCCTGCATGATTGTCGATCTCGACCTCTTGGAAAAGAACCTGAAAAGGATGGCGGACCATTGCAAAGAGGTCGGCATCGCGCTCCGCCCGCACGTCAAGGTTCACAAAAGCGTGGACATTGCCAAGAGGCAGATCGCGCTCGGCGCAATCGGGCTTACGACGGCCACCATTGCCGAATCGGAGCTGATGTCCGCTGCGGGCATCAAAGGAGTCCTCTGGACGAAACAACCCGCCAGCCGGAACAACGTCATCCGCACCATCGCGCTCACCAAACGTGATCCTACATTCATGTTCGTCGTTGACGATCCGCAGGTTCTGGATTGGGTCGAAGAGGCGGCGGCCGCTGCCAAGGTGAAATGCCGTATCGCGGTTGCGGTCTTCGCCGGCATGAAGCGCCAGGGTATCGAGAACGGGCAGCCCGCCCTCGCCCTCGCTCAACGAATCGCGTCTTCCAGGCATATGCAGTTTGAGGGCTATATGGCCTACTCGGGCGGGGCGTCGCACACCAAAGGATGGGAGGCGCGTCGCAGGAAGTCCGCCGAAGATCTGGCCGGATTGCAGGAGACGCTACACCTCACCCGCAAAGCCGGGCTCCCCATCAACATCGTCAGCGGAGGCTCAACCGGTACTTACAACATTGACAAGGAGAACTCCCTGACCGAGCTCGAATGCGGTTCCTACGTCTTCATGGACACCGGATACTTTGCGATCGGAGGCAAGACGAACGATCAGGTCTACACCGACTTCGAGGGCTCCCTCACCGTCCTTACCACCGTGGACAGCCGGCGCCATCCCAACATCGCCACCATCGACTACGGCAACAAGGCCATGGCTCGTCCGACCGACAAGGTCAAGGGAAAACCCTGGCTCGAAATTGGAAACCAGGGAGCCGAATACGGGGCGGTCAAATGGAAGGACGGCGAAGGCGAGGTGAAGCTCGGCGACCGGCTCGAAATCTACTGCACGAATCTGGACATGAGCACCAACTGCTACGACCGCTACTACGTGGCTCGAGGGGATCAGATCGTTGACGTATGGCCCATCATGGGACGCAGCGGCGCTGCACAGCGCTAGAGGCAATAGGGTAAGATCGATTCGGAATGAACGCGGTTCTCTGGCTGGCGCTTGCCTTCAGCTCTGAAGCTATGCCCCAGCCAGGGGAGGCATGTCGCCCTTGCCACGCTGCTCAGGTCGACGCCTTCCGCAAAACCGGAATGGGCCGCTCGATCGACCTGCAGCCCGCACCCTCCTCCGCGACGTTCTACCACCGCCGCTCGAACCGCCACTACGAAATCTCCCGCAAGCGCATCGTACGGTATCAATCGGATCCGCAGGGCCGCCGCGTGAAAGTCCTGGAGAAGTCCATCAGCTTCGCCATTGGCTCCGGTAACCATGCGATTACGTTCATCCACCAAACCCCGCAAGGGCGGCTTCTCGAGCTTCCCCTTTCGTGGTACCGGCAGCTCAGCGGGTACGCGATGTCGCCGGGCTACGACAGCCACGATCACCCGGACTTCCGCCGCGAAATCTCAGGTTCTTGTCTCTTCTGCCACTCTGCCGGTCCGAAGCCGGCGCCGATCGATTGTCACCGGTGCCACGGCCCGGTCGAAGCCCATCTCCAGGCTCCGGCAAAAGGGAATATCCTCAATCCCGTGCGGCTGGAGCCTCGCCGGCAGCTCGAAGTCTGTTTGCAATGCCATCTCGAAACGAATTCGCGCGGTATCCAGGACAGCGTGCGGCGTCCCGGCCGAGACGTCTGGTCGTTTCGCCCCGGCGAGCCGTTAAGCTCGTACAAGCTCTATTTCGACCGTGCCGACAGCCTTGAGACGGACCGGTTCGAGATCAACCACGCAGGCTATCGCCTTCTTCAGTCCCGCTGCTACCAGGCGTCGCGGGACCGGATGGTCTGCACGACCTGCCACGATCCCCACACAGCGCGGGTGCGCGAGGATTCCTGCACGCAGTGTCATAGAGTGGCGCATCAAAGTGGCGACGCGAGGGCGGGGCAGTCCTGCGAGCCTTGCCACATGCCGCGCCGCGTGCCGGTCGATGCCGTACACACTGTCATGACGGATCACAAGATTGTCCGCCGGCCCCGATTTACGAACCCCAAAGAAGAGGATCACCGGCCCTATACCGGTCCGGTCGTCCCGTACTACGAGGGCGTCGATCCGCTTTCGCTCGCGCTCGCCCAGGTTCGCGACGCAACGCGGGAAACCGAGGCGTTATATCGCCGTGTACTGCTTCGGGAGCCGGACTCGGTTCCTCTGCTTGCGGCGCTGGGCAAGATCCTGCTGCGCCTGGAGCGCCCGCAAGAGGCAGTCCCGGTCCTGCAAAAGGCGGTGCAGCTCGATCCCATGCACACCGACTCGCGAACGTATCTGGCAATTGCTCATGCGGTCCAGGGAGGCCACAAGGAGGCGATCGCGCAACTTCGCCGCGCCGTTGCCGATAACCCCGACCACTCGCTTGCGTGGATCAATCTGGGTGTAACTCTGGAGGCAGCGGGAGATCGCAAGGGTGCTTGGGAGGCGTATACGGAAGCGATCCGGCTGCAGCCTGATTCCGCCGAAGCCGGGCGCAGGAGGGCGCAACTCACCTACAAGTGAGCTTCCATTTGCCGAAGCTCGCTTGCGGCAGTTGCGCCGCGTGCAGCCGTGCCCTTAGTTGGCTGCCGTATCGAGCGCGACTTCGTTCTTCTCCGGCTTGTCGTCTGACCGTAGCGTCTCTAGCTTCCGCCACGCGGTCTCGTTTCCTCCGCGCTTGAGGATCCCGAAAGGACCAACCGCCCAGATCGACTCTTTCACCGCAATCAGACGTTCGAGAAAGTGATAGCCGGTCAGACCGACGGGCTTCCAGCTCTCGCCGCCGTCCTCGCTGACGAGCAGATCATTCTCCGCGGTGACCCACATACGGCCGGTCTTATCCACGAGCAAGGACGTAAAGGAGCTCCGAACGGGCGCCGTCTGTTCAACCCAGGTGGCGCCGCCGTCTTTCGTCCGTAATAGCTGCCCGAGGAGACCGAGAGCCCAGCCGTTTTGCAGATCGCGGAAATAGACACTGCGCAGAGACCATTTGGCCGCCGGAGAGAAAATCTGCTCCCAATTCCCGCCGCCGTCGGTCGTACGGAGGATTGTGCCGTTCCATCCGACAGCCCAACCATGCTTTGCATCTTTAAAGAAGATGCTTTCAAGCGACAGCGACGTATTTGTGAACTGGGAGCGCCAGGTGGCGCCCCCATCCTCGGAATGGAGGACAACGCCGCCGTAGCCGGCGATCCAGCCTAAGTCGCCCACGAAATGAACACTGCGCAGGTCTTCCGTCGTAGGAACGGAAACGGAGCGCCAGGAACTGCCTCCGTCGTCGGTGCGAAGCAGAGTGCCCCCATTGCCAACGATGAATCCCTTCTTGCCGTCGAGCATGTGGATCGCTCGCAGCTTGGCGTCCGAGGGCAGTTGAACGTGGCGCCATGTGGCGCCAGCGTCCTCACTCAGATAAACGCGCTCCTGATCGCACAGCAGCCAGACTTTCCCCTCATTTGAGATGGCATCGCGAATCCAGCAGGGAGCTTCGTCGAGAATACCGGCGACCGCAGAGTGAGATGCAGCAAACAGGATCAGCAACAGCAGTTGAACCATGTGATACCTCCCAAAACCCGCTAAGCGCCAGCCTGACTGGTCAGGGCTCGATGACGATGAACATTGTGTTTCCGCCTCGGTTGACGAGCAGCAGGACGGAATTTCCTTCTCCCTCGCGGACCGCCCGTTCAAAGGAGGTCACATTCGTCACGCGCCTGCGATTCACCTCCTGGACGACATCTCCGCGCCTCAAACCCGCTTCCGCTGCAGGCGAGCCAGGGCGTACATCCGTGATCACAACGCCAAAAGTGTCGCGAGGCAGTCCGAGTTGCCGTGCAACCTGAGGAGTCAGTTCATCAACCTGAACTCCATCGAGCACGCTCCCGCGGTCCTCCCGCGAGAAACCGGAGCGGTTCTGTTCCTCCGGCAGCTCGCCAAGAGTGACCGGAAGAGTCATCTCCTTGCCGTTGCGGAACACTTTGAGCTGCACTGTCGACTTAGGTCGCGTGCTTGCAACCTTCCAGCGCAGGTCCGCCACGTCTGAAACCGGCTGCCCGTTGAACTCGAGGATTATGTCGCCCTTCTCCAGGCCGGCTTTCGCTCCCGGGCTGCCCGCGGAGACATCGCCCACCAGAACGCCGCGGGCGTTCGAGAGACCGAAGGCTTTGGCGACGCCGCTGTTGACGGGCTGGATGACGACACCAAGCCAGCCTCTGACAACCCGCCCGTCGCGGACGATCTGCTCCATAACATTGCGCGCCATGTTGGACGGCACCGCAAAACCAATCCCCTGGTTGCCGCCGCTTCGGGAGATGATCGCTGTGTTGATTCCGACGAGCTCTCCGTTCACGTTGACTAGCGCGCCACCGGAATTGCCCGGATTGATCGCGGCGTCGGTTTGGATGAAGTCTTCATAGCTCTCGGGATCCAGAACGCCATGCCGCGCAACAGCGCTGACAATTCCCATCGTGACCGTCTGCCCGATTCCGAACGGATTGCCGACTGCCAGAACGATGTCTCCCACCTCCAGCTTCGAAGAATCGCCGAGTTTCAGTACGGGCAGATTCTTTTCCTCGACCTTCAGGACCGCGATGTCCGTCTTCGGGTCCGAACCAACGACTTTCGCCTTCAGCTCGCGCTTATCGGAGAGCGAGACCCGGATATCGGTTGCGCCGTCGATGACGTGATGATTGGTAAGGATGTAGCCGTCCGGGCTGACAATGACGCCCGAGCCAAGACCCTGCTCCCGCCGCTCTCGGGGAAATTCAAAGCCGCGGCCGAAACGGTCGCCGAAGAAATCACGGAAAAACGGTTCGAAGAAAGGATCGCGGGGGACATTCCCTCCGGTGCGCACCGTCTTGGTGGAGGAGATATTCACCACCGCCGGAAGCGTTTGCTTTGCGACCGCGCGGAAGCCTTGCTTGAGCGCGCTGGCATCGACGAGGGGCTTGCCATCGCCCATCTGATAGGGCCGCGCCGCTTCTGCCGCAAACCCAGTCTTGCCTGTGACGAGCGATCCAACAACCGCGCCCGTCAGCAGAGCGGCAAGGATTGACACGCAGGCAATTCGACGAGTTATCTCAAATCGCTTGGTTGGAGTTTTCATCAATCGCCTCCGATGCAACTCGTGACGAAGGACGGCTTGCAGGCCCTGACGGATCCAGGTGGAGCTCTTCCTGGTTGGCAGTCCCGAGCCTCGGACCACCGGGGCGCGATAGCAAGCGCCGGCGGGATAGCCTCAGAGATGAGCTTGAAAGAGGCCCCCGGTTGCGGCGGTCCCCTCCGTTCGACTTAGGAGCAACAGGATCAGACGTGTGCGGGCTGCCTTCGCCGCTGACTGCCCGACGCGACCTGAGTAGTGTTGTGCTGTGGCTTGATTGCCTCTGCCAGCGGAATCCAGGTATTCAGGACGCCGTCGCGCAAAAGGGCTTTTGTGTCTTTGAGATTCGGATTATCAGGGGAGAACGCTATCTCACCGTCCCGACCGTGCCGGTTGAATATTCTCAACTTGCCAGGCAAGTGGTTGAACGGGCAGCGGAGTCCGCTCCCTTCCCCCCAGATTGACCTGCCAAACATAGTCAACCCGTTGTTGAGCCACGAGATACTGCCGGCTCGGGATCCCGCCCGTGATCCGTAATGCTCTGATGTAACTGACGTGCAAGACATCGAAAGGTTACGAAGAGGGGACTTCAGGCTCCTCCGGAGGGGATTACGGAAGCCGCAGCCGCTGCCGCGAAAGTTCGTAACCTCGCGGCAACCGAAACAGGTCCGAATGCGTATAGAAGGCGTACATATAAAACTCCGAATACGTATCGAGGACGGAAGACCTTTATGCGCCGTATGAGACCGGCGTGTGGGTATCGCAAAGTCTCTGTGGCTGCCGCAGTCCTGATGGCCGCCAATTTGCTGGCGCCAGGGGCCCTCGCTCAACGCCTATCGTTCGGTGTGGTTGCGGGTGGTTATGCTAACAGCGATTTCGATTCGGAATATATCCCGCACCCCGGATTTCCGCCTTCAATCAGGGAATCCGGCTCTGGCGGCTATGTAATCGGGCCTTCACTCGACGTTCGCGTGTTCCCAAAGCTCTCGCTCGGCGTGGAGGCATTTGTACAAGCCGCTGCACTATCGGGAAGGTGCGACGTTCTTGAACGGAGAACCTATCGGCTACGCTCCGGCCACTGTGGTGACGTACCAGTTTCCGGTCCTGGCAAAGTATAGATTGCGGAACAGCCGGATAAGCCCGTTCTTGGAGGGTGGACCGTCGTTCCGTGCGGCAGGCAATCTCAATTCCGCCAACCCGTCTCATTTCGGAGTAAGCGCCGGCGTAGGAGTGGAAATGGGATGGGGCAGGCTTAAGGTAGCGCCCCGGGTGCGTTACACCCGATGGGTGGAGGATAGGCAATGCGGCGCATGCACGCGTGAGGACCAGCTGGAGTTCCTCGTTGGGTTCAGCTACGGCGCAGAGTATGAGAGCTATCCGCTAGGGCGGCGGGTTTCACTTGGAGCGGTGGTGTGGTCCACTGTAACGGATGATTTCCCCACCTCCACCTACGAACATCCTCCCGGCGCAACACACCGGACCTCACCGGTGCGTAGCGTTTCGGTCGGGCCGCTGGTGGAGTTGAGTCTCTCGCCCAGATTCTCCATCGAAGGAAATGCCATCACCCGCTCGTTTCGCAACGTCACCGAAGTGGTTGGTGCCTGCCCGACAGAAGAATTTCGCACGTGTAGTTGGTCCGGTCAGTCCACCGGCTTCTGGGAGTTTCCCGTGTTGGCGAAATACATACTGTCCCTCCGTTCCTGGCGGCCGTTTCTTACCGTGGGGCCATCATTCCGGACGGCGAAAGAGGCGGGGAGGTATGGCGTCGCGGCAGGACTGGGCGTAGAGATCCCATTGAAGGGGATGTTCTCGAGAGTTAAGATCGCGCCCGCAGTGCGCTTTACGCACTGGAGCCCCGACCCAGGGGGTAGTTCGTCAATCTTCCGCAACCAGGTTTACGCTCTGCTTGGCGTCTCATTCTAAGGACGGAAGCGTTCCAGAACATCTACCGCGCGGCTTAAAGGAGATGGTTCTTGGTGACGCAGGGGGCATCGCTGCCCCCTGACGGCACCACGAAGCGCCGAATTATTTTTTCTTTTCAGGAAGCGCAAACGCGACGTACTTCGCGCTGGACGGACGTCCACGCCCGCCTCCCGCCGGCACGACGAGGAACTGCCGCCCGCGT
>ERZ777003.1939-NODE-1939-length-27175-cov-7.795059_pt1 | contig 27175 bp, 25 predicted proteins | sample MGYA00374956_ERZ777003 | MGnify/ENA primary metagenome ERZ777003 (study PRJEB29302, sample SAMN06268252) | bioreactor metagenome | isolation source: Joint BioEnergy Institute, California, USA | place: USA:Joint BioEnergy Institute, California, USA | collected... | reverse complement strand
AGCAAGCTACCCCTGTTACCGCTCGACTTGCATGTATTAGGCACGCCGCCAGCGTTCATCCTGAGCCAGGATCAAACTCTCCAAAAAAGAATTTGCTTATAGCATCAGTCAAAAGACGAGATAACTATAAACAAATCAAATATGAATTGACGTTGATTTGCACTACTAGATTTTTAAGGCGCTTTTCAGAGACACCCAAACAAAGACCCCTGAAATGTACTCATCCAATGTTACGCCATCTCTTCACTACTGTCAAGAATAAAACTGGCAACAAGTGATGTATTTTTTGTAACGCCTCTCAATTTAGCCTATCTTTGGTTTGCCTATAGAACTATTCCTCGGATTCATTATTTGCTTTTTTATCAACAAGCGCTAACGACACCACTTCATCACCTTCATTTAGGCGCATAATACGCACACCCTGGGTAGCACGACCGAGCTCTGGAATATCTTTAACGCCCAATCGAATGGTTTGACCCTGACAGGAAACGATAATAACCTCTTGGTCTTCATCTTCTGTTAAGCTCTTTACTCCAACCAAAGGACCAGTTTTTGTGTTCACTACTGCCGATCGTATTCCCACGCCACCACGAGCATGAGGAGTAAATTGTGAAACTTTTGTTCGTTTACCGTATCCATTCTGACTAATTACAAAGATACTTGATCCTTCCTGAACAACATCCATACCTATCACGTGGTCGTCAGTGCGCAAACGAATACCACGTACACCACGCGATGCGCGACCCATTGGACGAACATCCCTCTCATGGAATCGCATGGCCTGACCTTGAGATGTAGATATTATCACCTCGTTATTGCCATTCGTAATACGAACCCACTTGAGTTCATCACCCTCATCCAGGTTAATGGTGATTAAACCATTACTTCGAACATTTTTATATTGTTCAAATGGAGTTTTCTTAACCACACCACGCTTCGTACACATGAATAAATTATTGTCAGCTTGCGTCTGCTTGCTTACGTTAATTACTGAGCTTACCGTTTCTTCTGGCTGAAGTTGTAGTAAATTAACCAACGCTATACCTTTGGCATTCAAATTCGCCGCCGGCACCTCGTATGTCTTTAATCGGAATACCCTACCCTTGTTAGTAAAGAACAAGAGATAATCGTGTGTTGATGCATTTACGACATGCTCTATGACATCTTCTTCACGTGTGGCCATGCCTCGCCGACCTTTACCACCACGGTTTTGGCGCTTGTAATCGGCTACTGGGCTTCGCTTAATATAGTTATTTGCAGTAAGCGTTACAACAACTTGCTCGTCTGGAATTAGATCTTCATCACTCATGCGACCAAGTTCTTGTGGAACAATCTTAGTGCGACGTTCATCACCGAACTGCTCCTTCATCTCTAGCAATTCTGTCTTCACTATCTTGAGAATTTCTTTTTCATCGGCCAAAATACTCTCGAGCTTTGCAATTAAAGCAAGAAGTTCAGCAAGTTCATCTTCAATCTTCTGACGCTCCAAGCCAGCCAATGTGCGAAGTTGCATTGCCAAAATCGCCTTAGCTTGAACTTCACTCAAATTAAACTTCTCAATAAGGTTAGCTTGAGCCTCTTCTGTAGTCTGTGACGCACGTATGGTCTCTATAACCTCGTCAATGTGATCAAGCGCTATCTTAAGACCTTCCAAGACATGCGCCCGCTCCTTGGCCTTTCTGAGTTCAAATTCTGTACGACGACGAATAACTACCTGTCGGTGCTTGATATACTCCTGCAATATATCCACGAGCCCCAAAATGCGCGGCTGAATACCATCTACCAATGCCAACATATTGTAGTGGAAAGTCATCTGAAGTGGTGTTAGCTTGTAAAGCTGGTTCAAAATCTTTTTAGGATACGCATCCTTTTTCAGGTCAATAACAATGCGTACCGTACCACGAGAGCTTTCATCACGTATATCACTGATACCAACGATCTTCTTATCTTTTACCAGCTCTGCTATTTTCTCGATAAGTGCGGCTTTATTAATAGCGTATGGAATTTCAGAAATAATTAATTGCGATTTGCCTTTCTTGGTTTCTTCGGTTGTAACCACACCGCGTACAACTACACCCCCTTTACCTGTAGCAAGTGCTGTACGAATTGAGTCACGACCAAATACAATACCACCTGTTGGAAAGTCCGGACCCTTTACATACTCCATTAGGTCATCGAGTGTAGCTTCTGGATTGTCGATCAAACACACTGCAGCATCAATAACCTCGGCAGCATTATGCGGCGGTATGTTCGTCGCCATACCGACAGCAATACCCATTTGACCATTCAGGAGAATATTTGGCAGTTTTGCAGGCAATACTTCTGGCTCTTGTTCAGAACCATCGTAGTTATCACGAAACGGCACCGTCTCCTTATCGATATCTTCCAGCAACACTTGTCCAGCTTTCGCCATGCGCGCCTCAGTATATCGCTGTGCAGCAGGCGGATCACCATCAAGTGAACCAAAGTTACCTTGTCCATCCACCAAGAGATACCGTGTAGACCACTCTTGAGCCAGGCGCACCATTGCATCATAAATAGATGCGTCCCCGTGTGGATGGTATTTACCCATCACATCACCAGTAATACGAGCACTCTTTACGAATTTGGAGCCTGGCTTCCAGTTATTTTTATCCATTGAATACAAAATACGACGATGTACTGGCTTTAGACCATCACGTACATCTGGAAGTGCACGAGACACGATCACACTCATGGAATACCGCAAATAGCTGTCTTCCATGATGTCTTCAATCGTACGCAACTCAACTGTCTTTGAATGACTCTTGTCGCCGATTACTTCTAATGTCGACTGATTCTCGGTACGAGGTTCGTCTTGCACATTCTCTTGTGGTGTTTGCTCATCGTTCATATATTACCTCTAAATATCCAAGTCCTTAACAAATTTTGCATGCGTCTGAATGAAGTTTTTTCGAAGGTCCACTTCTGAACCCATCAATTTACTGAAAATTGCATCTGCCTTTTCGGCGTCTTCGAGACGAACCTGTACCAGTACACGGTTTTCAGGATTCATTGTCGTCTCCCACAATTGCTCAGCGTCCATTTCTCCTAGACCCTTATAGCGCTGTATGTCAGTAAGACCTGCTTGCTTACGACGATCATCCTTTGGGTTAATAGTGGCACCGCGTTCACGACGTTCAGCAATAAGCTTATCTACAATCGCATCGCGCTCTTCGTCACTGTAGGCATACCAACGCTTATTGCCTTGTCCTTTCAATAGATATAGTGGCGGTTTTGCAAGATACAGATGCCCGCCATCGATAATCGGTTTCATATGACGGAAGAAAAAGGTCATCAAAAGTGTTGCAATATGGCTACCATCCACATCAGCATCGGTCATGATAATAATGCGGTGATAGCGCAGACCATCCATGCTAAATTGATCTTCAATACCAACACCCAACGCCTTAATCAGCGTCACAATTTCATTATTAGCGAGCATCTTATCTAATCGTGCACGTTCTACATTCAACACCTTACCGCGAAGCGGCAAGATAGCTTGCGTCTTGCTATCGCGACCAACTTTTGCTGAACCACCCGCTGAATCACCCTCTACAATATAAAGCTCAGAGTCTTCAGGATTACGACTTGAACAGTCAGCTAGTTTACCGGGCAGACCTGACCCATCAAGCGCTCCTTTACGAATAATATTCTCACGAGCTGCACGAGCGGCCTTACGTGCACGAGCCGCCAAAAGCGCCTTGCCAACAATCTTCTTAGCAACTGCAGGATGTTCCTCAAGGTAATAAGCAAGATATTCATTAGTAACCTGCTCTACATAACCACGGATTTCTGGATTACCGAGCTTATTCTTCGTCTGGCCCTCAAACTGCGGATTTGGAAGCTTTACCAAAATAACCGCTGTCAAACCTTCACGACAATCTTCACCGGTTAAGTTCTCTTCCTTCTCTTTAATCAAGCCATTCTTACGAGCATAATCATTAATTACACGAGTTAACGCAGCGCGAAATCCTGTGAGGTGTGTACCACCATCAGGGTTGAGCACGTTATTAGCGAACGCCTTGATAGTCTCATTAAACGAATCAGTATATTGTACAGCTATTTCTACCTGTACATCATTCACCATTTTGTCGACGTAAAACACATCATCATCGACAACGTCTTTACCAATATTAAGATGTTTTACGTAAGATTTAATACCACCTTCGAAATAAAATCCGTACCTTTTGCCAGTAACTTCGTCCTTGAGCGAGGTTCTTATACCTTTTGTGAGATACGCTGCATGACGAAGTCGATCAAGGATCGTATCGTAGTTAAACTTAGTTGTTTCAAAGATAGTATCGTCTGGGTAAAATGTAATTTCCGTACCCGTACGATCTGTTTTACCTACTACCTCAAGTGGCCCTTGCGGTACGCCAGTTTCGTAATGCTGCTCATAAATTTTGCCATCACGATATACACGTACAGAAAGCTTACGAGAAAGCGCATTTACTACACTCGAACCAACACCATGCAAACCACCAGAAACCTTGTAGCCTCCCCCACCAAATTTACCACCAGCATGCAACACAGTCAGTACTGTTTCTACCGTACTCTTGCCAGTTTTAGGGTGAATATCAACAGGAATACCGCGACCATTATCGGTAACACGAATACCGTTCTCTTCGAGCATTTCTACCTGAACTTCGGTTGCGTAGCCTGCTAACGCTTCGTCGATACAGTTGTCTACGATTTCCCATACCAGATGATGCAAACCTTCGACACCAGTACCCCCGATATACATACCAGGACGCTTACGAACTGGTTCAAGCCCCTCAAGAACCTGAATCTGATCAGCTTTATAGTCTTGTGTTTGCTTAGCCACGTTTAAAATAACCCTCGCTTTTGTATTTAGTTGTATAAGCCCACTACTTACTAATTAATTATATCTTATAGTGGTACACTGCGCAACTTTTTACTTGTCTTGGTTTTTCTGTGTTTCATCAAGTGATTTCAGATTTCCTTCACGATCAATGTAAATAGTGTCTGATTGATTTTCTTCACTAACATCTTTAGATGCACGCAAATTTACTTCCCCGCTCGACGAAGAGGCATTTGATACGGACGAAGGCGTTATTTTTTCGGCTTGCCGCAAGGACCCGCTAGATCCATCTGTAGACATAGGAGTAGCCGCCGGGTTAGAAAAACGACTTGGTCCTGCAGCACCTGGAGAAACCGGACGAGTATATGGAGATGTCTGATTTTTCTTCTTCAGCCACTCATCCAAGAATGAACCACCACCTACTCCAGAGGACGCAGAACGCGCTCCCGCAGTACCAGTCGAAGTACCACCAAACGAACCAGCAGCCGAGCCGCCAAACTGTGAAGAACTACTATACGGATATCTATTTGCTACTGAAGAAAACGCGGGAGCTGGCGGCGTCTTTGTTTTCAGTCTTTCAAAAATCTCCTTTTCAACTTTTGCTTTTGGTCGGCCGTATTTTGCAGCAGAAAGCTGTTTCAAAGCTTCTGCAAGTTTAGGATTAGAAGAACCAAGCGGCGGCAATGTAGCCATGCTAAACGGCTGTGTCGGCACGCCATTAACAAGTGTACGTATAACTGTATTATAATTAGGTATGCGCAATAAATCTTCCCCATCAAATTGCGGCTGGAAATAACGCGACAGCGCCTCAACATCATTCTGACCAATTCGAAATGACACTATAGTACCCATGTTTCCAAATACCGCATCACGAATCTCCTCTGTGAGCTGTGTCGTAAACTGATTCGCCACAATAAGGTTAAGATGATACTTTCTTGCTTCGGACATGATTGTTGCAAACGAATCAGTAGAAAAGTTCTGGAACTCATCTACGTATAGTGCAAAATCACGCCGTTCACTTTCCGGCACATTCGCCCTGCTCATAGCAGCTGCCTGGAACTTCATCACAAACACCATACCAAGCAGCTTAGAATTGAGCTCACCGGTACGACCTTTGCTGAGATTTACTAGTAAAATCTTGCCCTCATCCATGATCTGGCGCAGATTAAACGAGCTCTTAGTCTGCCCAATAATATTGCGCATCATTTCATTAGATAAAAATGCACCAAATTTACTCACAAACCAGCTTGTTACTTCACCAAATTCATTAGAGCGCTGGCTTGCGGGCATTTCCTTTTCCCAAAATTCACGCACATTCAGATCAGTGACGTACTGCAACTTCTGCTTTACATACTGCGGATCCCTAAACAGCTTTGGAATATCTATAAAGGTGCCGCCTGCAGGATCAGCCATAACAGTTAATGCTGCATTTCTGAACAAATGCTCATACCGCGGACCCATAATGCCTTGTCGTTGCGGATCGTACAACTTATACAGCATATTTAATGCTTCTTGTACTAAGAAATCCTTTTGATCAGGCGTTTCAAATTCGAACAAATTTAGGCCCATAGGATAATCGGTATCAGATGGACAGAAATAAATAACGTCTTCAGTCCGCTCTCTCGGCACCATAGACAACAGTGTCTCAACCGTATCGCCGTGCGGATCCACAAACGCAAACCCGTTGCCGCTTAACATATCCTGAAGTGCAAGGTTTTCCAGAAAAGTCGATTTACCGGTACCGGTTTGACCTACTGCATACATATGCCGCTGTCTGTCTACACGAGACAAATACACCGGCTTCTTAACACCACGAAAGATATTATATCCGAGCAACAAGCCTTCAGTTGGCATATTGCGCGGACCGTCTACTTGTTTAGAGTCCTGACGCTCCAATTGTGAAGTTGGCGTACTGTGCTGATCAGGAAAATGAAACAGCGTTGCTAATTCAACCGCATTGAGAATAGTTTTATTTTTATTCTGCGGGAATAAACGCAGGACATAATCTGATACCAAATTTGCCGGATCATCGGTAGCAACAAACTTAAAGCCATTCTTTCCCGGTGCATCATACAGAGAAAAACTGGCTACAATATTGCTTAGCAGCGCTTGAGCGCGCTGATTAACATTAGAAGACACTACCAGCCTAATAACCACCTCGTACCCCGGCGATCGGGTTTTATCGTGTATTGCATCTATAATTGACTGCTCCAGGCTAGAAAGTTCTTTTCCAGATTTGTTATCGTCTTTACTTTCCGGCGGTTTCGCAAGCGCAGTGATAGCATCTTTAGCCCAAGAACCAGAACTTTGTAGCAAGGTATTTTTCTTGTCAGTCCCCTTCTTTTTCTTTTCAGCCAAAGAATTCGCTGTTTTGCGCCACTCAGGGTTAGCTGGCCGAATCAATAGCTGAATTGCAGCACCATCATGTTTTTCCAGCCCAGCTAACGCGTTTAAAAGCGCCTGCATAGTGTCACGCTTCAAATCCTGATACGTTGCAATCGGATACGCAAATGGCTCTTTGAGCTCCAGTTCACCACCAGCGACCCCATTGAGCTTCCCTACTTCGCTAAAAATATTGTGTTCTGGCACTTCCTCAAGTCTCGCTGACGGATACGCACTAACAATTGCTTGCTTTACCACTTCTATCAGCGGTACAGGTACAGCTGCATAAAAATTTACCGCCCCATGAGAACCAACAATCTCAAATGCAAAGTGTCGTTGACCATATTTCTTTACATGACTACCTTTCTGCGCAGTACTCGCAATAATATTGTAGATAATCTGCGCCTTTGAAATATTTTCATCTACCACATCACGAACATCGCGACCACCCACTTCTGTATCATCACTTGGAGGTGGCAGATAAATCATAAGCGGCACCATTTTGAGCCCGCGCTCTACATTCTTAGCAGCCTGAATACGTTGCCGATTCTTAATATATAGTAAGATACCCATCCCACCGAAAGCCGCCAACAGAAATAGAGTAACTAGATATATCATGCCGTTTCCTTATCGCTAGAAACTCTAATCTCTTTTCCGTACCGACCAGCAATATATTGTGCCTTTATCTTCTCAAACTCATGGCTTAACTTACGAGGATCCGAAACATACTGCTGCATTAATTGGTTTATTTTTGTTACCCACACTGGGTCAATTATGTCCGTATCAGCAATGGGCGCCGGAGCCGGAGATGCTGCTGCAGGAGCAGCTGAAGACACAGCCGGTGACAACTGAGAGGCAGGCTGAGAGCCGCTCGCAGACTCCTGTGTTTGCTGTAAATTATTACTCGCTGGATGCGCAGACGCACCAACATCACCCAATACTGGCTGCGGCAAACTACCATGTGTATATTGTTGCGTCTGATTATCATCCATACCTTATATATAGTATAGCGACCAGATACAGAACACACAATTTAATAGATGAATTCTAGGTGCTTCTAATAAACGTGCGATTGAAGTATAAATACAGCAGTACAAATAGCCCCACAGTCAAGACGACATCTTTAATAGCAAGCTGACCTATAGACTGAAGAATGAGTAAAAATACTGGCACACAGGCCACAGCAAGTGCTGTTCGCCTAATACGGCGTGTAGTCCATGAAATAATATCGAGTCTTCGTAAAACCAATATCACTAAGCCCAATGCCGCGTAGAATAATGCATAGAGCAATAAAAATAAAACTATAAATACTACTGCTGGCACATTCTCTGGATTTGTAGCAACAAACAACACACCAATACCAACCGTCGCAATGAATCCGATCATTAGCAATCTATAAACCATGACTTCAGTTTATATACATTTTCGCACTTGGGCAAAAATAAAAAAGCCATCCAATACGGATAGCTTGTATTTTGTTTACACATAGCGCCAAAGGCAGCAAATCCGCTGCACAAAAACTAGACTATTAGAGCGCTTGCTGCCTGTTGGCTTTGACTGACCGCTCTTACGACCTTTAGGGTCGAAAAGAGCGCCGGATTGTTAAAGTAAGTTTTTGTTTTTGCCTTACTTACTTCCATATTAGCACAAGCGCTTAATTATGTCAATACCCTTATGCTTTTATGTTTGTGTGTTATTTTCGGACATTTTTGGATGCGTTGCATAAGACTTATACACAGGTATTTTTTACATTAAGCATAAATGGTATTGACATAAAAATTTGTAATTTATAAGATAAGAATAGCACTTGAACAAAAAAAGTGCTCAAAAACAAAAACGACTAAAAACAACGGCTTCTCGCAGGCCGTTGTTTTCTTTTTGGGCACTTTTACTCACTATGCGCAACCAATAGACATATTTAATGATTAGTTAATCAAAAGTTTTCTATAGGTCCTTATAATGCTTTCTGATGCTTGTTGTACATAGTCCCTGGGACAATCATTCTGGCGGTATAGTAATAGACGTAGAGTGCCACCTATCCAATGGCCTACCCGGCATTACTATTATTGGATATGCAAATAAAGCTATTGATGAAGCAAAAGAACGTTTGCGCAGTGCGTTTGCAAGTAGCAAAATACAGCTTCCCCGAAAGCGTATAGTGATAAATCTCGCACCCGCTGATGTTCCGAAAGAAAGCACTAGTTTTGACGTACCTATTGCTGTAGCAATATTGTCAGCTTCAGGGCAAATCACTACAGAAGTAAACCCCCGTACTGGATTTATTGGTGAGATTGGGTTAGATGGTACTATAAGGCCAGTTAGAGGAGTAATTGGAAAAATCTTAGCTGGTAAACGATCAGGTATAACTAGCTTTATAATACCAGCAGCCAATCTTGACCAGTGTATGATGATTCCTGATGTAGAACTTTTACCATTCGCCACATTATCACAACTATACACTTACCTAACAACTGGAAAAACCGACCAAGTTATCACTACCGGTAGCGGACAACTCCCCACCAAAATAAAATCAATCACCTATTCGGTAAGTATCAGTGACATTATTGGCCAGGAACGCGCAAAACGTGCCCTTGAAATTGCTGCAGCAGGCAACCACAATGTACTTCTCAACGGCCCTCCCGGCACCGGTAAAAGCACGCTTGCGAAAGCACTACTGTCCATAATGCCTCCTATGACACATGAAGAAACTGTAGAAGTTACCCATTTGCAAAGTCTTGCAGCTGCAGACTACGGACAAATTGTTACTGCCAGACCTTTTCGGTCACCACACCACAGTGCAAGTCATGTGGCTATTGTAGGGGGCGGACACAATTTACGACCAGGCGAAATAACCTTAAGTCACCGTGGCGTACTCTTTTTTGACGAACTACCTGAATTCAACCGTCTCACCATCGAAGCGTTACGCTACCCACTCGAAGAACAAGTCATAAGTATTTCGCGTGCCAAAGAAAGCGTAGAATATCCTGCAGATTTTATCTTTATAGCCACCGCCAATCCCTGTCCATGCGGCTACTATAATACCGAAAAACCATGTCGCTGTATGCCGCACGAAATTCAGCGCTACCGTCGAAAACTTTCTGGCCCTATCTTGGACCGCATAGACCTCTATGTAGAAGTGGATGGCGTAGACCACGAACATCTGTTGCGTGAAAATCAAAATAATCAAACCACCGAAATAATCCGAGCTCGCGTTATTAAGGCCCAGCAGCTTCAGCAATCACGCTATAAAATCAACAAACGCAATGCGAGAATGACTAACCAAGACATCAAAACCCATGCGCACTTGTCCCAGTCAGCCAAAGAACTATTAAATACGGCAGCAAAAAAGCTGGACATCTCAGCTCGCAGCTACATGCGCACTATTAAAATCGCTCGTACTATTGCAGACCTTGAAACATCACCGCAAATTGAACCGCATCATATCAGCGAAGCCCTCCAATATAGGAGCCATAACTATCATGGGGGAAATGTAAAAATCATGAAGAATGTTTGACCTCTGTTGTCTAATCTGTTAAAATACTTTCGTAATTTAACCTTAAAGAAAAGGAGCGCTTAAAATCAGTAATAAAACACGCCTAAATCATCAAATTCAGGCACCGCAGCTACGAGTCATTGATGAGAATGGTGTGCAACTCGGTATATTTAGCAGGCAAGAAGCTCTCAGAATGGCCGAAGATAGAGAGCTCGACCTGGTAGAAATATCACCGAATGCCAATCCACCTGTTGCAAAAATCATTGACTGGGGTAAATACAATTACCAACGCACTAAGCAACAGCAAAAGAATAAGCGGAACGCGAAAGCCACCGAGCTGAAACAAATGCGACTGGGCCTCAAAATCAGTGAGCATGATTTAGGGGTAAAGATGCGAAAAGTTGCAGGCTTTATCGAAGATGGCCACAAAGTAAAGATTTCCATCTTCTACCGCGGACGCGAAATGGCTCATAAAGACATCGGCTTTAAGCTAGCAGAAAAAATTATTACTGATTTCGGAGATAAGGTTATCGTCGAACAAGCGCCACAATTAACAGGAAAGCAATTAAGTTTTGTACTAAGGAGCAATCAACATGCCAAAGCTAAAAACTCATAGCGGCACCAAAGACCGCGTTAAAGTAACCAAGAATGGCAAAGTGCGCGTACGCCGCTCTCACAGCAACCACTTCTTACAAAAGAAGAGCAGCTCACGCAAGCGCACATTTGCAGGACTGCAGAATATTGAAGGTGCTCAAAGCAAGAATATAAAGTTGAAACTAGGAGCTTAAGAACATGCGAGTTAAACGAGGTGTAACTACCCATAAACGACATCAAAAGATCCGTAAGGCTACCAAAGGCATGACCCGCGGTAACCGCTCAAGTATTCGACGTGGCAAGCAAGCTATTACTCGAGCATTACAATACGCTTACCGAGATCGCCGCAACCGCAAGCGCACATTCCGCCAACTCTGGAATACACGCATTAACGCGGCAGCACGCGAAAACGGCACAACATACAGTCGCTTTATTGCAGGACTAAAAAAAGCCAATATTACGCTTGATCGTAAAGTTTTAGCCGAACTCGCAGTTAATGAACCAAAGGCTTTTGAAGCAGTAGTAAAAGCTACAAATAAATAAGCCACCATTCCACAAAGAAAAACCTCTCCTGTATATGGAGAGGTTTTTCATATTGCCAGAACTGTCTATAAGCCGGGTTCTGTAAGGCATGAGCCTTGCTGATCATCTATCTAGCCCTACTGTCGCCAATAGGGTCGAGCGGTTCTTGTGATGCACCCCTGGCGGGACACCACGAGCTTACAGCTCGCTTAAGGAGTACATCTCCTTGCAGCAGGTAGGGTTTACCTCCTATCGACGTCACCGCCGACAGCTGTGGGCTCTTACCCCACTCGTTTCACCCTTACTCCGAAAAACGGAGCGGTTTCGTTTCTGTGGCACTTTCCCTAGAGTCGCCTCCGGTTGCTGTTAGCAACTACCTTTCCCTATGCTGCCCGGACTTTCCTCCTGTAATATACAGGCGATCAGCCGACAGTCTAGCACACTAATTATACCATCGTTGGGTCTTCTTCACTTTTCTTAAGCTCCAGATCCAGCACATTATTAACTGTTGCATCAGCCTCCTTATTTAAGGCACGCGGCACATGAGTAAAGGTTACCCTCTTAAACTTCGGCAACAATTCTTTGACTGCCCCGTAAATCGGCCAGAGATCCCTATTTTTTACCTTAAACTTCCCGAGCATCTGATTTACAACCAACAGACTGTCCAAATGCACATGCACAATTCTCGCCCCATACTTCAATGCATGCTCAAGCCCTAGCTTCAGCGCCAAATACTCCGCTTGATTATTGGTAGTTATACCAAGATAAACCCCGTTTTTAACCAGCTCATTACCGTCCATATCATATAACACATACCCACTGGCTGACGGGCCGGGATTACCCCGCGAACCACCATCTGCAAACAACTTTACTTCTGTTATCTTTACCGCAGCATTCTCTTTAGGTTGTTGGCGGCGCACAGCTGCAAATATCTGATCAATTGCCGCAGCAAGTTCCCGATCTTTTTCAGTAATCGCACCAGCACTATGGGTTATAAGCCATATTGAAACCCTATTCCACTCATTCTCCCATAGTGGGTGATGATTCACCCGCTCAGCCTTCTCCGCAACAGCCTGCATAAAAGAAAAGGCTTCCTGAAAGTCTTTAAAGGTAAATTTTTTATATAAGCCCTTTTCTGTTTCTTGCCACGTGCCTGTTTTATTCTGGATCATTTCCTAATCATAGCAAACTAATGGTCGGGGTGACAGGACTTGAACCTGCGACCTCACGGCCCCCAGCCGTACGCGCTAGCCACCTGCGCCACACCCCGAAGATTATATTAAAGAGGCCCACAGGGCGATTTTTGAGCCACTATGACAACCTGGCTGATAACCCAGGTGGGTGCCCTCACAGCCAAGCCACGACTTGACTAAATATTGAGCTCCCTTAATGATAAGTGTTCAGATTATCATTACGTGACCCTTTTACCGCGCCTGAGGACCGTTACTTATTATAAATTAACCCTATAACAAGAATAAAGATATACTTCTATTAAGTTCCATTATGATTTGTCCGAAAGCCGGCACTGCCAGCACGAGCGCAAATACAATAAAAATACCAAACTGCTCTAATTGCGCCATAACACTGCGCACGCTGTCCGGCGCAAAAGCGTACAATATACGTGAACCATCAAGCGGCGGAATCGGCACCATATTAAACACAAAAATACCTACATTCAGCGCTACAAATATCGTTAATGCGTTATATACATCCGCATTTCCTGAAAACACCTGTGCTATGAGGCCACCGACTGCCGCCAGCGCCAGATTAGTCAATGGGCCGGCTGCCGCAATCAACGCGGCACCAAATTCATCAAATTTAACCCTTTCGGGATTAAACGGCACTGGTTTTGCAGCCAAAATAGGTGCCTGAAACAGCAGTAGCGTAAGTATTGGCAACCCGACCGTCAAAAACGGATCAATATGACTCAAAGGATTTAAACTAATCCTGCCCGCTTCGTGTGCCGTAGTGTCCCCTAATTTGAAAGCGGTGTAGGCGTGCATCATCTCGTGAATACTAATAGCAATCACAATAGTCGCGAGCGCTATCAGTAAGGTAAATGAGTCAAATGAAAACTGCATAAGATTACTTTAAATTATACCAGCTAACCTACTATTTAGACTCATAAAAATCTATAGGAGAGCGGTCATTGACATATCAGAGGTAGTGCAGTATACTTAAGCATTGAATCAAAGGATATTTTAAGGATATTGGTATGAATAAATGTGAGATTACTGGTAAAGGCAAGCAGTTCGGCCACAACGTGAGCTTTTCACAGCGACATACGAAAAAGGTCTGGAAGCCTAACCTTCAAACCAAAACCATTGTAGTTGATGGTAAAAAGGTAAAAATGAAGATCAGCACCCAGGCACTTCGCACACTTAAGAAAAAAGGCCTTATCGCTTCCTAATTTACTCAAGCAATCAACTAAAAACACTGGCTATTTTGGCCAGTGTTTTTAGTTAGGTAACATCGTCTAGAATATTCTGCTCTACCGCCTACACTGCTTTAACCACTATCAGCTGTGTTGTTTCACCAAAGTCACTACTTTTGAGCTTTAGTTTGTCAACTGTTTCTTTCGGCTCCATAGAAAGTCCAGTTATTGCCTGCTCCAAGGTTTGTTGTGGCACTGGAAAGTTCAAACTCTTATCATCATAGTGCGTTGGAATAACCAACTTCGGCTCTATTTTTTTGATAAGTTTTAAGGCACCTACTGGATCAGTTGTATAGCCATTGCCGCCGACCGGCACAAACATTACATCCACCGTACCGATGTCTTCAAGCTGTCGCTCACTTAATTCTGGATAAATATGACCGGTTACCAAGATCCTTATATCATTTACAATGATCTTAAACATGGTGCTACCAAACTGACCATCTTCATCCATATGTGCGCGTGCGGCTACCCCATATATTGATATACCGCTCACCTCATACTCTCCTGGATGATCGACCACCAGCGGTGATTCAATATTCGGGAGGCTATGTGGACCGGTATACAGTACAATATCACCATCTTTAAGTATTGATTTCTTGCCCAAGTCCTCTAGGTTATCGTCGACAACAATTCGATACTGTTTTCCACTAATAGCAATACAGTTAGCGCCGTAAAATTGTATATCCATTTATTTTTTCTCCTGTTCTAATACATTGTTTTTATCAACAAGCACCTGCTTCTTCGCATTCATAACAGTAGTAATAAAGCGGTCTTTAATCTTTTGTCGATATTCAAACTCAGCTGGTGTCAGTATAGCATACCGCAACTCCTTGCCTTCTTTCGCTTCAAGCTCTGACACATATTTATGTACTTGATTGTCGTTTACATGTCCAACGATCAAAAGGTCAATACCGCTTGATTCATCACGTGTAAACTGTCCGGTGAGCAATGCAATCTCTACATTGCCCAAGGCTTTCAATTCGCCATCTTGACTCTTTCCTGCACCTCTCTTTGACTTGGAGCCTGACACTGCACTTTTGCCAAAGATCTCGCTTAGAGGCTGAAAGAACTCAAAATCTTGATTCACTTCGTAATACACCTTGTTATTGGTGTTTTCTGAAATAATAATACCCGCACTCAACAGATTAGCAAGTTCGCGCCTTACTGAATTGATCTGCTCATCAATTTTTCTCGTAATCTCACGAACATAAAAGGAACGATTAGGATTACTATAGAAAAGTTCGAGCAGCTTCACCCTGGTTTTAGAGCCGAACAGTTGATCTATCATACTTACTATTGTATCAGAAGTATCGAGGCAAATGTACGACTTATTTATTCAAAAACGTTGTAGTGTACGCTACAGCTTCATTAATATTGTTCACCCAAATTACATTGTTGTCCCGCTTAAACCACGTCCGCTGCTTCTTCACAAGCTGCATAGTGTGCGTGATAATTTTTCTGCGTACGATATCCAGATTTTCATCACCCTCAAAGTATGCTCGCCACTCTCGATAGCCTATCGCCTTCATAGGTTCTACTTCCCAGCCATATTCCGCACTCAAAGCCCGCACTTCGGCTTCTAAACCCTGTTTTAACATAGCATCCACCCTGTTTTCTATCCGCCTTTTATGTACGTCTTTGGGAAGGTGTATGCCCAAAACTAGCGTATTTTCTCGCAGCGGTTTTGCGCTAGCAGTTTGGCCATTTGTTTCAATTAATCGTATGAGTCTTCGTTTGTTTTTAGTATCAATACCTGCAGTTGACAAGCCTTTTTTGTGCGCCAGCGCCACTAGCTCTGTTGTATTCATGTCATCAAGTTGCTGCCGCAAAATGCTATTTGCAGGCTGTGCGCGAAACTCATAGTCATACAAAATGCTATTGACGTACAATCCACTGCCCCCCACGAGTATTGGCAGCTTGCCGCGACAATGAACCTCATCAATGCATTTTTGCGTCATTTTTTTAAATTCTGCAACCGAATAACCATCCTTAGCATCAGCCACATTAATCATGTGATGTTGTATTTCATACATCTCTTTTTGGGTCGGTTTTGCTGTGCCAATATCGAATTTTTTGTACACAGTCATGGCATCAGCGGCAATAATTTCGCCCCGAAATTGCCGTGCTAAATGCATACCAAATGCCGATTTACCAGAGGCGGTAAATCCTACAACAGCTATTAATGGTCTGTTTGATTTTGTGAAATTGTTGTACATGCCTGTTGTTATTATAACATCTTTGGAAACCACAAAATGTTGTCAAAATCCTGAATAAAATTATCGTCATTAAAACGAATTCCTTCCATTTCGAGATGCTTTTTATGAGCGTTTCTGCCGCCTGGATAACCCGCTGCCAAACCGCCTTTTCGATTCACTACACGATGCCATGGCAATGACGGATCTCCAAAATGAGCAATTCCGCCTACAATTCGTGCTGCTCGCGCATTACCACATAGTGCAGCAATTTGACCGTACGTCATAACACGGCCTTTGGGAATTTGAGCAACAATTGCTTCTACCTTTTCTCGAAATGAACTATTATTTTGATCCATATAGCCTTTTCTTAAAGAGAGGGGGCAAAACACCCCCTCTCTCTTTATATTAATCATACTCTACACACTCTTACAGGGACGATTTGCCAACACGAGACCTTGCTTCATTGGCAACCGATCCTAAAAACTCATCAACCGTATATGACCTTGCTCCGTCTTGTACCGCAATATCTTTACGAATACGCGGCACTACTTCACCGCTTTCAATTTCTTTCTCGCCAATAACAAGTGTGTATGGAACCTTCATGAGCTCCGCAGCTCGAATTTTCTTACCAACCGACTCATTATCATTATCAACCTCTACACGCAATCCGAACTTACGTGCTTTTTCTGCTATATCAGCTGCAAATGATACCGTCTTGTCCTCTTGGTTAACGGTGATAATACGAATCTGTTCCGGCGCAAGCCACACTGGAAACTTACCAGCCGTATGCTCAATATATACACTCAGGAACCGCTCAATTGAACCTAGTAGCGCCTTGTGGATCATAACTGGTCGTTTGTCTGCACCATCAGAATCAGTATAGGTCAGCCCAAAACGTTCTGGCTGCACGAAATCAAGCTGTTCAGTTGCCAGCTGCCATTCACGACCAAGCGCATCGGTCACCATGATATCAATCTTTGGCCCATAAAATGCCGCCTCGCCTTCGCCGATGAAGTAATCAAGTTCAAGCTTCTTTGCTACTGTTTCAATCGTAGTTTGCGCACGCTCCCACAATTCTGGATCACCGAGGTATTTGTCAGAATCATCACGAAAACTCAGTCGTGCCCGCCACTTCAGACCAAACACCATATACATATCCCGAATCATGGTCATAATTGCTGTGAATTCTTGCTCTATTTGATCAAGTCGACAAAAGACATGCGCATCATCTTGTGTGGCAGCACGCACTCGAGAAAGACCATGGAGCTCCCCTGCTTTTTCATCACGATACACCATGGTGTTTTCCATGTATCGAATTGGTAAATCACGATAACTGCGTGGCCGAGCGGCGTAAATCTGCGCATGATGCGGGCAGTTCATCGGCTTCATCATAAATTCATCATCAGACTCATAGCTCGTAACCGTGAACCGCTCTGGATATTTATCATAATGGCCCGAAGTCTTATATAAATCTATTTTGGCAATGTGCGGAATCGTCACACTTTGATAGCCCGCAGCCTTTTGCAGTTCTTGTGAAAACCGCCCCAACTCTTCACGGAGCACCGTACCTCGCGGTGTAAACAACGGCAACCCCGGACCAACAAGATCTGAAAACACAAACAAATCTAACTCTTGACCTAACTTCCGATGGTCACGCTTTTTAGCCTCCTCAAGCATTTCAAGATGCTTACGAAGTTCCTTCGCAGTCGCAAACGCTACCCCATACACCCGCTGCATCTGCGGATTATTTTCTTTACCACGCCAATATGCGCCAGACACCCGCATAAGTTTAAATGCACCGACCTTGCCGGTCGACTCCACATGCGGACCACGGCATAAATCAGTGAAATCACCATTTCGATAAAATGACACTTCTTCTACTTTACTCTCACCATCAGCAGCGAGACCCAGCTCCTTGCTGTCCAACTCCTTCGCAACTGTTGTTCCAGCGCGCTTTAAGTCGTGTAGCAGCTCCTTTTTATATGGCTGTTCATATTTTTCAGCCCAAGCAATAGCCTCATCAATCGACATAGTAAAACGTTCAAAGGGCTCATCTGCCTTAATAATCTCCTGCATCTTGGCCTCGATGCGTTCAAAATCTTCCTCAGACAGCCTGTAATCACCAAGGTCTATATCGTAATAAAACCCGTGCTCCACCACAGGCCCAACGCCAAATTTTACATTTGGCCAGAGAGCCTGGATAGCAGATGCAGTAATATGTGCCAAGCTATGACGCATTGCATAAAGATTGTCCTGAGAAGATTTCGCCGTTTTTGTCATATTGTTTCCTAGTTTACTGTATCTATAATAAACAATAAAGAAAGAGACGCGAGCAAGTTTAAATGTTCTCGCAGCTACATTTAACCTCACTCACGCCTTAACCCAGCTGCCTATACCACCCAATATACAGGAGTATTATAGCACTTTACCTCTGTTTGATAAAGCTTTTACCTTTCGTTGACCAAAAAACAAAAGCATCATGACTTCTCGCAGTTAGCCATGATGCTTTTGAATGATGCGAAACACTTCGCAAAATTCCGCCTTACACGTTGACTATGATAGCAGGGTTAGTACTATATGGCTAGCCTTAAAGTATTGTGAATTATACATAGTTTCTGGGGATAACTCAGCAGCTCTTACATTGTATATTTTATATCATAAACGATATACTAGATCATATTAGGTATAAAAATAGCCGAAACTCCTTCGGCTATATGCATTTCTTCTCTGGTGGGCGATATAGGACTCGAACCTATGACCTTTGCAACGTCAATGCAACGCTCTAGCCAACTGAGCTAATCGCCCTCGTCAACATCGGCTACTGAAGCCGTGCTTCTTCTCAATATTTTAAACCTCGGACAAGTCGCCTGGTTTAAAATATTGTATCTATCTGTACTGCAAGGCAGCTATCAAAAGATAACAGGGGTAATGATAGCAAGATAGACAGTAAATAGCAACTTATAAGATAAGCATATGCGGATTGCATTATATTGACAATTATTATATTGTTTGTTAAATTAAACAGGTTAAACAGGAATTTTGGGTGAGTACCAAGAAACCAACAGCGCTTGATGATTTCAAGCTCTTCTATGAAGAACTAAGTTCTTCAGCCTCAATCAACCGGCTACGACGCCCACGATTGAGTACCGACAAATAGAATCTCTCAAACCAGTAAAACACACCTCACTTTCATCACTATTGAAAGGTGTAGAGGTGTGTTTTCCACTGTCAAAATTCGAGTTTTCCACTAGACTTTTTCATAGCGTAATGTCAATATATTGACATGGTATGTATATATTGCGGCAACAAAACGAGTGTACGCAACTCACGCCCCAGCAAACGCACACCAGGAGTATGGCGAAGGCGCCAATGCGAAGCATGTCAGACTGTATTTACGACTCGTGAATATGCTGATCTCACAGAAGGCTATGCTGTACAGCGAAAAGACGGCTCCTTGCAGCCTTTTAGTCGTGACCACCTATTTATTAGCGTTTATCAAAGCTGTAAGCACCGCCAGACAGCCTTAGAAGACGCCGACGCACTCACCCACACCATACTTATCAAACTGCTGTCTGAGCCAAAATCTGACGGTCTCATAACAACTTCGGCTATTATTGCAGCTACCCAAGAAGTATTGGCGCATTTTGACTCAGTTGCAGCCACCTATTATGGTGCATACTATGCTTAAATCTAGACCTTACGAGATACTTTACCGCCCTCTTGCTCAGTTACTACAGCTTTTACGGTAACATCAAACTTATCGAGATACTTTCCAAGCATAAGACGTGTCTGAGAATACAGTGCTGCCGTAGAGCTATACACCAATGATGTGAGCGGCATATACACCCATTGCAACAGCATAAAGAGCGTACGATGCCGCTTATAGCGTTTTGGCTTTGGTGGCAGAGTCTTAAAACAGATATAAATTGATACCAGCGCACCAGCAAGCGCAATACGTTGAATATAACTCACCACAATAGGCAGCTCATTAGCTGCGTAATTTTCTGGGTTAAACAACACTGGTATAAAGGCGGCAAATGCCAGCAGAATCGGCCCCACAGCCCATGTCACATGCCCCTCAAGCAGACGCCCGAATTTGAATAATTTATCTATAGTTGGAATCTTGTTTTTCGTAAAAAAGCCCTTTTCAGCAAAGTAAGCCACGTCAGAAGCTCCCCAAGTCCAACGACGCAATTGGATAAACTGTGCTTTGAGCGTCTTTATATACGTCTCTGCAAGCACTGCATCCTGGTAGATTGGTATATGTATCGGATAGACTGTGTGTCTACCGTCATAGCGGAAGTATGTGCGCCAGAACTGATGTCCATCTTCTACAATAGTACGAACACTCCAAAAATCAGTATCAATAAGACTTTTTAGCCCCTGAGCGTGCGCAGAAAAGTTGCGCAAGATATGCGGTCGCGCTGCCAACACGGTGTTCCAGTAGGTATTACCGGTAGCTATCACACGCATAGGCGCTGGCGCATCCCAAATATTATTGGTATACATCGACACCGGCTGATACGACACATACGTAGGGTCAGGTGTCATTGCATACAGATATGAAAGCGCCGCAAAATACTTCTTATCCGGGCGGTTATCGGCATCTAAAGTGGTCACTACCACATTAATTGGATCGATTTTCTTCTTTTCAATAAATTTCTGTAATGCTCGTCCGGCATACGTAATATTACCACCCTTACCAATTAATTCACCGGGTATGTTGGCCGGATGGCATACCGCCATTGCGTGGTAAAAATGATGACCATACTCTTTGATAAGATCCTCTGCGATTTTCTTTGTTTGCGGCCCTCCCCGTTCCTCATAGGCGATTATGAGAATGATCTTCTTCATGTCATACTCAGACGCCAACACTGCTTGTATTGTCGGCTCGAGCACTTCCCTGCTTTCGTTATACGTAGCGATCATCGCCACATGCAACAGATCACTTGGTTTTACCTTGTGTTTTACCTTATGTAGGCGCTGAATATTTTCGTGGTGCCATTTAGGACGTTTGGCATTTCTCGGTATTTCCTTTTTTTCTACCTCGTCAAGCAGCTGCAGCCAGTCCATTTTTTTATGTGCTTCAACGACCTTGTATCCCTGAAACGCCCGCACACTCACACCAACCGCCCGACTAAAGTAAATCAGCAGATACAAGATAATAAAGAATGCAGCTACCGTAGCATTTACTAAGCTTAGTATGAGCGGCAAAGCCAGCAACGACCAGCTTATCATACCCGGCAACATTTCAAAGAAACGATATCGTTTCCCTCGTTCCTCTTTGTACGGAATCTCTATATCTGTCATATTAACGATGCCCTAAGAGTACATTGCTGACAATAAGCGCGAGCAGCACAAGCAGCGAACCTAAAGCCAACAACACCACCGACATCTCCCGTTTGATCTTGTATGCACGCACACTTAATACGCTACTGAATACTGCCGTAACAATTGCAAACCACACAAAATTCAGCATGGCCCACATATTACCAGTAGGACTAAAATCACCTTGCGGAGAATGGTGTGGCCCTTGCCGGTATTCTATATAGTAATCATCAATTCCCTGCCCACTCCCAAGACGCAATAGCACGCTTACTGTAACCGCCAATGTTAAAAAAATAAGCGCGCTCAAAAGCGCCAGCACTAGCTTATCGTAAATATATTTTTTCGCAGGCATATTTTATATATTGTAATTCTTTTACACTAAAAAATCGAGCAATGACTATGGTGCGGGTGGCGGGAGTCGAACCCACGTCTCAGCCTTGGGAAGGCCGCATAATAGCCGTTATACGACACCCGCTGGAGCCACCTGCCGGGCTCGAACCGGCGACCCACGCGTTACGAATGCGTTGCTCTACCAACTGAGCTAAGGTGGCATCAGGAGAAAATTATACCAGATTCACTTGCTCTTTATAGTAATACTACAACTCTCTAAGAGCCTTATGACGCGTAGGTAGCAAGAATCGCGTCCTGTTGTTGCTTTGTGATAGGTTTATACAGCTTCGGCACAATTGCACGCTGCATATCCGACGACTTTTCCAGCACTGCATCAACCGCCCGCATGCCATATTCATAACACATTAAATACGGTGCATAGTGAGCAACACGACGCTCCTCTGCCCTGCTGCGAAGCGCATCCTTATCTTCAAATGGCAACAGTTTGGCAGCATAGTCAGCAACTGCTGCATCGTCCTCATGCCGTATATTCGCCAGATAGCTCATATTGTTGTACACGCTGGTTTTTAGGCGGTCAATCAGCATCTGTACACGTGTGATAGGCACTGATTCATCAATAACTAGCCTTGAACCAGCAAGTTGTCCAACTGTTTCAAACAATGCCGCATCTGGCGTATATACCGATGTCAAACCAAGCAGCGGATTTGCTTCACCCCGTTCAATTGCTTGCTGCAGCTGTACTAATTGCTCTACGTGTCCAGCATATTCGTGCCCAGCAAGCGTCACACATTCACCAAACGTATATTTGTAGTCAGGATTAGTGTTGACTTTGAGAACTATCTTGCCATCTTCTGTAGCCACATAACCGCTCCAATTACCTTCAAATTCCTTAATTTCCGGCTCTACCGCTTCTGCCTGAGGCTCAAAAAATTGAGAAAGTGCTATTTTACTGGCGTCCATACCAGCACGCACCGCCTGCTCAACCTCTGGTGCGGTTTTGAGTACAAATGTTTGCTCATAAGCTTCCTTATCTTCACGACGGTATTCCATACCTTCGGGAAGCGCAGCATTAATAGCATGTTTTAGGTTAGTAAGCCTTTCGTTAGGTACCCATAAAGGTGAAAGCTGCATGCTCGTCACCAAACGCTCTCGAAATGAAAACCTCTCCCCTTGCCGGATACGCGCATCCATAATAAGCGCCGCAAGCTTCTGCTCCATTACCTCGCGATTAGTCTGTATCTCAGGTGACACCGCAAGTGTATTTGCCAGTCCCTCAAGTGCTATTTGTGCCTCGCGTATCGTACGAAATGTTTTACTTTCAACTTCTCGGGATACCACCAAATCACTATCAATTACCAGATTCTGCGGATCTTGCGGGTCCTCGCTTTGCTCCGCAACCACTTCATGATACCCACGCACCACCGCAATACCTTCGTCTCCGAACGCTGCTTCCTTAGGTGTTATGTGGGCCTGAGCCTTGCTTGCTATCAGCATAATATTTATATTATATCATAAAAATTATTAAATGTCTATTAACTATTCTTCTTTTCTGCAATAAAGCTCAATGCAGACGCTACCGTTTGCGCTCCATCACACCGTATCTTAGATAATTTATCCTGTATCTCGCTTGACTGATCTAACCAATTAATAATTTGCGATGCTAATTCCTGTGCAACATTCAGACGAAATACCAAATCATCCCCTAATATTTGGTTCATCATTGCATATTTCGCCCTTGCTTCTGGCGTCGGATAGTCAACAAGCAGTAAAGGCTTCCGTGCTGCTATAGCTTCAGCAATTGTTCCCATCCCAGGTTTTGTAATCACTCCTGCAGAAGCCGCTATCACATTATGTCCGTCTGTTGATGGTGGAACGTATACAGTATTGTCATTTGAAACAACCTGTTCTATATCTCTCCTTACAATTACAACTTTTAATCCGTTTAGCATTACTGATTGTAGTGATCGTGCGACATACTCGAGCTCAGATCCCGACAGTAACCCGCCACCCTGCACATAAATAAATTCTTCATCAGGCCCCATACCAAAGCGCTGTTTTACTTCTGCTGGGTCTACAGACGGCTTGCGGACTATCGGGGCACACGGGATTACTTGCGTACCACTATCAAGTTCGTACGGTGCTTCGTGGGTAATTTTTGGCTCTGCAAGGAACAAATAGTCCAAGCCTTCCGCAAGTTGCAAGAATTGATTTTGAAACGCATTTACATCATCGTCTTCGGATTCATATCCAGAAATAGAGTGATAAACCCCTATAAAAGGTAGACGAACTCCGGACTTATTCATAAGCGCACGCAATGCCGGTATCTGCATATGAAAATCATTGACAACCACCTTGGCGTTACCTATGACATCCGACAAATGCTGATTGCGTACAATGTATTCTTCATCGGGAGTTAATTTTTCATAATCAGGCTCAACAAGTCCGATAGGCGCATCATACTCATCGAGGTTTGCCCGCAAAAAATCGTGCACAGGCACTCGTGCAATAAAAGTTATAGGTTGCGCAGGCGCTAAGGCCTGAGCAATAGCTATGGCCCTGCTAGAATGCCCAAAACCATAAAAACTTGATAAAACATAGGTTATTTCTGCGCTTTCCTCAGTTTGTCTCTCTGCAGCAGCCTCAACAGATGGAACATGTACCTTCATTCAGACTAATTATGTCAAACACTTACTGACTTGCAAGCATCAGAAAGCAAACCTTCCTGAGGCGGTTCTAGGTTTTTACCGCATTTTCATGTCTCAAGACTCCTATTGAATAGGAGGGTAGTCAGGGATGTGCATGTGCTCAACAGGCATACCGCTTGCACGCAGCTTACCTTCGTGAGGGTTTAGGTTTAGGTCTGCGAGTTGACGGGCAACAAACCGCATAGCAGCAATAACACGCGCAATAACATATCGTCTATCACCATTTTGCTCTATTGATTTAAAATTATTACTACTTTCCATGAACTAACACTACTTCATACATTTCGTAACTCTAATAATACTCTCGGCTTAACAAAGAAAAAAGACCCATCAAAAGATGAGTCACTTTTCTTGGCGGGCCCGACCGGATTCGAACCGGCGATCTCCTCCGTGACAGGGAGGCGTGATAGGCCTCTTCACTACGAGCCCGTGTCTATTTGTTTATGCAGAAAACAACAGGGGTAATAATAGCAAGATATTGAGAAAAAAGCAATCGTATTCTTACAGCCTTATAAATCGGATTGATTTTTTCTCTTTTTTCAGCGGGTCAATATAGGTAGATATGGGCTTGAAATTGACGACAATGTGCGCTGCACGGACTTTACCATTGTTATTTTCAAGCACTTTTACAATTTCCAGTCCTGTAGGTGTTTCTATAATGCCCGAAGTCTGACCCGGCTGCAAACTAAACAGCGCCTCCATAACCTTTGGATGAATATCTCGGTTGCTGCGCTCTATGACAAAACCGTAATCACCACCATTGGCTTTGGACACCTCATCGTCAGAATGTTGCTTAGCAAGCTCTGCAAAATCCGCACCACCCTGCAATTGCGCTACGTAGTTACGTGCGCGATCGTGAGCTTCTGTATCCAACTTGGATACTACTTTTTGGGTCAATAGCTGCTGCGCTACCTGCCGCCTAAAATCATCAACGGACCATCCCCAAAATTCTTTGAGCACATCTTGAAACACCTGATCACTCGCACCGAGGCGATTTTGTGAACGCAGCAACGCAATCTGTTCATTCACCTCTGAACGCCCTACAGATACACCGTGCTGCTTTGCTAATTGTTTTACATACGCATCATTAATGACATTTTCCAGTGCACGCTTTTGAAAATCTGCAAGCTGACTCTGGCCCTGCTTGCTAGAGAAGTCTACTTTTTGCTGTGTCTGATAATAATGCTTGTAGCGGCGTACCTCAAAAAGATAATTTTCATATGCTACAAAGCTCGGCCCTGCTTTTGCTACCGGAAACGGAATAACCTGGGTTACCCGATACATAAAGGTAGACATTGCATGAAAACGATACAGCGCAAGTATGGTATACGAGAAAAAGGCTATTACCGCCAAAATAAAAATGACGATCGAAATAGTAACAATACGATGCCGTGAATGCTGCAGCGGATAAATATATTTGCGCGCACTAGATAGTACTTCATCACGGTGTTCTGCAACTGTTTCATTAGTAATACGTGGAGCACCGGCAATATTTAGCTCGCTGCTTTGCGTTTTTCGTGACGGCAAACGTTTTTTTGCTTGTTTAACTAGCTTGCGTGCTTTTTTCTTCATCTCTTTTCATTTCCACATCATCGTCATACTGTTTCGGCGTTATCCCTTGTTCTCGCAGAATATTCTGAATGCGTTTGTGTATCTTTGCAGGGCGGTATACGTCGTGTATGTCGATGTTTCCCATGTATGTTTGTATAGTAATTGTACCAAATCCAAATAAGGTTTCGGTAAAACCTTTTATGGAATAGTTGAGACTTTGAATAAGGTTTAGTCCAATATCACTTACTTCGCGGTGAAAAAAACCTTTCTGTGTTAACTGAATAAAACGCTGATTCGTCACTACACACACGGTAAAGTGCCAACTCATCCACGAAGGAAAATAAATAATCAATCCCAGCAATGTACCGATTAACATGCCGCCAAAAAACCACCCAAAGCCCAGCTCCGGTTTAAATGTTGCTGGTAATACCCCGACTAACGGGCCAAGCATACCCAATATCAACCCTTTACGCATTACTATGGGGTGTTTACGAAATACTAACAGCACTTCTTCATCATCAAACTGATCGTCAAAGTATTTCTCCGGCATAAGCACTATTGTAGCAGTAATCGTAGCGTTCTCCCATTGCACAGGGCGAAACGCTATAACCCTGCTCGTTTAGCTATTTGATAACCAGAATGAGCAGGGCTGATTATTTTATTCCAACGTGGTGACCCGGGAGGGATTCGAACCCCCGACACCCACCTTAGGACGATGGTGTTCTATCCAGCTGAACTACCGGGCCATGTGAAAAAGCGAACATGTTATCGCTT
>ERZ777003.1937-NODE-1937-length-27204-cov-13.114811_pt1 | contig 27204 bp, 20 predicted proteins | sample MGYA00374956_ERZ777003 | MGnify/ENA primary metagenome ERZ777003 (study PRJEB29302, sample SAMN06268252) | bioreactor metagenome | isolation source: Joint BioEnergy Institute, California, USA | place: USA:Joint BioEnergy Institute, California, USA | collected... | reverse complement strand
CATACTCACTTTGGCCACATCTTTATGCTCTATCCGGATCGCGAAGCCGCGATCGACAGGATTCTCGACCAGGAGGCCGCGCGGCAGCCGGATGTTTGCGTGGAAGATGAATACGGGGAATTTCATAGAGTCTGGCGCATTTCGAATCCGGCTGTCATCTCCCGTTTGCAGAAACTGATGGCCGACAAGAAGCTGCTAATCGCCGACGGCCATCATCGCTACGAAACGGCTCTCGCTTTCTGCCAGCAGAACCCGCACCTCCCTGGCGCGGACAAGGTCATGATGACCTTCGTCAACATGTACTCCCCGGGGCTGCGCATCCTCGGCGCTCACCGGGTCGTTCGGGGCATGGACAGCTTCAGCCTCGACGCCCTCCTGCGAGGCGCAAGCAAGAGCTTTCGAATCCAGCACCTTCCCGATCTGGCGGCCCTCCACGTGGCTTGGGAGGAACCCCACACGGACTTGATCCGGATCGGCGTCGTGGCGAGCGCCGGACACAGTTTGTACCTGCTCGAAACAGACCGCAAGGGCAGGCTCGACGTCAACGTGCTCCACGAGGAGCTGTTGCGCGACGTGCTTGGAATCACGGACGAGGAGGTACGGGAAGAGAAGTACCTGGAGTATGTCCGCGGCGTGCATGTGGCAGCGGACCGGGTCCGGAACGGCAGCACTCAAGCCGCCTTTTTGCTCGAGCCGCCATCCATTGACCAGGTAGCCGAAATCAGCTTCAGTGGCGGAGTGATGCCGCAGAAGTCCACGGACTTCTATCCGAAGCTGTTGTCCGGACTGACTCTTTACAAGCTCGACTGAACTTGGGGTTCGGGGATTGCCGGGAATCCCCGAACCCCTTTGGTTAATCCCGCTTCAGCTTCGCCGCGAAGGCCGATGCTCCGATGCTGTTTCGCCAGGAGCCGTCTGTCGCGCCAAGGTCCTTCGAATACGTATATCCGGCGAAATACAAGTGTCCGGAATCGTCTGCAGCAAGGCTCGTCACGATGTCGGTATAACTGCCGCCGAAGTACGTGGCGTAAGGCAGCGCTTCGAGCCCCGAGGCCTCCGGATCGAGAATGGCGATGAAGGAATCTTCGAAAATGGATCGCGGGCTGAGCTGCAATGCCTGCGGAGTCGCCGGGAAGTCGCCAAAAAGGTTATAGCCGGCGACTGCGATCCGGCCGTCTGCAAGCGGAACCAAGCTGTATAGAACCTCTGCGCCGACTCCGCCGAGGAGGGTTCCATAAGCGACAAACTGCCCGGCATCCCCTTTCGGATTCAGCTTGATAACAAAGGCGTCCGTTTGCCCGGCAAGGCCCTGCTGGAAGGCGCCCGCTGTTGTCGGAAAGTCACCGGAGAGGGTGTAGCCGCCGACCCACAACGAACCTTGCGCGTCAATTTTCATCTGCGTCGGGAAGTCGCTGTAGCTGCCGCCAAAGAACGAACCGTAAATGAGTGCGTCGAGGCCCTGGCGGCTCAAGTCGATTCCTGACAGAAAGCCATTCATCCGGCCGAGCAGCTCCAACTGATGCGACCCTTCGACAACAGGGAAATCCTGCGACGAGGTGTAGCCGCTGATCCACACGATCCCTTCTGAATCGATGGCGATGCCTGTAGCTGTGTCTGCTCCCGCTCCGCCCAGATACGTGAAGTATCGGAGCGGTCCCTCTCCGAAGGGCGAGATTCGTACCAGAAAGGCGTCTGTGCCGCCGCGATTGCTGCCCTGCAGCCCGCTGCCGGTTCCAGTGAAGTCGTAGGAGCCGGTGGCCCCGGTCACAAAGACGTCCCCGTCATGCAGCGCCAGCGCATAGCCGATATCGGTGCCCGAACCTCCCAGGTAGGTGCTGAATACGAGCGAGCTCTCCCCGCCTTGCGAAGGGTCAACAACGACGAGATAAGCGTCCGTGCCTCCCTTTCTCTCCTTTACTGGCGCTCCGTCCGTGGTGGGGAAATCGTCGGAAGTCGTGCTGCCGGTCAAATAGACGTGCCCTTGCTCGTCCAGCGCCATCGCCCGGACGTCATCATCGCCGGCGCCTCCAATCCAGGTCCAGAACAGGAGGGTAGATCTCCCATCCGGCTCCGGCCGGTACTTTGCCAGGAAGATATCCGAGCGCCCCTTGATTGCGCTTTGAAAGGGATCGTTTGGACCGGGAAAGTCCATTTTGGAGGACGTCGATCCAGCGATCCAGATATTTCCGTCCAGGTCCACCTGAATCGCCCGAGCCGCGTCTGAGTAATTGCCCGGAACGTAGGTCAGCCATCCAAGGCTGCGGTACTCCGGCCCGGAATGTTCCTGCGCCAGCAATCCTGGCGCTATGAAAGCGAAGGTCAAGCCAACAACACACCCGGCCAGCCGGGTTCTTCTAAGCCTCATACGTTTGCTGCAACTCCTGGTTCAGTTCGGGCTTCGCTAGAGCTAACCAATTGGTGAAGAGCCTATAGACGATTCACACTTGTTGCCGGTTCCAGCGAAGTAAAGCGAAGACTTGTATTGCTGCTGTCTGCTATTTTACATACGAATTGTCATCGCCTTAGCCGACTTGGCCGGCGCTCTGGGAAAGGGCAATCTATTGAAAACGCGGAAGGTTAAGACCGCCTGGAGCTGGCTGGGGGGTGGGAACCAGGGGGGCGACGCAATCACCGCTTTGCGTCGCCCATCCAGTACCGCGGTCCGGCGCCGAGCCGGCCGGCGCGGTCTCCTGGATTGGCAAAGCGGCACCGCTCGAGTGACAGGCACCCGCAGCCGATGCACTCGGTGAGTCCCGCGCGCAGTCTCTTCAATTCCGCGATACGCTCGTCGATGCGGGCGGTCCATTTGCCGGAAAGCTTCGCCCAGTCGGCGGCTTCGGGCACGCGGCCCTCAGGCAGCTTCGCCAGCTCCTCGCCCACCTCGTCCAGGGTCAGCCCGACGCGCTGAGCGAACACGATGAACGCGATCCGCCGCAGGACGGCCCGGTGGTAGCGACGGTGGCCGGACCCGGCGCGCTCGGATCGGATGAGCCCCCGCTGCTCGTAGAAGCGTAAAGCGGACGCTGCCACGCCGGTCCGCCGTGCAACCTCCCCGATCGTCAGCAAGCTGTTCATACCGGGAAGGCTAGCACAGCATCCGGGCAGATTTGAAGATTACTTTAACTTTAAGAAGGATCAGTTGCGGGATACGAATTCGAGCAAGTCTGTGTTGACCTGGTTCTTGTGAGTCGAACACAGCCCGTGAGGCCCTCCTGGATACACCTTCAGCGTTGCATTCTTCACGAGCTTCGCGGACTTCAGGCCCGACGCAGCGATCGGCACAATCTGGTCGTCGTCACCGTGGATGATGAGGGTGGGTACATCAAACTTCTTCAAATCCTCGGTGAAGTCTGTTTCGGAGAACGCTTTGATGCAGTCGTAGGCAGCCTTCAAGCCCGCCTGCATACCTTGTAGCCAGAACCAATCTCGAAGACCTTGGGAGACCTTGCTGCCTTCCCGGTTTGCACCGAAGAAAGGGACCGTGAGGTCCTTGAAGTACTGCTGCCGGTCAACGAGAACGTTTGCGCGGATTTCGTTGAAGGCCTCAATTGGAGTGCCCTCCGGATTCGCTTCCGTCTTCAGCATGAGCGGCGGGACCGCGCTGATCAATACCGCCTTCGCCACACGCTTTGTGCCATGGCGGCCGATGTAGCGTGCGACCTCTCCTCCGCCCGTAGAGTGGCCAACGAGTACCGCATTCTGCACGTTCAGGGTATCGAGGAGAGTCGCCAGATCGTCGGCGTAGGTGTCCATGTCATTCCCATGCCATGGCTGATCGGACCGGCCATACCCTCGCCGGTCGTGAGCGATGCAGCGATAGTTTTGCGCCGCCAGAAAAAGCATCTGATCTTCCCAGGCATCGGCTGTGAGCGGCCAGCCGTGGCTGAAAACGATCGGCTGTCCTGTTCCCCAATCCTTGTAGTAAATCCGCGTCCCGTCTTTGGTCGTGATAGTCATCGCTTGGTCTCCTTAATCAGCAAGAGTTGACTTCCGGGAGGTACCGCAAATGATACGCATTGGACGTGAAAAGGCGGGAAAGCGTATCGGGGCGGGTGATGGATTTTTTCTGGCGGCGCCTGCCGGTGGCGCCGCCTTTGTGTCGAGCGGATGCTATTTCCCGAAATGAGTCACAAGGTAGTCGACGATCGCTTTCATTTCGGCGTCCGTCGCCTTCGCACCGCGCGCCGTCATATTCTCGACCATGGCTTCCCATGCCGGACGATCGCGACGCACGCCCGTGACGGTATCGATGCCATGACAGGGTGCCCCGCAGGTACGCTGCACAAGGGCCTTGCCCGGTCCATCGGGCAGTGTAGTCGGTCCTTTCGGTTTGCTTGCGAGCGTTCCCGCTTCAGAGCCCGATGGAGTGGCGACTGGCGGGGCCTCTCCTGTGCCGAGAGCAAAGGCCATCACACTGTCAGCCGGCGTTCCGCCGAAGTAGCCTCCACCGCCGCCGGCCATGATCGCCACATATTGCTTGCCATCTTTCCCGAGATAGGTAATCGGGATCGTGTGGCCATTGGCATCGATAGGATGCTCCCAGAGCAGCCGGCCGGTCTTTGCGTCAAAGGCCCGGAAGCGGCTGTCGTTTGTGGCGGCGATAAACACGAGCCCTCCGGCTGTTGCGATGCTGCCGCCAAGATTAAGCGCGCCTGTATTGCGGATCCCAAGCGCCTCGAGCGCGGGAACTGTCCCGAGCGGCGTCCGCCAGGCGATATCGCCCGTTCGAATGTCGACCGCTACCAACTCGCCGAAGGGTGGGTTTGTGCACGGAATTCGCGTATCACGATTCCAGAAACGGGCATAAGCGCCGTACTCTGAAGTACGCTTGTACGTGACCTCTCCCGTCTTGGGATCAGTCGTTTTTTCCAGGTGGCCCCACTGGCCCAGGTTGTTCACGTTCGTAAAGAGGTAGCCAAGACCGGGGTGAATGGATATGCCGCCCCATCCACCTCCGCCCAACGTGCTTGGGAACATTAGCACGTTGCCCTCAAGTCCGAGTGGTGTGTAGAGGCTGCCGATCTGCATCTGGTTTCGTTCGAAGAGATCGCGGCAAAAGGCAGCGTGCTCCGGAGTGAGGTTGTAGATTTCCTCCTTCTTGAACTCGATACGGGAGAGTGGCGGGGGCTTGAGCGGGAACGGTTGGGTCGCCGCAGTCTTCTCGCCGGGCACAATGCTTTGAGGCACCGGACGCTCCTCCATGCCATACAACGGTTCGCCGGTGAGGCGGTTAAACGCGAAGAGGAGGCCCATCTTTGTGATTTGCGCGACTGCGGGGATCGTGCGGCCGTTGCGCGGAGCATCAAACAGAATTGGCGCTCCCGCCAAATCGAAGTCCCACAGGTCGTGATGGACCAGTTGTTGATACCACTTCAGCTTTCCAGTTGCGGCGTCGAGGGCTACAAGGCTATTGCCATAGAGGTTGTCGCCATGGCGGTCAGCGCCGTAGAAGTCCGCTGTAGGCGACCCCAGGGGAACATAGAGGATGCCGCGCTGCACGTCCAGCGTCAGAAAGCCCCAAGCATTCGTGCCGGACCGGTTCTTCCACGCATCGGGAGGCCATGTTTCATAGCCGGGTTCGCCAGGGCGTGGAACGGTATGGAACGACCAGACCAGCTTGCCCGTGCGGGCATCCCAGGCGCGGATGTCTCCATAGGCTCCGGTTGAGGGCGAACCCTCTCCGTTACTGCTACCGGTGATGACGAGGTCTCTATAGACGACCGGCGGCGATTGCAGCGAGATCCGCGCGTCCGGAAGATCACCCAGAACTCCCTGCCTGAGATCGAGGAGTCCTTCGTTCGCGAATCCGGTTGCAGGCTTGCCAGTGATCGCGTCAATGGCCGCCATTCCCCCTTTGACGCCTACGAAAATTCGCGGATGCGTCTGCTTGTCGCCCGGCCAGTAGGCAAGCCCGCGCAAGGCGACCTGAGTCGCTTCAAAGTGCCAGATCTTCTTCCCGGTTTCCGGCACCAGAGCAAAGACACCGTTGGCCGCCGTGACGTACATCACTCCATTCACAACGATCGGGATGCCTTCGGACCCGGGCTTGCCCGTGTGAAAGGTCCAGGCCCTTTGCAGCCTGTGTACGTTTTTCGTGTTGATCTGCTTGAGGGGCGAAAAACGGCTGGCTCCAGGATCGTACCCGTACATCGGCCAGTCAGTGCGCGCGCCGGTCTGGGCGAGAGCAGCGCTCGCGATCAAAGCGCTAGCGGCGAGGAATGCTTTGTACATCTTAGTTATTGGATTCAGTATAAAGAAGCTGCTGGGAGTTTTTGCGGGCATCCGGTCGGCTCCTGCATTTCGCTGCTTCCAGCTTACCCGACAGTTGTTGGATCTGGGCTGACTTAGGGAGGTAAGTTTGGGCCGGCGCTAGAAACCGCGGCCGGCCCAATAGAGGGAAACAAGCAAGGGAGTTACTGTTTTAGAGGTAGCGGGACCGCCCTGCCAGTCTTTAAGGACATCTTTGCGGCCTCAATAATCTCCACCACGCCGACGTTGATGTCCAGTGCAACAAGTCCCTCCGGCGCACGCTTGTTTTCAATGCAGGAAATCATGTAAGCAATCGGCTCTGACTTTTCCGGAGACAGCGGTTCGACCTTTACCTCTTCCACCGCGCCGCGGCCCTTCTGAATCTCCACTTTATTGCGTGTCATGTACAGGCTGCCGCCGCGGCCGAACACCTCCAGATCCTGAAAGCTGCGCGGAAGGTCCCAGCTGCCCTCGAAGATGCCGACGCCGTCCTTGTAGGAGAGGATCAGCGCCGAGTTGTCCTCCACCTTGGGGAACTCGTCCGGGCGAAGCTGATTTACCGTCGCGTAGACGGTCTGCGGCCGCCCCAGATACCACAAGCTCCACAGGGCGTTGTAGCAGCCGAAATCCATCAGCGCGCCTGCGCCGTTCTTTACCGGGTCGGTGAGCCACTCAAAGAAGTGCTTATTCAAACCTGTTGGCCCGCCCGGACCGCCATGCCCGACGACACCCCGCAAGCGATAAACCTTCCCGATCGCCCCGGCATCCGCCTGCGCCTTCGCCGTATAGTTCTGCGGCCACCACGCCATCTGGTAGTTCGTCATGACGTAAATGCCATGCTTCTCCGCCAGCTTGCGGATGGCGAGCGCGTCTTTATAGGTGGCGGCCAAAGGCTTTTCGAAGATAACGTGAATTTTGCGCGGAGCACATGCCTCAACGATTTCAAGGTGGCGGTTGTTCTCAACGAACGCCCAGACGAGGTTGGGCTTCGTTTGATCGAGCATCTGCTTGTAATCCGCGAAAATCAGAGAGCTCGAAAGTCCGCGTTTCTTCGCTTCCGCCAGGAGGTCCTCTCGGGTCTCGGCGACCCCGACAAGCTTTGCCGGTTTTCCCTCGATCATCTTGCCGATGTGACCCCAGACGTGGGAGTGAACCAGTCCTATTACTGCGATCTTGTGATCTGCGGCTGCCAGCGGTAGGCAGCAGACGAACAAAAGTGATAAAAGACTTCTCATTGCGATGTCCTACAGAGCGAAATGTGTGATCCCGGGAGATCTATGATCACCTCATTGTATTCCGCGGCGCGGTTGCCGTAGAATTGCCGGACTGGGTTGTCGGGGCAAAATGTAGCGTCGGCCTGGTCAAAGAGTTTGGTAGAGTAATACATCAAGAATCGAAGGGGAGGGTCAGTAGCTTTATGAAAGCTTTCCCGTCCGTCGTATTGGCGTGCTTGCTGGGAACCCCCTTGGCCGCAGACGAGGCGCTTGACCAAGTGCGGCGGCTCGAAACGCGCGGCGAAGCCAAAGAGGCCCGGCTCCTGCTGCAGCGAGCGGTTCAGAACTCTCCGAACAACGTTGAGACGCTTCACGCTTACGCCGAGTTCCTCGAAAAACATAAAGACCCTGAAGCCCGGTCCGTTTATGAAAAGCTGCTTAAGTTAGTGGCCGGTAACTCATCGAAAGCAGCCGAGATATCCCGGCGTCTGGTATTGCTGGACATGATTGCCGGGGACACCGAAGCGGCTGCGCGGCACCTCGCCGACTACCAGGCTGCGGGCGGCAATGATCTGACCTTGCCCAAGGCGCAGACAGCCGCGCTCGAAAATCAGGCCACGATCGAGATTCCCGGTCCCCTGCATTCGTTTGCCCGAATGGCGGCGCTCTCTCCGGATCTGGCTCCAACCGACCTGCTGCCTGCTCTCGCCCGGAACATCGTTACAAGCGGCTACCAGGCTTCGAGCGGCAACGAAGCCCTGGAGCAGACCGAGTACCTCAAGCTGGTTTTTCGCTACCTCTCCCAGGCTCGAGAACTGGAGAAGCTGGCCGGGCCGGACAAGGTGATCGTGATTGAGACGTGCGAGTCGACACAAACGGCCGACCTTCTTCGCGTTCTCGGCTTCCGTATGCGCGGCGGGTGCGGCGCCGAAGTCGTGTTGGAAACCGTGAACGCGACGCGGGCGTTCCTCAGCATGGACTCGGGTTTCCCGATCGCTGAACTTGAGCAGGCGCTTCGCACTAACCGCCTCTTCAAGTACGATTTCAGGCCTACGAAGATTCCGATTCTCTATGGCGCCGACTACTGGCTGGGCGGCAAGGACAAGCAAAACGTTGACTTCATTGACCAGTTTCTGAGCGACCCGTCGCTCTGCCGGCTCTACCTCGGACTCGCAAAGCTGGATCGAGAAACGGCAGAAGTCCTTCGGCAGCATGTACCGGTGCAACGCATCCGTGCCTTCGCGCACGTGCTGGACTTCTTTGGCGGAATGTTCCGCATCCGTGGTGGCAAAGCATTCGTTCCGGGAGAACCGCGGGCTTCGGCCGCATGGGCCGACCTCGTTGGGGTCTCTCCCGATCAGGGAGCCGCTTTTTATGAAAGGCTGCTCGTTCGCGACGACGGCTGGCTGGCAGGATACTATGATGCGCTCGCCCGAATCGACGGCCCGGTTTTGGAGTATCTGACAGAGCCGGCCCGGCTCAAGCGTTTCTACGGTGCATTACGAGGCCGCGTTACCAGCCCCGGACCTGCACGCCCCGTCTTCCGCTCCAACACGGATCTGATGCTTCTCACTTCGCGGCTACGGATGGATCGGGACGGCAAGCCGCACATCCCCGGCGGAGTCGAGGTGTGGAAGAACCTTTTCATCAACCATCCGCACGGCAAGTATGACGGAAAGCTAACGCGCGCTGCGAGCAGTTGGAAAGACGTCGACGACGTCCTCGAGGCGCTGTTTGCACTGTGCCGGAAGGCTGTGGAGAATGAGCCGCTCAAGATCTACATGGCGCTGTCGGACATCAACCGGCGGCGGGCTGTTCCGTTGGAAGCTTCTACTATTGATCGGCTCGCCCGGGAGTACAGGCGCTTTGGGGCACAGTATTCAATTTTCAGCGAGGCGCCAACACTCACTGACAAGACAATCCTTCAGTTCATGGATGCCGCCCGGGACGTCGACGGCATTCGCAACCAGATGATGAAAGCGGACGTCGCCGGTTCGTTCCAGGCGCTCGTCGGTCTGTGGCAGATCTTCACACGGCAGCAGGTGATCCCGCCGGCTTCCGCGGACGCTGTTCTTTCCGAAATCATTACACCGTTCCTTCAAATCCGGGATCAGCGGCAACTGTTCGATGGCGCGAGAGCCGGGGTTCATGCGCTGCTACGAGCAGCGGGGACGCCGCCCGGAGCCTCGCCTCAAGACCGGATGATCGATCTGCTGGCCGGCACTGCGTCGCCGGCGGATCCGGACGCTCACCAGATGCTCGTCTCCGAGATGATCCGTATCTTCGAGGCTCAGCGTCTTGTCTCGCTCACCACGCTCTTCGAGCTTGCGGATCATCTCGAGAGCGTCGCCGCGGGCGAAAAGCTGAATCCCAGCCTTGTCAGCAAACTCGCCTCGCGAATCTCCGAGATCCAGCTCCCGCGTTCCAGCCTGAGCAGCGTCGAGAAGAATGCCTACGCCGCGGGGTACTGGACCGAGAAGCACGTCGATGAGCAGCGGAAGCTGAATCTTCGTGCTCTGATCGACCGCTCGTCGCGGGATCCCGGAAAGCTCAAGGAGGCGCGTGGACTGCTCGCGCCGATTCTGCGCGACACGCTGGTCGGTTTTAACTATATCCATTACGCGCCGCCAGGAGCGCAGGTGCTCTACACCAATCCGCTGTTTGTCCGCACCCACGATTTCCTTGGAATTCAGGGATCTCAGCAAACGTGGCGAGCGACTGAGGTCTTCGGGAGCGGCTGGCCTTCAAATGCGGGCGGGCGGTTGGTTGGCTCACTCGCCTCGCTGCCTTACGCCCTGGCCGAAGCTGAGCAGAACTTCCTTGTTCCCTCCCGCGAGCAGGCGCTCATCTGGGGCGACCTTGTTCCCCAGATGATCCTCAGCGCAAAGGTTCCGCGCTGGTGGAAGGTGACGCCGCGGCAGTTGCGCTGGGTAGCGCTCCACATGCGGGTTGCGGAATCGGCGCTCGCGGAGGCGTCGCTCAAGCCCTCCCTCCGGGAAAAGGTCCTCGCTTCTTTTGAGCGGTACGCAACTCCGGCGCGCGTGAGAAACGTCGCCGACCTTTTGCAGCGGGGCGACGTCCACCTTGCCGTTGAACAGGTGATGCCGCTGGAGCTGTTCCTGATGGGACGAGATCTGGTTGCGGGGGACATCAGGAATCATTGGCTTCCCGAAATCCGGCAGCTTGCGTCCGAGGCTGCAAACGAAGTCAGCCCGGAAGCGATCTCGGAAGCTTTCGGAACGCCCAAGCCGACGCTGGCGAACTCCTATCATCCTGAATTGCTCTATTTGCGCACGTTCCCCACTCTGATGGGTTACTCCAGCAGGATCATGGCTGAAAGCTGGGAGTCGAATATTCTCTATTTCGCAGCGCTTGCACATGATCTGCACTTGCCTCCCTCCCAGATGAATCTGCTCGTCCCGGAGTGGACGCAGAAGACTGTGGAGAGGATATTCGCCACTCACCTGGAAGATTGGCCAGCCCTGCTCCGCTCGCTCCGTGTCGTCGGGGACGAGGTGCGGGCAACGACCAGGCAGATGATGGCGGCAGAGCAGAAAGCCTCGTTGCAATAGGTGCAACGCCATTACGTCGTTGAAGGAAATCAGGAGGTAAGGTGAAGTCAATCCGCAATCTTTGGCTCGTTGGAGCTGCCGCTGCTTTGGCTGCCAGCTCGGTGTTGCTCTTCCCTGGTCCCCTTGCAGCGCAGGATTCGCAGCGGCCTGTTTTCCGCGTCAAGGTCGAGTTAGTGGTGTTGAGCTTTACGGTTACTGATAGCAAGGGCAGATACATCAACGGCCTCAAGCCGAGCGATTTCCGCATCCTCGAGGACGGAATCGTCCAGAAGATCGCTACCTTTGCCGAAGGCAATAAGCCCCCCGTTCAGGTGCTCGATGACGGCTCCGTTCGTCCGTTAATTACCGCGGGTACAGAGGACCGGGCTCCCGCCGATGCATTCGTAGGAACGAACGTCTTCGTCCTATTTGACACCAGTAACTATATGTACCGGGGCTTTGTGTACGCGTCGGACGCCATTGCCGATTTTGTGCGAGGTCTGGACCGTGCCGATTCCATCGCCGTCTACACCTACAGCCGCAATCTCTCCCGGGCTGCCACACTGACTCGCGATCGGAACCAGGCGTTATTGGGCTTGAGGAAAGCCGTTGCCGGCGATGACTCCGCTCTCTATAACGCACTGCTCCTGACGCTGCGCGACGCAGCTAAGGTTCCGGGCCGCAAGGTTGTGATCGTTTTCTCCAACGGTCCTGACAATGCCAGCATGGTGGCTCCTGATGACGTCCGCGCCGTGGCAGAGGACGAGGGCATTCCCATCTACGTCATCTCGACGAGCGAGGTGAACAAAGACCCGGTCTCGGCCGGCGTGTTCCGGCGCATTTCCTCGAGAACCGGCGGTAAGGCGTATTTCGCCAAGACCTGGCAAAAGCAGGTGGAGGCGTTCGAGTCCATCCGTGAGGACCTCGGCAACTCCTATACCGTCACCTACTACCCGGCGATGAATCCGAACGAGGGGTTCCGGAAGATCACCGTCGAGATCGTGTCCGACCCGGGTAAGAAATACCGCGTCTCCGCGCGTCCCGGCTACCGGCCCCGCGGCGGTTTCTAAGCGGTGTCTGGCTCGGAGCAGATTCCACATCCACTCTCGGCGCCGAATCCGGCTAAATGAACGAAGCGCGCGGTCGGACGTCTATAATAAAAGTACTGTCGGGCGCTATGAAAACCTTTTACATTGAGACCTTTGGCTGCCAGATGAACGTGCATGACTCCGAGAAGGTCATTGGCACGCTGGTCTCCGAGGGCTACTCGCAGGTAGACACTCCGGAAGAAGCGGATCTCGTGCTGTACAACACGTGCAGCATCCGGGACAAGGCGGAGCAGAAGGTTTTCAGTCGCCTTTCCAGTTTTAAGAGGGACCTCGGCAAGGGCAAGAAATTCGCCGTCCTTGGGTGCGTTGCGCAGCAGGAGGGCGAGCGGATTTTTGAGAAAGCGCCGCACGTAAGCATGGTTGTTGGTTCGGCCAGCTACAACAGGCTGCCCGAGCTGCTGGTCCAGCTGGAGGCTGGAAACCAGCGGGTGACCGGCCTGAACCTCGATACCGAGGATACGTTTGAGACTCCCTTCGCCCGGCGCGACAATCCACACCGGGCATACATCACCATCATTGAAGGCTGCGACAAATCCTGCGCCTACTGTGTCGTGCCATTTACTCGCGGTCCTGAGCGGAGCCGCACCAGCGAGAGCATCCTCAACGAAGCGCGGATGCTGGCCGAATCCGGGTACACCGAAATCCAACTGCTCGGACAGAACGTGAACAGCTACCGGGATCCCTCGCCGGCGGGGTTGGACTTCGCGTCATTGCTCGAAAAGGTTGCGCAGATCCCCGGATTACGGCGCGTACGCTTCACGACGTCCCACCCCAGGGATTTCGTGAAAGAGATTGTGGACGTCATGGACAGGAATCCGGTGCTTTGTAATCATATCCATCTTCCTGTTCAGTCCGGATCGACCGCTGTTCTCAACCGCATGCAGCGCCTCTATACCAGGGACGAATACATGCGGCGCATTGAGTGGATCAAGAATTCTCACAGGAATATCGCCATTACCACCGATATCATCGTTGGTTTTCCCGGCGAAACCGAAGCGGATTTCGAAGAGACGTTATCGCTCCTGGACGAAGTGCAGTACGACTCTTTGTTCAGCTTCAAATATTCCCGGAGACCGAATACTCCGGCGCTCGCCCTTGACGATCACCTCAACGAAGAGGAAAAGGGGCGCCGCCTGACGATTCTGCAGGAAAAGCAGCGCGGAATCCAGATCCGCCGCAATGCGGAGCTGATCGGATCCATCCAGGAGGTGCTCGTCGAAGGATTCAACCGCGCTACGGGCCAGTGGATTGGCAGAACTTCGCAGAATCGGATCCTGAACTTTTCTCATCCTCAAGGTGAGGAAGCGAATCTGCTGGGACGCTATCTTGATGCCCGTGTGACTCGTTCCGGTCCGAACTCGCTCGTCGGCGAGCCGGCGAATCTGGTGTAATGGTTGAGAGGGGGAAGCTATGGAAGTCGAAATGAAGATCCGCGGATTGATGATGGATCCGGTGACGAACATGCCAATCGTGATCCTGAAGGATGCGACTGGCAATACGGTGCTCCCCATATGGGTGGGCATTTATGAGGCCAACGCCATAGCGCTCGAAATCGAGAAGGTTTCGACCCCGCGGCCGATGACACACGACCTCATCAAGACCCTGCTGCTGGGGCTCAATACCGGCGTCCGCAAAGTTGTGGTGAATGAGCTGAAGGATGATACCTTCTACGCTCTGATCTGGCTCGAGAAGGACGGCGAACTCATCAGCGTCGACTCCCGCCCGAGCGACGCTCTGGCCTTGGCCCTGCGTCTCGATTGTCCGATCTTCGTGGATGATTCCGTGTTGAAATCCTCGAGGACAGCGAACGCGGTGAATGACAAGGTCAACAACGAGGAATTGCGGCGCTGGCTGGAAGGCCTCAACGACGAGGATCTCGGCCGGTACAAGATGTAATGATCGAAAAACTGGAACGCCTTGCCGCGGCCGGCATACAGATCCTTCCTGCCGAAGGCGTGCAAAGCCATTTCTTCCTGGAGCGTGACGGTTTTGTTGCCCTTGTCGAGCGCACCGAAGCGGGGTTTGGCCGGATCGGCTCTCCTGGGTTCATGACGGAGAAGGGATTCGCCGTGCTCGTCTGGCGGAACGGAAATCCTTTCTTCGTCGCAAAAGGTCTGGAGCAGGCGGCCGCGCCTGAGCAGGTGGAAAGCATGCGGCGCTTCGCACGAGATCTGAAACAAGCACTCGAATCGTAATCTTTTGCTAACCAAATTGCCGCGCTTGCGTCTTTATAGGTGTGAGCGGAACCAGGCACAAATCGAAGCGGAGCCCAGTTGCGATTGCTACGCTGGCTGCGCTTATCTGCTTCGGTATGCTCACCGCCGGCGCCTTGTGGATTCCTGATTCGGCATGCCGTTTCGTGCGCTACCTGGCCGCATCGGAGCGGTATGAAGTAAAGGCGAGTTTCTGGGAGCGAGTCATCTACAGCTATGTTTTGGCGACCGCGCCCAATCAGAGTTCACGCAGCTAATTGCTTTTCTCCTGCGCAGCAAAAAGGGGAGGTCACCGAAGTGCCTCCCCTTTTTGCGTGTTTTCTATCGATGTCAGCTACTTTTTCTTTCGCGGAGCCGCCTTCTTGGCAGGAGCTGGAGCAGGCCAGCCGACCAGCTTGTCCTTCTCCACGTCGAATGTGATCATGAACGGATCGGGTGTGAAGGCAGTCGCGACCCCCTCAAACTCGATCTCTGTTCCCGGATCGGCCTTGTTCGGCAGAGGAGTCTCAAACTTCAGCGTTACCTCCGGGGTGTTGGCATCGGCGATGCCGATAACTACTTCCTTCGGGCGGTTCGCTGGAGTCATTGAGATCACGGTTCCCTTAAACCGCTCCACGCCAGCCGCGCCTCCGGGGAGAGCGGCATTCTTCATGCGAGTTTCGAAGTACTCCACTCCCTGAGGACCCGTCAGCTCTTTGCGGATGCTCATCCACAGAGCAAGCATCGGGTTGGTCTTCTTGAACTCTTCTTCCTTACGGATGGCGATCTCGGTGGCGGATTCAATCTTGAAATCGGCCGGCGGCATCGGGTCCGCCTTGGCGCGTGCGATGATGTCGCTGAGGCCGCTCTTGTCGCCGTGGAAGTTGGTATAGACCTTTTCGAGGTAAGCCTGCACCTGGCTCCGGACGTTTGGATCGAGCGCGCCGGGGCCATCATAGTTGGCTGCGCGGGCGAAGTGATAGAGAGCCTTGGACTGGGTCTCGGGCTTACGCTGAGCCAGGATAACGGTTCCGAGCCAGTACGAAACCTGGCCGTTCGCAGGATTCAGCTCCAGAGACTTCGTGAACTCCTGCTCCGCGGTTTCAAAGTTCTTCCGCTGCCACGCCACCCAGCCAAGAGTGGTCTGGGCAATCGCATGGACGTTTGTCTTCTCCTTCGTCCACTGCTCGTCATTCATCTGAGCGGGCTTCTTTTCCGGGGCGAAGATGGTGTCCAGATTGGCCAGAAGGCTCCGTGCGGCTTGCTCACCGGTGTTCAGGGCGTCGGGCGACGTGTCGTTCAGACTGACCGTCATGAGGTTGATCCAGAGAAGCCCGGAGCCGCTTTGCGGATTCAGGGCAACCATCTCTTTAGCGGTTTCGAGTACTTTCGCGCCCTGGTTCAGGCTTCGATACGTGTCAAGGTAGAGCTGCAAACGCTCTTCCTTAAAATCCGTCTCAGGATACTTTTCTTTCCATTGGTTCAGCAGCGTCAGTTTCTGATTCGCGTTTGTCTCCTTAAGGATCGACGAGAGCAGGTCGTATTCCGCGCGATCCTTATAGTTCTTCTGCGGCGCTTGCTGTTGTCCCCATACCGTCACGCTTACCGCTGACGCCAATACAAGCGCCAAGAACACTCTCGATGATTTCACCAGCACTCCTTGCCTCCTGACTGGACCTCGATGTCGTTTGGACTGGGCTACAGAGCCGCATGAGGTTGCTTTAATCGATGGACGTGCAATTGCGGAGTATATCCAAATCAACTTCAAGGCCGCAACCTCCACCGGCAGGCACCATTTAGGCTCCCGCGGCGGACTTCAGGTGCTTCAGAAATTTTCTAACTCCTTAGATGCGCCGGAGCCCCGTTCTGTTCCCGTCAAGAACCACCTTTTTGTGAAGATGTGCCGTAGTCTCAATGTGGTAGAATCCCCTAGTTAATGAGATACTTTGACCTCGCCGTGATTCTGGTCTATTTGATCGGAATCACATGGTTCGGGGCCCGATTTCGACACTCCCAACGCAGCTTGAAAGATTACTTTCTGGGTGGCCGCAGCACCCCCTGGTGGGCGATCGGGTTCTCCATCGTGTCTGCCGAAACGAGTACGCTTACTGTTATCGGCACTCCCGCCCTCGCCTTTAACGGCAACCTCGGCTTCCTTCAGGTCGTTTTTGGCTACCTACTTGCGCGAATCATCATCTCGACGTTATTTCTCCCGCATTACTTCCGCGGCGAAATGTATACGGCCTATGAGCTGATCCAGGTACGATTCGGTCCCCGCATGCGAAAGCTTACTGCAGGAACGTTCCTGATCCTGCGGGCAATTGCCGAAGGCGTGCGCGTATTCGCTATCTCGATCGTTATCGCCATCGTGCTCGGCACTGGTGAAGTCGCCTCGATCCTGCTGATCGTTGCTCTGACGCTTTTTTACACCTTTGAAGGCGGAATGACCGCCGTGATCTGGACCGATGTCGTTCAGATGTTCCTCTATATCGGCGGCGCCATCCTGAGCTTTTTTGTGATCCTCAATCAAATTCCCGGCGGGTGGAATGAAGTCCTGACTGTCGCGGGAGAGGCGGGGAAGTGGCAGATTTTCGATTTCCGGTTCGAGCTCTCGCGAGAGTTCTTCGAGCGCACCTATAGTTTCTGGGCGGGGCTTATCGGCGGCGCTTTCCTTACGACTGCAAGCCACGGCACGGAACAGTTGATGGTGCAGAGGCTGCTAGCGGCAAAGAGTCAGGGCGAAAGCCGGGCCGCGCTGTTTTCAAGCTGGGTGGTCATTTTCTTTCAGTTCACGCTGTTTCTTGTGATCGGAGCAGTCCTCTATGTCTACTACGCGGGATCTCCGGCTCAGCCTCCAAGCCCCGCCGACCGGATTTATCCGCAATTCATTTGGGAGCACCTTCCGCCCGGCATCGCCGGTCTCGTCATTGCCGCCATTCTTGCCGCTGCCATGTCCAACCTGGCCGCCGCGCTGAACTCGCTGGCGTCCACCACGGTCATGGATTTCTACAAACCAATCCTTCAGCGCGCCGGCCGCGAGCGCTCCGAGCAACATTACTTATCCCTCGCCCGAGTAGCCACGATTGTCTGGGGCGTTGTCCTCTTTGGCATCGGTTTGCTTGCCCGGCATTGGGGGAGCGTTCTCGAGGCCGGGCTTTCGATTGCCTCCATCCTCTACGGAGGCTTACTCGGGATCTTTCTGCTCGGTCTGCTGACGCGCAGAGTGGGGGAAACCGCCGGAATGGCGGGAATGACCGCCAGCTTCCTTGGTATGCTTTACGTCCGGCAGTATACCTCGATTGCGTGGACGTGGTACGTCTTGATTGGGACTAGCATTGCAGTTGGAATAGGATACTTAACATCGCTTGTCCTGCCTGCAGCCCGGCGCGACTAGACTCCGTCGGTTTAGCTCCGACAGGCGCAATTGCGGGCGTTTCAACAAAAGAAAAGAGGGCGTTTGGGATGGAGATCGAACTGAAACGAGCGCTGGGGATCTGGAGCGCTATCGCAATCGTAATTGGCACCGTTATTGGCAGCGGCATTCTTCTGGTGCCTAAGACGATGATTCTGAATGTCGGAACGACCCCGATGGTGTTCTTCGTTTGGGTCTTCGGAGGTCTTCTGTCCCTGGCTGGCGCCCTGAGCTATGCGGAACTCGCTGCCTCTATGCCTGAAGCAGGCGGTGAGTATGTTTATTTGCGCGAGGCCTACGGGCCGTTCTGGGGATTTGTCTACGGTTGGACCCAGATGTGGGTGGCGAAAAGCGGATCCATTGCGACTCTGGCCACCGGTTTCTTTCTCTATCTGGCCAATTTCCGCCCTGAGCTCGAGGCAGTTTTCTACACAATCCCTCTGCCGATTGGACCGCAGGGCGGCCCGCTGGAGCTGCGATATGGGCAGCTTTTCGCAATGGCCGTTATCCTTTTCCTCGGCCTGGTGAACTATTTCGGGGTGAAGTTCGGCGGCGGTGTCCAGGTTGCTACGACGGCTGTGAAACTTGGGCTGATTCTCGCAGTTGTAGTGATCGGGCTGGGATCCGCCGAAGGGAACGTGGAAAACTTTCAGACCTCAGTTCCGCCCGTCGGGGGCCTGGTGGGTTTCTTCGCCGCCCTTGTCGCCTGCTTATGGGCCTATGACGGCTGGAACAACGTCAGCATGATCGCCTCGGAAATTCGCAATCCGCAGCGCAATTTGCCCATCGCGCTGATTGCGGGCACGCTTGTCGTGATGTCGTGCTACCTGCTGGCGAACATGGCCTACTTCTATATACTGTCCGCTCCGGAGGTGGCAAACAGTGATCGTGTTCCTGCGGAGATGATGCGCCGCCTGTACGGACCGGCCGGCGCTGCCGCCGTGAGCATCGGCGCCATGATTTCAATTTTTGCCGCCCTCAACGGATCGATTCTGGCGGGCTCCCGAGTCCCTTACGCCATGGCGCGGGACCGGCGCTTCTTTTCCTCTGTGGCTCGTGTTCATCCCCAATACCGCACTCCGGGCGTTGCGATTTTGCTCCTCTCCGCATGGTCCGCAGTTTTAGTTCTCACAGGCCGATTTGAGGAATTGTTCACGTACGTAATCTTTGCGAGCTGGATCCTTTATGCAATGGCGACGGCCTCGGTGATTGTGCTCCGTTATAAGCGGCCCGATATGCCACGTCCTTACCGCACAGTGGGATATCCATTCGTACCGGTACTTTTTGTGTTAACAGCCGTGGGCCTTCTGGTATCCACGCTTATGAAGTCACCCCGCGAATCGATTCTTGGATTGTTCTTCATTTTTGCCGGAATCCCTTTCTATTTCCATTGGAAGCGGCGGGATTTGAAGAAACTGTAAACCGAGCGCGCCGGACGGCGGGCGGCGGTTCAGTGCTAGTGAGTTCCCAGTACGGTTCCACTTCTGTTCTGAATTCAGAACAGAAGCTCTTGTAATCTCTTAAAAAATGGAGTAAAAACAGAAGTGCGCCAGCTCCCGTGCACCTTCTTGTTCTATTTCCGGAACCGAGTGCCCGCTGAGGCTGGCATGAATCTTGGGAGCGAATCAAATGGACGTAACAAAAATGCTAGCGGAATTACGCCAGGAGCGTGAACAAATTGAGGAGGCGATTATGAGCCTCGAGCGGCTGGCACGTGGCCGCGGAAAGCGGCGGGGCCGTCCTCCGGCTTGGATGACGGAAATCAAGAAGCGCGGCAGGCCGCCCGGGAGCAAGAATAAGGCGTCAGCGGCCAAATCTCCGGCGGCTTAGTGCTTGCGGTGCGAAAGGCGTGGCTGCCGGCGGTCTGGCCATGCGTAGCATGGGAAGTAGGCAGAGAGAATTCAATACAAGAGGTGTTTTTGGCGTTCTTCCAAAAACATACGCAATGCTTCTTCCTGCTTTGCCTCAATAAACCGGGGATCCTCGCCGGAGCGCAAGTCGGCTATGGTTTCCCGGTTTCCTATTAACTTCTCATTCGCGTTCCAGGGCAGTTTCCCAGGGTAAAGGGCTTCCAGTGCCGCTCCAACTTCCAGCCCGAGACGGACGCTGTTAAAAACCTCCCGGTCCGTTATAACGAAACGGACACCGCTGATCGTTCTTCCGGCAAAGTTGGATTCCCGCGGCGTGAAAGTCACGGGATAGACACGAATTCCTGGGATCATTCTGCGGTTTAGGTATGCCGCCAGTTCCTGGCCGTTGATCCAGTCCGCGCCGATCTGCTCGAACGGGGCATCCGTACCCCTGCCAACGGAGTAATTCTTGGATGCCTCGAGCATCGCCAGGCCCGGATATAGCATGGCTGCTTGAAGACTTCTCATGTTGGGAGATGGATTAATCCACCGCAGCCCAGTCGAGTCAAACCAGTCCCCGCGCTGCCAGTCCTTCATGGGGACGACCGTCAAAGAAGCCTTTACGGGAGCGGACGCATTCATCATGCGAGCAATCTCTCCAACCGTCATGCCGTGGCGTAGCGGCATAACGAAACAGCCGACGAACGACAGAAGATCCGGCTGCAGCATGGGGCCTTCCACCTTCACTCCCGTTATCGGATTCGGGCGGTCCAGGACAATGAACGGGATACCTCGCCGCGCCGCTTCCTCCATCGCGTTCTTCATTGTGCAGATATAGGTGTAGAATCGCGCGCCAATATCCTGAATATCGAAAACCAAAACGTCAACCTGGCGGAGCATTTCCTCCGTTGGCCGCCGATTTTGCCCCTGGTAAAGACTGTAAATTGGAATACCGGTGGCTTCATCCTTGGAATGACCGATATTCTCGTGATCTTCCCGGCCCGCAATGCCGTGTTCGGGGGAAAACAACGCCGTTACGTTTACTCCCGCGGCCCGCATCAAATCGACGTTTCGTTTTCCGTCGCGGCTCACGCCCGTGTGGTTGGTGATCAGTCCCACTCGCTTTCCTGCCAGCGGTTTGAAGCCCTCTGAGGCGAGGACATCGAGGCCGGTCAGAGTCTTTCCGTTGCGTGCGACGGTCCGCCTCACACCCGCTCCAACGAGCGTTTCGTTGTAGCCCGAAATCATTACCTCCTGATGGTCGATGCCTATGGCCGCAGCCACCGCTGTCGCGACACGGCTTCGAAGCGAGGTGATCGGCGTGCCCCGTTTGGGATGGACGCTATTCGTCAGGAGAACAACGTATGTCTTGCTGTAGGGATCAATCCACAGAGATGTGCCTGTAAATCCCGTGTGGCCGTAAGAGCCAATCGGGAACAGCTCCCCGCGATTGCCGGAATAAGGAGAATCAATATCCCAGCCAAGACCGCGAAGGATGGGCTGATCTGCGGGAGTTTGCGGCGTGGTGAATTTGATAACTGTAGCGGGCTGGAAGATGCGGACTCCCTGACGCTCTCCCAAACCGATCATCATCTCGGCGAACCGGCCGAGATCCTCTGCTGTAGTAAACAGTCCGGCGTGTCCGGCGATCCCTCCCATGGCTCGGGCGCGTTCGTCGTGGACAACGCCCCGCAGCGGAGCGCCTTGGACCACCTCGGTAGGAGCAATCCGGCTCTTCCAGGTTGCTGGTGGACGGAAGCACGTGCTGATCATCCCAAGCGGTCCGAATACGTGCTTCTGCAGATAATCGGCGACGGTCATGCCCGTCTGCCGCCAGACAATTTCAGCCAGAAGAATGAAATTTGTATCGCTGTAGATGAATTTCGCCCCAGGCGGATTGGTGGGAGGATCGGCGAACGCCTTCTTGATCATCGTCTCGTAGCCAGTCTCGGTGGGCTTCAGTTCGATGAAGGGACGCAGACCTGAGAAGTGCGTCAGCAGGTGACGGATTGTGATGTCGCTCTTGCCGCCTTGAAACTCTGGCAAATAGTCCGTCACTTTGTCGTTCAACCGGATTTTGCCTTCCTCAAAGAGCTTCATCACCGCCGAAGTCGTTGCGACGACCTTTGTCAGGGAAGCGGCATCGAAAACCGTATCGGTCGTCATCGGTTCCGGTGCAGGAACGAGGGCGCGGTTGCCGTACGCCTTGAAGTGGATGATCCGGCCGTTGTGGCCGACGAGCAGTACGGCTCCCGGGATTTGCCGCCGTCGAATGGCGTCCTGAATGATCGAGTCGAGCTGGGCGGAAGCCTCGAACGGCTCCTGCCTTGCAATCTCCCGCTTCACAGCCTCCTGCTGGGGCTGCGGCGCGAGCGCGACCGGCGGCGTAGAGAGCGCCGCTATGAAGAACGGCAGCATGATGAGCAAAAATTTCATTGCATTCTTCTCGCGAATTCTTCCAGCTTCGCAGCCAGATCGACGTCGTTTTTCGTGATTCCCCCGGAGTCGTGCGTTGTCAGGTCGACTGTGACGCGATTCCAGACGTTGCTCCATTCGGGGTGATGATTCATCGCCTCGATTGCGATGGCTGCCGTCGCCATGAACCCGAAGGCGTGAACGAAATCCGGGAAGCGGTATTCACGGTGGAGCTTTCCGTTCACGACGGACCATCCAGGCAGTGTGCTCAGGGCCTCGTCGATTTCCTGTTCACTGAGTTTGGAGAGTTTCATCTTCAGGACCTCCCGTATATGGGGATCAGTGCGCCACTAACGTCGCCCGACGCCTCCGATGCGAGCCAGAGCAACAGATTCGCAATCGATTCGGGTTTGACCCATTTCGAAAAGTCGGCGCCTGGCATCGCGGCGCGGTTTGCTTCCGTATCGATAGTGCCGGGAAGGACTGCGTTAGCGGTTACGCCATGAGCTTTTCCTTCGGCGGCAATGGTCCGTATCAGCGCCAGAACTCCAGCCTTGGATACGGTATACGCAGAGGAACGTGCCGGCGCATCGACAGCCGCGCGCGAACTGACCGCGATGATTCTCCCGGACTGGCTTTCAATGAGACGGGGCATGGCTGCCCGGGCCAGATAAAAGGTCGAATTCAGGTTCAAGTCCAGCATCCTGCGCCAAGTGGCGTCATCGGTTTCTTGAACCAGCCGGCCTCCGGCGTAGCCGCCCATTAGATGAAGTACGACGTCGATCCGTCCGAGATGCGATGCTGCTTGCTGAACTGCGCTGTCAGCGCCTGACGGGGAGGAAAGATCGGCTTCGATTGGGAAGAACTGCCCCGGAGGCAGGTCCTTCCCTTGCCAGGAGCGAGAGATACCGGCAACGACAGCCCCGGCCTCGAGAAATTGCCTTGTCGCGACCTTTCCGAGGCCTCCCGTCGCACCCGAAATCAAAACCGCCCGGCCCGACAGATCTGTCTTGCCTAGCATGGGTTTTCTATGTCGCGCCGTCCCTCGGGGGATGGCTCAAACGTCCGGAAATTCCTATTCTACGACGATTTACAAAGGTTTCGCTTGCGTTGTGGATATCCGGGCGGGCCCGTATCATAGAAAAAGAATGCCCTCCCCTCTGCCTCGCTTGCGCATGAACCTCGATTTCATGCCATCGCCACTGCCGGACCGTCCGGGGCTCGTGATACGCGACCCGTTCCACTACTCGGAGTCGACGCTCATCATTCCGCCCGCATTAGCTGCCTGCCTGGAGCTGTTTGACGGGCAGCGGACCGAACTCGACCTGAGGGAACTGCTGGTCCGTATTACCGGGGAGATTGAGGTAGGAGACCTCGTCCGTCACCTGATTTCCACGCTCGACGGAGCTGGCTTTCTCGAGAATGAAACTTATCAGCGTCTGGTTGAGGAGCGGCAAGCGCAGTTTGCGGCAGCAGCGTTTCGTGAGGCGGCGCACGCGGGAACGGGATATCCTGCAACTCCCGAACACTTGCGAGAGACCCTCGATCGATGGATGAGCGGCGAAGGAGGCGAATCGAATCGATCGGACTCACTTCTTGGCATTGCCGCGCCTCACGTCAGCCCCGATGGCGGATGGCAGTCGTATCGAGCGGCCTACCAGGCGCTCGAACCCTCCTATCGGGACCGCACATTTGTCATTCTCGGGACGTCCCACTACGGACCGCCTGAGCGATTCGGCTTAACGCGGAAGTGCTTCGTGACTCCTTACGGGAAGGCGGTCACTCACGTTGAGCTTGTCGACGAGCTGGCATCCGAGGCGCCCGACTCGGTTACGATGGAAGACTACTGCCATTCCGTCGAACATTCGATTGAATTTCAGGTGCTCTTTCTGCAGCACGTGTACGGACCCGATATTCGCATTCTGCCAATTCTGTGCGGTGCGTATGCGAAGAGCCTCTACGAAGGCGGTCGGCCCGAGGACGATGAGCGAGTCAAACGTTTTCTCGGCGTTCTCGGTGAGATTGCGGCGAGGGAAGGGAAGGGGCTGCTCTGGGTGCTGGGTATTGATATGGCACACATGGGCCGGCGCTACGGCGACCGCTTTATCGCTCGTGCACAGTGCGGCGAGATGGAAGAAGTTGCCCGGCGCGATCATCAGCGTCTGGAACGGATTAACGCCGGTGATGCCGCCGGTTTCTGGGAACTGGTTCAGGAGAACCACGACGACCTGAAGTGGTGCGGGTCCTCGCCGGTTTACACATTCCTTCGCGCTGTGCCTCAGGCTCGCGGCATGTTGCGGCGCTACGAGCAGTGGAACATTGATGAGGAGAGCGTCGTGAGCTTCGCGGGCATCAGCTTTCACGACGCATCTGTTTAGACAGGCGGATTAGGCAGGCGGAGAAGCGCCTCACCCCAGGCGCTTCTGCTCATAGTCGGCAAAGTTCTGCGCGTATTCCTCGTAGCCTTTCCGGCCCATCAGTCCGAAGGTGAACTTCTTGCCCAGCTCCACGCCTTCCTGATCGAATGCGTTGATGTTCAGCAGCTCACCCATGAAAGCGGTCTGAAACTCGAGCACCTGCAGAAACGCCCCGAGGTTCTCCTCATCCACCTGATCCAGCGAGAACGTGCAGTTCGGGCGTCCCGCGGAAGTGAGCGCGGCCTCCGTCGACCGGCGCTCTGCGTCGAGGAGCTTCGCGAGACTCTGGCCTGCCAGGTAATCGAACGACTCATAGCCGGTCCTGCCCTTCGGAATCCGGCCCGGATTCTTGAACTTCTTCACTTCCCAGAAGGTGAAGACCTTATCGTTGGGGCCTTCCATGTAGAGCTGAACCTGGGAATGCTGGTCCGTGGTCCCGAGCGCGGCTACCGGTGTCTGGCCTACGTGAACCGGCTCTCCCTGTCTGTTTCTCGCCTTCCCGAGCGACTCTGCCCAAAGCTGGCGGAACCAGAAGGCCGTGCCCCAAAGCCGGTTGGAGTACGGAAACGCCACTTGAATCGGCTTATTTCGCTTCGTCCAAATAAGGCAGTGCATCAAGGCTGAGCGAAGAGCGACATTCTGTCCCAGATCCGGCTGCCAGCAGAAGGGAGTGACGTTGGCTGCGCCGCGGCACAGCTTCCGTATGTCGATGCCAGCCAGCGCAGCGGGCACCAGGCCAACCGGAGAGAGAACGCTGAAGCGGCCTCCGACATTTTCAGGGATGTGAAATGTTCGATAGCCTTCTGCGGATGCCAGCGCCTTCAAGTCTCCTCGCGCTTCCGACGTGACCGCGATAATGCGTTGCGGCGTCTTGCGCGCCATTGCCTTGGCAAGCCACTCGCGGACGATGAGAAATGTAGCGATGGTCTCCGCCGTCGAGCCGGATTTCGCGGTGACCACAACCATCGTCTTCTTCGGGTTCATCGAATCGAGCGCCAGGCTGACGTAGGACGGATCCACGTTGTCCAGAATGACGAGGCGAGGACTCTGGGTTGAAAAGGGAGCCTGCACCGGATGGGGACCTCGAATGGCGCAGTCGATAGCCCAGGCACCGAGAGCGCTGCCGCCGATGCCCACAAGGCAGATGGAATCGAAGCTGCCCCGAACATCCGAGGCGTATCTCGCAATTTCCTGGATGCCTTTGCTTTGAAAAGGCAGTTGAGGGAATCCGTAGAGTCCCTCGTCACACGCCCTGCGGAAGCTCTCCAGAGCTTCCAGCGCAACCGGCTTGGACTGATCAATCTCGTCAGGAGTCAGACCATGTGCTTCGCCCACCATCCGGGCGAGGAGGTTTGTGTCGTCGAAGTGGATGCTCATGAATTTGCCGTCGAGGATGTGGTCCTCTTCAGCATATTCTACGAGTTTGTCTGATCGGAACCGGGAGGGGCGGTGGTGAGGAACGTCTTCGAGATGTGATCGTGCCAGGTGAGAGTCTCTTCGTCCACGAGAGCCCACAACAAGCCGAGCCCTGCCGCGACTGTGCTCACGAATCCCCCTGCCAGCCGCTGCAGACGCTGCGGCATTCTGGGCGGAAGCCCGTCGAAGTCAACCAGGCGCATGCCCGTCCACTGAATGCCAGGCGTATCAGCATTGGAGAGGGTAAACAGAAGCTTGTAGAACGTCCCGAACAGGATGCCAGCAACGACGTACGCAATCAAAACCGAGCGATCGTTGACAGCCACATCGCCGCCGCCGAGGTGGATCGCGCCGAGGAAGAGGCCCATGGCGCAAAGAACCAGGCTGACGTCGATGGCCGCCGCAATCATTCGGAGCGTTGGGTGAGCGACAGGAGCATTACAGCCGATCATCGGCTGGGCTCCGGCTCTGGATTCCTTCCGCAGACCCGGCAATCCGGCTGGCGGGAAATCCAGCTTCTGCTGAAGCTGACCTTCTTCTCGCGGGCGCGGCCGAGGTTGCGGAGTCCTCTTCTCCAGCTTCGGCGCCGGCATCGTGACGACACGAGGCACTTCGCGTAAGCCGAACAGCGAAGGCTGTGGTGGCGGCGCCGCTTCCGGCCGTGGGGACTGCGGTCTGGGTTCCGGGATTTCCGTCCGCCGAGGCAGGGGAATGGGATGAAGCTCAGGTGCGGCTGCTCCCCGAACTACCGGATAAGGTTCAGGAGCCGAGACTGCGGAGGATGGATGCAACCGGCGCCCGCATCGGTAGCAACGATGCTCCTCCGCTGGATTCTTCGCTCGACAGTACCGGCACTCCATCGTTTCTACCAACGTTCTTTCGCGTCTGCGGTGCTCTTGACGCTGCCCGCAAAAAACCTTTGTTCAAGGCTCTATTTGGTTGCCACAGTTGCCGGGTGCATGCTAGTGTCAGGGATTGAGACAGGTAGCACGCACACGTACTCCACTACTAGTACGTAACATATCGAGTACAAATTGTCACGGCTTTTTCGCGCGCTACTTTAACTTTTTCCGCCTGCGCTCCAGACAGCCTGGCTCAGCCATTCATCGGCTGGCTTTCATTCTTGCCTTGATCCCGGCGGCAGCCGCGCAAGTGGCGCCTCCCACAATCCTGGCCCCGTCTTCCGACTCTGCGAAGCCCGTGATCCTTCAGCCGGCGATTCCTTCTCCGCCCATCCGGCCCGGCGGACCTGCCGGGAATGAGATCCTCGTGAAGGCCATCGTACAGGAGGCCGATGGTCCGTGGCGTTACCTTCGCGGACTCGCCTCGATTGAAACCACCGAGTTTCTCCTCGAAGCCGAGGAAATGGACTACAACAC
>ERZ777003.1934-NODE-1934-length-27225-cov-19.541480_pt1 | contig 27225 bp, 20 predicted proteins | sample MGYA00374956_ERZ777003 | MGnify/ENA primary metagenome ERZ777003 (study PRJEB29302, sample SAMN06268252) | bioreactor metagenome | isolation source: Joint BioEnergy Institute, California, USA | place: USA:Joint BioEnergy Institute, California, USA | collected... | reverse complement strand
ACACCCTTAGCAGGGGTGCGCCTTCGACCTCTCGGCCATCTCTCCGCTGCCAAAGTCTCCGCGTCGATCTTACTCCGAGCGGTCTTCGTCGCACCCCATCGGGGTGCGCGTTACGTCCGTACGTCCTTGTACTCCCGCCCTTGCGGGCCAACTGAATCGACTCGATTCAGTTGTTCAAGTTTGCGTCCTGCAAACTTAGTCGACCTCTCGGCCATCTCTCCGCTGCCAAAAGTCTCCGCGTCGATCTTACTCCGAGCGGTCTTCACAGCACCCATCGGGGTGCGCGTTTACGTTCTGCCGCGTCGATCTTCTCGAGCGAGTCGAGCCGCCTTCTCGAGCGTAACGGGTCGAGCCCGGCCTAACGAAGGCCGGCAAGGATACTGACCGGAAGGGTTGAGGTAAAGACTTGAACTTGAGGAAAGAACCCGGGCCGCGAAGCCGCAGAGTGGGGGATGAACCTCACTCCGCGGCCGGCCGTTGTGGGTCGCTTAAGTTCCGGTGCCGGTGCCGGGACGTCGCACTGCGCCGCCCGCCGCCTGCTCCTCGCGCTTGATGCGCTCGTAGATCTCTTCGCGATGAACCGCAACTTCCTTCGGCGCATTCACGCCGACGCGAACTTGATTGCCCTTGACGCCTAGAACGGTCACTGTGATGTCGTTACCTATCATCACGGTCTCACCGACGCGCCGTGTCAGAATCAACATGATCAGCTCCTTGCTATTGCAGCCAAGTGGTTCATCACTGGCTAGCCGGCAATGGAAATCACTGCCCTCCCACAAGCTCACCAGAGAATTCCCACCTCGATCGAGGGTATGGCAGGGGGTTTTCGTTGGGGATCGGGATTTCCCTGATTATCAAAAACTCCCTCACTGGATCAGACAATTTTTCGCGGCTTATGTTCGAAACGCAAGAGAAATTACGCGCATTCGCGCATCGGACGAAACCGCGGTTGCGCGTCATCGTCAAGATACCTGACACTCAAAAACGACTCGATGCGTGCAATACGAACCGGTGTCGACGTGATGCACTGTCACGCAAGCAACATAACGCACCTACGCGCAAACAAGTTCAGGCCGCGCTGAGCGCCTTCTCGACCCAACCGGCAACCGACGCAAGCGCCGCGTCGAGCTTGCCGACATCGCTTCCGCCGGCCTGCGCCAGGTCCGCACGCCCGCCGCCGCGTCCGCCGATCTGCTGCGCAACAGCGTTGACGAGTTCGCCGGCCTTCAGTTTCGCCGTCTGATCGGACGTCACACCTGCGATGAGCACGACTTTGTCGGGCGCTTGCACCGACGCAAGCACGATGGCGGCAGACTTCAGCTTGTTCTTCAGCTGATCGACTGCGTTGCGCAGTGTCGGCGCATCCGCGCCGTCCACACGGGTCGCGACCACTTTGACGCCGCGTACATCGACGGCACTCGCCGAAAGGTCGTTGCCCTGCCCGCTCGCAAGTTTTTGCCGCAGGGTCTGAATTTCCTTTTCGAGCTTGCGGTTGCGTTCCAGCGCCTGCCGCACTTTGTCCTCGACATCGTCACGCGTGCCTTTCACGAGCGCCGCAATCTCGCGCAGCATTTGTTCGGACTCCGCAACGAAATCGAGCGCCGCCTCGCCGGTAACCGCTTCGATACGGCGGACACCGGCCGCAACGCCGCTCTCGCCCACGATCTTGAACAACCCGATGTCGCCGGTGCGTCCCACATGAGTCCCGCCGCACAGCTCCACCGAGAAATCGCCGAAGCGCAGGACGCGCACTTCGTCCTCGTATTTCTCGCCGAACAACGCCATCGCGCCCGAGGCGACCGCGGCGTCGTATTTCATGAGCTTCGTTTCGGCCGCGACGTTCTGGCGTACTTGTTCGTTCACCAACTGCTCGATGCGCCGCAGCTCTTCCGGCGTGACCGGCGCATAGTGCGAGAAGTCGAATCGCAGACGGTCGGGCGCAACCAACGAACCCTTTTGCGTCACGTGCGTGCCCAGCACCTTGCGCAAGGCCGCATGCAACAAATGCGTTGCAGAGTGATTCAAGCGGATCGCATTACGGCGCCGCTCGTCGATTTGCGCATCCACTTCATCGCCGACACGTAGCTCACCATTGACGACGCGTCCGATGTGCGCGAACGCCGTGCCAAGCTTTTGCGTGTCGGTGACTTCGAAGCAGGAGCCAGCGCCCTTGAGAATGCCGGTATCGCCGACCTGTCCGCCGCTTTCGGCGTAGAACGGCGTGTTATCCAGAATGACCTGCCCCTCTTCGCCGACGTTCAGCACATCGACGCGCTCCTTGCCGCGCAGCAACGCGACGACCTTCGCGCGGTCGGCATGGCGTTCGTAGCCGCTGAATGAGGTCTTCGCCTCCACGCTGACGCCGCCGCGCAGATCGACGCCGAACTTGCTCGCGGCCCGCGCGCGCTCGCGCTGCGCTTCCATGGCTTCATCGAAGCCCTTCTGATCGATCGTGAGTCCGCGCTCGCGTGCGATGTCGGCCGTCAGATCGACGGGGAAACCGTACGTGTCATACAACCGGAACACCGTCTCGCCGGGAATCTCTTTCGTCTTGAGCTCGGCGATCGCCGACTCGAGCAGCGACATGCCCTGCGACAAAGTCTCGGCGAATCGCTCCTCTTCCTGCTTGAGCACGCGCTCTACATGGGCGCGTTGCGCTTTGAGCTCGGGATATGCCTCGCCCATCTCGGCCTCGAGCGCGCCGACTAGCGTGTAGAAAAACGGCTGCGTCTGGCCGAGCTTGTAACCATGACGAATTGCGCGACGAATGATTCGGCGCAGCACATAGCCTCGGCCCTCATTCGAAGGCAGCACGCCGTCGGCAATCAGGAATGAGCACGCGCGGATGTGATCGGCGATGACACGCAACGAGCTCGACTTGAGATCGCTCGAGCGAGTCGCGGTTGCGGCCGCCTTGATCAAATTCACGAACAGATCGATCTCGTAATTCGAGTGCACGCCCTGCAGGACGGCCGCCGTACGTTCGAGACCCATGCCCGTATCGACCGAGGGCTTCGGCAACGGCGTGAGCACGCCGTCCGCCGAACGATCGAACTGCATGAACACGAGATTCCAGATTTCGATCCAGCGGTCGCCGTCCGCGTCGGGCGAGCCCGGCGGCCCGCCGGGAATGCCGGGACCGTGGTCGTAGAAGATCTCGGTGCAGGGACCGCAGGGGCCCGTGTCGCCCATCTGCCAGAAGTTATCCGAGCCTCCGCCCGGCTTGTCGCCGATGCGCACGATGCGATCGGCCGGCAGACCGATGTCCTTGTGCCAGATGTCGTAGGCCTCGTCGTCAGTGTGATAGACCGTCACCATCAGCCGGTCGGGCGAGATCCCGAGCCACTCGCGCCCAGTTACGAAGTCCCAGGCAAATCGAATCGCGTCCTCCTTGAAGTAATCGCCGAAACTGAAGTTGCCGAGCATCTCGAAGAACGTGTGATGCCGGGCCGTGTAACCGACGTTCTCGAGGTCGTTGTGCTTGCCACCCGCGCGCACGCAGCGTTGTGCGCTGGCCGCTCGCGTATAGCTGCGCTTGTCCTTGCCTAGAAAGACGTCCTTGAACTGCACCATCCCTGCGTTGGTGAACAGCAGTGTGGGATCGTTGGCGGGAACCAGCGAGCTCGAGGGCACGATCTGGTGACCGCGCTCGGCAAAAAATCGCAGATACAAAGAGCGCAACGCCGCGCTCGAGAGGCGTTTCGAGGACGTCATAGGGAAAGCGAACGACTACTAACGATTCCGCATCACTGGCAGCGTTCCGACGCTGCAATCTGCAAGCTGGAGCCCGATCCGGCGGACGCAAGCCCCGAAGGGTTCAGGCCGACCACTCCGGATCGTCCAGCTCCGGACTCGGGTCGATACCGGTCACGGAATCGTTCCTTCCGCTAAGCGCAGCGCGGATCTGCTCGGTACTAAAGCCGCGATATTGAAGGAACCGAGCTTGCTTTGCACGTTCGGCCGCCCCGCCAGGGGGGCGGTCGCCGAACTTCCGGCGGCGGGTCTCGATCGCTAGCGCAGTCCAATCGACCTCAGAACGCGCCAGCGCGGCTTCGATCACATCGTCCGACGCGCCCTGCTGGCGCAGCTCGGCCCGGATACGGACGGGGCCCTGGCCCCGACGCGCATGATGTGCAATGTACGCCTCGGTGAAACGTTCGTCCGAGACGAGCTTCTTGGCGCCGAGATCAGCGACGACGCGGTCCACTTCCTCGGCCGCGTGTCCCTTGGCCTCCAGCTTGCGCTTGAGCTCTTTGACGGAATGTTCGCGCCGCGCGAGCAGGCGCACGGCGGCGATCTGGGTTTTCGACGCCGTCTTCCGCTCGCCGGACTGCCGGCGGTCGGCTGGCTGCCCGCCTTGTTGTTTGGTGCTCACAGCGCGAGCCCGGGTGAGCGGCGGTCGGCCAAATGCTCACCCGACCGCCGTTCGAGACGGTGCTAGACCGCTTCGCCTTTCACCGCCTCGCCCTTCTTGGGCAGGAGCTTCTCGCGAATCTTCGCCTCGATCTCATCGGCGATTTCCCGATGCTGCTCGAGGAAGGCGCGGGCGTTCTCCTTGCCCTGGCCGATGCGCTCGCCGTTGTAGGCGTACCAGGAGCCGGATTTCTCGATCAGCCCCTGCTGGACACCGATATCGATGATTTCGCCAACTCGCGAGATGCCGGCACCGTACATGATCTCGAACTCGGCCTCGCGGAACGGCGGCGCGACCTTGTTCTTGACCACTTTGACGCGAGTCTGATTGCCGATCACCTCATCGCCGCTCTTCAGCGCGCCGATGCGGCGGATATCCAGGCGGACGGATGCATAGAACTTGAGCGCATTACCGCCGGTCGTCGTCTCGGGATTACCGAACATGACGCCGATCTTCATACGGATCTGGTTGATGAAGATCACGACGGCATTCGAGCGCTTGATGTTGCCGGTGAGCTTGCGTAGTGCCTGCGACATGAGACGGGCTTGCAAGCCGACGTGCGCATCGCCCATCTCGCCTTCGATTTCGGCCTTCGGCGTCAACGCGGCGACCGAGTCGACCACGATGACGTCCACCGCACCCGAGCGGACGAGCATGTCCGTGATTTCGAGCGCTTGCTCGCCGGTATCCGGCTGCGAGACGAGCAGATCCTGCACGTTCACGCCGAGCTTCTCGGCATACACCGGATCGAGCGCATGCTCGGCATCGACGAACGCCGCCGTACCGCCCGCGCGCTGGGCCTCGGCGATCACCTGTAAAGTGAGCGTCGTTTTACCCGAGGATTCCGGCCCGTAGATCTCGATGATGCGTCCGCGGGGCAATCCACCGACGCCAAGCGCGATATCCAAGCCGAGCGAGCCGGTCGAAATTGTTTCGACATCGTAGGTGGCGCTGGCATCGCCCAAGCGCATGACCGAGCCTTTGCCGAACTGTTTCTCGATCTGACTGAGCGCGGCGGAAAGCGCCTTCTTGCGGTTTTCTTCCATTTGGGTAGCCCTGAATCAGAGGTTGAGCCTGCGGTGTCTCACAGACTGGTGGTGCGGCGCGCCACATGTACTGTATAAAGGTACAGCGGCCAGATATCAACCATTATTTCATACGAAATCGCGCCCGAGTCCCTGCAAAAGCCGCGCGTTCGACGAGTTATGCGCTGCCTTCGAACAGCGGCCAGCGTTCGAGAACGAAGTACTCGGAGCCGCGCGGACCGGTTTTCGATTGAACGAGCACGAATTCGCGAACCGGCCACTCGAACGGTCCGATGCGTACATCGAGCGGACGATCCTGCCAGTTGCGCGCAACCGTCACGTGAGCGCGGAAATCTTTTCGATCCACTTCGATTTCTCTTGCCAAGAGACTGAATCGCAAGCGCTCGACCAATTTGCGCAAGGCAGGAGGCATCGGCTCTACGGGTAACCAAGCGACCTGCGCGCGACGCCAGCTTTCCGCGCGATCGAGCTGCAGAACGAAAGACTCGCCCGTGATCTCGCGCGCCGCAGCGATGACGTCCGGGAGTTTCGTCTCCGCGACCGAGCCTAGAAACGCGAGCGTCATGTGAAAGTTGGCGGCAGGGATCGGTCTCGCCCGCCGCCCGGCCAACAACGGCTCGACTGCCCGCGCAATTTGCGCGCGCAGCTCATCGCTCGGCCACAGCGCGAAAAATAAACGGCGTGTCTCGGGTCGCGCGCTCACTTGACGTCGATACGAAGGATTTCCGAGAGCGCGCGGTGCACCGTCGCACGTCTGACGTCTTCGCGCGAACCGGAGAACAGCTGGAGCGCCGTTCGCACCTGTTGCGCACTCCCGATGCGCCATGCCCATCCGAACCACACGGTGCCGACGGGCTTCTCTGGCGTTCCGCCATCGGGACCGGCAATGCCCGTAACCGCAACCGCAACGTCACCGCCGAGTTGCTCGAGCGCGCCTAGCGCCATTTTGCGTGCGGTTTCTTCGCTCACCGCACCCTGCGTCAGCAACGTTTCGCGCGAAACGCCGAGCAAGGACTCCTTGAGCGCATTGCTATACGAAACGACACCGCCCCGATACCAGACGGAGCTGCCGGCGACATCGGTCAGAACCTTGCCGATCCAGCCGCCGGTGCACGATTCCGCAGTAACGAGCATCGCAGTCCGCTCGCGCAGATACGCGCCGACCTGCTCGCTCAGGGCATACAACTCGGCATCCGACCTCATGCGCCTTGCATAGAGCGCAGAGCGCCGTCCGTCAAGCCGCGCGTAATCAGGCTTTAGGCTGTAGTCTGTAGGCTGCAGCAAATAAAACAGGCGGCGCGTGCCGCCGCCACCCGCACACGCACAGGTACCGCCTCAGCAATGTCCGTCGAGCTCGAAGGCCACACACCCGTCATGCAGCAATACCTGCGCTTGAAGGCGCAGTATCCGGACGTGCTGCTCTTCTATCGCATGGGCGATTTCTACGAGCTCTTCTACGAGGACGCGAAGCGCGCGGCGCGGTTGCTCGACATCACGCTGACAGCACGCGGCCAATCGAACGGTCAGCCGATTCCGATGGCGGGCGTGCCGTATCACAGCGCCGAAAGCTACCTGGCGCGACTCGTCCGCAAAGGCGAATCGGTGGCGATCTGCGAGCAGATCGGCGATCCCTCGAAATCCAAAGGCCCGGTCGAACGTCAGGTGGTTCGTGTCGTCACACCAGGCACGGTCACCGACGATGCATTCCTCGAGGATCGTCGCGACACACTGCTTGCGGCACTCTATGGCGAGAAATCGAAATTCGGCCTTGCATGGCTCGAGCTGTCGAGCGGCCGGTTCAACGTCATAGAGGTCGATAGCGAAGAAGGGCTGCACGCCGAGCTCGAACGACTGCGACCGGCGGAGCTCTTGGTTCCCGAACAATCGAAACCGCTAGCCGCCGCGCTCTACACGCGCGAACGGCCGGTGTGGCATTTCGATCGCGAAACGTGCACTCGCCTCCTGTGCGAACAATTCGGCACGCGCGATCTCGCCGGCTTCGGCTGCGAGAACCTTCCGCTAGCCGTGTGTGCGGCCGGCTGTTTGTTGCAGTACGTCCGCGATACGCAAAAAGCCGCGCTGCCTCACGTGCGCTCGGTGCGCGTCGAGCAGCGAAGCGATGCCGTGCTGCTCGATCCGGCGACACGTCGCAATCTCGAGCTCGACATCAGTCTCGCGGATCGCCCGGAATGCACGGTGGCCGCCGTGCTGGATCAGACGGCAACGGCGATGGGCGGACGCGAGCTGCGCCGTTGGCTGCATCGTCCGCTGCGCGATCGGCACACGATCGAGCTGCGGCTCAATGCCATCGGCACGCTCATCGATCGTGCGCTCTATCAGCCGGTTCACGACTTGCTACGACACGTCGGCGACATCGAGCGCGCACTCGCGCGCGTCGCTCTGAAAAGCGCCCGGCCGCGCGATCTCGCGCAGCTGCGCGATGCGCTTGGTAAGCTCCCGGAGCTGCAAGCGCTCTTAAGCGATGTCGATGCGCCGCGACTGACCGAGCTGTGCCGCAACATCGGCACGTATCCCGACCTGCACGATCAACTTTCGCGAGCGATCGTCGATTCGCCTCCGCCGATTCTGCGCGACGGCGGCGTGATCCGTCCCGGCTACGACGCCGAGCTCGATCAGCTCAAACAGATCAGCGAACACAGCGATCAATACCTGCTCGATCTCGAAGCGCGCGAGCGCGAACGCACCGGCATTGCCAATTTGCGGCTCGGCTACAACCGCGTGCAGGGCTATTACATCGAGATCAATCGAAGCCTGTCCGACAAGGTGCCGCCGGATTACCACCGTCGCCAGACGGTGAAAAACGCCGAGCGCTACATCACGCCGGAGCTCAAGGAATTCGAGGACAAGGTGCTCGGCGCCCGCGATCGCGCCTTGGCGCGCGAGAAACAGCTCTACGACGAGCTGCTCGATCGATTGATCGAACGCCTCGCGGAGCTACAAGCCTCTGCGGCAGCGCTTGCCGAGCTCGACGTGCTCTCGAATCTCGCCGAGCGTGCCGTTGCGCTGCGCTACACGGCGCCGGAGCTCACCGACGAACCGGTGATCGAGATCACCGCCGGCCGTCATCCCGTCGTCGAGCAGTTCATCGATCAGCCGTTCGTACCGAACGACCTGATGCTGGATGCCAAGCGCCGCATGCTCGTGATCACCGGACCGAACATGGGCGGCAAATCGACGTTCATGCGTCAGACGGCGCTCATCGTCATCCTTGCGCGCATGGGCAGCTACGTGCCGGCGAGCGCCGCGCGCATCGGCCCTGTCGACCGCGTCTTCACGCGCATCGGCGCGAGCGACGATCTGGCCGGCGGCCGCTCGACGTTCATGCTCGAAATGACCGAGGCGGCGAACATCCTCAACAACGCCACCGAGAACAGCCTCGTGCTGATGGACGAGATCGGCCGCGGCACGAGCACCTACGACGGTCTCTCGCTCGCCTGGGCCTGCGCACAGCACATCGCGCGCAACATCCGCGCTTTCACGCTGTTCGCCACGCATTACTTCGAGCTGACTTCGCTCGCGAACGAGCTCGAAGGCTGCGCGAACGTGCATCTGGATGCGACCGAGCACGGCGACAAGCTGATTTTCCTTCACACGGTGAAACCGGGGCCCGCAAATCAAAGCTACGGATTGCAGGTCGCGGCGCTGGCAGGCGTGCCGCCGAAAGTCATCTCAGCCGCGAAGAAATACTTGCACGAGCTCGAACGCCGCTCGGCGCAGGCACACGCCCCGCGTCCGCAACAAGAGCTCGCATTGGAGTTGCCGAGAGAAGAACCCGAAGAGCATCCGGCCGTGCTAGCGCTGCGCGACATCGATCCCGATTCGCTCACGCCGAGAGCGGCGCTGGAGAAGCTTTACGAGTTGAAGAAACTAGTCTCAGGCTGAAGACTGAAGACTGAAGGCTGTAGGCTGAAGGAAGAACGCGCGAGGCGCTAGACCTGACCTCTGCAACAGAGCCCTGCACGTCCGGGGCATGCGTGCACGTTAAGGTCGCAGGTGAACGTGAGGCAAGCGAACGCTCCGTGCGAGTACAGCCAGGTCTCCTCCGTTCGCTGGCTCTGGTCGGCGGGATTTATTGGCGCGCAGCGCCTCTCCTTCAGCCTTCGGCCCCGGCGCTGAGCACGCTCAGCGCCGAAACTCTCCGTGCAATAGAAAATGGACCGTCTGCTGCGCAACTTCCCGCGAAAACAACATCGCCGTATGCGATGTATGGAGCACGATGTGATCTTTTGCGCCGGGCAGTTTCGTCTCTTCCACTGCGACCGTGCCGTCGTGTTCTTCGGTGATCTCGGCGAAAAGCCGGCCCAATCCGAACCGCAATGAACCGGCGATGATCCCGACATCGCGGCGTCCAGACCATATTCGCGGCGAGCACGCGATGCATTCTTCGTAAATGGCGCTGCCGAGAATCGCTCGACCGAACGGAAGCTTCGCAACGCCTTTCGCCGCGCGGCTGCCCTGACACGGCGGCCCGAGCAATACCGCCCGACCGGGCGGAAGATCGTTCGTCACCTCGAGCGCTCGCAGAATGACCAAGCTTCCCAAGCTGTGCCCGACGAAGTGCAGCTCATCGGTTCGCTGCGCACGGGCGTAGTCGATGAGATCGCGAACATGATCCGCCATCGTGCCCTTCACCGTCGGATACGAAAACGTGACGACACGAAACGGCGAGATCGATTGGATATGGCGCTTCAGGACACCGAGCTGAAAGCCGGACATCCAGAGGCCGTGGACGAGGATGACGAGGGGCGTGGGGCTCGGGGCTTGGGGCTCGGGCAAGAGACTATCCTCCTATGAGGACAGTATTCGCAATCTCACAAGCGCACAGACGTCTGCACATCGGCGGCGCAACTTCCCCTCACACATTCGTTGCTCGGCCTCTCTCAATGGGAGGGAATGGTATCCGCCTGTGCGTACGACTCTGCCTCAAGCCCCGAGCCCCACGCCCCGAGCCCTTATTCCGCTTTCACAGGCCGCCGGACTCTGATGTGCAATTCCTTCAGCTGCTCCTCGCTCACCGGCGCGGGTGCGTCGGTCAGGAGGCAGGCGGCCGTTTGGGTCTTCGGGAAGGCGATGACGTCGCGGATGCTCTCGGCGCCGGACATCAGCATCGTCAGACGATCGAGGCCGAAGGCGATGCCGCCGTGCGGAGGTGCGCCGTACTTGAGCGCTTCGAGCAGGAAGCCGAACTTGCGCTGTTGCTCTTCGGGACCGATACCCAGCAGGTCGAACACCGCAGCCTGCATTTCCGCGCGATGGATACGCACCGAGCCGCCGCCGATCTCGGAACCGTTCAAGACCATGTCGTAGCCCTGGCTGACGGCGTTCTTCGGATCGGCGATGAGCACGGCAGGATCCGGATCGCGCGGCGCGGTGAACGGGTGATGCATCGCGACCCAGCGCTTCTCGGCCGGGTCGTACTCGAACATCGGGAAGTTCACGACCCACAACGGACGCCAGCCGGTCTGCACCATGCCGAGGTCGTGACCGACCTTGAGCCGCAAGGCCCCGAGCGAATCGTTGACGGTCTTCGCCTTGTCGGCACCGAAGAAGATCAGATCGCCATCCACCGCGCCGGTGCGCTCGAGAATGCCGTTGATGGCCTCATCGGTGAGGAACTTGAGAATCGGCGACTGCAAGCCGTCGCGACCCTTCGCCTTCTCGTTGACCTTGATGTATGCCAAGCCCTTCGCGCCGTATCGGCCGACGAACGCCGTGCAATCGTCGATCTCCTTGCGCGTCATGCGCGTGCCGCCTTCGGGGACTCGTAGCGCCGCAACGCGGCCGTCCGGATCCGCAGCCGGACCAGCAAACACCTTGAACTCGCAGTCCTTCACGAGATCCGCGACATCGACCATCTCGAGCGGAATGCGCAAATCGGGTTTGTCCGACCCGTAGCGCCGCATCGCCTCTTCGTACGTCATGCGCGGGAACGGATTCGGCAGCTCGTCGCCGAGCACTTGTTTGAACAAGTAGCGCACGAGCTCTTCCATGAGGCTCGTGATCTGCGCCTCGGTCATGAACGAGGTCTCGATATCGAGCTGCGTGAACTCGGGCTGACGGTCCGCACGCAGATCCTCGTCGCGGAAGCAGCGGACGATCTGATAGTAGCGGTCGAACCCGCTCATCATCAGCAACTGCTTGAAGAGCTGCGGCGACTGCGGCAACGCGAAGAAGCTGCCGGGATGCGTGCGGCTCGGCACGAGATAGTCGCGCGCGCCTTCGGGTGTCGCTTTCGTGAGCATCGGCGTTTCGATGTCGATGAAGCCGTGCTCGTCGAGGAACGTGCGCATCGCGCGCGTCACCTTATGACGCAGACGCAAGCGCTGCTGCATCGTCTCGCGACGCAGATCGAGATAGCGATACTTGAGCCGCAGCTCCTCGTTCGTGACCTCGTCGTGATGGAACGGCGGCGTCTCCGAACGATTCAGAATCTCGAGCTCGTGCGCGAGCAGCTCGACCTGCCCCGAGGCGAGATGCGGATTGGCCGTGCCTGCGGGGCGCGCCCGGACGAGTCCTGTGATGCGCAAGCAGTATTCGCTACGCAACCGTTCGGCAGCCGCAAAGACGTCCTTGCGGTCCGGATCGAAGACGATTTGCAGCAAGCCTTCGCGATCGCGAAGGTCGACGAAGATCACCCCGCCATGATCGCGGCGGCGATGCACCCAACCCGCAACGCTGATTTGCTGGCCGATGAGGGATTCGTTGACGTGACCGCAGTAGTGGGAACGCATGAAAGGGGCTCGAGGCTCGGGGCTTGGGACTTAGCAGACATCTCCCAGGGCCGAACCAACGTCCGTATCTGCGGACTGTCGCGATGGGCTGCGGCGTCTGAGTCGTGGAGCTTTTCGCCCCACGCCCCGAGCCCCGAGCCCCGAGCCCTGGAGGCGCGGGATGTTACGGAGCCCCTCGGGGGCACGCAAGGAAAGCCCCACTCGAGGTGGGGCTTTCAGGGTACGTCGCTATCGCTTGGGCTTCTTTTTCTGAGGGGGTTTGGTCGCCGGTTTCTTTTTCGCGGGCTTGGTCGCCTTGGCAGGGGCCTTCTTCGCAGACGAGGCCGAGGTTTTCGCGACGGACGATCTGGAAACCTTCTTGCTTCCCGACTCCTTGCTCTCGGACGACTTCTCGTCGCTCTTCGAGTCGGATCCCTCGTCGGAGCTGGCCAGATTCCGCTTGGTCTCGTTCTCCGACTTGAAGTCGGTCTCATACCAGCCGCCGCCCTTCAGGCGGAAAACCGGTGCCGACATCAGGCGCTTCAGCGTCTGCTTGCCGCATTCGGGGCATTTCTTCAGCGGCGCATCCGAAATCTTTTGCAACACCTCTGTTTGATGCTTACAGGCACTGCATTCGTATTCGTAGAACGGCATGGTCGATCCAGGCTCCAGACACCAGGCTGTAGCGGGTCCGCACGACTGCAACCGTCGAGAATTGCCCCGAGAACCGCAAGACGCCTGCTCGTCCGGCCTTTCCGGCCGCGAGGCCGCGGGTGGTCGGGCAGAAGGGATGACTGATGTCGCCCTCGCGCGAGCGCTTTATCTCTTGGTCGGCCACAGTCTACAGCCTAGCCTGCAGCCTCATGCGCGTGCGGCATCATAGAGGCGGGGAAAAAGAGTTCAAGGCAGCGCGCAGCGCTGGCTTGAACTCCAGGCTGAAGGCTGAGGACTGAAGACTGAAGGCTGTAGGCTGAAGGGTGGGACGCGCTAGGAGCGCGTACCTGCCTCTCCTTGGGGAGAGGCAGGCAGAGCGGAGCGTGCCGGTGAGGGGAAGCTCGCGGGGCGGGCTTGCCTTTGAGGCCAATGCCTGTGCGCTATCTCAACGGAGAACGCGGAGCGAGGTGCGCATCGCGCGCTTCTACCTTCAGTCTTCAGCCTTCAGCCGTCAACCTCTGAGGAAATCGAGCTGGCCATCCCTCGCCACGATCCGCACCTTCGAGCCGGGGCCGAATTCGCCCTTTAGGATGCGCTGCGCGAGCGGGTTTTCGACCTGCTGCTGAATCGCACGCTTGAGCGGGCGGGCGCCGTACACCGGATCGAAACCGACCTCGCCCAGAAGGTCCTTCGCATCGTCCTCGACGATGAGCTCCATGTCGCGGTCGGCCAGACGCTTGCGCAAGTACCCAAGCTGGATGTCCACGATCGCGCGGAGCTGATCCTTGCCGAGCGGATGGAACACGACGATGTCGTCGACGCGGTTGATGAACTCCGGCCGGAAGTGCTGCTGCACGATCTCCATGACCGCAGACTTCATCTTCGGGTAGTTCGCCTCGCCTGCGAGCTCCTGGATTACGTGCGAGCCGAGGTTCGAGGTCATGATGATGACCGTGTTACGGAAGTCGACCGTGCGGCCCTGACCGTCCGTCAGGCGACCGTCGTCCAGCACCTGCAAGAGCACGTTGAACACGTCGGGGTGCGCTTTTTCGACCTCATCGAGCAGCAGCACCGAGTACGGGCGACGCCGCACGGCTTCGGTCAGATAGCCACCCTCCTCGTAACCCACATAGCCCGGAGGCGCACCGATGAGGCGCGCGACGGAGTGCTTCTCCATGAACTCCGACATGTCGATGCGAACCATCGCTTCTTCGGTGTCGAACAAGAACTCCGCAAGTGCTTTGCACAGCTCGGTCTTGCCGACACCCGTCGGGCCGAGGAACAGGAACGAACCGTTGGGCCGATTCGGATCGGACAAACCTGCGCGCGACCGGCGGATCGCATCCGCAACTGCACGCACGGCTTCGCCCTGACCGACGACGCGCTTGCCGATCGCTTCCTCCATGTGCAAGAGCTTTTCTTTCTCGCTCTCGAGCATTTTCGAGATCGGAATGCCGGTCCATTTCGAGACGACTTCCGCAACCTCTTCGTCGGTCACTTTGTTGCGAAGCAGCTTCTTCTCCTGCTGCTTGGCAGATGCGGCCTGCTCGAGACGGCGTTCGAGCTCCGGAATCCGGCCGTATTGCAGCTCGGACATGCGGGCCAAGTCCTGCGCACGACGTGCCGCTTCGAGCTCGATCCTCGCACGTTCGAGCTCTTCCTTGATGTGCGCCTCGCTCTGCAACGAGGCCTTCTCGGCCTTCCAGACTTCTTCGAGATCCGCGTATTCCTTCTCGAGCGCGCTCAGTTGCTCCTCGAGGGCAGCAAGTCGCTTCTTCGACGCTTCGTCGGACTCCTTCTTCAACGCCTCGCGCTCGATCTTCAATTGAATGATGCGCCGCTCGAGACGATCGAGCGCCTCGGGCTTCGAATCGATTTCCATACGGATGCGCGAAGCGGCTTCGTCGATCAGGTCGATGGCCTTGTCCGGCAGCTGCCGATCGGAGATGTAGCGATGCGAGAGCGTCGCGGCGGCAACGATTGCGGGGTCGGTGATCTCGACGCCGTGGTGAACTTCGTACCGCTCTTTGAGGCCACGTAGGATGGCGATCGTGTCTTCCACCGACGGCTCGTCGACGAGCACTTTCTGGAAACGGCGTTCGAGCGCCGCGTCCTTCTCGATGTACTTGCGATATTCGTCCAGTGTCGTCGCGCCGACGCAATGCAGCTCGCCGCGCGCGAGCGCGGGCTTCAGCATGTTGCCGGCGTCCATCGCACCTTCGGCCTTGCCGGCGCCGACCATCGTGTGCAGCTCGTCGATGAACAGAATGATCTGACCTTCCTGTTTCGCGAGCTCGTTGAGCACGGCCTTCAGGCGCTCCTCGAATTCGCCGCGATACTTCGCACCCGCGATCAAAGCGCCCATGTCGAGCGCGAGAATGCGCTTGTTGCGCAGACCCTCCGGCACTTCGCCGTTGACGATGCGTTGCGCCAGTCCTTCGACGATGGCGGTCTTACCGACGCCGGGCTCGCCGATGAGCACGGGATTGTTCTTCGTACGCCGCTGCAGCACTTGCACAGTGCGCCGAATTTCGTCGTCGCGGCCGATCACCGGATCCAACTTGCCTTGCTCGGCGCGCGCAGTGAGATCGATCGTGTACTTCTCGAGCGCTTGGCGGCTCTCCTCCGCATTCGGATCGGTGACCTTCTCGCCGCCGCGCACTTCGTCGATCGCCTTTTCGATCGAGCCTTTGACAGCGCCGGCATTGCGCAAAATCGTGGCGAGCGAGCCGCGCTCTTCCAGGGCAGCGAGCACGAACAGCTCGCTCGAGATGTACTGATCGCCGCGCTTTTGCGCGATCTTGTCAGTGAGGTTCAGAACGCGATTCAGCTCGTTGGAGATGTGAACGTCGCCGCCCGCGCCTTCCACGCGAGGCAAACGGTCGAGCCCTTCCTGCAGCTGCGTGCGCAGTACGTTGATATTGACGCCGGCCTTGTCGAGCAAGGGCCGCACTGTCCCGCCCTGCTGATCGAGCAGCGCCATCATGACGTGCAGAGGCTCGATGAATTGATGGTCGCGGCCGATGGCCAGCGACTGGGCGTCCGCCAGGGCCAGTTGGAATTTGCTTGTCAGTTTGTCCATTCGCATGCGTGAAATCTCGGCTATGGTTGGGGCTTGCGGTCCACCTCGCGAGCGGCCCTGGCCCGTGATTGCTTGCAGGCTTTGTGGGGCTGACCTACCTCAGTTCAACGGTAAGGACTCGGCCGAGCGGAGCCCATCCGTACCTCGCCCTAACCGTTTAGGTAGCGGGCGTCGCCATGGGGTCTCAATGCGCGATGCGATGGGTGACGTAGATCACGATGACGCCCATCAGGATGACGACCAGTTGTCGCACGCCCGAACCCGGATCTACGCGGCGATGCAGCCCCGGAATGAGATCGGCCACGGCGATGTAAAGGAAGCTCGATGCGGCGATCGCCAACGCGTAAGGCAGCCAATGGGTGACCTCCGCCAAGAGAAAATAAGCGACGAGACCGCCCAAGACCGAGGTCACGCTGGTCAGCAAATTCAAGCTGAGCGCCCGCGCCCGCGACATGCCTGCGTTCAGCAAAATGGCGAGATCCCCCACCTCCTGCGGGATTTCATGCGCGGTCACTGCGACCGCCGTGACGATGCCCAAGTGCACATCGGTCATGAACGCTGCGGCGATCAGCACACCGTCAAGCACGTTGTGAAAGCCGTCGCCGATCAGGATCAGCGAAGCCGAAGCTGCGTCGCGATGGTGATCGTGCGGAACGTGCCCCTCGCAAAGATCCTGATGGCAGTGGCGCCATAGCACCGCCTTCTCGAGCACGAAGAACACGAGCAGGCCGCCGAGCAGCGCCAGCCCGATGCCATGCGCGTCCGCCGTATCCGCGCCTTCGATCGCATGCGGCAACAAGCCCAACAAGGCCGCACCCAACAAGGCACCGGTCGCGAAGCTGACCAGATGCGGCAACGCTCGAGTGCGCGTCCGTTCGGGCGCTGCAAGGAACAGCGACGCCGCCAATGCACTCAGAACGCCGCCAGCCGCGGTGAACAAAACGATCCAGGCAAGCAACGGCATGGGTCTGGAACAGGTTCAGGGAAAGGTTTGGGAAAGTTTTTGTAGGAGCAGAGTAGCAGAGTGAAGGGCGTGGGGCTCGGGGCTTGGAACGTGGGGCTTTACGGTTCACACATTTGGACGCGGGACATCAGGGCGTACGAATGACGCCGATTCATGTTTCGCAGCGACTCACACCTCTCGACGGACGCAACCTCGAGCTTGGCGTGCAGTGTGTGGCCCCAAGCCCCATACCCCGCGCCCTCACTCCATCCACACCACCGTCGCCATCCTTCCCGTCTGCTTGTCGCGGCGATAGGAGTAGAACCGCTTGGCGTCGGCGAAGGTCGCGAAACCGCCGCCGTAAATCCGTTCCACGCCGAGCGACTGGAGCTCGATTCTGGCGAGCGCATAGAGATCGGCTTGCCAACGTCCGCGGGCATTGCGCACGAAGGCACGCTCATGCCGAGGATTGCGAGCGACGAACTGATCGAAGACCTCGCCACCGACTTCGAACGCTTCGGGCTCGATCGCCGGGCCCAACCAGGCCAGCAAACGATTGGGTACAACTCGCATCGCGGCGATCGTCGCCTCCAACACGCCGCCCGCAAGTCCGCGCCAACCGGCATGCGCCGCGCCGACCGCGCTGCCATCGTCCGCACAGAACAGCACGGGAAGACAATCGGCGGTCAGGATGGCGCAGACCTCTCCCTGCTTCATCGTCACTGCCGCATCCGCCACCGGCGGCACATCGACCGATCCGCCCGTCCACACCTGCGTACCATGGACTTGCTGTAGCCACATCGGCTCGGCAGGTAGCCGTGCAGCTTCGCGAAGCAATGCGCGGTTGCGACTTACGACATCCGGGTCGTCGCCGACATGCATGGCCAAGTTCAGGCTCGCATATGCGCCGGTGCTGAACCCTCCGATGCGCGTCGTGGCAAGCGCTCGCACGCGTGGCGGTGCGGGCCAGTCGGGCACGATCCATTCCAAAGAATCGTTCATCGCTTTGCAGCCACGAGCTTCGCGTCGGCGGCGAGTACCGCAAGAAGCGATTGCATGTCTTCCGGAAGCGGCGACGTCACATCGACCGGCTTACCCGTGATCGGATGCTCGAACGCCAATCGCGCTGCGTGCAGCGCTTGGCGCTTGAACGCGCGCAACGCCTCGATCAGTTCCTGGCTTGCGCCTTTGGGGAGCAGTAGTCGGCCGCCATACACACGATCGCCGACGAGCGGATAGTGGATGTGCGCCATGTGGACGCGGATCTGATGCGTGCGCCCGGTCTCGAGCTGCAAGCGGATGTGCGTGTGCCCGCGAAATCGTTGCAGGACACGATAGTGCGTGATCGCCTCTCGACCATCCGCGCGAACGGCTTGCCGAACGCGATCGACGGGGTGACGGCCGATGGGCGCATCGACGGTTCCGCCGGCGGTCATGACGCCTTGGCAGATCGCTTCGTATTCGCGTTCGATCTCGCGGGCTTCGAGCGCACGTACGAGCGCGGTGTGTGCTTCGAGCGTTCGCGCCACGACGAGCAAGCCGGTCGTGTCCTTGTCGAGACGGTGAACGATGCCGCCGCGGGGTAGCTGCGCGAGCGTGGGATCGAAATGCAGCAACGCATTCTGCAACGTGCCCGCTTCGTTTCCGGCGCCGGGATGGACGACCAGACCGGCCGGTTTGTCGATGACCAGCACGTGACGATCTTCGTAGGCGATTTGGAGCCCGATACTTTCCGGCTCGACCGGAACTGCCTCGGGCAGCGTGGCATCGATTTCGACCCGCTCGCCGCCCAGGACCTTGTCCTTCGGCCGCCGCTCCTGGCCGTTGACCAGGATCTGGCCCGCCTCGATCCAGCTCTTGATGCGCGTGCGGGAATACTCCGTCAGCAGTTCCGCGAGCACATGGTCCAAGCGCTGCCCGGCGTTCTCGAAGGGGATCGTGAGCGAAAGTCGGATGGGCTCGGGCATAGGGAACTTAACGGCGGCGCCAGGCACGAAAGCATCGTCGAGCACGCGCAAAAGGTCGCGTCGTCGCTGCGGCAGGCTATACTGCCGAGACTTTCGTCCTGCTCAGCCAAAATCCTAAAGAATTCAATGTCGAAGAATTCTCTCACGCGCCTCCTCGTCATGGCCATGGCCACGACGTTCCTGGCCCTCGCGGGGTGCTCGTCGAACGATCCGCGCCAAGCGCTCGGCAACGCCGACCGGCTCTATGAGCTCGCCAAACGCGCCGCGGACAACGGCAACTTCCGCGATGCCATCTATTACTACGAGCAGCTCGAGGCGCGCTTTCCGTTCAGCAATCCCGCGCGTCAGGCCCAGCTCGATCTCATGTACGCGTACTACATGAATCGCGAGACCGAGGCTGCAATCGACCAGGCGGATCAGTTCATTCGCGAGAATCCCGCGCATCCGCGCGTCGATTACGCCTACTACATCAAGGGTCTCGTGCAGTTCGAGCGCAACCCGAACTTCCTGGAACGCTGGTTCAAAGCCGACCTTTCGCAACGCCCGCCGATCGATGCGCTCAAGTCGTTCCAAGCCTTCCAAACGCTGGTCGAGCGATTCCCCAACAGCGAATACGCAGCGGATGCGCGCCAGCGCATGATCTTCCTGCGCAACCGCCTCGCCGCCTACGAGGTTTATGTCGCCGACTTTTACTTGGAACGCGGCGCGTACGTCGGCGCAATCAATCGCGCGAAATACGCCATCGAGAACTACGACGGCGCCCCGCAGATCAAGCGCGCCATCGAAATCATGGCAGAAGCCTATCGCCGCCTCGGCCTCGAAGACCTCGCCGCCGACGCCGAACGTGTGCTCCGCGCGAACTACGGCGACGCCGATCAAGTTGCCGAGCAGCAGACGGAGCGGAAGCCATGGTGGAAGTTTTGGTAGCCCGGTTAAAGGGCGCTGGGCTCTGGGCGCTGGGCTCTGGTTAGAACAAAAGCGCCGGACAGAATGTACAAACACAAGGAGGTGTGCAGTGCGCGACCATCGCAGGCTCGAAGCTTTTGCGCTGGCGGACTCTCTAGTCCTAGCCGTCTATAAGGCCACGCAAAGATTTCCGTCCGAAGAGCGATTTGGCTTGACCAGCCAACTGAGGCGTGCAGCCATTTCGATTGGCGCCAACATTGTGGAAGGCTCTGCCCGCCCATCCCAAGGCGATTACGTTCGACTCCTCACGATCGCATACAGCTCCGCATGCGAGTTGGAATACGAGCTCTCGGTCGCCAGTCGACTCGGGTACCTGAAACAATCGACTGAAACGGACCTGATGCTTCTTGCATCACGTACGTGCCGTGCGCTACGAGGATTGATTCAAGCACTGTCCTGAGACTCGAGAAAAGTCCAGAGCCCAGTGCCCAGCGCCCAGAGCCCTGGCGGCGTCTCGCCAGCCTGCTCAGCGGGCTCTATATCCGGACGTAATCGGATATCTCCAATCCCTTCCGAAGGCACGATGACTGATGCGCACACCCGGCGGGGCTTGGCGGCGTTTGTATTCGTTGCGTTTCACCATTTCGAGCACGCGACCGACGGTGGCGCGTTCGAAGCCGCGGGCGGTGATTTCGTCGACCGATAGGTCGTCCTCGATGAAGAGCTCGAGAATCGGATCGAGGATTTCGTACGGCGGGAGCGAATCGGTGTCCTTTTGATCCGGACGCAGCTCGGCCGACGGAGGACGCTCGATCACACGCTCGGGAATCGCGGGCGAAATCGAGTTGCGATAGCGGGCCAGCCGATACACGAGCAGCTTGCTGCAATCCTTGATCGGCGCGAAGCCGCCCGCCATGTCGCCGTAGAGCGTGGCGTAACCCACGGCCATTTCGCTCTTGTTGCCGGTCGTGAGCACCATGCGTCCGGTCTTGTTCGAGATCGCCATGAGCAACAAGCCGCGGCATCGCGATTGAATGTTCTCTTCGGTCGTATCTGGCTCGCGGCCCTTGAACACATCCTCGAGTGCTTCGAGCGCGGCCGCGAACATCCCTTCGATCGAAATCACGTCGTAGCGCACGTTGAGTAAGCGTGCTTGCGCCGCGGCATCCTCGAGACTCATTTGCGACGTGTAACGCGACGGCATCATGACCGCGTGAACGCGATCCGCGCCGAGCGCATCGACGGCAATCGTGAGCGTGAGTGCCGAGTCGATGCCGCCCGACAATCCCAACACGACGCCAGGAAACCCGTGCTTGCCGACGTAGTCGCGCACGCCGAGAACCAAGGCGTTGTAAACGCTCGCCTCTTCCGACAACTCCGGCTCGACGTGTCCGTGTTTCGGACGAGCCTTGCCGTCGACCAGCTCGATCTCGGCGATCTCGAGCGCTTCTTTGAAGGGCGCCAGGCGCTGCACAACTTCGCCCGACGCATTCATGACGAACGATCCGCCGTCGAAGACGAGCTCGTCCTGACCGCCCAACATGTTCACGTAAACGACCGGCAGTCCGCACTCGAGCGCGCGTTCGCGAACGACCTTCTCGCGCCGATCTTGGTATCGCAGCGAGTACGGCGAACCGTTGATGACGACGAGCAATTGTGCGCCCGCTTCTTTCGCTGCACGTGCCGGGCCCGGCTCCCAGATGTCTTCGCAAATGAGCGTTGCGATGCGAATGCCTTTGATCTCGACGATGCACGTCCCGCGGCCCGGCTTGAAGTAGCGCTTCTCGTCGAAGACCGCGTAATTCGGCAGCTCTTGTTTGCGGTAGTTCGCCAGGACTTCGCCGTCGCGGACGACGGCAGCGGCATTGAAGATCGCGCCTTCGGCGTACTCCGGATAGCCGACCATGAGCGCGATGCCGGACGTCTCGGCGCGAACGCGCTCGAGCGCCGCGATTACCTGGCGCCGCAAACCTTTGTGGAAAAGCAGGTCCTCCGGAGGGTAGCCGCACAGCGTGAGCTCCGGAAACAGAACGAAATCGGCCTGCAACCGATCGCGGGCTTCGGCCGCAGCGGCAATCACGCGCTGCGTGTTGCCCGCGACGTCCCCGACGAACAAGTTGAGCTGGGCGAGAGCGATACGGAGAGTGGACATGAAACGATCGCGCGGGCTTGGGCAGCGCATTATTGCGCCCGTCGGCCCGCAGCGAAAGCCTTGCAGAACTGTGACGATACTCGCACCGCCGGCCCGACCGGCCCGTAATCTAAACCAATCCAGTCAAAGCGATCGGCTATGACACTCTGGCAAGAGAAGTTTCGCGCCTTCGGCATCCATCTTGGGGTCACGCTGCTCGTCGCGGCGGCCGCCGCGGCGCTTTTCTTCGGCGTGTGGTTCCGTGAGCCTTACAACGAGATGCTGGGAGGCTCGAAGCTGTTGATGCTCTTGATCGGCTGCGACGTTGCCCTCGGACCGCTCATCTCGCTCGTCATCTACAACAGCCGCAAACCACGTCGCGAGCTGATCTTTGACTATTCGCTCGTCGGCCTCGTCCAGCTTGCGGCGCTGGTCTACGGCTTGACCGTCTCGTTCAACTCCCGGCCCGTGTACGTCGTGTTCGCGACGGATCGCCTCGAAGTCGTGACGGCTGCCGAGATCGCTCCAGAGGACCTCAAAGAAGCAAGGCTCGATCAGTTCCGGACCCTGCCGTTGTGGGGGCCGGTTTTCGCCGCGACTCGAGTTGAAAAACAGGATCAAGCAGACGCGCTCGACTGGGCGCTGGCCGGGAAAGATGTAACCCTGCGGCCCAAGTTCTTCGTGCCCTACGCGGACGAGCTGGCGAACATCAAGGCGAGAATGCGGCCGCTGGCCGAGCTTCAGCGGGCCGTGCAGAGGATCGAAAACGCAGCCGGAGCAGACTCGGAGGTCGGAAAGAAGCTCATGGAAACCGATGCATCGCTGACGTGGCTTCCGGTGAAACACAAGAAAGGCTTTTGGACGGCTCTCCTGGATCCAGCCACAGGAGAGCCGGTCGATTACCTTCCGCTCGATCCCTACGACATGGCGAGCCTCATCGGGCCTAAGTCGTAGGTTCGCCCGCTACTTCTTGCGCGCGGGCTTCTTTGCAGCCTTCGCCTTGGCTCTCTTCGCAGGCTTCTTCGCAGCCTTCTTGGCAGCCTTACTCGAAGACTTTTTCGAAACGGCTTTTTTCGGTGCAGCCTTCTGTGCGGTCTTCTTCACCGGAGCCTTTTTGGCTGCAGCCTTCGCGCTCGTCTTTTTCGCCCGCTTGGACCGCTTCGCCAATTCCTCGGCGATCGCTTTGCCGAGATCTGCCGGGCTCTTCACGGTGCGCACGCCCGCCCGCTCCAGCGCAGCGTACTTGTCGGCCGCCGTGCCCTTGCCGCCCGAGATCACCGCACCCGCATGGCCCATGCGCTTGCCCGGCGGCGCGGTGACACCAGCGATGTAAGCAACGACGGGCTTCGTGACGTTCTCGCGGATGAATTCGGCCGCGGCTTCCTCATCGCTGCCGCCGATCTCGCCGACCATGATGATGCCTTCGGTCTGCGGATCTTCTTCGAAGCGAGCCAACACATCGATGAAGTTCATGCCGCGCACCGGATCGCCGCCGATGCCCACGCACGTGCTCTGGCCGAGCCCGGCATTCGTGGTCTGAAACACAGCTTCGTACGTCAACGTGCCGGAGCGCGAAACGATGCCGATCTTGCCCGGCTTGTGGATGAAGCCCGGCATGATGCCGATCTTGCATTCGCCCGGCGTGATGATGCCCGGACAGTTCGGGCCGATCAGCAAGCTGCCATAGCTCGCGAGCGCCGCTTTCACACGCACCATGTCGTTGACCGGAATGCCTTCGGTGATGCACACGATCAACTCGATGCCGGCATCCGCCGCTTCGAGAATTGCATCGGCCGCATAAGGCGCCGGCACGTAGATCATGCTGACCGTCGCACCCGTCTCCCGCACGGCTTCGCGCGCCGTATTGAACACCGGCAAGCCCAAATGGGTCGTGCCGCCGCGTCCCGGCGTCACGCCGCCGACGAGCTTCGTGCCATACGCGAGACATTGCTCGGAATGGAACGTGCCTTGTTTACCGGTGAACCCTTGGCAAATGACGCGCGTGTTCTTGTCGACGAGGATGGACATGGGATGTTCTCGAGGCTGTAGGCTTTAGGCTCTAGGCTGTAGAAAGATCGCTTTACTGTCGGTTCTTGCTGCGACTGCAGGTTTCGGCTTCGACAGCCTAGTTTTTCGCCGCCGCGACGACTTTCTTCGCGGCGTCCGTCAGATCGGTGGCAGGCGTAATCGCCAATCCGCTGTCGGCGAGGAGCTTGCGCCCCTGCGCGGCATTCGTGCCTTCGATACGCACCACGACAGGCACCTGCACGCCGACGTCTTTCACCGCGTGGATGATGCCCTCGGCGATCATGTCGCAGCGAACGATGCCGCCGAAAATGTTGACCAGAATCGCCTTGACCTTCTTGTTCGACAGAATGAGCTTGAACGCTTCGGTGACGCGCTCGCGCGTTGCACCGCCGCCGACATCCAGGAAGTTCGCCGGATTGCCCCCGTGCAGCTTGATGATGTCCATCGTGGCCATCGCGAGACCGGCGCCGTTGACCATGCAGGCGATGTCGCCGTCGAGCGAGACGTAATTGAGCTCGTGCTTGGCGGCTTCCCGCTCCATCTCGTCTTCCTGGCTTTCATCGCGCCAAGAAGCGAGCTCTTTTTGACGAAACAGCGCGTTGTCTTCGATGTTGATCTTCGCGTCGAGAGCGACCAGCTTGCCTTCGGCCGTCACGATCAACGGGTTGATCTCGACGAGGCTGGCGTCCTTCTCGAGATACAACCGATACAGCGCCTGAGCGATCGAGGCGAATTGCTCGATCTGATTGCCCTCGAGACCCAAACCGTAGGCGAGGACGCGGCAGTGAGAAGGCTGCAAACCAGCAGCCGGATGCACATTCACGCGAATGATTTTTTCGGGCGTGTGTGCGGCGACTTCTTCGATGTCCATGCCGCCCGCGGCCGAGGCAATGAAAGCAATGTGGCCTTTGTCGCGGTTCAACACCAAGCTCACGTAGAGCTCACGGACGATCTTCGAGCCTTCCTCGACGAACACTTGGTTGATCGGCAGACCTGCCGCACCCGTCTGGTGCGTGACCAGGCGCGTTCCGATCATGGCTTCGGCTGCTTGCGCCGCAGCTTCCGGCGAATCGACCAGCTTGACGCCACCGGCCTTGCCGCGTCCGCCCGCATGCACCTGCGCCTTGACGACCCATTTCGAACCGCCGATCCGCCTTGCTGCATCCGCCGCCTCGGCAGGACTCGAGGCCACGTGGCCGACCGGCACCGGAATTCCGTAGCGGGCGAACAATTGCTTGGATTGATATTCGTGCAGATTCATCGGTTGTGGCTCATCCGCGGTCGATTCGAAAGCCGCGTATTCTGGAGGAATTCGGTGGCGATGCAAACCGCATAGCGAGTCCAACCGAGGAAATTTCGCTGCGAACGGCACGAAATGGGCACCGAAGTGTCATGGGGAGCTGTTCAGTCGGCACCGAGGCGCAACGCCATACGGCCGCCGCCTGCGGCCGTGATAACTTGAGCGGACGATGGCGTCATTCTTAGAAGAAGCGGCCGTTCCGACGACCACAGCCAATCTCGCCTGGCGCGTCCTTGCGCTCGTCAACTTGTTCCGCGTGCTCGTGCCGGCGGCCCTATTCGTGCTGCAAGCCACGATGTCCCCGAGCCCGGTCGGCCACGTCGAGCCGGCCATATTCAACGGGGCATTGATCGCGTATCTGCTGTTCGGGTTGGGAATGATCCCGAGCATCAAGAAACGTTGGCCCGAGCTGATCTTGCAGACGTCAATCAGCGTGAGCTTGGACATTCTGGTCATCACGCTGCTCACGTATGCCAGCGGGGGCACGAGTGGCGGCCTCGCAGCGCTGATGGTGCTGCCGGTCGGCGCCGCCAGTTTCGTCGTTCGACAGCGTCTTGCCCTCTCGTTTGCTTCCGTCGCGACGCTTGCGCTCCTGCTCCAGCAGGTGATGACGTCGCTCGAAGGCAGGGGCGAACCGGCCGATTTCACTGCTGCCGGCATCGTCGGCGCGTTGATTTTCATCGTGACGCTCGGCATGGGGCCGCTGGCACGGAGCCTTCGCGAAAGCGAAGAGCGGGTGCGGCAGAAAGAAGTCGACATCGCCAATCTCGCCGAGCTCAATCAATTCATCGTGCAGCACCTGCGCGAAAGCATTCTGGTGGTCGACGAGAACGACACGATTCGACTCATCAACGAGTCCGCAGCGAAGTTGCTCAAGGGAGGCCCCGTCGAGCCTGGCACGCCGTTGGGCGAAGTGTCTCCGCGTCTTCTCTACCTGCTCGAGACCTGGCGCCTGAACGCCTACGATTGGCAATTGAGCTCGTTGACAGTGTTGTCCTCCGACGGCGGCTCGTTCGTTCAGCCTCATTTCGTTTCGCTCGAACACGAGCGACGCGGGCGTCCGACATTGATCTTTCTCGAGGACACGACGCTGATTGCCGAACGCGTCCAACAATCGAAGCTCGCCGCGCTCGGCCGCTTGAGCGCGAGCATCGCGCACGAAATCCGCAACCCGGTCGGCGCCATGAGCCACGCGGCGCAACTTCTTGCCGAATCGCCGTCGCTGACTCCTCAAGAACGGCGCTTGACGTCCATCATCACGAGCAACGGCGAACGCGTGAGCAGCATCATCGACAGCGTCCTGCAATTGTCGCGGCGCGATTCGAGCCGGCCCGAGCGCATCGAGATCAACGCTTGGCTCCGCGAATTCCTCGGCGAATTCCGGCAAACCTCGCAAGTCGACGAGGAGGTCCTTCGATTCGATCCGGGCATGAGCGAGGTCGAGGTGCGCTTCGATGCGACGCACCTGCATCAACTGCTTTGGAATTTGTGCGAAAACGCGCTGCGCTACGGGCGTACGGCGGAACATTCCGGCCCAATCGAGATCCGCACCGGTCGCATGAGCGGCACGAACCGCCCCTTCCTCGAAGTGCTCGACCGCGGCCCCGGCATTCGCGAAGCGGACACGGACCGCATCTTCGAGCCGTTCTTCACCTCTGGAAAAAGCCAAGGCGGCACCGGCCTCGGACTGTTCATTGCACGCGAGCTCGCACAAACGAATCGTGCAGTGCTCGTCTACGAGCCCCGGGAGGGCGGTGGTAGTATCTTTCGAGTCGTTTTCGCAGATCCGCAGAGGTGGGAGGCGCAATGACCGCGCAATGAGCAAAGCTCATTGTGCAGGCTATAGGCTGTAGACTGTAGGCTGTAGGAAAGCACATGGAGGGTGCTATGCGCGATCACACGAAGCTCAGAGCGTTTTCTCTTGCGGATCAGCTGGCATTGGCGGTTTATCGTGAGACGAAAGATTTCCCATCTGCCGAGCGTTTCGGTCTGCAATCGCAAATGCGGCGGGCCGCGGTTTCGG
>ERZ777003.1933-NODE-1933-length-27228-cov-6.475730_pt1 | contig 27228 bp, 28 predicted proteins | sample MGYA00374956_ERZ777003 | MGnify/ENA primary metagenome ERZ777003 (study PRJEB29302, sample SAMN06268252) | bioreactor metagenome | isolation source: Joint BioEnergy Institute, California, USA | place: USA:Joint BioEnergy Institute, California, USA | collected... | reverse complement strand
GCGTCGAGCAGGAAGATCGTGTTGATCCCCCAGATCAGCGACGCGGCGAGCGTGTTGCCCAGCATCAGCGTCAGGTAGGTGCGCTGGATCGCGCGAGAAGTGGGCAAAGCGGGCCGGAGGCTAACGACTCGGGGGTTACCCGCACCAATTACTGCGCGCGGGCTTGTTAGCTTCGACCGTCGCCCCGCCAGGGAGGGCACCCCCCTTTTCACCCTTAAGAAAGCAGCGTTCAAACACCGATGTCAGAGATCCTCGCCTCACTAGCACGCGCGATCACGCACCACTGGAAGCGCAGCCTCGCCATCGCGCTCGTCGCGATCTTCGCCCTCGGCGCCCTCGCCGGGACGGCCGAGCCTCCGCCCGACGACTTCGAGGTGCCAGGCACCGAGTCCCAGGAGGCCACCGATCTCTTCACCGAGCACCAGCCTGCGCTCGCGGGTGCCGACGCGACGCTCGTCTTCAGCGTCGACGAGGGCAAGATCACGGATCCCGAGCCGCGCGCGGCCGTCGAAGGTGCGCTGGCCGAGATCAAGGAGCTGCCCAAGGTGCTCGAGGTCGGCGACCCGTTCGCCAAGGGCTCGCCCTCGATCTCCCCTGACGGCACGCTCGCGTCGGTCGACGTCCGCTACGGCGGCGAGGTCTTCGACGTCAAGAAGGAGGACGGCGAGCTCCTCGAGGAGACCGCCGGCAAGGTCGAAGAGGCCGGCGTCGAGTTCGACATGCGCGGCATCGTCGCCGACATCGCCGCCGAGCAGACCTTCCCGGTCGGCGAGCTGATCGGCGTCGCGATCGCGATCATCCTGCTGACCCTCCTGTTCCGCTCCGGCGCAGCCATGTTCGCGACGCTCTTCGGCGCGCTGCTCGGGGTCATCGCCGGCCAGATGCTGATCGCGGGCCTCTCCGAGCCGCTCTCGATCCCGGAGTTCGCCGCCACGATCGCAGTGATGCTCGGCCTCGGCGCCGGCATCGACTACTCGCTCCTGATCATCGGCAGGTACCGCGAGCAACGGGCGCTGGGCAACACGGCCCGCGATGCATCCGCAAAGGCTGCCGCGACGTCCGGCGTCGCGGTCGTCACCGCGGGCGTGATCGTGATGGTCGCGATCCTCGGCCTGCTCCTGGTCGGCATCCCGTTCATCGGGAAGATGGGCGTCGGAGCCGCGATCGGCGTGGGCACCGTGGTCATCTCCTCGATCACCGTCCTGCCGATCATGGCGGGCGCGCTCGCACGCTGGCTGAAGCCCAAGCGGGCCGAGCACGTCGCCCGGTCGGAGACGTTCGCGCGCTGGGGCGAGCGGGTCACCGCCCACCCCTGGCGGGCGATCGGTGTGGGCGCGGCGATCCTGCTCGTGTTCGCGATCCCGATGACCGACATGCGCCTCGGCCAGCCGGACGACGGCAACCAGCCGGAGGACATGACGCAGCGCCAGGCCTACGACAAGCTGAGCGAAGCGTTCGGCCCCGGCTCCAACGGCCCCCTGTTCATCGCCGTCGATCTGAACGGAAAGAGCCCGCAGGAAGCGCAGCCGGATCTCGACAAGCTCAGCGCGGCGATCGCGGAGACCGAGGGCGTCGATGCCCCCGGCGGCGCGGCGTCCCTGGCCGCCCAGGTGAGCGAGGACGGCGCGATGGCGACGATCTTCGCCGAGCCGACCACCTCACCCCAGGACGAGAAGACGACCGAGCTGGTCGAACGCCTGCGCGAGGACGTGATCCCGGCGGCCACCGAGGGCACCGGGCTCGACGTCTACGTCGGTGGGCAGACGGCCGGCTTCCAGGACTTCTCCGCAAAGGTCGACTCCCGCCTGCCGATCTTCATCGCCGCGGTCATCGGCCTGTCGGTACTGCTCCTGATCATCGCCTTCCGCTCGCTGTGGATCCCGCTGGTCTCGGCGCTCTTCAACCTGCTCTCGATCGCAGCGGCCTACGGCGTCGTCGTCGCGGTGTTCCAGTGGGGCATCGGCGCGAGCCTGATCGGCGCCGAGAGCGACGTGCCGATCGTCTCGTTCATGCCGCTGATGATGTTCGCGATCCTCTTCGGCCTGAGCATGGACTACAACGTGTTCCTGCTCTCGCGGGTGCACGAGGCCTACAACGAGGGCGACTCGCCACGCGAGAGCGTGATCCACGGCCTCGCCCGGATCGCGAAGGTCGTCCTGTTCGCCGGCCTGATCATGTCCGCGGTGTTCCTGGCGTTCACCAGCGCCCCGGACACGATCAGCAAGATGTTCGGCGTCGGCCTGGGCGCGGCGATCCTGATCGACGTGGTGATCGTCCGCCTGTTGATCGCACCCGCGGTCGTGATGCTGCTGGGCGACCGGGCCTGGTGGTTGCCCGACTGGCTCGACCGGGTGATCCCCAACGTCTCGATCGAGGGCCACAACGTGCAGGCACTCGACGAGCCGGAGGCCGATCCGCTCGTCGTGCCGGAGCCCGCCGGCGAGGGCGCCGCTCAGTAGGCGCTCTCGCCGCCCCGGGTCACTCGAGCGGCGAAGGCGGGATGCGGGTCTCCCCCGTGACGTCGGGCAGCACCATCCCGACCTCGTCGATGTAGCACCAGGCCCAGGTCTCGCCGGGCTGCAGCGAGCGGATGATCGGGTGACCGGTCTCCTTCGCGTGCGCGGTCGCGTGGCGGTTGGGCGAGCTGTCGCAGCACCCGACGTGGCCGCACTCCAGACAGATCCGCAAGTGGAACCACGGCGAGCCGATCTTGAGGCAGTCCTCGCAGCCGTCGACCGACTCCGGCAGCTCCTTCACGAGCACGCGGTCCCGGTGGGTGCAGGTAGCCATTTGGCAAGGCTATCCGTCGCGGACGAGCTGGTCGAGCGCCTCCGCGGGAACCCGCGCGATGCCCATGTCCACCCGGTCGCCGACGAACGGGACGCCCTCCTCTTCGAGCAGCCGGCGCTGGCGCTCGCCCTTCGCCAGTGAGCCGTCGGCGCGGACGACGCGCTGCCAGGGCACGGGCTCGGCCGTGCGCTTGAGCACCGTGCCGGCGTAGCGCGGCGCGCCCGGCGAGACGTCGCCGTAGGCGCTCACGAACCCCGGCGGGATCGCCCGCACCCGGGCGAGAACTTCCTCGGCGCTCAACCGTTCCGACATACGCGCGGTCTATCAATCTCACGAACCCGGGTCCCCGGGCGTTACACGGAACGATGAGCGAGAACACCACACCCGACGGCGGCTTCACCCTCTTCGAAACGGCGATCGGCCGGTGCGGCATCGCATGGCGCGACGGTCGCGTTGTCGCCGTCTCCCTCCCGGCGACGGACTCCAAGCGCACCCGCGCACGGCTGCACGGCACCGGCATGTCCGAGACGAGTGACCCACCCGGGTGGGTCGCATGGACGTGCGAGCGGATCGCGGGACTGCTGAACGGCGCGGACGACGACCTCGCCGACGTGCCCGTCGACCTCGGCGCGGCCGGAGGCTTCGACCGGGGCGTGTACGAGGTCGCGCGCTCGATCCGGCCCGGCGAGACGCTCACCTACGGCGAGGTGGCCGAGCGGCTGGGCGACGCGCGCCTCGCCCGCGAGGTCGGCAGGGCGCTCGGCGCGAACCCGGTTCCGATCATCGTGCCTTGCCACCGGGTGGTCGCAGCCGATGGCTCGCTCGGCGGGTTCTCGGCCCCTGGCGGGCGCGAGACCAAGCGCAGGCTGCTCGAGATCGAGCGCCCGCTCGCGGAGCGCGGGGTCACGCTTTTCACCGTCTAGCCCCCGCCGTCGGCGGCATGAACTTTTCCGAACGGGGTATGGCCCCCGTGTATGGACGGACCCGGTTATCTCGCGGAACACGAGGACCGCATCGCATGGATCATGGGCTCCTCGCGCAGCGGCTCCACGTGGCTCGGGAAGATGCTCGCCTCGCTTCCGGGCGGCGTTTGCATCGATGACCCGCACCTGGGCCATCACCTCGGCACCTGGCGCCCGATCTCCATCGCTTGGGCCACCGCAGCGGACCGCCCCGACCTCACAACCCTGCGGACGCTCAAGCGCGACTGGGAGGACTACTTCTTCTCCGACCGCTACCGCGACGCGTGGATGCCCGCCCTGCGCGACCTGGTCCGCGCCCGGTTCGGAACCCAGCTCGCCGACGAGGCGGACTCGGACGAGCCGCGACTCTTCATCAAGGAGCCGGGCTCGCAGTCGGCCGAGCTGATCTTCGAGACGTTCCCGGACTCGCGCCTGATCTTCCTTCTGCGCGACGGCCGCGACGTGGTCGAGTCCTGGCTCGACGCCTACGACGAGGGCTCCTGGGCGATCGAAGGCGGCGCCTTCGCGGTCGCCGAGGAGGGCCGCCTGCCGCTCATCCGCTGGCTCTCGACCGTGTGGACCTTCCGCACCGAGGTCGTGACCCGGGTCTACGAGCGCCTCGCGCCGACCGCGCGGGTGATGGTCCGCTACGAGAACGTCCTCGAGAACCCGGTCGGCGAGCTCGGCCGGATCTGCAACCTGGTCGGCCTCGAATGCGAGAATCTCGCCGACGTCGCCGACCGGCACCGCTTCTCCCGCATCGACCCCCGAGAGCGCGGCTCCGGCCACGCAGCCCGCGCCGCCTCCCCGGGCGGCTGGCGCGACAGCATGACCGCCCGGGAGCAGCGTGCCATGCACGACATCATGGGCCCGATGCTCGCCCGGCTCGGGTACCCGTGGTCGCAGGCGCGGGCGGCGTAGGGGAGTTCGCCCCCCGCGTTGACCGGAGCGTTGATCGCGCATATGCGGCAAAACGCTCCGCTCGAGCGACAAGCCCACCCCAGCTCCGGCAAGGCCAGGCTGCGCGGACGGTTTACGCTTTCGGCGTGCCCGACTTCGTCTCCCGTGGGTTCGAGCGGCGCCGGAGGACGCCCGAGGAGCTTGGCGACCGCCTGCCTCCGGGGCAGTACGTGGAGGACGGGTTCCCGGTGCTCACGGCCGGGCCGACGCCGGTGATCGAGCCCGATGAGTGGTCACTGCGAATCGACGGGATGGTGGCGGAGGAGCGGGAGTGGACCTGGGCGGAGTTCCACGAGCTCGAGTTCGAGGAGGTGCCATGCGACATCCACTGCGTCACCGCGTGGTCGAAGCTCGGCACGAGCTTCCGCGGGGTCTCGGTGGACACGCTGCTCGAAGCCGCCGAGCCGCTCGGTCCCTACGTGATGGCCTACTGCTACGGCGGCTACACCACCAACCTCCCCGTCGAGGAGATCACGGACGGACAGGCCTGGGTCGTGACCGAGCACGAGGGCGAGCCCCTGCCACGTGAACACGGCGGTCCGGCGCGGCTGCTCGTGCCGCACCTCTACTTCTGGAAGAGCGCCAAGTGGATCGCCGGGCTGCGGGTGATGGATCACGACGAGCCCGGCTTCTGGGAGGCCAACGGCTACCACAACCACGGCGACCCCTGGAAGGAAGAGCGGTATTGGTCGGATTAGGGGGAGTCGGGCCGGCGCCCGTGCTCACCCAGCGCGCGCCCGGAAAGTGGCAGATCGCGACGGTCAAGGCGATCAAGGTCGAGACCCCTCGGGTGAAGTCGTTCCGGCTCGAGCTGCCCATGTGGATGCCGCACTGCCCGGGCCAGCACTACGTCGTCCGGCTCACCGCTCCGGACGGATACCGGGCGCAGCGCTCGTACTCGATCGCCTCCTCCCCGCTCGACGAGGGTGAGATCGAGCTGACGATCGACCGCCTCGACGACGGCGAGGTCTCCCCCTACTTCCACGACGTCCTTGTCGAGGGCGACCAGGTAGAGGTCCGCGGGCCGTTCGCCTCGTACTTCATCTGGCGCGGCGAGAGCCCGGCGCTCCTGATCGGCGGCGGCTCGGGGATCGCCCCCTTGATGAGCATGCTCCGCCACCGCCGGCGCACCGGAGCCGACACGGAGATGCGACTCGTGTACTCGGTGCGAAACGCGGACGACGTCATCTACGCGGACGAGCTCGGCGACGAGACGACGCTCACCTTCACCGGCACGCCGCCGGAAGGATGGGACGGCCACGTCGGCCGGATCGACGCCGGCATGCTGCCCGCCGCCGACCCCGAGGCGACCGTCTACATCTGCGGCTCGAACGGGTTCGTGGAATCAGCAACCGCGCTGGCGCTCGAAGCCGGCTACCGCTCCGACCGGATCCGCACCGAGCGCTTCGGCCCGAGCAGCTGATCGCCGCGCATCAAAGCCCTCACTCGCCCGCGCGCCGCTCCGCGCCCGCGATCTTGCGCTCGAGCTCGCGCACCGCGCGCTTGCTCTCGGCGAGCTCGGACTTCGCGCGGCGCAGATTCGCCTCCGCCGCGTCCACCGCCTCCTGCTTGCGATCGCGCCGCGCTTCGGCGTCGGCGAGCTCGCGGCGCAGGCGCTTGAGCTCGCGCTGGGCCCGGGCGACCTCCGCCGCGTCGGGACCCGCCGCCTTCTTCGCCCTGCGGCGGGGCGCGACGTCCATGCCGGCCGGGAGGCCGACCGTCGCCGCGCTCTGCTCCTTCTCGACGCGCCCGCGAAGCACCCGTCCGCGCAGGTCGGCGTCGCTCCCGACGGCGCGCAGGGTCTCCGCGACCCGCTCCATGACCACCTCGATGTTGCCCCCGCGGCCCGCGGCAATCGTGCGCGCTTCCGCGAGATACCGGTCCATCGCCGCACGCTCGCGCGCGGCCGCCTGGCGCAGCTCATCGCCGCCGACCTCCCCCGCCAACACGCGCTGCTGCGCTTCAGAAAGCTCCTCGCTGGCGATGACGAAGTCGCGGGTGCCCTCCGGGTTGTCGGCGCTCACCCGGTTGATTACCCACGCGGCGGCCGAGGGCCGGCGCAGCTTCTTCACCCTGGCCGCGGACTCCCGGTCACCCTCCGCGCGCAGCTCGCGCGAGAGCGCGTCGCGCGCGGCGACGAACTCCTCCGGCGGCGCCTGGTAGAGCGGGTCGAGCCTGCGCTCGACCTTCTCCGGCAGCCCCTCGGCCGCCGGCTCCTCGTTCGGCTTTCGCTTCGCCGGCCTACTCACCGGTCGCGTCTGCCCCCGTCCACCATCACCGCGCTCACGTTATCTGGCCGCGATTCGGGGTTCATGGCGTGGAAGACGATGAGCTCCTCCGTTTGCTCCCCCGCGCGCAGATGACCGGCGGCTTCGAGCTCCGGCTGCCGCGCGGCGACGATCGGACCGAACCCGCCCCGGGCGCGGGCCGCAACGCGGACGTCGAGCCCGGCGGCGGTCAGCGCGGCGGTGGTCGCGCTCTCGCCGGTGAGCGAGGAGTGCACGAGCAACAGGCTGCCCCCGGGGCGCAGATGCCGGGCGACCCGCGCGCAGAACGGATCGACGAGAGCCCGGCCGTCGGACCCTCCCTCCCACGCTCGCGCCACGCCGCGAGGCGCTTCGTCGCAGCCGCCAGGGACGTACGGAGGGTTGGCGACGATGAGATCGAACCGCTCGCCCGCGACGGCCTCGAACATGTCCCCACGCAGCACCCTGACCCGGGCTCGATGCAGCCGGGAGTTGAGCCGGGCGTTGAGGCAGGCGCGCCTGGCGATGTCGATCGCGGTCACGTTGCGGGCGCCCGCGGCGGCCGCACCAAGCGCGAGGACGCCGCTGCCGGTGAAGACGTCGAGGACGTCGGCACCCTCGGCGACCCCGAGCTCGTACATCGTGTCCACGAGCAGATCGGCGTCGCTGGGCGGGTTGAGTACCCCGGGAATGACGATCAATCGCATCAGGCGTACCCTGCCCCGATCGTGGCCGGCTCAACCGATCCGGACCTGGGCGCGATCACCGGCGACGCGCTACGGCGGGTCTTCGACGCGCCCGCCCCGCTCACCGTCGGGCTCGAGGAGGAAGTCATGCTGCTCGACCCCGAGACCTTCGACCTCGCCCCGGTTGCGCCGGCGGCGCTCGAGCGGGTGGCGGACGAAGCACGGTTCAAGGCGGAGCTTCCCGCCGCGCAGGTCGAGATCGTCGTCCCGCCGTGCGAAGGACCGGCCGCCGCGCTCCGGGAGCTCGCGCGCGGGCGCAACGACCTCGCTCGCGCCCTCGACGGCATCGCGCTGCCCGCCGCCGCCGGCGTCCACCCGTTCGCAGCCGGGCGCGGCGAGCTGTCCGCAGGGGAGCGCTACGACCTCACCCACTACCGCTACGCCACGATCGCCGAGCGCCAGCTCGTCGCGAGCATCCAGGTGCACGTCGCGGTCGGCGGCGCCGAGCTCACGCTCGCCGTCTACAACGCCCTGCGGACCTACCTGCCCGAGATCGCGGCGCTCGCGGCCAACGCGCCCTTCCATGAGCGCCACGACACGGGCCTCGCCTCGGTCCGCCCGACGATCGCCGTCCGGCTGCCCCGCCAGGGCCTGCCGCCGGCGATCTCGAGCTGGGACCGGTTCGCCGCCGAGCTGCGGTGGGGCGCCGCCGCGGGATCGGTAGACGAGCCGCGGCAGTGGTGGTGGGAGCTGCGCCCCCACATCACCTTCGGGACGCTCGAGGTCCGCGTTCCCGACGCCCAGACGACGCTCGCCGACACCGCCGGCGTCGTTGCCTTCGTCCACGCGCTGATCGCGTGGCTGCGCGAGCGCGCCGAGGCGGGCGAGGCATTACTCACCGCGCCGACCTGGCGCATCGCGGAGAACCGCTGGGCGGCGATCCGCCACGGCGTCGAGGGCGAGCTCGCAGACCTCGTTACGGGGGAGCGGCTCCCGACCCGCGAGCGCCTGGAAGGGCTCCTCGATGAGCTCGAGCCCTTGGCACGGGGCTACGGCACGCAGGCCGGAATCGCCGAGGCGCGACGGCTCGTGCGCTCGAATGGGGCGATGCGCCAGCGCGAGCATGTACGCACCGACGGCTTCGACACCCTCACCCCGGCGCTCGCCAAACGCTTCACCGACGCCCTGCCGGCCGGGATCGCTTGAGCGATTCACGGCCTGAGCTGCGGGGTAGTCCTGCCGCATGTCAAAGCTTCCGCAAGCACGCGGGCCCATCTCCGAGCGACTGATCGAGGCGCTCCGGGAAGAGCCGCGCGACCTCGCCGCACCCACCATCGACGTCACGGACCCGCTGGCCGACGACGATCTCCACCTCGCTCTCTACACCTGCTTCGAGCTGCACTACCGCGGCTTCGACGGCGTCGATCCCGAGTGGGAGTGGCAGCCATCGCTAATCGGATTCCGGCGCGAGCTCGAACGCGCCTTCGAGCGGGCGCTCCGCGAGGCCGTCGGCGAGCCCGTGGGCGAGTCGGTTGACCCCGACCAGATGGATCTCGCCCTGCGGGCGATCATCGACGCCGACGACGCCCCGTCGCTCTCGAGCTACGTCGAGAAGGACGCGAGCGCCGACCAAGTGCGGGAGTTCATGGTCCACCGCTCCGCCTACCAGCTCAAGGAGGCCGATCCGCACAGCTGGGCGATCCCGCGCATGCACGGGCCGCCCAAGGCCGCGCTCGTCGAGGTGCAGGCCGACGAGTACGGCGGCGGGCGCGCCGAGCGCATCCACGCGCAGCTCTTCGCCGACGCGATGGACGCGGTTGGGCTCGATTCCACCTACGGCGCCTACCTCGACCGGATTCCCGGCGCCACCCTGGCCACGGTCAACCTGATGAGCATGTGCGGCCTGAACCGCCGCCTCCTGGGCGCGATCGTCGGCCACCTCGCCGTCTTCGAGATGACGTCGTCGATCCCCAACCGCCGCTACGCGGACGGGCTCAGGCGCCTGGGCTTCACCGACGAGCGCGCAACGGAGTTCTTCGACGAGCACGTGCTCGCCGACGCCGTCCACGAGAACATCGCCGCCGTCGATTTGGCGGGCGGTCTCGCGCGCCAGGACCCGCGCGCGGCCGAGGACATCCTCTTCGGAGCCCGCGCCCTCATCCTGCTCGAGGGCCGCTGGGCGGCCTACCTGCTCGAAGCCTGGAACGCAGGGCGCAGCTCGCTGCGCGGCAACCGGATCGCGCTCGCGGCTTGAGCCCTCAGGCGGCGCCGTTTCGGCCCGGCACCACTTCGAGCGAAGGCGCGGGCTCGCGTCCGTCCTCGAGGCCACTGGGTGCGCGGAAGCGGATCAGCTTGTGGGTGCCGTCACAGAGCGGGCGCGTGCGCGACTTGCCACACCGGCAGAGCGCTACGACCTCGCGGTCCACGACGATCTCCTCGCCGTTCTGCTCCTGGATGCGCACGGGACCGCGGATGAGGAGCGGTCCGTCGCGATAAGGGGTCACGGTGACGGGCACGTCGCCGTCGTTGCGGTGAGGCGTCACGCCCGCCCGGATACCCGGGGAGACCCGCGGTAAGCACGCCGCTGCGCGACTACTCGTTCCAGCGAATGAGGGCCGATGAGCTGCCGTCGGCCGTCGAGTCGTCGTCCCCGAAAGCCTCGCCGAGAAGCACGGCCGCCCCGAAGACGAAGGCCGCGATGGCAATCGTGCCGACGACCCGCGGCGAGGGCCCGCCGTGGACACCGGTCTCGTGCACAACCGCGTGACCCTTTCCACGGGCGATCAGCCAACGGTTGACGGGCATCGCGACGCACCCTGCGATCGCCAGCGCGAACGCGAGCGAGCCCCAGAACAAGAGCGTGTCCAGGCCCGCGTCCATCGCCCCGGGAACCGCCAGGATGATCGCGTTGTCGATGACCTCCATCGTCGCGATCGAGAGCGTGTCCGACGCGAGCGCGATCGGGATCACGCTCGCCAGGGCAAACCCCGCGCGCAGGAGCGGCAGGCTCGTCAGGCCGTAGCCGAAGAGGAAAGCGAGGCCGACGGCGAGGGCGATCGTCGCCAGATTGGAAAAGCCGGCGGCCGTCCCGATCGCGACCCCGAGCACCTCGCCGATCGCACACCCCGTCAAGCAGTGGAGCGTCGCGTTCATCGCGAGCAGGGTGAGCTCGCGGCCCCGGGTCGGCAGCTCGTGATGGCCGTGGAGTTCGTGGTCGTGATGGACGTGCGCCGCTTCCTGCATCGCCGCGCGAGTATATACCCCTACAGGGTATAGGTGTCAAGGCCAAACCGCGATTTCCTCGGCGCCGTCCGTAACGTGCCCGGCACCCGTGAGCCGCCCGGTGACAACCTCGATCTCGTTGGTCCTGGGCGGCATCGTCTCCGTGCAGGTGGGGGCTGCGGTCGCGACCACCCTCTTCGACGACCTCGGCCCCGTGGGCACGGTGTTCGTCCGCCTGACCTTCGCCGCGATCGTCCTCGTCGCCCTCTGGCGCCCCGCGCTTGCCGCACTCCGGGGCGCGGCGGCGCGGGACGTGCTGGCGTTCGGCATCGCGCTGGCCGGAATGAACGCGAGCTTCTACCTGGCGCTCGACCGCATCCCCCTCGGGATCGCGGTGACGCTCGAGTTCGTGGGCCCGCTCGGCGTCGCGTTCGCCCTCTCACGCCGCCGCACGGACGTGCTGTGGGCCTTGCTCGCGGCCCTCGGCATCGTTCTCCTCTCCCCCACGCCGGGCAGCGACCTCGCCGTGCTGGGCGCCGTCCTCGCGCTCGTGGCCGGCGGCTTCTGGGCCGCCTACATCGTGCTCTCGGCGAGGATCGGCCGTCTCTTTGCGGGCGGAGGCGGTCTCGCGCTGGCGATGGCAATCGGGGCGCTCCTCGCGCTCCCCGCGGGCGTGATCGACGCCGGCTCGAAGCTCGCCGACCCCGCGCTCCTGGCGACTGGCTTCGCGGTCGCAATGCTGAGCTCGGCGATCCCCTACTCGCTCGAGCTCGAAGCCCTGCGCCGCCTGCCGGCGGGTGTCTTCGGCGTGCTCATGAGCCTGGAACCGGCGGTGGCGGCCACGGTCGGCTTCGTCGTCCTCGGCCAGGACCTGATCGCCCGCGAGATCGTCGCGATCGGTCTTGTCGTGGTCGCGAGCGCGGGCGCACTGCGCAGTTCGCCCCAGGCGATCGCCGAAGCCTGAGCGGCGGTGCGGCGAGCCCGGCGGACGCGGTCTGTAGGGTGCCCGCCCGTGACAAAGCTCATCGCCACCGTCGCCGTCCTGTCCATGCTCCTGCTCGCCGCCTGCGGCGACGATGACGACGACAGCGCCGACGCCACGACCTCGACGGTTTCCACGGTCGCGCAGTCCGGTCCGTGCTCGGCGGTCGAGGAGCTCGACGTCGAGATGTTCGGCAACCACGACGAGCGCGAGTTCACCGCCGCCGACTACGAGACGAACCCGCCCGCAGGCGGTGACCACAACCCCACCCCGCTCGCGGCCGGGCAGTTCTACCGGGACGGCGCCCCGCTCGGCGAGGCCGTGCACCTGCTCGAGCACGGCGGCGTGATCGGGTGGACGAACGGGCTCTCGCGCGCGGACCGGCGCGCGGTCGAGCAGGCGTTCGACGAGACCTTCACCGAGGGCTACTACCAGCTCGCCGTGATCGAGAACCCCGAGCTCGAGACGCCGTTCGCGCTCAGCGCCTGGGGCGCGGTGCAGACGTGCGATGAGGTCGACACCGACGCCATCCGCGCGTTCATCGAGGAGTGGTACGCGTCGCCCAAGAGCGGCGAGTCTGCCCTCGCCTGCGAGGGCGAGGCGCGCAAGCTTCCCCCCTGCTGATCGGCCTCAGCGCTCCGCCCGCTTCCCGTCCGCGCGCTCGTAGCCGTGACAGCTCGTCACGGGCACGCGCGGGTACCGCGGAAACTCCGGGTCGGTGCGTGAACGCTCGCAGAGCGAGAACTCCGATCCGCGGGTATTACGGATGACGCGCTGGTGCACGCACGTGTCGCAGAGTCCGGCAGGCGGTCGCGCCATCGCCGCGAGTATGCCGAGGAACCCGATACTTCACTTTGTATAGTCGTGCCGATGCCCACCTTCCGGCGGCTTCTCGGTTTTCTGCGCCCCTACAGGCGCCAGGTCGTCGGCTCCCTCGTATTCGCCTGGGCGGCGATGGGCATGACCGTCCTCATCCCGTGGCTCGTCGGCGAGGCCGTGAACGCGGTGGACGCGGGCAACCGTTCCGACCTGCTGCCCCTCGCCCTCGCGATCGTCGGCGCCGGCATCCTGCGGCTGGGCCTGACGGTGATCCGGCGGTTGATCGCCGGGAAGGTCTCGGTGGCGGTCGAGTTCGACCTGCGCGAGCGCTTCTACCGGCACCTGCAATCACTCGAGCTCGGCTTCTTCGATGCCCAACAGACCGGTCAGCTGATGTCGCGCGCGACGGTCGACCTGCAATCGATCCGCTTCTTCCTCGGCTACGGCCTCATCTTCCTCACCCAGAGCGCGCTCACGATCCTGCTCGCGGGCGCCGTGATGATCGCCGTGAAGCCATGGCTCGCCGCGCTCGCCCTGGTCCCGGTGCCCATCGTGGTTTACACGGCATCCCGCTACAACCGCCGCTCGCGCCCGGCGGTGCAGGAGGTTCAGCAGCGCATCGCCGAGCTCACCGCCGAGGCGGAAGAGAGCGTCTCCGGGATCCGGGTCGTGAAGGCGTTCGCCCGCGAGGAACACATGCTCGAGCGCTTCCGGCGGGCGGTCGAGCGCGTCTTCGACCAGAACGTCTACTCGACCCGCCTGCGCGCGTTCTACTCCCCCGCCCTCGGGTTCCTGCCGAGCGTGGGGCTCGCCGTCGTCCTCTACGTCGGCGGTCGCGAGGTGATCGCGGGCGGGATGTCCCTCGGCGAGTTCACCGCCTTCTACACCTACCTGATCATGCTCATGGGCCCCATGCGCTCGCTCGGCATGGCCCTGGGCATGGCACAGCGGGCAATCGCCTCGGGCAACCGGATGTTCGAGATCCTCGACCGCGAGCCCCGGGTGACGAGCCCGCCCGGCGCCCCGTCGCTGCCCGATGGCCCGGGGCGGGTCGAGTTCCGCAACGTCTCGCTCGCCTACGACGGGGCAGGGCCCTCGCTGAACGACGTATCGCTCGAAGTCGAGGCCGGGAAGACCGTGGCGCTCGTCGGCCCGACCGGGTCCGGCAAGACCAGCCTCGTCGCCCTGATCGCGCGCCTCTATGACCCGACCAGCGGAACGGTGCTCGTGGACGGCGCGGACCTGCGCACGGTCGACATCGCCTCGCTGCGCCACTCGGTCGCGTTCGTCGCCGACGACTCGTTCCTGTTCTCCGCCAGCGTCGCGGACAACATCTCCTACGCGAAGCCCGACGCCACGCGCGAGGAGATCGAGCTGGCGGCCCGCCGGGCGCAGGCACACGACTTCATCACCCGGCTCCCCGAGGGCTACGACACCGTGATCGGCGAGCGCGGGCTCACCCTCTCCGGCGGCCAGCGCCAGCGCGTGGCGATCGCCCGGGCGCTGCTCGCCGACCCGCGGATCCTGATCCTCGACGACGCGACCTCGTCCGTTGACGCCCGCACCGAGGAGGAGATCAAGCGCGGCCTGCGCGAGGTGATGGCCGGCCGGACGACGTTCGTCGTCGCGCACCGGCTCTCGACGATCTCCCTGGCCGACGAGATCGTCGTGATGGAGGCCGGCCGGATCGTCGACCGCGGCACGCACGACGAGCTGATCGCGCGCTCCCCGCTCTACCAGGAGATCGCCGAGTTCGGCTGCGAGGACGTGGTCTTCCTGCAGCGCGACCTCGAGGAGCGCGACGAGGTGGCCCGCCTGTGAGCCGTCCGTCGGACGACACCCGTCCCGCCACGAACCGCGACACGCCCGGACGCGAAGCGGAGGACGTGGCGCGCATTGATTCCCCTGGACGCGAGCCGGAGGACGTGGCGCGCATTGATTCGCCCGGACGCGAGCCGGAGGACGTGACCCAGCTGGATTCCGAGGCGAACCAGCCAGGGCGCTTCGCCGGGACGCTGATGATGCTGCGCGACGTCTGGCGGATCCTGCGCGGCGAGGACCAGCGCGGGCGCAAGCTGCGCTGGCTGCTCGGGCTCCTACGTCCCTACCGGCTGCAGGTGATCCTGATGCTGGTCGCGATCGTCGTCGCGACCGCGGCGGCGCTCGCACCGCCCTACCTCGCGGGGCGCGCGATCGACGACGGCATCAAGGCCGGCGACGAGGGCGCCCTGACCGTGATCGTGCTCGTCTTCCTCGCCTCGATCACCGTCCTGTGGGCGGCGTCGTACCTGCAGACCTTCCTGGTCGGCTGGGTGGGCCAGCGTGCGCTCCAGGACCTGCGCGAGCGGATCTACCGGCACCTGCAGGCGATGTCGATCGGGTTCTTCACCCGGCGGCGGCCGGGCGTGCTGATCTCGCGCCTCACCAACGACGTGCAGGCGCTCGACACGCTGGTGACCGACGGGATCATCACCCTGATCTCGAGCTCGCTGACGCTCATCGGGGTCGTCGCGATCCTGCTCGCGCTCGACACCGGGCTGGCGCTGGTCACCTTCATCACCTTCCCGCTGCTCGCGGTCGGGAGCGTCGTCTTCCGGATCGTCTCCGCGGGCGCGTACCGCCTCACCCGGGAGAAGATCGCGAACATCACCGCCTACCTCCAGGAGACCCTGTCCGGCGTCCGGGTGGTCCGCAGCTTCGGCCGCGAGGCGGGCCACGTCGAGCGCATGAGCCAGCTCAACGAGGAGAACCGCGTGGCCAACATGCGAACGGTCTACCTCAACGCCTCCTACTTCCCGGCGGTCGAGTTGCTGTCGGCCATCGGCACCTCGGCGATCATCCTCTACGGCGGCTACCAGGCGATCGAGGGCGAGATCGCGATCGGCGTCGTGGTCGCGTTCGTCGGCTACCTGACGCTCTTCTTCGACCCGATCCAGCAGATCTCGCAGCTCTACACGACCTATCAGCAGGGCATGGCGGCCCTCGACAAGATCTTCGACCTGCTGGACACCGAGCCCGACATGGTCGACCGCCCGGACGCGATCGACCCGGGCGAGATCCGGGGCGAGATCGAGCTCGACGACGTCTGGTTCTCCTATGCCCGCGGCGGCGACGCGTCGCTCGACGAGGTCGCCGAGATGAGCGCCGGCGACGGCGAGGACGACGACGAGGGCTGGGCGCTTGCCGGCGTGAGCCTCCACATCCCCGCCGGCCAAACCGTCGCGCTGGTCGGCGAAACCGGCGCGGGCAAGTCGACGCTGGCGAAGCTCGTGGCGCGGTTCTACGACCCGCAGCGCGGCCGCGTCCTCGTCGACGAGTACGACCTGCGTGACCTGAGCTCCCAGGCCCTGCGCAGCCAGCTCGGGATCGTGCCCCAGGAGGGCTTCCTCTTCTCGGGCACGATCCGCGAGAACATCGCGTTCGGCAAGCCCGACGCCACCGACGAGGAGATCGACGCCGCGGCGCGCGCCGTGGGCGCGAATGTGTTCATCGACGCGCTCGCGGACGGATACGAGACGGAGGTCGGCGAGCGCGGCGCACACCTCTCGGCCGGCCAGCGCCAGCTCGTCGCCTTCGCACGGGCCCTACTCGCCGAGCCGCGGATCCTGATCCTCGACGAGGCCACCTCGAACGTCGACGTGCGCACGGAGCGCGTGATCGAGGAGGGCCTGAACAGGCTGCTGCACGGGCGCACCGCGCTCGTGATCGCACACCGGCTCTCGACGATCAGGCGCGCCGGGCGGATCGTCGTCCTCGAGCACGGACGGATCGTCGAGTCGGGCACGCACGAAGAGCTGCTCGACCTCGGCGGTCGGTACGCCGAGCTCTACGGCAGCTGGGCCGAAGGCGCCGCGGCCTAGGGGCTGACGCCGCCCGAGCCCGGGTCGGTTCCGCCGGTGGCTCCGCCATCCCCACCCGCGTCGGCCGGGGGAGCGGTGCCGACCCCGCCGTCGACGCCGGTGTCCGCGGGCGGCGCGGTCGGCTGCTCGGTGCTGGGCGCGGTCGGCGTCGTGGGCGACGTCGCCTCCCCGCCCCCGGTCTCGCCCTCGGACGTCTCGCCTTCGCCACGACTGGAGCTCTCGCCGACCGCGTCTGGGTTGCCGCAGACTTCGAAGCCGAACCGGCCCGCGTTGCGCCCGACCTTCTCCTCGAGCGTCGTGATCGACGTGTCGAGCTCGATCACCTGGTCCTCGGTGCCGCGCTCGGCGGCCACGACGCGGTCGTTCAAGGCGTCGACCTGCTGCTGGAGCGCGCGGACGAAGCGGTTGAAAGCGTCCACGTTCTCGGGCGGCTCACCCAGGGACTGGATCGAGTCGAGCTCGCTTCCGAGCAGCTGGGCGCGCTGTGCGGCCGCCTGGTTCGGATCCTCCTCGGTCTCGATCGCGGCGAGCGCCGTGTTCGTCTGCAAACAGATCGCATCGGCGTCACGGATGAACTCGTCCTGCGTCGTCTCCTCGACAGGCGTGGTGACGGCCCCCGTCGGGTTGCCCTCGGGGGAGTCGTCGTCGCCGCACGAGCGGATCAACAGGACGAAGAAGATGAATATTGCTGCGATCGCGCTAAGCGCGACCAGGCGTCTCCGTTGGTAGACGTCCATCGCGTGACCAAAGTAACAAAGGGGTTAGCAGGGCTTTTCCTGCACTACCCGCTTTGGGAGGGCGCTGTCACACGGCCCTTCTTTCCGGGCCGGCTGCCAAATCGACTGCGCCCCAGGGATTCGAACCCCAACTACCTCGTCCAGAGCGAGGCGTGCTGCCGTTACACCAGGGCGCAACGTGGACTCGCTTACGCCGAATCCAGCGGAGAACATAGCGGAGCGACTGGCCGAATGGCAGCCCTGCCGCGCCCTATTGGCCGAGCTCTTCCAGGTCCGAGCCGGTGTCGGCCAGATGGCCCTTGGCGGCGCTCACGTCGGTCCGGTCCTCGATCAGCCGCCGGGCGTGCACGAGGTCGTCGGAGCGCCCGACCGCGAGCGCCGCGGCGACGCGACCGCCGCTCAAATACCAGGCGCTCCACTCCCCCGCGTCCATGTTCCCGCGCACGACGATCTCGTCCCACTCGCGGGCCGGCCCCACGTACTCGAGCGAAGCCCAATCGGCCAGGTCGCTGAAGAAGTACGGGAGCTCCATGTACGGCTCGTTCTCGCCGAGCATCCCGCGCGCCGCGTGACGGCCCTGCTGCAGCGCGACGTCCCAGTGCTCCACCCGCAGCCGCCGGCCGTGAATCCGGCTCTCGAACGAGCAGCAATCCCCGGCGGCGTAGATCCCCTCGGCCGAGGTCCGCAGGGTCTCGTCGCAGACGATCCCGTCGTCGACCTCGAGGCCCGCGCGCTGGGCGATCATCGTGTCCGGGCGCACGCCGGCTCCGACGACGACCATGTCGGCCTCGATCGCGCGCCCGTCCTCGGTGACGACTGCCTGCACCCTCCCGTCACCCTCGTAGGTCTGGACGGTCTGGCCGGCGACGATCTCGACGCCCCTGCCGCGCAGCAGATCGTCGAACCAGCGGCCGATCTCGTCGCCGAAGCTCAGCGAGAGCGGGAGCTCCTCCACCATGACGAGCGTGCACCGCTTGCCCTGTGCGGTGAGCGAGGCCGCGACCTCGCAGGCGATGAAGCTGCCGCCTACGAGCACCACGTGCTCGGCCTTCGCAGCCTCCTCGCGGATGGCGTCGGCGTTGCCGAACGCTCGCAGGTAGTGGATGCCCTCGAGGCCCGTGCCCTCGACCCGGAGGATGTTCACGTTCGCGCCGGTGGCAAGCAGGGCGGTGCCGAACTCGACCTCGTCACCGCCCTGGAGCTTCGCCACGCGCTCGGCCGCATCGATCGACATCACGTTCGTGCGGGTGCGCAGCTCGACCGCGTTCTCCTCGTACCACGAGGCCGGATGGACGTAGGCGTCCTCGCGCGAGGACTCGCCGCGGAGGTACTCCTTCGAGAGCGGCGGGCGCTCGTACGGAGGGTCGGACTCCCGGCTCACGAGCATGATCGAGCCCTCGGCACCGCGCTTGCGGAGCTCCGCGGCGCAGTAGGCGCCGGCCATCCCGCCGCCGACGAGCAGGTGATCGACCCGCTGGCGCGCGCCGGCCACGGCTCAGCCGCGGGCGCCGTTGCCGACGTCGCGGCGCGTGGGCCCGAAGTACGAGGTGAGGTCCTCCTCGACCGTGGGGTCGAGCACGGCGAGGATCTCGTCGCCCGGCTGCAGGACGGTCTCCGCGTTCGGGACGAAGCCCGTGCCGTCCCGAAGCACCGAAATCAGCAGGCTGCCCTCGGGCATCTCGAGCTCGCCCACGCGCTGGCCCGCCGCCTTGGAGTCCTCGGGCAGCAGCATCTCGATGATCTCCAGTCGCTGCTCGGGCAGATCGAGGAGATGCACGAGGCCGTACTCGGGCACCTCGTGCTCGATCAGGCGCAGGATCAGGTCGGTCGCGGAGACGAGCGGGCGGATGCCGAGGAGCTCGAAGTGCTCGCGGTTCCGCGGGTTGTTGACGCGGGCGATGATCCGGTCGACCAGGTACTTCTCCTTGGCCACCTGGCAGATCAGCATGTTGTCCTCGTCGTCACCGGTGACGGCGATGACCATGTCGGCCCGCGAGATCCCGGCGCGCTCGAGCACCCAGAGCTCCGACCCGTCGCCGTAGTGGATGTTGTGCTCGAGCTCCTGCTCGACGGTCTGGTACCGCTCGCGGTTGTCCTCGATCAGCGTGACCTCGTGGCCCTTGTCGAGAAGCTCGCGGGTGAGGTTCCAGCCGACCTTGCCGGCGCCGACGATGATGATGTACATCCGGTCGGGCATCAGTCCATGTCCTCCGCGTCGACGCCACCCGGCTGCGGGACGACGCCCTCGGCGCGCTTGGCCGCCAGGCGGACCTCGTTCTCGAGCATGTCGATCGCGACGCGCGTCGGGCAGATCGTGTGCAGGCCCTGGCGCTCGTACCACTCGGCCCGGTAGGGGTCGAGCACGCGCGCGATCACCGTCGGCACGTTGAAGCGGCGCTTGGCGATCTGCGCGATGACGATGTTGGTGTTGTCGCCGTCGGTCGAGGCAACGAACACGTCGGCACGCTCGATCCCCGCCGCCTGCAGCGCCTCGATCTCGAGCGCGGTGCCGACCGTGAACTGGCCGCCCATGTCCTCCCACGCCCGGTCGAGCTCGATCTCGAGGCGCGCGTGCGCCTCGGGGTCCTCGTCCAGGCAGGACACCTCGTGCCCCTCGTTGAGCATTCGGCGGGCAAGCGTCGAACCGACTCGCCCCGCGCCGACGATGAGGACAAACATCGAGCGGGAGTCTAGTGCTGCTCGCCCTCGCCCCGGGCGCGCCTGGCCGCCGCCTCGGCGCCGCTCATCAGGGGAACGGACTCTCCGGCGGCCTCTGTCCCCGCGACATCCTCGCCGTCGGCCTTCGGCGCGGTGACCAGGACGCGGGTGGGCGCGCGGCGCAGGACGTACTCGGTCACCGGGCCGATCTGGGGCGGGCGCTCGCCCCCGATCCCGCCGTAGATCGCGCCGCCCTTGATCCGCGTGGGCGGTTCGCCGCCCATCACGATCAGCTCCGCCCCGGTTGACCGGGCGACGTCGACGATGCCGGACCCGATCGTGCGCGCGCGGACGACCACCTGGCTCACCTCTACGGTCTCGTACTCGTCCGCGACCAGCCGCGCGCGGTCGAGGGCAGCGTGCGCGGTGTCCATCTGCTCGTTGGGCGGTTTCGAGTTGAGCGGCAGCTTCGTCGGCACCTCGACCACATAGACGAGGGTGAGCTGCGGCGGCTCCTCCCCCTCCGTCTCGGCTGCGTCGGCGAGCCGTCCGGCGGTGCCCACGATGTCGTCGTCGAGCCGCGTGCCGAAGACTGGGACGAGGATGTTGCGGTACTCGGCCGGCGGGACGTCCTTGACGAGCGCCTCCTCGGGGACCGCCACCCGGCGGGTGAGGCTCGTCTCCTCGAAGACGATGCGGTAGACGGCGTAGGCGGCAAGGCCGAAACCCATCCACGCGAGACCGACCCAGCGGGCGGTGTCGTGCAGGACGACGACGCTGACCCAGGCGAGCGCGGTCAGCGCCGCGGCGGCCAGCGTCGGCACCGGCAGCTCCGCGCCCCGCCAGCGCAGGCCGAGGGGGATCCGGAAGGGCCGCGGGCGCTCGGGCTCGGTCACCCGCATCCGCAGCACGGAGACGTGGGCGATCGTGAACGCGATCGTCGCCCCGAACGCGAACAGGCCTCCGAGCAGCTCCACATCGGTCGGGACGACCAACGCGAACGCAAACAGCGCGGCGATCCCGATCGCCACGTGCGGGGTGCGGAACTGGCGGTTGAGCTTGCCGAGCCAGCTCGGGATCTGCCGATTCGTGGCGAGCACGTAGACGTGGCGCGAGAGCCCGACCATCGCGGTCGCCGCCGCCCAGACGAGCGCGATCGGGACGATCGCTACGACCGCCACCTCCATCGCGCTCGCGACCCAGCCGGGCTCGAAGCTGCGCACGATGCCCAGCACCGGGTTCTCGATGTAGGAGGTGCCAAGCGCCGTCTCCTCTCCCCCCGGCGTCTGGATGACCGGCACCGCCATCAGCCCGACCACGGACACGCCGACGTAGACGAGCGGCACCAGCGCCGCCGCGACCAGGACGAGCTTGCGGATGTCCCGGGCGCCGAAGCTCAAGTCGGGCGCCACGTTCGCCGCGGCCTCGATGCCGGCGTAAGCGACGGTCGCGATCACCCCCGCGTAAATGAGATCCTCCAGGTTCGGGTTCGCGAACGAGTCGAACGGGTTCAGGTCCGCGATCAATACGTCGAGTTCGAACGAGGTGGCGAAGCCGACGACGATCACGAGCGCGAGCACGACCGAGCCTGCGACGGCCACGCGCAGAAGCAGACGCTCCTTGTGCACACCCGTGATCCCCGCGACGGCCATCACCGCGACCAGGGCGATCACGATCCCCGCGGTTGCGAGCTCGCCGCCGGCATCGCCAAAGGCCGACGAGATCGGGGTGAGGTAATGCGGGACCGAGAGCGCCGCAAGCGCGATCACGATCACGTAGTCGATGAGGATCGCCCAGCCCGCGACGAAGCTGACGAGCTCGTTGCGGAACGCCGCGCGCGCAAACGTCGCCGATCCGCCCCGCTCGGGGATCATCCGCTCGCCCTCGGCGTAGGTGAGCGTGTTCAGCAGGAAGACGATCCCGACGCCGAGGAAGATGAGCGGCGTCAGGCCGAGCCCGCGGTTGGCGACGAGGCCCAGCGAGAAGAAGAGCGAGAAGCCGATCGCAGCGAACGAGACCGCGAAGAGCAGCGGGACGCCCACGTAGCGGCGCCCGGCGTCCCGATCCGTGCTCCCGCTCAACCGCTCCTCAACGACAGGTAGAGACGCCCCAGGCCGAGCCCGAGGAAGATCGCCCCGATCAGAAGGCCGAACGACGTGGGCCCGCCGCCCCGCGCGAGCGTGACGATGACGATCGCCGCGCCGAAGCCGGCGATGGTCACCGCGAAGAGGCGGGTGACGCCCCGGTAGACCTCGTCTGGGGCAGGGGCCGGCATGCGGCGAAGTCTAGGTCGGCGCAGCGGCGCCGACCGGGACTTCCGCGCCATCGACCGCCTCGGGCCGCGCCGAGACGATCACCCGTGCCGGGCGCTCGGCGAGCACCGTTCGCAGCGCCTTCGAGATCACCGGCTTGCCGTTCACGTAGCGCAGCGGCATCACGATCACCGCGGCCTTGATCGCCTTCGCCTGCTCCACCACGACGGCGCCCGCCTGCCCCGGGCGCACGTGCTTGACCTTGCCCGAGACGCGGGCGCCGCAGATCAGCTTCGCGCGCTCGAGGATGCTCAGGGCCTCCTCGTCTTCGGTGGGAAGATCGGCGTCGAGCTCGGTGTGCGCCGGCACCTCGACCAACGCGAGGACGTGGATCGCGCGGCGCCGTGGAGCCGCGAGCGCCTTCGCCGTCGCCACGACCTCCTCGGAGAACGTGCCGCGCTCGAACACGAGCAGGACGCTCTCGTACTCCACCTCCTCGACCCCGAGTGGAGTGAGGCTCTGCACCTTGACCATCTCGGTCAGCGGCAGGCGGTGGTGCCTGCGATAGGCGACGTAGGCGACGAACCCGACCACCATCCAACCGCCGCCGACGGCGAGGATCACGGGATCGAGCGAGACCGCGACGACGAACGCGCCGAACGTCCCGAGGCCGCCGACGATCGCCGTCAGTGGGAGCTCGACGCCGCGGACCCGGATGTTCAGCGGCGGCTTCCAGGTGCGGCGCTTGCCCTCCGGGTCCGGGTCGATTGCGCGCAGCCGCAGCACCGCCACGTGCGCGACCGTGAACGAGAGCGTCGCGCCGAACGCGTACAGCGTCGCCAGGAAGGTGGTCTTGCCCGGCAGCATCGTGATCGCGGCAAGCGCGGCGAAGAGCAGGATCGCGACGTACGGCGTCTTGAACTTCGGGTGGACCTGCCGGATCGCCTCGGGGAGCTGCCGGTACTGCCCCATCGAGAACGTCACCCTTGAGACGCCGATCAGCCCGGCGTTCGTAGCGATCATCAGGATGATCGCCGCGAAGACGCCCACGTAGATGCGCAGCACGTCGGTCAGCGCCGCGGAGAGCCCGAAGTTCTCGACGATCCCGAGCACCGGGTTGTTGCGGTAGGTGGTCCCGAGGGCTGTCGAGAAGTCTCCGCCCGCCCCCTCCGTCACCGGCATCGCCGACAGCGCGATCAGCGGCAGCAGCGTGTACAGGCCGACGACCACGATCACGGTGGCGCCGACGCCGCGCGGGATCGAGCGGGAGGCGTCGCGCGCCTCCTCCGCCATGTTCGAGATCGTCTCGATCCCGGTGTAGGCGACCATGCCCACGGCGATGCCGAGCAGGAAGTCGGACCAGCTCGGGGCGACACCGAGCTCGATCTGGGAGACGAGGAGGTCCGGGTCGAGGACGAGGAAGACCCCTACGCCCACGAGCACGATCGACGTGGCGACATCGGCGATCGCCAGCACCAGGTTGAGCTTCGCCGACTCCTCCGTCCCCCTGATGTTGAGCAGCGCCAGGCACGCGATCAGCCCGATGCCGAAGATCACGTCGGTCGGGGACTCGGCCAGCGGCTCCCAGAGCACGGCGAGGTAGTGCGGCACGAAGAACGCCGAGATCGCGACCGTGACGATGTAGGTGAGCATCTGCCCCCATGCCGCGAGAAAGGCGACGACCTCGTTGAAGGCATAGCGGGCAAAGCTCGACGAGCCGCCCGCCTCCGGGTGCATCACGGTCGCCTCGGTGTAGGAGGCGGCGGTGAAGGCGAAGATGAGGCCGGCGACCACGAACGCGACCGGGGTCATGCCCAGCGCGTAGAGGGCGACGACGCCGAGCGCGTAGTAGATGGACGAACCGACGTTGCCGTAGGCGGCCGCGAACAGCGCCCCTGGGCCGTGCACGCGGCGCAGTGCTGCTTCGCGCGGCTGCCGCTCGGCCATCTAGCCCGGCCTCGCGCGCACGTGATCGCGAGTGACGTTCGTCGGGGTGGTGCAGCCGAGGAGGATCAACGCGAGCGCGATCTCCTCGCGGAAGATCTCGAGCACGCGCCGGGCGCCCTGCTCGCCGTCGACGGCAAGGCCCCACAGCGGCGCGCGCCCGGCCAGCACCGCCCGGGCGCCGAGCGCGAGCGCCACCGCCACGTCCGTTCCGCGGCGGATCCCGCCGTCGACGAGGACCTCGCAGCCGTCGCCGATCGCCTCGACCACCTCGGGCAGGATGTCCAGGCTCGCCGGCACCCCGTCGAGCTGGCGGCCGCCGTGGTTGGAGACCACGACCGCGGCCGCCCCGTGCTCCACCGCGAGCCGGGCGTCCTCCGCCGTCTGGATGCCCTTTACCAGAACGGGAAGCGAGCTCTCGGAGGCGAGCGCATCGAGGTCGTCCCAGTCGAGCGAGGGATCGACGAGGTCGAAAGCCTCCTTCGGGGTAAGCGGCACGTCCGCTCCCGCCGCCTCCATCAACGCCGGCGAGCTCAGCTCCGGGGGCACGGCGAATCCGGTGCGCAGGTCGCGTTCGCGCCGGCCCGCGCGGGGGGCGTCGACGGTGAGCACGATCGCGTCGAAACCGGACTCGACCGCCTCGTCGATCAACGCCCGGGTGACGCCCCGGTCGGTGAAGCAGTAGAGCTGGAACCACCGCGGCGCCTGCGGACACTCGGCGGCGATCTCGCGCGGCCGCGAGGAGGCAAGCGTGCTCAGGGTCATGATCGTCCCGGCGTCGGCCGCGGCGCGCGCCATCGCGACTTCCCCGTCGGGGTTCACCATCCGCTGGAAGGCGACCGGCGCAACGATCAGCGGCATCGAGATCTCGGTTCCCAGCACCGTTGTCGCCGGCGAGGAGGCGGAGACGTCGACGAGCACGCGCGGGCGGAGCTCCCACCGTGCATACGCGGCGACGTTGTCACGGAGCGTGCGCTCGTCCCCCGCGCCGCCGGCGAAGTACCCGTGGACCCCGGGTTCGAGGCGGTCGGCGGCGAGGCGCTCGTAGTCGGTGACGTTGATCGGCTCGGTTGGAGAGCTCACGGCGCTGGGTATCTTGACGCCATGAGCGAGCTCATCCATACCTGCTACCGAATCACCGACATCGACCGGTCCGTCGCCTTCTACGAGAAGCTCGGCTTCGAGGAGCGCCGCCGGATGCCGATCCGCGACGAGGCCATCAACATCTTCATGGGCTTGCCCGGTGACGGCGACCGCCTCGAGCTCACCTACAACCACGGCCGGACCGAGCCCTACGACATCGGCACCGGCTACGGCCACATCGCGATCACCGTCGACGACCTCGACGCCACGCTCGAGCGCCTGGCCGAGGACGGGATCGAGCCGGAGAAGCCCCCGTACACGGTCCGCGAGGGCGGCTCGCGCCTCTGCTTCGTGCGCGATCCCGACGACTACCGGATCGAGCTGATCGAACGGAAGAGCTAGCCGGCCGCGACCGCGCTCACGATCCACACCGAGGCCTGCGCGCGGGCGCCGTCCTCGGTGACGAACTCGGAGTAGGCGTCGCGGAGCGCCTGCTGGATCTCGGGCACCTTCGCGCGGGCGCGCGCGGCCGCCGCCTCGTCCGCGTCGTTGGTGGCGAGCCGGATCAGCTCGCCGGCCGGCCCGATCGCGGTGACGAGATCGATCGCCTTGTCCAGATCGTCGCCCATCCGGTAATCGATGTCGTGGCGGTGCAGCGCGATCTGCTCGTAGCCGGAGTGGCGGAGGATGTCCGTCACCGTGTCCGCGTTGGCCATCGAAAACGGCCCCGGGCCGCAGGTGGGTTCGTCGGTCTCATCGGGCTTCGAGAGGAACTCGGCGACGACGCGCTCACCGCGGTGAAGCCACTCGTTGTCGATCTTCTGGCGCCAGACGACCATGCACAGCCGCCCGCCGGGTGCGAGCGCGCCCTTGATGTTGCGGAGCGCCGCCACCGGGTTCGCGAAGAACATGGTCCCGAAGCGGGAGAAGGCGTAGTCGTAGGGACCGCCCAGGTCGGCGATCTGGACATCGGCGAGCAGGTAGCCCACGTTCGCGATGCCCGCCTCCCCCGCCTCCTGGCGCGCCCGCTCGATGAAGCGGTCGCCGACATCGATGCCGACCGCCTCGCCGCCGGGGCCGACCAGCTCGGCGATCCGGGTCGTCGTGTCGCCCAGGCCACAGCCGACGTCGAGGACGCGGCCGGCCTCGGGCGGCGGGTAGAGGCGCAGCGCCTCCTCCGAGAACGGCGCGATCGCGGTCGTGACCACGTCCCGGAACTGCAGCCAGCGATCGAAGAGCACGCCGCCCCAAGCCTCGGCGGCCTCCTCGTTGGTAGGCGCGATGGTCGCGTCCGTCACCCGGCGATCGTACGTCCGCAGACCCGCCCGGGCAAGCGCTACGCCGCGACCTCGAACTCGAGCTGCTCCCCACGCGCCTCCCGCATCCGCTCGATCGCATCCGCGTAGGCGCCGTGGAAGGCCCCGCGGGTCCGCACCCCGGTCACCCCGTACGCCTCCCGCATCGCCCGCCGCAGGGTCTCCTTGAACTTCCGCCCGTGCCACGCGTGGGCGCCGCGCTGCCGCCCGACGTGCAGATGGCAGAGCTCGTGGAGCAGCGTCTCCATCGCGTCCCCCGGCCGGATCCCCGGATACGCGGTCACCGACAGCCGGTACTCGCCCGGCACCGCGAACCCGAGCCGGTTCGGCCGCCGCGACGCGCGCCGGATCTTGAGCTGCGGCTCCCGCTCCGCCAGGGGCCCGTTCGCGAACACGCGCAGCCCACGCAGCCGCTGCATCTCGGCACGCAGGTCCACCCCGGCGACGACGTAGTAGGAGCGCGGGCGCTTCATGGCCCGAGAGGATGGCGGGTGGGGCGGCGGACGGTAGAGCGAATCTCCGAACGTCCCGCCAACCCACCTCGGACGAGCAGCCCCCAACGCAAAGAGGGCGGCCACATGGCCGCCCTCTCGCACGTTCCGGATGCCTCTGCGGGCTAGAGGATCAGCGGGATGATCAGGATCGCGACGATGTTCGCGACCTTGATCATCGGGTTGATGGCCGGCCCGGCGGTGTCCTTGAACGGGTCGC